>Ga0137427_10001320_pt1 | contig 11305 bp, 12 predicted proteins | sample EasRivERMZT700_2_FD_102309 | JGI IMG/M metagenome (GOLD analysis project Ga0137427, IMG submission 102309) | Soil microbial communities from meander-bound floodplain in the East River, Colorado, USA - East River MetaG ERMZT700_2 | ecosystem: Environmental > Terrestrial > Soil > Floodplain ...
CGCACCCCCGACGCGGAGGGCGGTTTCTCCTGGGAGAAGACCGATCTCGTTACCGAGCTCAAGGGCGCGTTCTGATCCGGCCGCCTGAGCCGGCGATGACGCGCGATCCGCAGACGAACGGCTTCCCGCAACGCCGCCATTTCGGCCGCCGCAAGGGCCCCGCGCTCAGCGCTCACCAGAGCCGGCTGCTGGAAACGCTGCTTCCCCGCTTGCTGATCGACCCGGAACCGGAGCGCGATCCGCTCAGCTATTTTTCCGTCGGCCTCGCGCAAGTCTGGCTGGAAGTCGGCTTCGGCGGCGGGGAACATCTGCTATGGCAGGCGGAGACAAATCCCGGCATCGGCATCATCGGCGCCGAACCCTATGTGTCCGGCGTGGCGAAGCTGCTGTCGAAGATCGACGCTCGCGCAGGAGGGGCTCCCAACATCCGCCTCTACACGGAGGACGCGGGCGACATCATCGAAGCGCTTCCCGCTGCGAGCATCGACCGGGCATTCGTGCTGTTTCCCGACCCCTGGCCCAAGACGCGCCATCACAAGCGGCGCTTCATCCAGATGGCGACGCTGGACCTGTTCGCGCGCGTGATGAAAGCGGGCGCCGAGCTTCGCTTCGCGACCGACGATCCGGGGTATCTGGTCTGGACGCTGGAGCGCCTATCGGCGCATCCCGCCTTTGCCTGGCTCGCGAATGCGCCCGGCGATTGGCGCGCGCGCCCTCCGGATTGGCCGGAAACGCGCTATGAAGCCAAGGCGATCAGGGCGGGAAGCACCTGCACCTATCTTCGCTTCATGCGGACTTGAGCTAACCGGATGCCGGAATTCGCACTCCACGACGCGGCGGGGATCGTCGGATCGCTGATCGTGATCGCGGCCTATTTCGCCACCCAGGCCGGCTGGTTCGGCGCCAGCGACCCGCGCTTTGCATGGGCCAATCTCATCGGCGCCGTTCTGATCATCTTCTCGCTCACGATCGATTGGAACCTGCCGGCCTTCGTGATGGAGGTCTTCTGGATCCTGATCAGCGTGTTCGGTCTCGCGCGCTATTACACCCGCAGATAAGCGTCACGCCGACGTGCTTCCGACTTGCAGCAGCGCCAGCGCGTTCATGCCGCCGTGCAGGAGCATGGTCAGGATCGTCGAGCCGCTCCGCATGCGCAGCCAGCCGAACACGATACCGAGGAGAAAAATCTCGGCGACGAAGAACCACTCATATTGCAGGTGAACGACGGACCATACCGCCGAAGTCAAAATGATCGTGGGCCAGGGACCGATCGATGCACTGAGACCGCGATAGAGAAAACCGCGGAAGAACAACTCCTCCTGGACCGGCGCGAGCACGGCGAAGCTGAGGAAGAACAGCGGCAGGATGCCGGCGTCGCGCGCCGTCCTGAATGTATCGGTCATGAACGAGGGCATCTCCCGTCCGCTGAGCGACGCGCCGATCCCCGCAACAATCAGCACGGCCGCGAGCACCCCGATCCCGACAAACACGTCGCGCCATCTCGGCCGGTTGAGCGCCATGTACTCGCCGAAGGGCACGCCGGCCAAGCGCACGGCGAGCGCGAAATAAGCGATGACGAGCGGCGTCGATACCAGGATTGCCGTCGTCAGCAACGGTCCGTCGCTCCCGAGATTGTCGGCCTGGATCGGCACGCCGGGAGCAATCGCTCCGCGCCAGGCAAGATAAGCAATCGCGCCGAGTGTCTGCGACGCGGTCATCACGAGAGCCGCGCCCGCGCCCCAGGCGAGCGTGGCCCAAAGGCCCCAGCGTCCGTTCGGCAGCGTTGCGGCAGCGTCCATATCGATCAATAAAATCTGCTGTTGGCTTAGGGAAGGGCCGGTGATTTACCACGCACCCCTTGTTTCCGGGTGAACGAAAGCGTAAATACCCGTCATTCCCAACAACATTAGATTGTTGTGTGACGGTCGTAAGAGGCCGCCGCGGCGGGAAGGCTTAAGTTCCAGGAGCAACGACTGAGCGGCACCAATTTTCTCGAGACCTTGCTCGCCCCTGCGGTGCAGGCGCAAGGCTACCGCTTGGTTCGCCTGCGACTGTCGGGGGGGCAGCGCAAAACGCTGCAAATCCTCGCCGAACGGCCCGACGGACAGATGGACGTCGAGGATTGTGTGAAGCTGTCGCGTGCGCTGTCCGACGTGCTGGAGGCCTCCGATCCGATCTCCGAGGAATACGTGCTTGAGGTCTCTTCGCCCGGTATCGACCGCCCGCTGACTGCGCCCGAGGATTTTGTGCGCTTTGCCGGTCACGACGCGCGCGTCGAGCTGATGCGGGGCGTCGAGGGACGAAAGCGTTTCAAGGGATTGCTGATCGGTCTCGATGGGGCCGATGTGGTGATGGATGTCACGGAAGCGAATGAGACTCGCCGGGTGCGATTTCCCTTCGCCGACATTGACGAGGCAAAGCTGGTTCTGACCGACCGGCTGATACGGGAAAGTTTGAATGCCCGCGAGAAACGCGAAGCGAAAGCTTCGCATTGAGATGGAGTGAATCATGGCTACGGGAATTGCCGCCAACAGGCTCGAGCTCTTGCAGATCGCCGATGCCGTCGCGCGCGAGAAGTCGATCGACAAGTCGGTGGTGATCCACGCGATGGAGGAGGCGATGCAGCGCGCCGCGAAGTCGCGCTATGGCGCCGAGAACGAGATCAGGGTCGAGATCGATCCCAAGACCGGTGAGACCCACATCTCGCGCTATCTCCACGTCATGGAGAAGGTCGAGAACGACAAGATCGAGATCTCGCTCGCCGACGCACGGCGCCGCAATCCCGCCGCCCAGGTCGGCGACATCATCGCGGAACTGCTGCCGCCCATCGAGTTTTCGCGCATCGCGACCCAGGCGGCGAAGCAGGTGATCGTGCAGAAGGTGCGCGACGCCGAGCGCGAGCGCCAGTACGACGAATACAAGGATCGCATTGGCGAGATCGTGCACGGCACGGTGAAGCGCGTCGAGTTCGGTTCGGTGGTCGTCGATTTCGGCCGCGCCGAGGGCGTCGTGCGCCGCGACGAGATGATCCCGCGCGAATCCTTCCGCAACGGCGATCGCATCCGCGCCTACATCTACGACGTGCGGCGCGAGGCGAGGGGGCCGCAGATCTTCCTTTCGCGGACGCATCCGCAATTCATGGCGCGGCTGTTCGCGCAGGAAGTGCCGGAGATTTATGACGGCATCATCGAAATCCGCGCCGTCGCCCGCGATCCGGGAAGCCGTGCGAAGATCGCGGTGATCTCGAAGGACAGCTCGATCGATCCCGTGGGCGCTTGCGTCGGCATGCGCGGCGTGCGCGTGCAGGCCGTCGTGCAGGAGCTTCAGGGCGAGCGCATCGACATCATTCCCTGGAACGGCGATCCGGCGACCTTCATCGTCAACGCGCTGGCGCCGGCCGAAGTGAGCAAGGTCGTGCTCGACGAGGAAACCCACCGCGTCGAAGTCGTCGTTCCCGACGATCAGCTTTCGCTCGCCATCGGACGGCGGGGACAGAATGTCCGCCTCGCCTCGCAGCTCACCGGCTGGCAGATCGACATTCTGACCGAACAGGAAGAATCCGAACGCCGGCAAAAGGAATTCGCCGAGCGCACGCAGCTCTTCATGGAGAGCCTCGATGTCGACGAAACGATTGCGCAGCTCCTGGCATCGGAGGGCTTCGCCAGCATCGAGGACGTGGCCTATGTGCCGACCCACGATCTCGCCGAGATCGAGGGCTTCGACGAGGACACCGCCGAAGAGCTGCAAACTCGTGCCCGCCAGTATATCGAGCAGAAGAACGCCGTGTTCGACGCCAGGCGCCGCGAACTCGGCGTCGATGACGACGTGGCGGGGGTGGAAGGGCTTTCGACGGCGATGTTGGTGCGGCTCGGCGAGAACGGCATCAAGACGCTCGAAGACCTGGCCGGCTGCGCCAGCGACGATCTCTTGGGCTATGTCGAGAACAAAGGCACCGAGCGCGTTCGCGTCCCCGGCGCGCTCGAGGGCTTCGACCTTACCGGCGACGACGTCAACGCGATCATCATGAAGGCGCGCGTACAGGCGGGCTGGATCAAGGAGGAAGACCTGGTGAAGGCCGTCCCCGAAGAAGCGGAGCCCGAGTGAGCATGCTTGTCGAACCATCCGCGCCGGTTCTCGCCGTGGACGGATCCCGCACGCGGCGCTGCATCGTCTCGGGCGAAATCCTTCCCGAAGGGCGGCTGGTGCGCTTCGTCGCCGCGCCCGATGGGCAGGTGGTCCCCGATATCGAGGCGAAGCTGCCCGGACGGGGCATGTGGGTGAGGGCCGAGCGAAAGGCCGTCGAGCACGCCGCGGCGAAGGGCCTATTCGCTCGCGCAGCCGGCGGACCTGTGAGGGCCGATTCCGGTCTGGCGGACCGGACGGAGGCCCGCCTGGTCGAGCGCTTGCTGGACCACCTTGGGCTTGGCCGCCGGGCCGGCGACCTCATCCTGGGATTCGATCAAGTGGAGCGCTCGCTTAGAGGCCCTGGTGCGCCCGCTGTAATCGTTGAGGCCTCCGATGCGGCTGCCGACGGAGGGCGAAAACTGCAGGCTGCGGCGCGCGCAAGCGGCATTGTGCCTTTCGTCATCGGGGCGCTCAGCTCGGCGGAATTGAGCTTGGCTCTGGGGCGGTCAAATGTGGTACATGCAGCGCTCAAATCCGGGCGGATTGCGGAGCGGCTGGTGTTCGACGCCGGGCGGCTCGGCGGTTTCCGGCCGCTAAAGCCTTGGGTCTGGGCCGGTTTTTCCGAAGGCGAGGCGGGCAAAACGGGCTGAAGCCCGGTGCTTTCGTCTTTTTGGGTTTTGGTTTGAAGTCTTACGAAGGGTTTGCATGAGCGATACGGACGAAGGCGGTACGCGTTCGAAAGCCGGGGCTTCCGGCGGCAAGACGCTGTCGCTGAAACGGACAGAGACATCCACGGTGCGGCAGAGCTTCAGCCACGGCCGGAGCAAGGCGGTCGTGGTCGAGAAGAAGCGTGTCCGCGTCATGCCCGGCGGCAAGCCCCTCGAACCCGAGAAGCCGGTCAAGCACGGGCTCGCCGAGGATCATGCGGCGCCCGAGGCACGCGACGTCGACACGCGGCGGCCATCCGCTGCGCGCGGTGGCGTGGTACTGCGCGAGCTGACCGAGGACGAGAAGGAAGCGCGGCTGAGAGCGCTGACCGATGCCAAATTCGCCGAAGAGGAAGCCCGCAAGCGCGCCGAGCAAGACGCGTCAAAACGGGCGGTCGAGGAAGACCGCTTCCGTCGCGAGCGTGAAGCGGCCGAAAAGCGCAAGACCGAAGAGGAAGCGCGCAAGGCGACCGAGGAAGAGGCGCGCCGCCGCGCCGAACAGGAAGCGGCCCGCCGCCTCGAGAAGAAGGAAGCCGAGACCACGACAACGGCGGGCGCCCCCACGGCGCTGACGCCCAAGCGTGGCCGCGATCTCGCCGAGGAAGAGGAAGAGGTCAGCGCGAAGAAGGGCAAGGCCCCGGTCAAGACGCCGGCCCCGCGCAAGGCGACACCGGGCGGACGGCGCTCCGGCAAGCTCACCATCACGCGTGCGCTGTCGGGCGACGAAGAGCGCATGCGCTCGGTCGCCTCGTACCGGCGCCAATTGAACCGCGCCCATCGCCAGCAGGAGGCTCCGCCTCCGGCCGGCCCGCGCGAAGTCATCATTCCGGAGACGATCACCGTCTCCGAGCTCGCCAACCGCATGGCGCGGCGCGGCGTCGACGTCATCAAGGTCTTGATGAAGAGCGGCATGATGCTCACCGTCAACGATGTGATCGACGCCGACACGGCCGAACTGGTCGCAACCGAGCTCGGTCATTCCGTCAAGCGCGTGGCCGAATCCGACGTGCTGGAAGGGCTTCGCGGCGTGTCGGACAACCCCGACGATCTCGTTCCGCGCGCACCGATCGTCACCGTGATGGGCCATGTCGATCACGGCAAGACCTCGCTTCTGGATGCGCTGCGCAAGACCGACGTGGCGCTCGGAGAAGCCGGCGGCATCACCCAACATATCGGCGCCTATCAGGTGACGCTTGCCTCGGGCGCCAAGATCACCTTCCTCGATACCCCCGGCCACGCGGCCTTTACCGCGATGCGCGCCCGTGGTGCGAAGGTCACCGATATCGTGATCCTTGTGGTCGCGGCCGACGACGGCGTCATGCCGCAAACCGTTGAAGCCATCGCGCACGCAAAGGCCGCGCGCGTGCCGATCATCGTTGCCATCAACAAGGTCGACAAAGGCGACGCCAATCCGATGCGCGTCAAGACCGAGCTGTTGCAGCACGAGATCCAGGTCGAAGAATTGGGCGGCGACGTGCTCGCCATCGAAGTGTCGGCGGTCAAGGGAACCGGGTTGGAGAAGCTCGAGGAAGCGATCCTGCTTCAGTCCGAAGTGCTCGACTTGCGGTCCAATCCCCACCGCGCCGCCGACGGCGCCGTGATCGAAGCCAAGCTTGACAAAGGCCGCGGCCCGGTCGCGACCGTGCTCGTTCAGCGCGGAACCTTGAAGCATGGCGACCTTGTCGTGGCCGGCTCCGAATGGGGCCGCGTGCGCGCGCTCGTCAACGAACGGGGCGAGACCGTGGACAAGGCTCTGCCTGCCGAGCCGGTCGAACTCCTCGGTCTCTCGGGCGTGCCCGAAGCGGGTGATGAATTCGTCGTCGTCGAATCCGAAGCGCGTGCGCGCGAAGTGACCGAGTATCGCGGCCGCAAGCGCCGCGAGACGCGCCAGGCCACGATCTCGCGCCAGTCGCTCGATCAGCTGCTGAAGGTCCGCAAGGAAGGCGAAAAGCGTCTTCTGCCCCTCGTCATCAAGACCGACGTGCAGGGCTCGCTCGAAGCGATCGAGGGCGCGCTGGGAAAATCGGGATCGGACGAAGTCGGCGTTCAGGTGCTGCATGGCGGCGTCGGCGGCATCACCGAATCCGACGTGATCCTCGCCCACGCCTCGGGCGCTGCCATCATCGGCTTCAACGTCCGCGCCAATGTCCAGGCGCGCGAGCGCGCCAAGCGCGACGGCGTCGACATCCGCTACTACAACATCATCTACAACGTGCTTGACGACGTGAAGGCCGCGTTGTCGGGCATGCTGGCGCCCGAGACGCGCGAGCGGTTCCTCGGCAACGCGGAAATCCTCGAGGTCTTCAACATCTCGAAGGTCGGCAAGGTCGCGGGCTGTCGTGTCACCGACGGCTCGGTCAAGCGCGGCGCCAAGGTCCGTCTCATCCGCGACGACGTGGTGATCCACGAAGGCGATCTCTCGACCTTGAAGCGCTTCAAGGACGAGGTGCGCGAGGTGCAAGCCGGCCAGGAATGCGGCATGGCGTTCGCCAATTTCCAGGACATCCAGAAGGGCGACGTCATCGAGTGCTACGAAGTGGAAACGATCAGGCGCAGTTTGTAGTCGTCATCGCGCCTTGCGGCCGATATTAAATGTAGCTACATTTAATGCGCTTTGAATGGGATGAAACCAAGCGCGCCGCCAACATCGCCAAGCACGGCGTGGACTTTACGGCCATCGTTGCTTTCGAGTGGGAGACGGCGCTCGTCAGACCCGATACGCGGGAGGACTATGGCGAGTTGCGCGAAGCGGCTCTTGGCTTTATCGGAGCACGGCTTCACGCCGTTGTCTTTACTGAACGAGAGGATGATGTGGTTCGCGTAATCAGTCTGCGCAGGGCAACGAAGAAAGAGTTGATGTTCTATGCCGAAAACAGCTGAAGAACGCACCCGCGCGCGGCGTCGCGCTCGTGCGTCGCTCCGGGCTATATCGGCCAAGGAAGATGCGGCGATCCGGGCAGCGGCCGACAGCGACCGCGCCAATCCCGAATGGACGGCGAAGGATTTTCGTCGATCGCGGTGGCTTGCGGAAGTGAAGCCGGGATTTGCCGAAGCGGCCGCGCAACTGCGCGGCCGGCCCAGACTGGAGCAACCAAAAGTGCAGGTCACGTTGCGTCTCGATGCCGATGTTATCGAGGCGTTCCGATCTGAGGGCAAAGGCTGGCAAAGTCGCATCAACGATGTATTGTCCCGCGCGGCACGGCGGCGCAAGACGGTCTCGTAGGTTGGTCACACAGTCAGATCGAATCCATGTCCCGCCGCCAAAACCGCGCCTCGTTCCCGAAGGGCCCCTCGCAACGGCAGTTGCGCGTGGGCGAGCTGCTGCGGCATGCGCTGTCGGATATCCTGCGCGCGCGCGACATCCGCGATCCCGATCTCGAAGGCGTCTCGGTGACGGTGACGCAAGTGAAGCCGTCGCCGGACATGCGCCACGCGACGGTGTTCGTGGAGCCCCTCGGCGGCAAGAATGCCGATGTCATCGTGGAAGCGCTCAACCGCCATCGGGGTTTCCTGCGCGGCGAGCTGGGCCGCTCGATCGAGATCAAATTCACGCCTGAGCTGCGCTTCGTCGAAGACACCTCCTTCGCGGAAGCCCAGCGCATCGAGCAGATACTGCATTCCGAGAAAGTCGCCCGCGACCTCAAGAGCCCGGGCGCGCCGGCAAAGGACGACGATGGGCCGTAGGCGCTCGGGCCAGCCCGTTCACGGCTGGCTGGTCCTGGACAAACCGATCGGGCTGTCGTCGACGGTTGCGGTCACCCGGGTCAGACGGTTGTTCGATGCCCAGAAGGCTGGCCATGCGGGGACGCTCGATCCACTCGCGACCGGTGTCCTGGCGGTGGCGCTCGGGGAGGCCACCAAGACCGTCCCCTACGCCATGGAGGGCGAGAAGCTCTACCGGTTTACGGCCCGTTGGGGCGAAGCGCGCGATACCGACGACGCCGAGGGCCAGGTGGTGGAACGCTCGGACGTTCGTCCCAGCGAAGCGCAGATCCTGGCCCAGCTGCCCCGGTTCATCGGGGAGGTCACACAGGTTCCCCCTGCGTTCTCGGCCATCAAGGTGCAGGGCGAGCGGGCCTATGACCTCGCCCGCGAGGGGGAGGTGTTCACCCTCGCGCCGCGGCAGATCTCGATCCACGATGCCCGGCTGGTCGCGATGCCCGACGCCGATCACGCGGTGTTCGATCTGTCGTGCGGCAAGGGCTCCTATGTGCGGGCCTGGGTGCGCGATCTCGCGCTGGCGCTGGGGACGTGCGGCCATGTTTCCGAATTGCGCCGCTTGCGGGTAGGCCCCTTCTCCATAGAAGCCGCAATTTCGCTGGAAAAGCTGGAGACCCTGGGCCATAGTCCGGCCGCTTTGGAGCATTTATGCCCGATTGCGACCGCGCTGGACGGAATCCCGGCGCTGGCCGTAACGGGGCAGGATTCCATCAGGCTCCGCAGCGGGAACCCGATTCTGATCCGCGCGCCGCATTTCGCGCGCCTGGTCGAGGGCATCCCCGAAGCGGAGATCGATTTTCAGGGCCTCACGGTCTTGCTTTCCACGGCTCAGGGTGAGCCGGTTGCGCTTGCCTTAGTGGCGCAAGGAGAGTTCAGGCCGTTCCGGGTCTTCAACTTCGGCTCGAGCCTTTGACGGCGCGGCCAGTATTTTAGGGAATGGAACGATGGCGCTGACTGTTGAACGTAAGAAGGAAGTGATCTCCGAGTTCGCCAGAAGCGACGGAGACACGGGCTCGGCCGACGTGCAGGTGGCCGTGCTTTCGGAGCGGATCACAACTCTGGCCGAGCACTTCAAGACCCATGTGAAGGACAACCATTCGCGCCGCGGACTGATAAAAATGGTCTCGCAGCGCCGCCGCTTGCTCGACTACATCAAGGCGACCGACCAGTCGCGCTACGAAGCGCTGATCCAGCGCTTGGGCCTGCGCCGCTGAACCGCCGTCTGCAATCCGGTCACCAACCGCCGCGGCACCGCTTGCCGTGCGCATTCTATCGCGGGCGCCTGTGAGCGCGCGCGCCAAACGCATCTATAGTGTCACGTATCGTGAAAAAGGCCCGCCGCAATCCGGCGTCGGGAAAGAAGGAAAAGTGCAATGTTCAATGTCCACCGCGAGGAGATCGAGTGGGGCGGGCGCAAGCTCGTTCTTGAAACAGGAAGAGTAGCCCGTCAGGCCGATGGTGCGGTCCTGGCAACTTACGGGGAGACGGTCTTGCTGGCCACGGCGGTCGGCGAAACGACACCCAAAGCGGGCATCGATTTCTTTCCGCTCACCGTCAACTATCAGGAAAAATTCTACGCCTCGGGCAAGATTCCCGGCGGCTATTTCAAGCGCGAAGGCCGTCCGACCGAACGCGAGACCTTGATCTCGCGTCTGATCGATCGGCCGATCCGGCCGCTGTTCGTGCCCGGCTACCGCAACGAGACGCAAGTCGTCGTCACCGTGCTCAGCCACGATCTCGAAAACGAGCCCGATGTGCTCGCGCTGGTCGCGTCGTCCGCGGCGCTGACGCTCTCCGGCATTCCGTTCATGGGCCCCATCGGGGCGGCGCGCGTCGGCTATATCGGCGGCGAATACAGACTGAACCCGCCGATCGAAGAGATGCCGAATTCGGCGCTCGACCTTGTCGTCGCCGGCACCGGCGATGCGGTGCTCATGGTCGAATCGGAAGCCAAGGAACTCTCCGAGGAAATCATGCTCGGCGCGGTCATGTTCGGCCATCGCGAGATGCAGAAGGTGATCGACGCGATCATCCGTCTTGCCGAGAAGGCCGCGAACGAACCGCGCGATGTCCAGGTTCCGACCTACGACGCCGAAGCGAAACTGCTTGCAGGCCGGGCTGAAGCGGGACTTAGAGACGCCTATCAGATCGCGGAGAAGGCCGCCCGTCGCGGCCGGATCGATGAAATCCGCAGCGAAGCCATGACATCCCTCGTCGGTATCGAAGACGGCAAGATTGCCGAAAACACGTTCGGCAAATTGTTCAAGGCGCTGGAAAGCAACGTCATGCGCAACGCGGTGATCGACACCGGCAGGCGTATCGACGGACGCGATCTCAAGACCGTCAGGCCCATCTCGTGCCAGGTCGGCGTGCTGCCGCGTGCTCATGGCAGCGCCCTGTTCACGCGCGGCGAGACGCAAGCCCTTGTCGTCACCACATTGGGGACGGGTGAAGACGAGCAGTTCATCGATTCGCTCGAGGGCACCTACAAGCAGCACTTCATGCTGCACTACAATTTCCCTCCCTATTCGGTGGGCGAAGTTGGGCGCATGACCGGCGCGGGACGGCGCGAGATCGGTCACGGCAAGCTTGCCTGGCGCGCCATCAATCCGCTCCTGCCGGACAAGGCAACGTTCCCCTACACCATTCGCGTGGTGTCCGAGATCACCGAATCGAATGGTTCGTCCTCGATGGCGACGGTGTGCGGCGGTTCGCTTGCGCTGATGGATGCGGGCGTGCCGCTCAAGCGGGCG
>Ga0137427_10001321_pt1 | contig 11302 bp, 10 predicted proteins | sample EasRivERMZT700_2_FD_102309 | JGI IMG/M metagenome (GOLD analysis project Ga0137427, IMG submission 102309) | Soil microbial communities from meander-bound floodplain in the East River, Colorado, USA - East River MetaG ERMZT700_2 | ecosystem: Environmental > Terrestrial > Soil > Floodplain ...
AGATTGAGCTCGTGGAGGTCGAGCTCCATCGCGCCGGCCTCGATCGTCGAAAGATCGAGTATGTCGTTGATCAGATCGCGCAAGCCCTCCGACGCCCGCACGATCGCATCCGCATACTCGCCCTGCTTCTCGGAGAGCTGCCCTTGCGTTCCGCTGTTCAGCATCTCGGCGAAGCCCATGATGGAATTGAGCGGCGTGCGCAATTCATACGACACGCGCTTGACGAATTCCGATTTGAGCTTGTCGGACGCTTCCAGCGCTTCGTTGCGCTCGCGCAACGCCGATTCGATGCGGAAGCGGTCGGTGGCATCGACGAAGGTGACGAGCGTCGCGCCGTCGGGCAGCGGCGCAATCGAGAGCGAGATGATGGCGCCGTCGGAGCGCTCCGCCTCGCCCCATTCGCGCCGGCGCTCCGGCGCGGCCGCGGTCACGGTCGAGATCACGACCTCCCACACCCGGTCGCGCCCGAACCGTGTCGCGCAGGCATCGGCGATGCGCCTGAGATGCGGCTCGCCGGCAAGCTCCGCCGGCTCCAGGCGCCAGATGCGCGCGAACGCGGCATTGTACAGCTTCAACTTTCCGTCCGGTCCGAACACCGCAACGCCCTCCTGGAGGGTGTCGAGCGTCGCCTTCTGAACCTTGATCAGCGTGTTGTAGGAGCTTTCCAGGCGCAGCTGATCGCTCACGTCCTCGTAGAGGAAGATCAGCCCGCCGAAAGGGTGAGGCTGGGTGACGACGCGCAGCGTCTTGCCGCCCGGGAGGTGCCACAGCTCCTCGGGATGCTGATCGAGACGCTCGAAGAGCTTCAGCCGGTCCTGTTTCCAGGCCCGGAAATCCGGCTGCTCGGGCAGCCGTCTCAGCTCGCGCAGGCGGTCGAGGATTTCGCCTTCGCCCGGGTGGGCATCGAGCCACGCCTCGGGAAGACCCCACAGCCGCACATAGGCTCGATTGTAGAAGGTCAGCTTCCGGTCCGGGCCGAAGATCGCCACGGCGGTGGCGAGGCGATCCAGCGTGTCGGCATGGGCATCGAGATGCTGCCGCAGCCGCGTCTCGGCCTCGGACGACGCCGTGACGTCGACCGCGCTGCCGACGACGCCGCCATTGGGCAGGGGCGCGAGCGTGAAATTGAGCGCCCGGCGATGGCCGGCCAGCACCGCAAAGCGCTTGGCGTCGACGGGTACGTTGTCGCCTCTCGCCATGCTCGCGAGATCGCGTTCCGAGCGGTCGAACGCGATATTCATCTGCAGGGCGGCTTCGTGCGACGGGGTGCCCGACGCGCTCAGGAACGCGCGGTTGACGAAGCTCAGCGCCAGGTCCTGCGGCCTTCTCATCCAGATCGGGATCGGGACCGCATCCAGGATCGCCTGGAAATCGACTTGGCTCGTCTCGCCGCGGCTTTCGGGCTCGAGGAACACGGCGACCGATCCGCCGGCCGGGCGCCCGCGGACGTTGATGGAGCGGCCGTCCATCGTCCGGCACGCCAGCACGAACGAGGTGCCGTTGGCCGCGAGCGCGTCGAGCGCGGTCGAGAGGTCTGTCGCGTCGGGGCCGACGAGGCAGGCCTCCATCAGGGCCGCGCCTTCGCCGAAGCTCAACGGCGCGCTCATGTCGGCGCCCCAGACCATCAGCGACTCGCGCCCGGCGGACAGCCAGGCGTCGCGTGCCGACAGCAGAGCGCGGGCCTTCGACGTGGTCGCGCGCAGGCTGTCGCGCACGGCGACCGTGTTCCGGCGCTCGGCTAGCCCCCATAAGCCGCCGGCGATCGCCAGCGCACCTGCAGCAAGCACGATCAGCAGCACCAAAAGGTCGAGCGTGAGGACGGGAGGGACGGCCTCCGCTGCCAGGACCGGACGGGGGAGGAGCACTACGGCCAAGCTGAAGCTCAGCGCCCAGGCCCGAACCGCCAATGAGCCTTTTTTGTAGTCCCACCCCGCGCCGGGCTGTGTCGCCCTGGGCACCATTTCCCTCTGGCCCCGAAGCCGCTATTTGCGGCGAATCACTTGTAGATCAAGATGATACGTCGCTTAAGCTGACCTGCAAGAGAATGTGGTTAAAAAAGTGTGAATCACTAAGTCTAGATCGGTTAACAACTGGTCGTGGCCAACCTGGAGACGGATGCTGCTCCGACATTTGACGATTATCAAAGTCTGGCCAGTCGATCGGAGACGAGGCAAAGTAATGGGCACATGTGAAAATATTCGGAACGGGGCCTGGGAGTCTTCGGCGACCAAACGGAGGCATCTGTTCTGGAAGGGCAGGGACGGTAACTTGCGGCGCGGGCTGGAGACCACACCGGCACTCGCCGCAGCGAATCCCGATCCGGGCCAAGTCCCAAGGCCAAATCAAAGGCCAAATCCAAGGAATGCGTCACCTGAACCCCGCGAGGTATAGACTTGGAGTCGTGGGAATCGCGAGACGGGGAGGCGCGTGATGCACCGACTGACGATCTATCTTGGCAGGCTGATCGGCCTGTTCCTGCTGATCGCCGCGCTGTCCATGTTGCTGGACCGCGACTCCATCATCGAGATGGTGACGGCGCTGATCGACGACCGTGCGCTGCTGCTCATCGTCGGCTTGATCGCGCTCGGCGTCGGCCTCGCGCTGGTGCTCGGCCACAATGTCTGGTCCGCAGGCCTCTTTCCGCTGGTCGTGACCCTGTTCGGCTGGTCCCAGCTCTTGCGCGGACTCTTGCTGCTGCTGCTGCCCGCCGAGACGCAGATCGCCTTCTTCCAGCTGATGCGCTTCGAGGACTTCTTCTACGTCTATGCCGGAATCCCGCTCGTGATCGGCGCCTACCTCACCTACGCCGGTTTCAGGTCTCAATCCCGGTAGTCAGGGAGTGGGGGCGGCTGGTGCCCGCGGCACCTGCACGATATCTCCCGAGCCGGCGATGCTCGTCTCGAGGCTGCGCGGCTGAGTGAGAAGGCGAATCTCCCCCGAACCCGCGATGCGAATGTCCGCCTCGTCTTCGGGAGCGATTTCCGCGTCGCCGCTGCCCGCGATCCTCACCTCCATGCTTTTCACCGCGAGCCCCCCGAGATGCGCCTCGCCTGACCCTGCGATGCTGAGGCCGACATCCTCTGCCGTGCCGGTCGCCTCCACTTCGCCACTGCCGCGGATCGTGACATCAAGCTCAGGCAAGTCGATGTTCTCCAGAACCAGCCGGCCGGATCCGTTCAATGTAAAGTCGCTCAGCTTTTGTCCGGGTAGGATCAAATCCAGATCGCCGCCGAAAAAGAGCCCGCGGCAATCGAATTCGATTCGCCCACCGCGGACCCGGAGGTGACTCAGCGTTTCGGGCGAACCCGTCGCGAGCAGAGTCGTTCGGGTGCCGGGCCGGTAGGTCACGGTCGCCGGAACGTTGATGGTCACCTCATCGCCGTCGCTGTCCCATGCGATCTCGCGGGTGTTGCCTGTCACGCCTGCTGCATTGCCTTCGCCGCAGCTGCGGAACAGGCCATCGAAATAGAGGCTATGGATATGGAAACTACCGATATCGTCTCCCGCAAGCGCAGCCGCCAAGCCTAGACAGACGGCAGAGATGGCAATTCCGGTACCGGCGACGACAGCAAGGGTTTTGGCCATGTTGCTCCTCCCGTGTTGCAGGCTAAGGAGAATCTTTTGACGGACTGAGAATTTGGTAATGGAGACGCGCATAGCGTCCGAGCAAACGCACCAGCACGTCGAGGATAAGAAGCAGCAGCGCACCGAACCCGATGCCGCCTGCGACAAGTCCCACGCCGGCAAGTCCTCGCGCCATTGCGTTGGTGATGGTGGTGAAATCGACCCAGCTGAGCACGCTGGCAACAAGCGCAATCCCTGCAACCATGACAGCCAGGACCGCGACGCCGAGCGCGAACAACACGACCGCTGCGACGAACAGAACGGGCAAAAGGAAGATCAGATCGACAGCCACGAGCGCCACAAGGGCTATGAGCGCCGCGACAAGATTTCCGGGGCTGCGCTTTTCTTCCCAGCGCCGCAATCCCGCTTCGGCGCGCAGCTCGCGGGCCAGGCGCGCCGGATGGCCCAACGCCGCCGCGACCGAGTCTTCACTGCGGCCGGCGGCAATGCCCTCGGTGAAATGCGCGTCGTAGTCGCTGACGATTTCGTCGATCTCGTCGCTGGGAAGTCCGGCCAGGCCTTGCCGCAGGCCGGAGAGAAACTGCGCGCGGTTCATGTGGGATCTCCGAGAATTTTCCGGACGGCGGACTCGAATGCGATCCATTCGGCGCGCTGCGCTTCGAGCGCGGCGACGCCGGCAGCGGTCAACTTGTAATATTTACGCGGCGGGCCGCTTGCCGATTCCACCAGATAGGTTTTCACGAGGCGGTCGGATTGCATCCGGCGCATCAGGGGATAGATCGTGCCTTCCCCCATGCCGATGCCGTTGGTCAGCTTGCTGGCAATTTCATAGGCGTAGTTGTCGCGGCGCGAGAGCAACGACAGGACGCAGAGCTCCAGCACGCCTTTCTTCAGCTGAACTTGGATATCTTCCGTCACGGCCCTCACCACCAAGCGACTATATACCGCAAGGTACCTTGTTATGCAAGGTACTGATGCCGCATCAAGTCACCGGCGGAAGAGCCTGCGTCTCCGTCTAGTACCGGTAGTGGTCCGGCTTGAACGGTCCGGCCTGCGGCACGCTGATATAGGTCGATTGCTTGTCGGTCAGCATCGTCAACTTGGCGCCGATCTTGCCGAGGTGAAGCCGCGCCACCTTCTCGTCGAGGTGCTTGGGCAGCGTATAGACCTTCTTCTCGTATTTCCCCGGGTTCCCGAACAGCTCGATCTGCGCCAGCACCTGGTTGGTGAACGATGCGCTCATCACGAAGCTCGGGTGGCCCATCGCGTTGCCGAGATTGACCAGGCGCCCCTGGGACAAAAGAATGATGCGCTTGCCGTCGGGGAATTCGATCTCGTCCACCTGCGGCTTCACGTTGTGCCATTTCAGGTTCCGCAGCGCCCCCACCTGAATCTCGGAATCGAAGTGCCCGATATTGGCCACGATCGCGCGGTCCTTCATGCGGCGCATGTGGTCGATCGTGATCACATCGACATTGCCTGTCGCGGTGACGAAGATGTCCGCGCGTGGTGCCGCGTCTTCCATCGTGGTGACTTCATAGCCTTCCATCGCGGCCTGGAGCGCGCAGATGGGATCGATCTCGGCGACCAACACCCGGCAGCCGGCATTGCGCAGCGACGCCGCCGAACCCTTGCCGACGTCGCCGAAGCCCGCAACCATCGCGACCTTGCCCGCCATCATCGCGTCGGTGCCGCGGCGGATGCCGTCGACCAGGCTCTCGCGGCAGCCATAGAGGTTGTCGAACTTCGATTTCGTGACGGAGTCGTTGACGTTGATGGCCGGAAACAGCAGGCGTCCGTCCTTCTGCATCTGATAAAGCCGGTGCACGCCGGTCGTGGTTTCCTCGGTCACGCCCTTGATGTTGCGGGCGAGCTCGGCGAACCAGCCCGGCTTTTCCTTGAGCGTGCGCGTGATCAGGGCGAAGAATGCCTCCTCTTCCTCATTGGCGGGATGGCGCAGGAAGCCGTTGTCGCCCTTCTCCGCCTGCAGGCCCAGATGCACGAACAGGGTGGCGTCGCCGCCGTCATCCAGGATCATGTTGGGCGTGCCGCCGTCCTCCCACTCGAAGATCTTCCGCGAGTAGTCCCAATATTCCTCCAGCGTCTCGCCCTTGTAGGCGAACACCGGGGTGCCGCCGGCCGCGATGGCGGACGCCGCATGGTCCTGGGTGGAGAAGATGTTGCACGAGCACCAGCGCACGTCGGCGCCGAGCGCTCTGAGCGTCTCGATCAGGACCGCCGTCTGGATCGTCATGTGCAGCGACCCGGCGATGCGGGCGCCGCGCAGCGGCAGGGAACGGCCGAATTCTTCCCGCGTCGCCATCAGGCCCGGCATTTCCGTCTCGGCGATGGCGATTTCCTTGCGCCCCCACTCCGCGAGCTTGATGTCCTTGACGGCGTAATCCTGGCTCATGGGGCAGTCCTCGGCTGAAATCGGGGGCTAGACCCTATACCAGCCGTCTCCCTGCCGGGCAAGGAGGATATAAAGAAATCTATATATCCTTATGGCCGGTTTCTACCGGCGCAGGGCGACCTGGCTCGACCGGAGAGCGGCCGAGGGCGGGAATTTGAGCATGGGGCAGGCCGGCGGAGGCGCCGAGGCCCCGGTTTTGATCCGCTCCACCTTCCACCCCCGCAGACACATTGCGTCCAGCACGCTTCCCGGGCCGACCAGATGTGCCGCCCCCACGGTGATGAAGATCGTCTGCTTCGACAGCATCATGCCTTCGATCTGCGGCACCCAGTTGCGGTTGCGCTTGTCGAGCAGCAGCTTCTTCTCGTCGGGGTTGCTCGCAGCCTCTTTGCCCAAAACCCCGGCCAGCTCGTCCTGGCTGCCCGCCGTCCAGCCATCGAGCAGGCGGCGGTATGTGTCGTCGGCCCTGAGCAGCTCGCGCAGGTCGGCTTCGAACCCGGCGATGTCCTCGTCCGGTGTCGCCTGGATGAGGACCTCGAATTGGCTCTCGGCCGTTTCGAGATGGCGCACGGGCTTACCCGCGCCCCGTGCCTCCTGCTCGAGCCGGTAGTCGACGCCTTCCTCGGCAAAGCTGCGCAGTGGGCCGCTTTGGATCTGGTAGTCGCCCAGCACCATCAGCGCGAGCCACGGACGCATCGCGTTGACCGAAGCCGGGTCGAGCGGCGTCAGCGTCAGGGCCTTCTCGAAGTCCTTGAGCCCCTGCGGCGACAGCATGCGCGAGAGGTTTTCGCCGCGCGGCAGCGCGCCGTTGTCGCGGACGAACAGGCGCATCTTGCCGACCTGCTTGGGTGTCAGCGCAGTCTCGAAGACGAATGCGTCGGACGACCGGATGGCGGCATCGATCGCCTTGGTGCGCCACGCCCAGTCGCGCGGCAGCATGTGGATCGAGCCGAACAGATAGACCCTGCTTGGGCCGGCGCTGATCTGCCAGAGCGCCGGTTCCGGCGGGGCACTTGCGCGCGGCTGCCCGATGCCGGCGCGCGCCTGCGCGGCGCCGGATGCCAGCACGGCGCCCAACACAACGGCAAGGAAAGGCATGAAAAAACGCGGCCGCATGAACGCCCCCGGATCGGGGCGCATTCAAGCCGCATTGCCTTCGTATCCCATTAAACGGGTGGTTGGGATTTTAGCGGTTGTGGGAACGGCGGGTAGAGCCTGTCAGCTGTTGGGGCCGCACGCCCTGGTATCGGCCCCGTTCGCCCCGACGCGTTCCACCTCGTGGCCGTCGGCACAGAGCAGCGAAATCAGACCCTTCGGTCCCCCGATATGGGCAGCCCCCACCGTGAGCATCGCGGTCCTGCCGCTCCGGAGCAGTTCGCCAACAGTGGGCACCCAGGCGCGATTGCGGTTCGAGATCAGGAGATCCTGCGCCTCGACGTGACCTTTGAAGTCCGCCTCGATCATCGCCGCGAAGCGCTCGGCATCGCCCCGCGCCCAGGTCTCGACCAGGTCTCTTGTGTGCAAAACGGACGCCGGGAGCGACACCAGTTGCCGTTTCAGCGCTCGTATCTGTGCGACATCATCGCCCATGACCAGCAGCTTCATCTGGTCTTCGATGGCCTCGAGGTAGCGCAGCTCCTTCCCCTGGCTCTGAGCTTGTTCGATGATCTCGTCGTCAACGCCCTTGAGCATCGTCAGATCGCGCCGGTGGACATAGGCAAGTCCGACGATCACGGCGGCCAGCCACGGCCGGTAACGGGTGAAATGTTCGGGCTTGAGCCCCGCGCCTAAGAGAATGCGCGAATAGGTGTCGAACTCGATCCGGTTGAGCACTTTGCGCAACGAGGCTCCCTGCGGCAGAAGGCCGTTCTTGACGATGAACTCCTTCTGGCGCGCGGTGGCCTCACCGTCGACCGGCACCTCGAAAACGAAAATGTCGCTGGCGGCGATGGCGGTTTCGATTTGCGGCGTCCGCCATTGGAACGATGGCGGCAGGATGTGCAGCGACCCGAAAATGTACACGGTGCTGGGGCCGCTGCGGACCTTCCAAAGTGCGGGATCGGCAATGACGGACTGAGCCCGCACGCCGGCCGGCAAAAGAACGAACAGAACAATGAGAAAGCCGGCCACGCGGGCCGCATGACGCCAGATCATCTCCCACCCCGGCTGCTCCGAGAGGGGCTAACCTAGCACAGGTCCTCGCTTGAGGGCATCGACCGGCCCCGCTCCGGGGTCAGGAATCCTCGTAGAACCCGGCCGCGATCAGCGTGGTCAGCGCCAAGATCGCCTCTTTGGCATCCGGTCCTTCGGCGACGAGCTCAACCACCGTGCCCTTGGCCGCGGCCAGCATCATCAGCCCCATGATCGAGCGCCCGGACACCGAGTTCCCGTCCTTCACCACCGTGATCTCGCTGCGGAACTTGGCGGCCGCCTCGACGAACTTGGCCGATGCGCGGGCGTGCAGGCCGCGCGTGTTGATGATGGCGGCTTTCACGCGGACCGTATCGCCCATCAGGGAGACGTACGGGTGGGCGTGCCGGCAAGCTCTGCCGAACCCGAGCGCATGTATTTGCGCCCCGAAAGGATGGCTTCCTTCACCGCCTGATCGAGTGTCATTGTCGTCCGTACACCGATCAATTTGATCAGGCTGGGCAGGTTGGCGCCCGCAAGAACCTCGACCTTCCCCCGTTTCAAATGGGTCAGCGCGAGATTGCACGGCGTGCCGCCGAACATGTCGGTGACGAGCACGACCCCGCGTCCGAGGTCCACCGCCTCGATCGCAGCGGTGATCTCGTTGCGGCGCTGTTCGATGTCGTCGTTGGGGCCGATGCAAACGGTCTTCACGTGGGTCTGGGAACCCACGATATGTTCCGTCGCCGAGAGGAGTTCGGCCGCCAGACGGCCGTGCGTTACGATAACGATACCGATCATCGTCCGATGCAGATCAGAAGGGCGCGCAAGATAGCAGGCTCCATTTCAGAAGGAAGGGGCGTGGGGCGGGCAAGATGCGCCTTCGACAAAGGCGCTGTGGACAAAACCCGCCGCCGCCGCGGCGATTTTCGCAGGCGTCGAGGCGTCATGGGCGTTAAGCATCACGAGCGGTACTTTCACGTCCGCTTGAAGACTGCTCGGCAGAGCGTAGACCTGAGGCTCGGGCATGCGGGAGACGGCGCCTTCCACCAGCCGGACCGCCAGGATGACAGGCGCGGCAGGCGCCTTTTCCACGCGGATGACGCCGACGCCGCGGATTTCCATCCCCCCTGCGAGGGTTGAAGGCGCATCGGCCAAGACACGGCCGTTCTCGACGAACAGCATTGTTTGATCGTCCGAGATGAGCTTTGCCCCCGCCGCGATCAATCGCAGTGCGACGTCGGACTTGCCCGCGCCCGATTCGCCGAGCAGTAGCACCGCGCCCTCGATGGGACCTCCGAACGGCTTCGTCGCATCCAGAAGCGCGACCGCCGTGGCATGAATCAGAGCGCTGGGTGTTGCCGGAACAAAACGCGCCGTCATGGGCGGGAACGCGCCAGCGGCAGCTCGACCGTGAAGCGCGCGCCGATGCGATTGCCCTGAACGTCCAAGCGGTTCTCGGCCCAGATCCGGCCGCCATGGCTCGCGATGATCTGGCGCGCAATCGCAAGACCGAGCCCCGAATTCTTGCCGAAGCCGTGCTCGACCGGGCGCTCGGTATAGAAGCGGTCGAAGATGCGTTCGAGATCGTCGTCCGGGATGCCGGGGCCGTCATCCTCGATGAGGGTACGCACGACTCCGCCGTTCAAGTGCGCGGCCACGCGAACCCGCCCGTCGTCCGGACTGAACGAGATCGCGTTGTCCATCAGATTGCGGAACACCTGGCCCAATCTCTCGTCCATGCCTTGGACGACCGCCGCCTTGGCCGAATCGCGGGCAACTTCGACATGCACGCCGCGCGGCATGTCCATCGCGCCATAGATGGTCACGAGCGTTTGCAGCAGCCGCCCGACATCGACCGGCTGCGAGTGCCCGCGCGACAGCTCCGCGTCCAGCCGCGAGGCATCCGAGATGTCGGTGATCAGGCGGTCGATGCGTTTCAGGTCGTTGCGGATCACCTGCACCAGGCGCTCGCGGTCCTCGCCGTCCTTGGTGCGCTCGAGCATCTCGACCGCGCTCCTGAGCGAGGTGATCGGGTTCTTCAGCTCGTGCGCGACGTCGGCTGCGAACCGTTCGATCGCATCGATGCGGTCGTACAACGCGCGCGTCATCGCCGAGAGCGATTCGGCGAGCTCGCCGATCTCGTCGCCGCGATCCGGTATCTCCGGGATCGTTTCGCGTCCCGCGCGGCCGCGCCGCACGCGCTCCGCGGCGGCCGCAAGCCGGCGCACCGGCGCCGCGATCGTGCCCGCAAGATAGAGCGAGGAGAGCAGCAGCACCCCGAACGCAAGCGCGAACACTTTGACCAGCGCCGCGCGCTCGTCCTTGAGGATGTCGTCGATGTCGCCTGATTCCGTCGTCAGCATCAGCACGCCGTACAACGTCGCAAAGCGGCGGATCGGAACGGCGACGGAGAGCACCAGCTTGTCCAGCTCGTTCACACGCACGCTCGAGCCGTTTTCGCCGCCCAGCGCAAGATTGACTTCGGTGTAGACGCGGCCGTTCTGACCCGCTTCGAAATAGGGCTCGAGCTGGGCCAGCGGGCGAACGCCCATCAGCCGGTCATAGAACCCCTGGGCCACTGCCAACCCTCGCTCGAGATAGGCGAGGGCGGGGTTTGTCGACTCCGGCGGCGGCAGGGACTCGGTGACCACGATATTGCGGGCGAGCAGGTTTCGCGTGTCGATCTGGAGCTGGCCGCCCGTCGTATAGACGCGCGCGCGCAGATGCGTCGGGGCGATCAGCTGGCGCAGCAAGGGCTCCGCCTGAGCCGTGTCGATCACGCGCCGCTCCTGGATCGCGGTGTATTCGGCGAGCGCGCCGGCAACGATCAGCGCCTGATCGCGGATGCCGGCGATGCGCTCCTGCACCAGCCCTGCGCGGCTCGATTGCACCCACAGCACGCCGCCGATCAGGATGAACAGGGCAAAAGCGTTGAAGAACAGGATGCGCCGGGTGAGCGGCGAGATGCGCCGGGCGCGATGATTGAGCCGGTCGGCGCTCATCGGTCGCGGCGTGCGTTGAATGCGTTCGGCCAGCGCCAGGCGCTCGGGCGGCGGCAACGGCTTGTCCGCGGGCGTGCGCTCGGGTCTTGCGGCGGGCGGGGTTCGCTCCGACCGGGCGACGACCAGACTGTCCTTGTCGCTCACGCTCATGGTCCACGGCCGCGCGTTA
>Ga0137427_10001325_pt1 | contig 11297 bp, 9 predicted proteins | sample EasRivERMZT700_2_FD_102309 | JGI IMG/M metagenome (GOLD analysis project Ga0137427, IMG submission 102309) | Soil microbial communities from meander-bound floodplain in the East River, Colorado, USA - East River MetaG ERMZT700_2 | ecosystem: Environmental > Terrestrial > Soil > Floodplain ...
CCATCGCGATGGCGAAGCTGATCTGAACGGCAATGGCCGCCTACCCGCCTTCGCCAAGGCTCCGGCGGGCGAGCGCAGAGAGTGACAGGCTGTTGTAATGACGACCTACCGCACGCTGGATGATTTGCGCGATCCCGAGGTGAAGGGCAAGCGCGTGCTGGTGCGCGCGGATTTGAACGTGCCGATGAAGAACGGCGTGGTCACCGACGCGCTGCGCATCGAGCGCCAGGCGCCGACCATCAGGGAGCTGGCCGAGCGCGGCGCGCGCGTCATCGTGCTGTCGCATTTCGATCGCCCGGGGGGCAAGGTCGTGCCGTCGATGTCGCTGAGACCGCTCGCGGTTCCGCTTGCCGAAGCCATCGGACGTCCGGTCGCATTCGCAAAGGACTGCATCGGAGAAGGACCCATCGCGGCGATCGGATCGATGCAAGACGGCGATGTGATCCTGCTCGAGAACACACGCTTCCACGACGGCGAAGAGAAGAATGAGACCGCGTTCGCCAAAGCGCTGGCGGCGCTGGGCGAGCTTTATGTCAACGACGCGTTCTCGGCCGCCCATCGCGCGCATGCCTCGACCGAGGGCGTGGCGCGCCTCCTGCCATCGGCAGCAGGTCGCGCGATGGCGTCCGAGCTGCTCCACCTGCACAAAGTGCTCGAGAGTCCGGAGCGGCCGCTGATGGCGGTCGTCGGCGGCGCCAAGATCTCGAGCAAGATCGACGTGCTCAATCATCTGGCGGCGATCGTGGATGTGCTGGTGATCGGCGGCGCGATGGCGAACACCTTCCTCGCCGCGATCGGCTTCCAGGTCGGCAGGTCGCTGGTGGAGCTCGATCAGCGCGAAACGGCACGGAAAATCATGGGGCCCAAGGTCAAGCTGCCCAAGGACGTGGTGGTGGCGCAGGAGCTCGCACCCAATGTCCATCCGCGCATCACCGGGCCCGACGGTGTCGATCAATATGAAATGATCCTCGATGTCGGGCCGCGCACGATCCAGGAGTTCGCGCGGCAGTTGAAAACGGTCAAGACCGTCATCTGGAACGGGCCCTTGGGCGCGTTCGAAACGCCGCCCTTCGACCGGGGCACGGTTTCCGCCGCGCAGGCGGTCGCGGACCTCACCCGCGAGGGCAAGCTGCTTTCGGTTGCGGGCGGCGGCGATACGGTGGCAGCATTGGCCCATGCCGGCGTCGTGAACGACTTCAGCTACGTTTCGACCGCAGGCGGCGCGTTTCTGGAATGGCTCGAGGGGCGTACTTTGCCGGGCGTGGCGGCACTCGGTGCGAAGCATTGAAGGATGACGACGATGAACAGGGACGAGTTGGTACGGACCGCGAAGGCGATGGTGGCGAAGGGCAAAGGCATCCTCGCCGCCGACGAAAGCTCGGGCACGATCAAGAAGCGCTTCGACGCGATCGGCGTCGAGTCCACCGAGACCGCCCGGCGCGACTATCGCGAGATGCTGTTCCGCGCGGCCGAGGCGATGAAGAACAACATCTCGGGCGTCATCCTCTATGACGAGACGATCCGTCAGGCCGCGAAGGACGGCACACCGCTGGTGAAGCTGATCGCGGCGGCAGGCTCGCTTCCCGGCATCAAGGTCGACAAGGGGACAAAGCCCCTGCCCTTCTCCCCCGGCGAACTCATCACCGAGGGGCTCGACGGATTGGCCGACCGGCTGATCGAATATCGCAATCTCGGCGCTCGCTTCGCGAAATGGCGCGCGGTGATCGATATCGGCCCCGGCATCCCGAGCTACAACGCGATCAGCACCAACAGCCATGCGCTCGCGCGCTACGCGGCGATCTGCCAGGAATGCGACATCGTTCCGATCGTCGAGCCCGAAGTGCTGATGGACGGCAGCCACGACATCGATGCGTGCTACGACGTGACCCAGTGGGTGCTGAAGACGCAGTTCTCCGACCTCTATCATCAGCGCGTGATGCTGGAAGGCATCGTGCTGAAGCCCAACATGGTGATCGCGGGTAAGAAGAGCGCGAAGAAGGCCAGCCCCGAAGAGGTCGCGGAGAAGACCGTGAAGTGCCTCAAGGATTGCGTGCCTGCGACGGTTGCGGGCATCGCGTTCCTCTCGGGCGGACAGGCGGACGAGGAAGCGACGATCCACCTCAACCTGATCAACCAGCTCGGCCCGCTTCCCTGGCCGGTGACGTTCTCCTATGGCCGCGCGCTGCAGCATCTGCCGCAGAAGGCGTGGGCGGGCAAGGCGGAGAATGTTGCGGCAGCCCAGGGTGCATTCTCGCACCGCGCGCGCATGAACGGACTGGCGGCGCAAGGGATGTGGAAGCCCGAACTGGAAAAAGTCGGGATGGCCGCGTAAGCAACCCTTGATGGCCAAGTCCGACTGCCGCCTGTATCTCATCACGCCTTCGCGGCTGGAACCGCACGCGTTCGCGGAAACGCTGAAGCGCGCGCTGTCGGGCGGCGATGTCGCATCGCTCCAATTGCGCCTCAAGGATGTGTCCGACGATGAGATCATGCGCGCGGGTGACGTGCTGATTCCGATCGCGCAGCGCGCGAACGTCGCCTTTATCCTCAACGACCGGCCTGACCTGGCGTACAAGCTCAGCGCGGATGGCGTGCATGTCGGACAGGAGGATGCGTCGTATGCCGATGCACGCGCGCTCCTCGGGCCCAAACGCATCATCGGCGTGACGTGCCACAACTCGCGCCACCTCGCGGTCGAAGCCGCGGATGCGGGCGCGGATTACGTCGCGTTCGGTGCGTTCTTTCCGACGGCAACGAAGGAGCCCAAGACACGCGCCGAGCCGGACATCATCGAGTGGTGGGCGGAGTTGATGGTTGTGCCCTGCGTTGCCATCGGCGGCATCACGGTCGAGAACGCGGCGCCCTTGATCGCGGCGGGCGCCGATTTCCTTGCGGTCTCATCGGGCGTGTGGGATCACCCGGCGGGCCCGGACGCGGCGGTAAAGACCTTCAATGCGCTGTTCCGGAGCCAAGTAGCGCCTTAGGAAGCAGGATGCTACAAGCCGCGCGGCTCAGCGGAACAGCGGCGCGACAATGGGTAAAGTTGCAGGCAACGAAGTCCGGCCCGGCATGGTCATCGAGTTGAATGGCCAGATCTGGTCGGTGGTGAAGACTCAGAGCGTCAAGCCCGGCAAGGGCGGCGCCTACAACCAGGTGGAGCTGAAGAACATCATCAGCGGCTCCAAGCTGAACGAGCGTTTCCGCTCCGCCGAGATGGTCGAGGAAACGCAGCTCGAGCGGCGCGACTTCCAGTTCCTCTACGCCAGCGGCGACATGCTGACCTTCATGGACATCCAGACCTACGACCAGATCGAGCTCGCGACGGATTTCGTCGGCGACCGCGCGCAGTTCCTCCAGGACGGCATGAAGGTGATGGTCCAGCTGCATGAGAGCCGCCCGATCGGAATCACCCTTCCGCAGCAGGTGGTGTTGCGGGTGGTCGAGGCCGATCCCGTGACCAAGGGACAGACGGCGTCGTCCTCCTATAAGAATGCCGTGCTTGAAAACGGCATTCGCACGCTGGTGCCGCCCTTCATCGAAGCGGGAACGAGAGTCATCGTGGCCACGGATGACGGGTCCTACGTCAAGCGTGCGGAGTAATGCGGTACCTGTCGCCGGCGTTGAACGTGATGATGGCGGCAGCCCGCAAGGCGGGACGCGCGCTGATCCGCGATTTCGGCGAGCTCGAGAATCTGCAGATCTCCAAGAAAGGCCCCGCCGATTTCGTCACCAATGCCGACCAGCGCACCGAGCGCGTGCTTGTCGAGGAACTGACCAAGGCGCGGCCGGGCTACAGCTTCCTGCTCGAGGAGCGCGGCCTCGTCGAAGGTCCGGACAAGACGCACCGCTTCATCATCGATCCGATCGACGGCACGACGAATTTCATGCATGGGCTGCCGCAGTTCGCGATTTCGATCGCGCTCGAGCGCGAGGGGCATCTGACGTCGGCGGTCGTGTTCAATCCGGTGACGGACGAGATGTTCGTCGCCGAGCGCGGCCAAGGCGCCTATCTCAACGAGAAGCGGCTCAGGGTGGCCGCGCGCAAGAACCTCTCCGAGTGCCTCATCGCGTCGGGCGCGCCGTTCATGGGCAAGGAGGGCCACGACCCGTTCCTCGCCGAGTTGCGCGCGGTGCTCGATTCGACCGCGGGCATGCGCCGGTTCGGCGCGGCCTCGCTCGACCTTGCGTGGGTGGCGGCGGGAAAATTCGACGGGTTCTGGGAGCGCAAACTGCAGGCGTGGGACGTTGCGGCCGGAATCCTGCTGGTGCGTGAGGCGGGCGGCGTGGTGAGCGATCTCACGGGACGCGACCGCATGCTGGAGACGGGCGACATCCTCGCGGCGAACGACGCGCTGCATAAGCCACTGCTCGACCTCATTCGCGGAGCGTCGAAGTGATCGCACCCGCGGTGTTACTTTCCTCCCCCTAATGTCCGCTTCGCCACCCGGAATGTCCGCTCCTGGCGCAGGCGGCCATTGCGCCCGAGCGTCGGGAACGGGGAAAGTTGACCCAAACCGGCCACTAGCCAGGTGCTCTAATTAACGAGTCGTCGCGCCTCTTCAACCTCAGGCCAAGACTCGGGTTCAGGATATGACCTAAGTGTAGAAATGAGAACGTTTTGCCAATCCTCAAGATCGTATTTGGCCAGCGTCAATCCCGTTCGCAAGACGAATGTTGCTGCATCTTGAGAATTGGCGACATCGAGAGCCTTGCAGAGATGCGTGCGAGCAGCCTCTCGTTGCCCCCTGTTCAATAAGCAGACCGCCGAAAGCCGATGCAGTTCGGCATCGAAATAACGATCGAACTGCCGATGGGACAATTCCAGCGCTTGATCGAGCCAAGGTTGTGCGCCGTCCATATCGCCGCGAAGCATCAGAACTTCGGCCATCATGACGCTGAACTGCGGAATGGCCACCTGACCCATGATGCGCCTGCTCGATTCCACACCGGCAGTCAGTTCTTCGAGGCCTTCGTTTACTCGGCCCATATGGGCCATTGCCCATCCGTGCACGCAGCGATTCCAGGCGAGTACTTGGACGCTACCCGATTCCGTCGCCACGGCAATGCCTGCGGCCGTAGATTTCAGACTGGCTGCCCAATCTCTCTTAAAACCATGCATCCAACCGTCAAATAAGCACGCGAAAGCCAGCGAATCGGGATGACGAAGGTCGCGCGCGATTTCAACGGCACGGGCGCAACGTTGTGGGGCAAGCTTCAGATATCCCATGATCCAGAGATTGCGGCTTGCTTCGGCGAGCGAGGCGACGACCGGATCCAGAATGCCGATGAGGCGCTCGGGGTTGTTGCTGTTGAATGCAGCAATTGCGTCGGCATGCTTCTGGGCCTCCCGAAACTCACCCATATGGTGACACGCGATCTGGGCCTGCATATGACCGTTCATCAGCAGAACATCGTTTCTTGGACTCTCGCCAATCGAGATGAGCTTTAGTCCTCCTTCCTTGGCAGCGACGCATTCGCCACGAACCATTCTAACCGCCCAGCTGGCCACCAGCGCGGTCGAAGCGGCGGGCGGATCGCGAAGCTCATCGCCAAGCTGCAAGAGACGGCGAGTTACGCTTTCAATCTCGGGCGCGGCATATCCTTCAACCGATGCCAAAGGTATAAACCGAGCAAAGGAGAGACCGAATTCCAGCTGCAAGGTTTCTTCATTCTGGACCTTCACGCCTGCGCGAAAGCATTCAAGGCCTCGCCTTGCAAGCTCACAGGCTTCACGAAAGGCGACACGTTTGGTGGCAGTCCGCGAAGCCGTCAGAAAATGCCTGGCTGCCTCGTTGAAATTATGTGCCATCTCGAAGAGCAGGGCGAGTTCGCTTGCGATGAGTTCGGAGCGGCCGCTATAGAAGACCGCCAGCGCTTCGCCGATCTGTCGCGCCCAATCGGCCCGCCTGGACGGCGCAGTTGAGCGATACAAAGCATTTTGATAGAGCACATGAACAAAGCGGCATCTGAGCGAAAACGTGCCGTCGGGTAGGAAATGCTCGCGCTCTATGGTGAGCAGACCGTGCACGCGCGCGAGCATCTGCAGATGCTCCTCGACTTCAACGGCGGTCTTACCGGCAACGCGCGCAACAATAGCGGATTCGAATTCATTGCCATGAAGTGCGGCGACGCGGAGCAATTGTTGCGCGTCCCAACTGAGAGACTCAAGCGAGCGTTCGATCATGCCCTTGAGCGATTGAGGAACCTCGCGCGTCACATCGACGGCATCGCCGCCGGGCATGCCATGCTCCTGCAGATACCTCACGAGATCTGTCATGAAGAGCGGATTTCCTTCTGTCTTTCGATAGACGAGCAAGGGCAGTTCCGCAGGCACGTTGTCGCCGCCGAGCAGAGAGAGAACATATTCACGAACATCTTGGACCGTCAGAAGACTCACGGCGATTTCCACGAGCCGGCCGCTCCCCACAAGTTCGCCTCTGAGCCTGCTGAAGGGATGGTTTGTCGCCGCCATCTCGTTAGCCCGATAAGCGACAACGAGCATGACCTGCATCCGCGCAAGACGGGGAGCAAGGTGCGCGATCAGATCCACCGTGGAAATGTCTGACCAATGTAAGTCGTCGATGAAAATCACCGACGGCCGGATTTGCGAAATCTCCTCCAGAAACATCGTGAGTTCTCGCATGAGGCGCTCCGCGGACCCCGCCGGGATTTGCTCGGGCAATCGGGATTCAACGGATTCCCCGCCAAAACGCGGCGCGACGTGGACGTACCAAGTGGGTGCGATTCGGCGAAGCGACCCTTGCAGAGTACGGTCTTGAGCAAACATGTCGTCGAGCGCTTCGAGAACGGCCAAATGCGGCTCAGTGCCTGCAAGACGTTCCGAACAACGGCCCCGACCTGCTAGACATTCCTCCGGCAAGTCGGACAGAAACTCTTCGACGAGCGTACTCTTGCCGATTCCCGGTTCTCCGCTCACGGCAATGAATTGCCCTGAGCCTTTTTGGGTTGCTGCGAAAGCAGCATCGAGCTGCGCGCGTTCTTGCCGGTGGCCGACGGTTACCCGCTCGCGGGCGACGCGCGTACCGGCCGGTATCTTCTCGGGCAAGGGATGGGGGGCCGAGGCGACACCGGTCTCAAGATGCTCGACGGCGGCAATGAAGCGGTATCCAATTCTGGGGACGGTGGCGATGAAGCGTTGTCCATCGTCGCCCAGAATCTGGCGCAGGACGGAAATGTTTCGCGTGAGACCGGTTTCCTCGACAAAGGTGTCCGGCCAGACAGCCTGGACCAACTCGTCTTTGGTAACGACTTGGCTCGCCCGCTGGACCAGCACGAGCAACGTGCGAAGGACTTTCGGGGCGGCGGCAACGGCTGCGCCTCGATCCAGGAGCAGCGTGCCATCGTCCGACAGGCGAAAGTGGCCGAACACATAGGCTCCGGACCGCTTGTCTCTCGAAGCCGCATAGGTCATGGCAAGCACCCCCTGTTGCCGACCCGAAAGCTAATGGTTTTGTAAGCGTTTCAGAAGGACTTCCCGGAGCGGGTGCCTGACCTTGGGAGCCGTGGCACACGAGCCCGGGTATTAAATTCCAGCAATCTCAAACCGATGGGACACCCGGATGAAGTCCGTGAGCATTTCTACAATCGCACGCCGTGCTCTCATCTCATGCATGGCCGCACTCGCAATAACTGTCGACCTTGCCCAAACGAGCTTAGCGGAGGAGGGAATGACTTCGACGAAAGAGGTTCTGGACCGGCACTTGATGTCTTTCGGCAACCACGACCTGGAGGGGATTCTTGCCGACTACGCCCCGGATATCCTGCTGTTGAGCCCACCGGTGTTTTTTTCCCCCCATGGAATCTCGAAAGGAAAGGCAGGAGCACGGCAAGTCTTTCAGACGATCTTTGCCGACTTCGCTAAGCCCGGTACGTCTTTCACGATGAAGCAAGTGACGATCGAGGGCGACTACGCCTACATCGTCTGGAGTGCCGAAACCGCAGACCACATTTACGAGCCGGCCTCCGACACGTTCGTCATTCGAGACGGGAAGATTGTTGCCCAAACTTTCGCAGGGAAGATCACTGCGAAGCAGTGACAGAGCCAATCTCAAAGCATTGCCGCGCAAGACCGTGGACGTCTATCATGCTCACAACTTCTGCCATCCAGCGGCTGAAATCGGTTTTCCGGGGTGAACTGCTTGCCGATGGCGACCCTGGATATGACGATGCGCGCAAAGTCTTCAATGCCGCAATTGACCGCCGTCCAGGCCTCATTGCCCGGTGCACCGGCCCAGACGATGTGGCTGAAGCTCTGAGCTTCGCACGCAGCCAAGGGTGGCCCGTCTCCGTGCGTGGTGCCGGTCATAACGTCGCGGGATTCGCCATCTGCGACGATGGAATCGCGATCGATTTGTCAGCCATGAAACGGATCGTTGTCGATGAGACGGCGCGGACAGTGCGAGTGGAAGCGGGGGCGACGTGGGGAGAGGGGGCACGTCATGGTCGAGGCGATGACGGTGGGTAAGAATGGCCCGCTGCAAGACAACGATATCGCTTTGCTCAAAGGGGAATTCCGAGGTGCGCTGATGATCCCAGGTGACGCCGATTACGAAGCGGCGCGCCGGGTCTGGAACGGCAATATCGACCGCAAGCCAGCGCTGATTGCGCGCTGTGCCGGAACCAATGATGTGCGGCAAATCGTCAATTTCGTGCGCGAGCGCGGGCTTGTTCTGTCGGTGCGCGGCGGCGGTCACAGCGCACCCGGCTATGGCACGAATGACGGCGGCGTGGTGATTGATCTGTCGCTGATGAAAGGAATTCGTGTCGATGCGGACAAACGCATCGCACACGCGGAAGGCGGGGTGATTTGGTCCGAACTCGATCGCGCAACGCAAGAGCACGGCCTCGCCACGACGGGCGGCACCGTCTCGAACACGGGTATCGGCGGATTGACGTTGGGCGGCGGCTTGGGCTGGCTGATGGGTAAGCACGGAGCCAGCATCGACAATCTCTTGTCGGCAATTGTGGTGACCGCGGACGGCGAAGTTCAGACAGCGAGCGAAAAAGAGCATCCCGACCTGTTCTGGGCGCTACGCGGCGGCAGTGGCAATTTCGGAATTGTCACCAGCTTCGAATACCGGCTGCATCCGGTATCGCAAGTGCTAGGCGGCTTGGTCCTCTACCCATTGGATCAGGCGCGAGATGTGCTGCGATTCTATCGTGATTTCTGTCCGACGCTGCCGGACGAAGCCGAGGCATACGCAGCGTTGCTGACGACGCCGGATGGGATTCCCGTCGTGGCTCTGCTCCTTGGCTATAACGGCCCGCTGGATGACGGGATGCGCGTGCTTGCGCCCTTGCGTGGGTACGGGCGGCCCCTTGCCGATATGGTCGGGCCTGTTCCGTACAGCACCCGTCAGTGCATGCTGGATCAACCCATGGCGGTGCACGGGCTTCACCGTTATTGGCGCTCGGCTTTCACGGAAACCGTCTCGGATGAACTCATCGACGTTCTGGTGGCGCGCGCGGCCGCGTTCAGCTCGCCCTTGAGCTCGTTGATCCTCTTCTATGTGCATGGCGCCGTGACGCGTGTTCCGGAAGCGGCGACCGCGTTTTCCGCGCGCAAGGCGCAATGGGATTTCGATGCGATCGGTCAGTGGACGGACGGTTCGGAATCGGCAACGCATATTGCCTGGATTCGCGATGTGTGGGGCGCGCTGGAGCCGCATCTGCAGGGGCGGGTGTATGTGAATCACGTGGCCGCGGACGACAGGCCGGAGAAAGTGCGGGCTTCATTCGGGAGCAATTATCAGCGCCTGCGCGAACTCAAGACGCGTTACGACCCGACGAACCTGTTCCGGATGAACGCGAATATCGCGCCCGGATAGCTCGCGACGCCCAAAGCGATCTGCGAGGAAGCGGCTAACGCGGTACTTCCGCTATTGGCGAAACTGCGACACAGACTGCGCTCGGGCGAACGTCTGGAATAGCCCCCGATAGCAGACACAGCGCGCGCAACGATGCGCTCCGCTAACTCGCCAGCGCGCGGGCCTGGTCGAATTGCAGCGAGGCGAGGCGCGCATAGAGGCCGCCGCGGGCGACGAGCTCGGCGTGGCTGCCCTCGCCGATGATGCGGCCTTGATCCATGACGATGATGCGCTTCAGGCGCTGAATGGTGGCCAGGCGGTGGGCGATGACGATGGTGGTGCGTCCGCTCATCAAATTGGCGAGGCCCTGCTGCACCAGGCGCTCGTTCTCGGCATCGAGCGCGCTCGTCGCTTCGTCGAGCAGCAGGAGCGGTGCGTCGCGCAGGATGGCACGCGCGATCGCGATGCGCTGGCGCTGGCCGCCGGAGAGCGTCACGCCGCGTTCACCGAGCTTGGCGTCGTAGCCGCCGGGCAGACGGCGGATGAACTCATCGGCGGCGGCGGCCTCCGCCGCACGCTGCACGTCGCCGGGCGAGGCATCGGGGCGGCCGTAACGGATGTTGTCGAAAATGGTGCCGGAGAAGATCGCCGGGTCCTGGGCGACGAGAGCGATGTTCGACCGGATCGCGCGCGGATCGGCATCGGCCATGTTCACGCCGTCGAAGAGGATGCGCCCTTCCTGCGGATCGAAGAAGCGCAGCAGCAATTGGAAGACGGTGGACTTCCCCGCGCCCGACGGTCCGACAAGCGCGACGGCTTCGCCCGGATTGACGGCGAAGCTGACTCCGTTGAGCGCACGGTGGTCGGGACGCGAGGGATAGCGGAAGGTGACATGCTCGAAGCGGACGGCGCCCTTAGCCGGTGTCGGAAGCGGTACGGGATTGGGCGGCGTCTTGACCGCGGGTTCGGTGGCGAGAATCTCCAACAGACGCTCGGTCGCGCCCGCCGCGCGCTGCACATCGCCCCAGGTTTCCGACAGCGCGCCGGTGCCGGTCGCGAGCAGCACGGCATAAAGGATGAACTGGCTGAGCTCGCCGCCCGTCATGCGGCCTGCGAGGACATCGGTTGCACCCGCCCACAACACGCCGACGACGCAGGAACCGACGAGGAAGATGACGAACGCGGTCATCACCGCGCGCATCCGCGTGCGCAGAATCGCGGCGGTGAAGGAGTCCTCCACCGCGCGGGCGAACTTCGTGCGGTCCACATCCTCGTGCGTGAAGGCCTGGACGGTCGCGACCGCGTTGAGCGCTTCGCCGGCATAGGCCGAGGTGTCGGCGATACGGTCCTGGGACTCGCGTGACAGACGGCGCACGCGGCGGCCGAAGAGGACGATCAGCAGCACCACGAGCGGCACGCCGATCAGGCACAGGGCCGCGAGCTTCGGGCTGGTGATCGCCATCAAGATGA
>Ga0137427_10001326_pt1 | contig 11284 bp, 8 predicted proteins | sample EasRivERMZT700_2_FD_102309 | JGI IMG/M metagenome (GOLD analysis project Ga0137427, IMG submission 102309) | Soil microbial communities from meander-bound floodplain in the East River, Colorado, USA - East River MetaG ERMZT700_2 | ecosystem: Environmental > Terrestrial > Soil > Floodplain ...
CTGCTTTTGTGGCCGTGCTTCAGCGCATTCCTGGCCGAGCGGGATTTGCCTTCCGGCGTCCGCGGGCCGCTCGCGTTTCGCCAAGGCTGCCACTCGCGAATGGCCGCAGCCTGCCGGGCGCGACGCTCGGGAGACCAACGATTGCGTGTGCCTCGCCGCTTGGACGCGGGCTGGGGGGCGGGAGGAGCGGCGGGTGTCGCATCCTCTGATAACCCATTGGCGACACAGGGTGTTTTAAGCGCCTGAATAGTTCCTTCCGTCGAATCCGAGAATTTTTCCGGTTGGCGCGCCGCGGCCCGCAGAGCGAGAAGGATTTTGAACGTGGCGCGGCATCGCGCCTGCGCCTTGAGCGCCTTACGGGCGTGATAGTGGGCGCCACGGCCGAGGGTCAGGGCCTCGGCGGCCCCGCGAAAGAATATCCGGTCGAGCACGAACGCCTGAGCAGTCAGGATTTTGGTGACGCCGCCAAGCGCGTCGGGGCAGGCAGTCTCCGGTGCAATCCGCTCCGCCATGGCAACTCCAATGTGTTGGGCTGACAATCTACTATAGTCCTATAATACGTCAAGATATAGGATTTACCCTATTATGGTGTACAGAGCGGCACCGCACCCGACCCCGGACGAGGGCTTCAAAACAACGGGCGAAATGGACGCGAATAACAGGGGCCGACGGTACGAAGGGTGCTGCCGATTTCAACGGCGACGCAAGTCTGACATCCTCTGGCTGTGCGACGCCGGCCAGCCGAAATCCGGTTCATGAACGGCCTCACTGTCGCGAGGACGATCTCGTTGGCGGCGCTTCGGGATCGGCCTGGCACTTCGATGGGGCGTAGCACGACAGGACAGATCGCATGGACCTTCAGGACCTCGACGGCACAGTCAACGGCTTTCGCATCGACGGCGAGAATGCCAACGATGGCGGCCTCACTGTCGTCAGCGATGCGGGCGACATCAACGGCGACGGTTTCGATGACATCGTCATCGCCAACGCGTCTGGAAAGACCTACATCGTTTTTGGCACCGACGAGGGCTTTCCGCCTGAGCTCGATCTTGCGAGCCTCGACGGCAGCAATGGTTTCATTGTCACGGGGAGCTTGAACTTCTTTGGCGGCGCAGCCAACAGCGCAGGGGACGTCAATGGCGACGGCGTTGATGACCTTATCATTGGAGCACCGCAAGCGAGTCCGAACGGCGAGAGTTCAGGCTCGAGCTTCATTATTTTTGGAGCCGCCATTTTTTCCGCAACCTTCGATGTCGACGACCTCGATGGAACGAACGGCTTCAGTGTCGATGGCGTTGCCATCCAGGACGATCTCGGAAAAGACGTCTCTACAGCCGGAGACATCAATGGCGACGGCTTCGATGACATTCTCATCGGCGCATTCGGCGTCGACACCAACGGCTACAACTCCGGCGCAGCCTATGTGATCTTCGGAAGCGATGAAAACTATCCCGCGGCAATCAATGTCGCGAGCCTGGATGGCAACATCGGCTTTCGCATCAACGGCGAGTTTATCGACTCTCGAACCGGGTGGTCGGTCAGCAACGCCGGCGATGTCAACAATGACGGCATCGACGATATCTTCATCAGCGCCCCTCATGTGGGCACTACGACCGGTGGAAGCTATATCGTCTTCGGCACCGAGACAGGGTTCCCCGCGACACTCGAGCTTGCGCTCCTCGATGGGAGCAACGGCTTCCGCATCGAGAACGATGTGGGAGACGAGGCCTCCGGCATGCCGGTCAGCGCGGCGGGCGACGTCAACGGTGACGGCATCGATGACATCATCATGGGATCGCCGGGCACCGATCCTCATGGCATAAATAGCGGGTCGGCTTACGTCATCTTCGGAAAAAGCACGCCGTTTTCTGGGACGTTGAACCTCTCGACGATCAACGGGACCAACGGTTTTCGAATCGATGGATCCTTGCAGGGTGACTTCCTGGGATCCGCGGTCAGCGGCGCGGGAGACTTCAACGGCGACGGCTTCGACGACCTGATCGTAGGCGCAAAATACGCCGACCCGAACGGTCACAACTCGGGAGCCGTCTACATCGTATTCGGCACGAATACCGGCCTTCCTGCGACGCTCGATGTTTCGATCCTGAACTACAAGAACGGATTTCCGCTCGAGGGGCTCGCGGGTGACGATGAGCTTGGATATTCGGTGAGCGCCGCGGGCGACGTGAACGGCGACGGCTTCGACGATCTCATCGTTGCTGCCCGCGGGGCTGACGCCAATGGTTCCTTCTCGGGCTCGAGTTACGTGATTTTCGGCAGGGCGTCGCTTGTCACTGAGGGAACCACCGGTAACGATACGCTGTTTGGGACACAATTCGGCGATGTAATATTTGCCCTTGCGGGATTGGACTCGGTCAGCGGTCTTGCCGGCAACGACGTCATCCACGGCGATGCCGGCAACGATGTGCTTGACGGCGGCGACGGGAACGACACCCTCGAAGGCAACGCCGGCAGCGATACGCTTCAAGGCGGCAACGGCAACAACTCCCTCGATGGCGGTGCAGAAAACGACTCGCTTACTGCGGGATACGGCCACGATACGTTGCTCGGCGGTGACGGCAACGACACCCTGACCGCGGGGCCGGGCGTAAACACGCTCGATGGCGGAGCCGGTAACGACACCGCGAACTATGCCGGTGCCAGCGCGGGTTTGACAATCACTCTTGCGCCGCCGCACACGCAGGTGGGCAACTTCGAAACCTACGATACCTTGTTCTCTATCGAGAACGTGATCGGCTCCAACTTCAATGACACGTTAGGGGGCAACGATTTGCCCAATGTGCTGACGGGCGGCGGAGGTACCGACTTTCTCGTGGGACTTGGCGGCAACGATACCCTCTCGGGTGGCGATGACAATGACTTCCAGCTGGATGGCGGGCTTGGCAACGACATCATCAACGGCGGCGCCGGCTTGGATACGGTCATCTATTTCGGTGCGGCATCCGGGGTGACGGTGAATCTCGCCACGGGTCAAGCAACGGGCGGCTTTGGAAACGACACGCTGATCGCAATCGAGAGCGTCAACGGCAGCGCCTACAACGACACCCTTACGGGCGACGCGAACGGCAATTCTCTATCGGGCGAAGCCGGAAACGACAGTCTTGCCGGCGGCGCGGGCGACGACTTCCTCTATGGCGGTGCCGGCAACGACACCGTGAACGGCGGAAACGGCACCGACATGGCGCTCTTCAGCAGCTTCTCCGGCGTAACCGTCGACTTGCGAATCGCCGGGGCGCAGGTTGTCGGCGGAGGCTTGGGCACGGACACCCTGATCTCGATCGAAAGCCTAAGCGGCTCCAACGGCAACGATGCACTTACCGGCACGACCGGCAACAACACGCTCAACGGCGTCTCCGGCAACGACACGCTCATCGGTCTTGCCGGTCTCGACACGTTGAGCGGAGGCAACGGCAACGACACGCTGAACGGCGGCGGCGGAAACGATGTGCTTGCGGGAGGCGGCGGCATCGACACGGCCATCTTCTCGGGCGTGCGCGCCGCCTATTCGATCACGCGAAGCGGGGGGCAGGTGTTTGTTTCCGGGCCTGACGGCGCGGACACGCTGACGAATGTCGAGAAGCTGGTTTTCAATGACGCCACCGTCAGCCTGTCCAAAGCGGGCAATGACTTCAACGGTGACGGCAAGTCCGACATCCTGTGGCAGATCGACGACGGCAGCGCCGCGGTGTGGCTGCTCGACGGCTATACGCAGACGGCCGGCGGTGTCGTCGGCACCAATCCGGGTGCGGCTTGGCACATCAAAGCCTCGGGCGACTTCAACGGCGACGGCAGATTCGACATCCTGTGGCAGCAGGACGGCGGCTTTGTCATGGCGTGGCTGATGAACGGCTTGAGCCGGATCGGCAATGGCCAACTCTTGGGCAATCCCGGTCCTGATTGGCAGATCAAGGGCTCGGGCGATTTCAACGCCGACGGCAAGTCGGACATCCTGTGGCAGAATGACGGTGGCGCCGCCGCCGTGTGGCTGCTCGACGGCTCCAACGTGATCGGGGGCGATGTTATCGGCAGCAATCTCGGTGCCACCTGGCATGTAAGAGGCACCGGCGATTTCAACGGCGACGGCAAGTCGGATATTCTGTGGCAGCATGACGATGGCCAGGTCGCCGTGTGGCTGCTCGACGGCTTGAGCCTGGTTGGCAGCGGCACAGTCGGGAACGATCCCGGCGACGGCTGGAATGTCAAAGCGTCGGGCGACTTCAACGGCGACGGCAAGGCGGATCTTCTGTGGCAGAACGACGACGGCCGCGCCGCCGCGTGGCTGCTCGACGGCTTCACCATCATCGGGGGCGATGTGGTGGGCAACAACCCCGGGACCGCCTGGCAGGTGAAGGGCGTGGGCGACTACAACGGCGACGGCAAGTCCGACATCGTTTGGCAGCATGTGAGCGGCCAGGCGGCGATCTGGGTGATGGACGGAATGACGGCTGCCGACGCCGGCCTTGTCGGCCTCAATCAGGGGGCGACCTGGCACGTGATTTGATGGGCGGGCGCGGATGCGCATCGGCCATCAGCTTTGATCGCGATCGGGCGGCCAGGCGGTGCGATCAGCGCGTCAGTCGGCGCTGGTCAGGCGCAGGCGGACGAGGCTTTGCGGGGTCAGCGGAAAACCTCTCGCTCTGACACCCCTTTTGCCGGCGAAACCGACAGGAATGCCATCCAGAATGAGCTCGATCGCTCCGGCATCGGCGGCCGTCAGCCTCAGCCCGCTCATGTTCGGAACGCGGTAGGTGTCGCCGGGCGCAAGAATGCGATCGATGAAGTCGCGGTTTCGGGCACCAAGCACGGCGACACGGGTTCGGCGATGCACCCGCAACGTGATCCGCGAATTCCTGTTCTGCACGCCGTAGCGCCCGTCTCGCGGGGCCGGTGCCTCGACGTCGGGCGCGGGCAGAGCCGGCAGCGAGACCGCCCGCGCCGGCGTCACCTCGATCGCCTGCGGGAGCGGCGGGAGCACAGGCTCGACCGGCAGAACGGGTGCTTCGCGCTCAACGGTCGCGGCCGGGGCTTCGCGCTCCACGGTCGCGGCCGGGGCTTCGTGCTCGACCTTGGCGAGCGGCGGTACGGCGACCGGTGCCAGCGGAAGGCGAATCTCGGCAAGGAGTCGTTCCGGCACAGGAATGACGGGCGGCGGCGAGATGCGACCGGCAGAGGCGAAAATATAAGCGCCTGCATAGATCAGTCCGACCAACACCAGTCCGACGACAACCCGGCCGCTGTGCTGAACATTGCGCTCGGACAGAGCGAACCGGCCGACAATCGGCTCGGAAGGAACCCCGTCGGCGTCCTCCGCATGCCACGCACGGGGATCGCCGTGCTCGGCGCTCTCCGTATGCAACGCGCGGGGATCGCCCCGCCTGGCGCCTTCCCAATGCGGGGCACTGGGCGCGCCGCCCGTGGTTCTCTCCATGATGGAACGCACGGGGATTGCCCCGTTTGGCGCTCGCCGCAGGGAAAATGCACGGCTGTCGCCGCGCATCACGCCTTCCGATTGCAGGACATCGGGCGCACCGCTCTGGGCAATCTCCGCCTTCAGCCGATGAACGCAGTCTTCCGCATCGAGACCGAGATAGGCTGCATAGCTGCGCACGAAACCGATCGCGTAGATGCGGCCGGGCAGGGCTTCAAAGCGACCCTCCTCGATGGCGATCAAATGTTGCGGGCGAATTTTGAGCTCGAGCCAAACCTCGCCCAGCTGCTTGCCCTTGCGTTGACGCGCCTTGCACAGAACCTGGCCGACACGTTCCACCGGCAGGTCGGCCACCGGCAGGTCGGCCACCGGCAGGTCGGCCACCGGCAGATCGGCCACCGGCGGATCGGCATCGCCCGATGGCTCGCGCAGAGGGAGGCTGGCGCGATCCTCGCCTCCGTTGTGCAGCGTCAGTCGCGGTCCGTTGGCCATCTGACCAGTCTTAGGGCGCTATCAAAGAAGGCCGGTCGCCAGTCGGGACGCGGGCCGTCTTTTATTCTTGACGCGAGCCGCTGGTTCAGCGGGCGCGAACGATCCTTTCGAAAATCGCCGCAAGTGCTGAGCCAGGTTGGAATGCGTGTCCGCGAAAGGTTGCCAGCCGGAGGCTGAACGCCAGATGAACAGATCGTTAATCGGGGCCCTTCGAGGCGCGCGTCGCGCGCACCTCAGGGTGACGCGCGGTTGTTGCTTGTTCGTGGACCTCGCACACACTTTTATAGGTGTGTGCTCGCCGGGGATGACGGATGGTGGTTGGGGCGGCGTTCGTCTACCTTCGCTTGGGGGCGATGGGTTAGAATTTGCCTGCATTGCAGTGGGCGTGGCGGTTTCATGAATGCATCCCTTACCTGGCGGCAGCGCAATCTCTCCAAGCCGATCCTCAATTGGTATCGCAAGGTCCTGCCGCCGATTTCGGCGACCGAGCGCGACGCCATTGCCGCGGGCACCGTGTGGTGGGACGCGGACCTGTTCTCGGGCAAGCCCGACTGGTCGAAGCTGAGGAGCTTCCCGAAGCCGGAACTTACGGACGACGAGCGGGCCTTTCTCGACGGGCCGGTCGAGACGCTGTGCGGCATGCTGGACGACTGGGAGATCCGCCGGCTGGGCGACCTGCCCGACGCGGTCTGGCGCTTCATCCGCGACAACGGCTTCATGGGGATGATCATCCCCAGGGAGCATGGCGGGCTCGGCTTCTCGGCGCTGATGCACAGCCATGTGGTGATGAAGGTGGCGAGCCGCAGCCCGACGGCGGCGGTGACCGTCATGGTGCCGAATTCTCTTGGCCCGGCGGAACTTCTGATGCGCTACGGCACCGACGAGCAGCGCAATTACTATCTGCCGCGTCTCGCCAAGGGCCAGGAGATCCCCTGTTTCGCGCTGACCGCGCCGGAAGCGGGATCGGACGCGGCTTCGATCCCGGACTACGGGGTCGTCTGCTACGGCGACCACAAGGGCGCCCGCGTGCTCGGCATGAAGGTCACCTGGAACAAGCGCTACATCACGCTCGCGCCGGTGGCGACGATCCTGGGTCTCGCCTTCCGGCTCTACGACCCCGACCATCTTCTGTCGGAAACCGAGCATGTCGGCATCACGCTGGCGCTGGTTCCGACCGACACGCCGGGCGTGGAGATCGGCCGGCGCCATTTCCCCGCGGGGCAGGCGTTCCAGAACGGTCCGACGGAAGGCCGCGATGTGTTCATCCCGATGGACTACATCATCGGCGGCCAGGAGCGCGTCGGCCAGGGCTGGCGGATGCTGATGGATTGTCTTGCCGCGGGGCGCGCGATCTCGCTGCCAGCGCTCGGCACGGGTGCGGCGATGTTCTGCGCCCGCTTCGCCGGCGCCTATGCGCGCATCCGCCGCCAGTTCGGGCTCCCGATCGGCCGGTTCGAGGGCATCGAAGCGCCGCTGGCGCGGATCGGCGGCTACGCCTACGGGCTCGAGGCCGCGCGGCGGCTGACGGCGGCATCCCTCGACAGGGGCGAGCAGCCCTCGGTGCTGTCGGCGATCCTGAAATATCACGCGACCGAACGGATGCGGACCGCGCTGAACGATGCGCTCGACATTCACGGCGGGCGGGCGATCTGCGACGGGCCGCGCAACTATCTCTTCGGCGTCTATATGAGCGTGCCGGTGGCGATCACGGTCGAAGGCGCCAACATCCTGACGCGGTCGCTGATCATCTTCGGCCAGGGCGCGATCCGCTGCCATCCCCATCTGCTCAAGGAGATGGAGGCGGCGAACCTGCCCGATCCGAACGAGGCGGTGAAAGCCTTCGACAAAGCGTTGTTCGCCCATGTCCGGAGCGCGACATCGAACGTGCTGCGCGCGTTCTGGCACAACCTCACGTTCGGCGTATTTGCATCGACGCCGAACATCGGCGCGATCGCGCCGATGTATCGCGGACTGCATAGTGCGGCGGTCACGTTCGGCGCCGTCGCCGATCTCGTGATGGCGACGCTCGGCGGCGAGATGAAGCGGCGCGAGAGCCTGTCGGCGAGACTGGGCGACGTGCTGAGCGAGCTCTATCTGATGAGCTGCGTGCTCAAACGGTTCGAAGACGACGGGATGCCGAAAGAGGATCTGGCGTTCGTCGAATGGAACTACCGCTCCGCGCTGTACACGATCCAGACGCGGCTCGACGAAGTGCTGAAGAACCTGCCGGCACGGCCAGTGGCGTGGCTGCTCAGGCTGATCGCGTTCCCGTTGGGACGGCACCACCGGCCGCCGTCGGACGCGCTCACCCGCGACGTGGCGCAGCTGCTGCTCGCGCCTTCGGCGATGCGCGAACGGCTGACGCGCGGCATCTACATCAACCGCAAGCCGGCCGACGCAACGGGACGAATGGAACTCGCGTTCGAGGCGGCCGTCGAGCGCGACCGCATCGAGCAGAAGGTTCGCGCGGTGAAGGCCGGACGGAGGGCCTTGGACGATCTGGATGCGCTGGTGAGGGACGGGACCATCACCGGGGCCGACGCCGAGGCGCTCACCAAGGCCAACGCGATCGTGCGCGAGGCCATCGACGTCGACGATTTCGCGCCGAACGAACTCACCCAGCGCTCCACCACGCCGCGCCGTCCCGCCCAAGCGGCGGAGTAGCGTTCCTACGAATTAGGAAAAACGCTCCCAGACAGCTTGGCGCGAGACGCCGAGCGCGTCGCCGATTTGCGACCAGCTGACGCCGCGCCCGCGCAGCGTGTCGATCTGGACCTGGAGCACCGAGCGCATAGCGGCAGACTCGCTTCCGCCGGCTTGCGACGTCCGCGATCCCGCTCGACTCAGCGCGGAAGAGATTGGAACGGAAGTAAGGCAACAAGGGAGACACGAAGGCCACGAAGCTTTGTGCTCTTCGTGTGTCCTTTGTGAACTTTGTGTCTCCCTGTTGCATGCCCGCTTAGCGCGATCGCTTCTTGTGGACTTTGGTTGCGGCGGCCGCGCTCTTGGCGGGCAGCTTTTTGCCGAGGCTTTTCTTCAACGCGTCCATCAGGTCGATATCGCCCACATCGACGAACCGTTTGATGTCGAGCGTGTGCGTGGTCTCGAGGCGTACCTTGTCGAGCTCCTCGTCGCTGATCATGATGTAGCGGTTCTTGGCCACCTCGTAGCCCTTCACAAGGCTCGCGCGTTCGACCGGCCCGGTGTCGGGATCGGTCGGGATCATGCGCACGCGGTTGTTGGTGTCCGGATTGACCAGATGGAACGAGATGTCGTTCGCCTTCGTGGTCGCCCGATAGAGCGCGACCGGGCAACTCACCAAAGAGAGGCGCAGGTGACCGCGCCACACCGGTCGCGACGACAATCCGGGAATGCGCGGCCGTACTTCGGCTTTCGGGGAACGGGACTTTGCTTCCTTGTGCTTCCTGCGTGCGGTCGCCACGTGCCTGTTCCTTGCGTTGGTGCCAACCCTGCAAGTCCGGAACGCTCGCCGCCGCGCGCACGTTCCCTTGCGATAAGGCAAGGCCAGCGGCAATGAGCACGAAACGGACGCGATTCGTTCAGGATGCGAAACTTGATCCTGGCCGCTACTACCGCCATCCCGCCGACATCATCCGCGACCGGCGATTGACCAAGGAAGACCGGCTCGAAATCGTCATCGCCTGGGAACACGCGACGCAGCAGCTACTCGCGTCCGCGGCCGCCGATGGTGCGGTGGAGGACAAGCTCGATCAGCTGCGAAGGTTGCGCGAGGAGCTTGAACAGGACCTGGAAAACGCCGGCGATGTTTCCAAGCAGGATCTCAGCAGCTAGAGCACATTTGTTTCAGTTGCGATCACGCCTCTCATGCTTCGACAGGCTCAGCATGAGGGGTGCTGCCCAATTCCCTCACCCTGAGCTTGTCGAAGGGTGGCCGGTTTTGATTTTCACTCATCAGCGGGGACGCGCAATTAGGGCTAATAGGTGGAAACGCCGGAACCCTACAATCGGTGCGCACGAAGAATGGTCGCAACCCTTAAGTCGAGGAGAACGTTTCCAAACTGAAGCCAATGACGGAGACGACAATGGCCCAGCCAAAGCCGTTCGATCATCGGCGCGGTACGGACTACATGCCGCGGAGCGAGAGCCCGGTCCTGACGCCCGAGGAATCGCGCCAGGGCGTGATTTCGGGCCGCGTGCTGATGATCCTGACGACCAGCCTGCTGCTTGCGGGAATAGCGTTCATCATCCTCTACGGGATGATCATCCAGTGAAGCGGTTCAACGGCTGATCTTGCCAAAACGACGAAGCGCAGCGGCAACCCACCAGGATCGGCGGGGGCCGCAGGCGCACGTTTGCGCTCGAGTGCCTGTCCTGTCGCGTGTTGGAGGGAAGATGAGCGGACCGCCGATGCCGACTGTCGAGGGGGGCAAATTGACGTAGCCTGGATCAGGGCCCGCTCGCTCTACATAATGCGCTACCCATGAGGGGGTTCCGGGTGTGCGGTCGATTTTTCTGCTGAATCTTCGACCCGATTTTTCGCAACGGGCAAGAAAATTGCTCAACCGCGGCACGGTCCACGGAACTCCCAAGCGCGCCGCCTACCGGCGTCAGCGCATAAGCAGCGCGCCGATGAGGGCACCCGCTCCCAACGAAATCGCGCAAGCCTTGAGGGGCTGATTGCGCACGGCGTCACGCACGCCGGCGAGGCTCTCGGTGCTCAATGTTTCGAGGCGTTCAACCGCGCCGTCCATGGCGCCGCGCACTTCGCGGGTCGCCACGACGCCGACCTCGCTGACCAATCCGCGCATGTCCTTCTGCAACGCATCCAGATCGGCGCGAACTGCGTCGATACGGCCGTTGCGAGTCTTCCGCTGCCTCTTGCCACGCATGTCATTAGCCTCACAGGTCGATTTGCGGCGAAGGAACGCTAGACAAGAGGCGGCAGTTCCCTCCTACGCCGCTTCGCGCCGGAGCGAGTGGAAGAACAAGGCCTGCCCGATCGTGGCCTGAACCGTTTCCGGGAGGAAAGGCTTGGTGATCAGGTAAGTCGGCTCGGGCCGCTCGCCGGTCAACAGCCGCTCGGGATAGGCCGTGATGAAGATCACCGGAATGTCGAAGGTGCGCAGAATCTCCGTGACCGCATCGATGCCGGAGCCGCCCTCACCGAGATTGATGTCGGCGAGCACGAGGCCCGGCTTGTTGGCGCGCGCTCTGGTGACCGCTTCGTCTTTGGTTGCGGCGGTGCCGACGACCTTATGACCCAACTCGGCCACGAGGTTCTCGAGATCGAGCGCGATGATCGATTCATCCTCGATGATAAGCACGCGCGAAGCGAGCTGGCGTTCGATCGCCTGCTGGGCC
>Ga0137427_10001328_pt1 | contig 11281 bp, 12 predicted proteins | sample EasRivERMZT700_2_FD_102309 | JGI IMG/M metagenome (GOLD analysis project Ga0137427, IMG submission 102309) | Soil microbial communities from meander-bound floodplain in the East River, Colorado, USA - East River MetaG ERMZT700_2 | ecosystem: Environmental > Terrestrial > Soil > Floodplain ...
GAAGCCGAGAAGATCACCACGGTTCAGCAGGCCATAAGCTACGTCAGCGCCCACGCCAAGAAAGCCTGATTTTCCCCACGACCGGAGTCCATTTGAGCCGCCGTCGTGTTGTCGTCACCGGTCTAGGAATCGTCTGCCCGATCGGGAACACGGTTTCTGAAGCCTGGGCGGGCGCTCTCTCCGGCAAGTCCGGAATCAGCCGCATTACGCATTTCGACGCGAACTCGCTCGCCAGCCGGATCGCGGGCGAAGTGAGGAATTTCGACGTCGCCGCCTACCTGTCGCCCAAAGAGGTGCGCAGGATGGATCGTTTCATCCATCTGGGCATGGCGGCCGGGATTCAGGCAATCAAGGATTCGGGCATCGAAGTCACCCGGGCCAACGCACCCCGCATCGGCGTTAACATCGGCTCAGGGATCGGCGGACTGCCGATGATCGAGGAGACGCACAATGATGTGCTGAAGGGCGGTCCGCGCAAGATCTCGCCGTTTTTCATTCCCAGCACGATTATCAACATGATCTCGGGAAATCTGTCGATCATGCACGGACTCAAGGGGCCGAATCTGGCGATGGTGACGGCCTGCACGACCTCCGCACATTGCATCGGCGAGGCCGGGAGGCTGATCGAATACGGGGACTGCGATGTGATGGTCGCCGGCGGCGCGGAAGCGGCTATCGCGCTGCTCACGGTAGGGGGGTTTGCCGCGGCGCGCGCGCTTTCAACGCGTAACGACGATCCCGCCACGGCGAGCCGCCCCTGGGACAAGGACCGCGATGGCTTCGTTCTGGGAGAGGGGGCTGGGGTAGTGGTGCTGGAGGAGTTCGAGCACGCCAGGCGGCGCGGCGCGAAGATCTACGCGGAGCTCGCCGGTTACGGAATGAGCGGCGATGCTTACCACATGACCGCGCCTCAGGAAGACGGCGAGGGAGCGGCGCGCTGCATGGAGAACGCCCTGCGCAATGCCGCGCTCAACCGCGATGACATCGACTACGTCAATGCGCACGGAACCTCGACTCCGCTCGGCGATTTCGCCGAAACCATGGCGCTCAAGCGCTGCTTCGGCGATCACGCAAAAAAACTCGCGGTGAGCTCGACCAAATCCATGACCGGACACCTGCTCGGTGCGGCCGGAGGGGTCGAGGCGATTTTCTCCGTGTTGGCGATTCAGGATCAGGTGGCTCCTCCGACCGCCAACCTGGTCAACCAGGACCCTGCCTGCGACCTCGATTACGTTCCGAATGCGGCACGTCGCATGCCGATCCGCGCGGCGCTTTCCAACTCGTTCGGTTTCGGCGGCACCAACGGCACGTTGATTTTCAGGCGAGTTTGAAGCGTCCCGGACAGGGCGACGCCATTCTGCAGTCACGTAGTCCCCCAGTCAGCACATCTCAATAGGCCGGAATGCCGCTCGTGCCTCGACTGCAGATCGAACTAAAGCCCTCACTCAGGCTTGCAGGCGCGCTCGGTGGTGTCCATGTTCTGGCGCTTGCGGCCGTCTGGCTGAGCCTGGAGGGCTGGCCCCAGTATCTGGTGGCGTGCGGCCTGCTGCTCTCCGCATTGGGATGCCTTTCCGAGATTCTCCACCGCACTTCGCGAGCCGCGGTCTCGCTCGAGTTGCTCGACGACGGACGCGCCTCCTGGCGGGATCGCGGCGCAACGTGGCACGAAGGGAGGCTTGGTGAGGACCACTTTGTTTCGTCCGCGCTCGTGGTGATGAGGCTCGATCAAGCACAAGGGGGCCGAAAGTGGCTCGCGCTCGCGGCGGATTCCGGGGCGCCCGAGGATCTGCGTCGCCTCCGAGTCTGGCTACGCTGGTACCGCGAAGCCGGCGCGGGAGGGAGCGGCGCCGGGGCTCGACCGGAATAACCCTGCGGCAATCTGAACTATATTGACGTCCCAGGGTCTGTAGCTCCAGGGCACGCGCTGGGCTGCGCGATCACTGCGCTATACTGGCGGCCGCTTGTGGATAACTTCAAAAAGAGGCGCAACACCGCCTCCTCAGGGATAGCGGCGGATGGATGAACGGGATCTCGACCGGCAGCTGGTCGAGCGGGCCCAGCGGGGCGACAAGCATGCTTTCGAACTGCTGGTGTCAAAGTACCAGCGCAAGCTGGCGCGGTTGCTGGGTCGATTCATTCGGGACCCGGTCGAGGTCGAGGATGTCGCACAAGAGGCATTCATCAAGGCGTACCGAGCGCTGCCGTCGTTCCGGGGCGACAGCGCGTTCTACACATGGCTGTACCGGATCGGCATCAATACAGCCAAGAACTATCTTGTGGCGCTGGGGCGGCGTGCTCCGACGACGACCGAATTCGATTCGGAGGATGCCGAAGGTTTCGATGAGGGCGAGCAGTTGCGGGATATCAACACCCCCGAGAGCGCGCTGATGTCCAAGGAGATCGCGCGCACCGTAGACGACACCATGGAGCAACTGCCTGAGGAACTTCGCAACGCCATTGCGCTGCGCGAGATCGAGGGCTTGAGCTACGAGGACATAGCGACGATCATGAATTGCCCGATCGGGACCGTGCGGTCGAGAATATTCCGCGCGCGCGAGGCGATCGCCGAGCGGCTGCGGCCCCTGCTTGAGACGCCCAAGGACAAGAGGTGGTGAAACTGTGAGGGAAAAACTTTCAGCGCTGGTGGACGGGGAGCTGCGAAGCGTCGATCTTGAAGCTCATCTGGGCCGGCTGCGGACCGACCGCGAGTTGCGCGGGGCCTGGAGCACCTACCACCTGATCGGGGATGCTCTAAGGGGCCACTTCGGTCCAGAAATCATCGATCGCGTGGTCGCCCGCCTCCGTGACGAACCGACGGTAGTCGCTCCACGGATCGCCCCTTTCAAGCGCTTGAGTTGGTACGCCATGTCCGCCGCGGCCGGCCTCACTGCGGTGGCGTTGGTGGTGTGGACGGCGTCTCCGATTTGGAAAGGCCCCGAGATCGCTGGAAGCCCGGTTGCGAGCGGCGCGCCCGGGACTGCAGCCTCGGTGACGGTCGTCGCTGCCGGCGCGCCGTCCGCCCAGGCGAAGCCCCCCGTAACGCCGGCCGAAGTCGAGAATTATCTGCTCGCCCATCATCCCTTTTCCCGCACGAGCGCCATGCAAGGCATCGCTCCTTACGCGCGCACCGTGGCCGACGAGCGCGGGACCGCAGGTAAATGACGCGGTTGCTTGCATCGCGTTTTCTGAGGCCGTTCAGGGTCCTGCCGTTTCTTCTTCCGGTATCGGCGGCGCTTGCCCAGACCGACGTTTCCGCGCAGCAATGGCTGGAGCGCATTTACGCGGCGACACAGAAGTTGAGCTATACGGGGGTTTTCGTCTATCAGCAGGGCCAGCAGGTCGAAACTTCCCGCATCACGCATATCGTCGAGGCGAGCGGGCCGCGCGAGCGGCTTGAAACCCTGGACGGCACTCCGCGCGAAATCATCCGTACGCGCGACCAGGTGGTGTGCTATCTGCCGGCAAGCATGACGGTCAAGATCGACAAGCCGTCCGGGACGCGGATGTTCCCGGCGATCCTGCCTGAACGACTCAAGGAGCTTTCCGAGAACTACAACATTCGTAAGGGGGAGGTGGAGCGGGTTGGCGGGTACGACTGTCAGGTCATCATCCTCGAACCCAGGGACCGGATGCGCTACGGCCACCGGCTCTGGGCCGACCTCAACACCGGCATGCTCCTCAAGGCAAGAACCTTCGATGAGAAAAACGAAATGTTGGAGCAGTTCGCGTTCACGCAACTGCAGATTGGCGGCGCCATCGGACGCGAACAGCTGAAGGCGCGTTTCTCCCGCGCGAGCCGAGACTGGCGGGTGGAGGATTCAGGCGCCGTTCGCACGAACCTCGCCGAAGCCGGGTGGACCATCCGTTCCAGTCCGCCGGGTTTTCGCACCGTGACCGAGTTGCTGCGCACCCTGGGAGGCACGAGCGGTGTCGGACACATCGTGTTGTCCGATGGAATTGCCGCCGTATCGGTATTCATCCAGCCGGCCAAGAGCAAACAGCCGGCGTCGCAGCCGGGCCTCGTGCGCCAGGGCGCGATCAACGTCTATACGCGCCCGGTTGGAGACCATTGGATCACCGTGGTCGGTGAAGCCCCTCCGGAGAGCGTAAAATACATCGCTGATGCAGTGGAATACCGCAAGTAACAGCGCCCGGCTGCGTCGCGGCCCGTGTTGCAACAGGCGGTGATGCCCGGTCTCTACCCCAACCCAAATTCGAGGACGTCGTGATGGCAAGAGTACTGTTTTTTTGTCTGATGCTTTGGAGTCCCTCTGCGCTTTTCGCGCAGGGACGCGAGCTCCCCGATTTCACCGAGCTCGCGGAGAGACAGGGCCCGACGGTCGTCAACGTCAGCACGACTCAGATGCGCGAGCGCCGCAGTTCGTCACAGGCCCCGAACATCGAGGAAGACGATCCTCTCTATGATTTTTTCCGGCGCTTTGTTCCGCGTCCTCCGGGACCGGGACAGCCTCCGCGCGAGTTGGAAAGCCGCTCGCTCGGGTCGGGCTTCATCATCAGCACCGACGGCTACATCCTTACGAACGCTCACGTCGTGGACGCCGCCGATGAGATCACCGTTCGCCTCACCGACAAGCGCGAATTCAAAGCGCGCGTCATCGGAGCGGATCGGCGCACCGATCTCGCCGTAATCAAGATCGATGCAGTCGGGCTGCCGGCCGTGCGTATGGGCGATCCGAGCCGGCTCAGGGTCGGCGAATGGGTGGTCGCAATCGGTTCTCCGTTCGGCTTCGACAGCACCGTTACCGCGGGTATCGTCAGCGCCAAGGGCCGCAGCCTGCCTCAGGAGAACTTCGTTCCCTTCATCCAGACCGACGTCGCGATCAATCCGGGCAATTCCGGCGGACCGCTGTTCAACATGCGCGGCGAAGTCGTCGGCATCAATTCGCAGATCTACAGCCGCACCGGCGGGTTCATGGGATTATCGTTCGCGATTCCGATCGACGTTGCCATGGACGTGCAGAGCCAACTGCGCCAGTTCGGCCGCGTGAGCCGCGGCCGGATCGGCGTGGTGATCCAGGAAGTCTCCAAAGAGCTTGCCGATTCCTTCGGCCTTCCCCGGCCGGCGGGCGCCCTGGTGAATACCGTCGAGAAAGGCGGTCCCGCCGAAAAGGCCGGAGTCGAGGCAGGCGACATCATCCTCAAATTCGACGGCAAGCCGGTATCGAGCTCGAGCGAGCTGCCGCGCCTCGTCGGCAACACCAAGCCCGGAAGCAGGTCAAGTATCGAAATATGGCGCAAAGGCGTGACCCGGGAGATTAGCGTCACGGTCGGTGAGCTGCCCGAGGAGCGCGTCGCGGGCCGCAGCGAGCGCCGCGGAAAGCCGACGGAGCAAGCAGCCAATCGGCTCGGTTTCGCAGTCGCCGATCTCACCGCCGAGCAGAAGCGCGACCTGAAGCTGGGTGCCGGCGTGATCGTCGAAGAAGTCCAGAATAACCGGCGCGCCGACGTGCGTGCGGGGGACGTGATCACGGCCGTCACGAGCAGGGGCAAGACGACCGAGGTGAGATCCAGCGAACAATTCAATAAATTTCTTGCGCAACTGGAGCGTAACACTACACTCACGCTTCACATACGGCGGGGGGAGAGTAACCTGTTTGTTACCGTCAAGGGCGAGGGTGGCCCCGGTTAGCGCGCCTCAGCAAGGCGCGCAGTCCCGGCCCCGCGTGCCCGGTGAACTGAGCCTGGTTCTGTACAGCCGCTCCGCTTGTCACCTTTGCAACCAGATGCTCGACGCGCTGCGATCGCAGTTGGGCGCGGATTTCCCGGTCACGATCGTGGATGTCGATAGCGACCCTGCGCTCAAGGCACGTTACGGCGAGCACGTCCCCGTGCTCGTCGGCGGAGAAACCGAGCTTTGCCGCCATACGTATGATGCGGCGAGACTCGCTGCATATCTCGCTGAAACGAGCTAAAATTCAAAGTCTTGTAAACCGCAAAGGGTGCTGAACGGCACCCTTTTTTGTACGCTACACATGCAGCACATCCGCAATTTCTCGATCATTGCCCATATTGACCACGGCAAGTCGACGCTCGCGGACCGCTTGATCCAGCGCTGCGGTGGATTACCCGAGCGCGAGATGTCGGAGCAGGTGCTCGACACCATGGATTTGGAGCGCGAACGCGGCATCACCATCAAGGCGCAGACCGCCGCGCTGCAATACACCGCTCGCGACGGGCGGACCTACAACCTCAATCTCATCGACACTCCGGGCCACGTCGATTTCTCCTACGAAGTGTCGCGTTCGCTAGCTGCGTGCGAGGGGGCTTTGCTCGTGGTCGACGCGAGCCAGGGTGTCGAGGCGCAGACGGTGGCCAACTGCTACACGGCGTTCGAGCAGGGCGTGGAAGTGGTGCCGGTGCTCAACAAGATCGACCTGCCTTCGGCCAGTCCGGAGCGAGCCATCCAAGAGATCGAGGACGTGATCGGCATCGCAGCAAAGGACGCGGTGCGCACGAGCGCCAAGACCGGCGAAGGCGTGGACGACGTTCTCGAGGCGGTAATTCATCGCATTCCGGCGCCCAAAGGCAGCCCCGATGCCCCGGTCAAGGCATTGATCATCGATTCGTGGTTCGACAACTATGTCGGCGTGATCATGCTGGTGCGTCTGGTGGACGGAATCATCCGTCCCAAGGACAAGCTGCTGCTGATGTCAACCCAGGCGGTTCACTTGTGCGAGCAGGTCGGCGTGTTCACGCCCAAATCCCAAGGCCGGGAGCGGCTTTCGGCGGGAGAGGTGGGATTCGTCACGGCCGGAGTAAGAGAGCTCCAGCACGCGCGCGTCGGCGACACCATAACCTTGGTAAATCATCCCGCAACAGCACCACTGCCCGGCTTCAAGGAGATCAAGCCGCAGGTGTTCGCGGGGCTCTATCCGATCGAGGCCAATGAATACGAGGCGCTGCGTGACGCACTGGAAAAGCTGAAGCTTAACGACGCGTCGCTGCACTACGAGCCGGAGACCTCGCAAGCGCTCGGGTTCGGTTTTCGTTGCGGATTTCTGGGTCTGCTGCACATGGACATCGTGCAGGAGCGTCTGGAGCGCGAATACGACATGGCGCTGGTCACCACCGCCCCCACCGTGGTGTACGAGGTCCGGTTGCGCGACGGCATGGTCGCGCGCATCGAAAACCCTGCGAAAATGCCGGATCCCTCGAAGATCGAGGAGATTCGCGAGCCGATCATCGAAACGATCATTTTTGTGCCGCAGGAGTACGTCGGCGCGATCATGACTCTGTGCACGCAGAAGCGCGGCGTGCAACGCAACATGCAATACCACGGGCGCCAGGTGATGCTGACCTATGAAATGCCGCTCAACGAGGTGGTGATGGATTTTTTCGACAAACTCAAGTCCGCGAGCCGGGGCTACGCGTCGCTGGACTACGAGTTCAAGGAGTACCGCGCCGCCGACATGGTGAAGCTCGACATTCTCATCAATGGGGAGCGGGTCGATGCGCTGTCGCTCATGGTGCACCGGGAGAACTCGCAGTACCGCGGCCGCGACCTGGTGTCGCGCATGCGCGAGCTGATCCCGCGTCAGATGTTCGACGTCGCGGTGCAGGCAGCGATTGGGTCGCACATCATCGCGCGCGAGACGGTCAAGGCGCTGCGCAAGAACGTGCTGGCTAAATGCTACGGCGGCGATGTATCGCGCAAGAGAAAATTGCTGGAGAAGCAAAAAGCGGGGAAGAAGCGCATGAAACAGGTCGGGACGGTGGAAATACCGCAGGAGGCGTTTCTCGCAATACTCCAGGTGGAGAGTAAATGAATTTCGCGCTGATTTTGTTTATGCTGCTGTTGTTCACCGGCGCTTTCGCCCTGGCCGATGCCGTCTACTTCAGCAAACAGCGCCGCAGGACCGACAAGGAGCCCTGGTGGATCGAGTATCCGAAGAGCTTTTTCCCCGTCATTCTGATCGTGTTCCTACTGCGCTCGTTCCTGGTGGAGCCGTTCAAGATTCCGTCCGGGTCGATGGTGCCAACCCTGGTAGTGGGCGATTTCATCCTGGTCAGCAAGTTTGCCTACGGCATCCGGATCCCGCTCATCAACAAGAAGATCATCAGCGTCGGGGAACCCGCTCGGGGCGACGTGATGGTGTTCCGCTTTCCGGAGGATACGTCGCTCGATTACATCAAACGGGTGATCGGCATTCCCGGCGACAAGATCGTGTACGCAAACAAGAAGCTTTTCATCAACGGCGTCGAACAGCCGCGCAAACAACTGTCCGACTATCTGCATCCGGAGCGGATCCACTACTCCCGACGGTTTCTGGAGAAGGTGGGCGAGGTCGAGCACGCTTTGCTCATCGAGGAGGATGCCGCGTCGGCGATCCCGTTTACACGACCGTTCCCGTTTCGCGAAAATTGCAACTACAATAGCGAAGGCGTGGCCTGTACCGTGCCCGCCGGGCACTATTTTATGATGGGTGACAACCGGGATAATTCCGCCGACAGCCGCGTGTGGGGCTTCGTGCCCGACGAAAATATCGTCGGCAGGGCGTTTTTCATCTGGTTCAATTTCAGCGAGCCGCGGCGCTTCGGGAGATTTCAGTGAAGGGGGATCTATGAAGAGTCAGCAAGGTGCTACTTTGCTCGGGATGTTGGTGGTAGGCATCGTCATCGTCTTTCTCGCGGTCGGAGGCTTGAAAATCGCCCCGGCCTACATCGAATACTTCACCGTTAAGAAGGCGATCGTCGCCATTGCGCAGTCGAACAGCAGGGCCACCGTGGGCGAGGTCCGCTATGCATTCCAAATGCGCTCCGCGATAGACAACATCGACGTGATCGGGGCCAAGGACCTGGACATCACGAAGGAGGGCAACGAGGTCGTGATCTCGTTCGCCTATCCCAAGCGAATCCCCCTGTTCGGAAACGTCAACGTCGTAATCGATTTTGCGGCGAGCAGCAACAATTAGCGCCGTACTTCCGCTGGCACCCGCGTCAGGCCCGGCCCTCAATCCGAAGGAATCCGTGGACCGGGGGCGACTTCAAAATACCATCGGACACGTCTTTTCCCGAGCGGAGCTGCTCGCACAAGCCCTCACTCACCGAAGTCACGGCGCCCCGCACAACGAGCGTCTAGAATTTCTCGGCGACGGTGTCCTCAACTGCGTGATCGCGGCGGAACTGTTCGAGCGTTTTGGAAAATTGCCCGAGGGAGACCTGTCGCGGTTGCGCGCGCAACTCGTGCGCCAGGAGGCCTTGCACCAGCTGGCGCAAACGCTCAACTTGGGCGACTACTTGCGCCTGGGCGAGGGCGAGCTGAAGAGCGGCGGTTTCGCGCGGCCTTCGATTCTCGCCGACGCGTTCGAGGCGCTGATAGGCGCAGTCTTCCTCGACGGCGGCTTCTTGGCGGCCCGCAGGACCATCGTGCTGCTCTACGAGCCCTTGCTGGCGGACCTGGATCCCAGCGCGCTCGCAAAGGACCCGAAAACGCTTCTGCAGGAGCTGCTCCAGGCGAGAAAGATCGCGCTGCCGCAGTACTCGGTGGTGGCGGCCCGCGGAGCAGCGCACAGTCAGAATTTCGAAGTCGAGTGCCTTATCCCCGAGCTGTCCCTGCGGACTACCGGGAGCGGAAGCAGCCGCCGTAGCGCCGAGCAGGAAGCAGCGCTCCGGGCTTTCGAGAAAATCCGCCGCTGAAAAGCCGATTTCCGCGACGTTTTTCATCAGGCTGAGTGACGCGAGTGAATACCGAACCCTTCCGCTGCGGCGCGATCGCCCTGATCGGGCGTCCCAACGTCGGAAAATCCACGCTGCTCAACGCATTGCTGGGACAGAAGCTCAGCATCACCTCGCGCAAGCCGCAGACGACCCGATATTGCCTTCGCGGTGTCCTCACCACCAAGACGGCGCAATTCATCTTCGTCGACACACCCGGCTTCCAAACCCGCCACCGCAGCGTCCTCAATCGCGCGATGAACCGCGCTGTCCGCGGAACGCTGGGATCGGTCGATGTATCGGCGCTGGTCGTGGAGGCGGCGCGCTTCGGGGCCGAAGACCGTGCGCTCTTGAAGCTGGCGCGGGCCGGGACGCCGCTCGTTCTTGTCGTGAACAAGATCGACCTGAGCGACCCGGAGCGCCTGCTGCCGTTTCTGAAAAGAACGGAGAGCGAGGCCGAGTTCTCCGAAATCGTTCCGGTAAGCGCCCGCCGCCGCAAGGGGCTCGATGCGCTGCTTCACGCGCTCGAGGGTCACCTGCCGGAGCAGCCAGCGATCCATCCCGGGGACGATCTGACCGACCGCAACGAGCGGTTTCTCGCCGCGGAACTGATCCGAGAAAAGCTGTTCCGTTCCCTCGGCGAGGAGCTTCCCTACAGCTCAGGGGTGGAAATCGAACAATTCGAGGAGCAGGGCAGCTTGCGGCGCATCCACGCCTCGATCGTCGTCGAAAAAGAGGGCCACAAGGCCATCATCATCGGAACCGGCGGAGAAAAGTTGAAAGAGATTGCAACTGCCGCGCGTCTCGACATGGAGAAGCTCTTCGGCGGGAAGGTCTATCTGCAGGTGTGGGTCAGGGTGCGAAGCGGGTGGACGAACGACGAGGCCTCTGTAAGACGAATGGGTTATGGGTGAGCGAAACAGACAGGAAAGCCGTGATGCCTTCATCCTGCACGGCTACCCGTATCGCGAAACGAGCCTGCTGCTCGAGGTATTCACCCGTGGCTTCGGGCGGGTATCGATGGTGGCGCGAGCAGCTCGCAGTCCGCGCTCTTCTCTGCGCGGGGTTTTGCTCGCCTTTCAGCCGCTTGCCCTGTCCTGGTTCGGCAAGGGCGAAGTGCGCACGCTGGCGCGCGCCGAGTGGCTCGGCGGACAACCGCTGCTGCACGGCGAAGCGCTGCTGTGCGGGTTCTATCTCAACGAGTTGCTGCTGCGGCTGCTCCCCCGCGAAGATCCGCACGATGCCTTGTTCGCGCGATACCACGAAGCGCTGGGTAAGCTCGCGCAGCAGGGCGGCTCGACCCAGGCGCTGCGCTCATTCGAAAGAGCGCTGCTCAAGGAACTTGGCTATGCCATGACGCTCGATCGCGCCGGTGCGGGCGGCGGCGCGATCGATGCCGGGAAAACGTATTCCTACGATCCGGAAAGCGGGCCGATCGAGACCAAAGGAGCAGGGCCAGAGCCGCTCGTATCTGGCCGCACGTTGCTCGACATGGCTCGCGACGACTACGCCGATCCTCAGACACAGCAGCAGGCCAAAGCGCTTATGCGTGCGCTGATCAACCATCGCCTGGAATATCGGCCCTTGAAGAGCCGTCAGATCTTCC
>Ga0137427_10001332_pt1 | contig 11272 bp, 10 predicted proteins | sample EasRivERMZT700_2_FD_102309 | JGI IMG/M metagenome (GOLD analysis project Ga0137427, IMG submission 102309) | Soil microbial communities from meander-bound floodplain in the East River, Colorado, USA - East River MetaG ERMZT700_2 | ecosystem: Environmental > Terrestrial > Soil > Floodplain ...
AGGTCACAGATTGTGACCTTAAACTTGAGCTCACAAACTGTGATCTCAAACTTGAGGTGCCAGATTGGTTCCTCAAGTTGGCGAACTCTTCGGCGTTAAGCTAAAACATGAAGTCCTCTGGGAAGCGCTCAACATTGCGCCTAACCGCCTGGTTCAGTGCCTTGACCTCAACTCCGTAAAGCTCAGCCAGGTCTTCGTCCAGCATGACCTTCTGCCCACGAAGCAGGAGAATGGCGCGCTCAATGCGCTCCATAGGGATTACGGATGAACTGCGGTTCGGCACGCCGCAGCGTAGCATGGATCGCGCTGCTGGCGGGACACGGGCATGCGAGCCCTACCGCGTTCCGGTACGTATCTGATACCTTCGTACCACTATGTCTGACGCGCCTTCGAAACCGTCCGTTACGCTCGATGAGCTGGCCTCGCTGTGCAAGCGACGCGGGTTCGTGTTCCAGAGCAGCGAGATCTACGGCGGGTTCGAGAGCACGTGGGACTACGGTCCGCTCGGCGTCGAGCTGAAGCGAAACGTGAAGGCGGCCTGGTGGAAGGCGACTGTGCAGGAGCGCGACGATGTCGCCGGTATCGAAACGTCGATCCTGATGTCGCCGAAGGTCTGGCAGGCTTCCGGCCACGCGACGCACTTCAGCGACGCGCTCGTCGAATGCAAGAGCTGCCACCATCGCTTCCGCGGCGACGACCTTTCGGGCGGCGCATGCCCGGACTGCGGCGGCGACCTGACCGAGGCGAAGCAGTTCAACACGATGTTCAAGACGTTCGTCGGGCCAGTTGAAGAGGAGGCGTCGGTGACGTGGCTACGCCCGGAAACCGCGCAGGGCATGTTCGTCAACTTCGAGAACGTACTGACGACATCGCGCCGCAAGCTGCCGTTCGGCATCGCGCAGCAGGGCAAGAGCTTTCGAAACGAGATCACCACGGGTAACTTCATCTTCCGCACGCGCGAGTTCGAGCAGATGGAGATGGAGTACTTCTGCAAGCCAGGCACCGACGACCAGTGGTACGACTACTGGCGCGAGCAGCGGCTGGGCTGGTACCACCGCTTCGGCGTGCGGCCGGAGAACATCAGGTTGCGCGAGTACGACCCGTCGGAGCTGGCGCACTACTCCTCGGGCACGACGGACGTCGAGTACAAGTACCCAATGGGCTGGGCCGAGCTCGAAGGCATCGCGAAGCGCACCGACTACGACCTGCGCAAGCACGCCGAGGCGAGCGGGAAGAACCTCTCGTACTTCGACGAAGAGACGAAGGAGCACATCGTGCCGTACGTCGTCGAGCCCGCGGTGGGCGTCGACCGCTGCATGCTGATCTACTTGCTCGATGCGTATCGAGACGAAGAGGTGCGCGGCGAAAAGCGGACCGTGCTCAAGCTGCACCCGTTCCTCGCGCCGGTGAAGGTCGCGATCCTGCCGCTGAGCCGCAACGAACAGCTCGTGCCGGCAGCACGCAAGGTCTACGACCTGCTGCGGCCGCAGTTCGCGACGCAGTACGACGACGCGCAGTCGATTGGCCGTCGCTATCGGCGGCAGGACGAGGTCGGGACGCCGCTCTGCGTCACGGTCGACTTCGATACGCTGACCGACGACGCCGTGACGATCCGCGAGCGCGACAGCATGGAGCAGCACCGCATCCCGATCGCGAACCTGATGGAGGCGCTGCGAGAGCGCCTGCCCGAGTGCTGAGTTAGCACTTAGTTTCCGGCTTCCAATAGCCGGCCCTCTGAACCTCTCCAACGGCGGGTATTGACCTCCTCTAAGCCGCCGAGTATGATGCGTAGGACAAACGTTCTTTCGGTGTAGGAGCGTATACGCATGGAAGCTATCATTGTCGTTCTGCTGTTGGGCATCGGAGTGCTGGTCGTCGGAGCAGCGCTCTATTTGGCTAGCGCGCTGCGGCGACCAGCGGACAACTCGGACGCGCTGCGCCTGGAACAGCAGATAGCAGTTCTCCAAAACGAACTGTCCCGGTCCGTCGGCGCGCAACAGGGCATTATCGAGCGCGTGGGGAGCATCGACGGCACGCTGAACCAACGGCTCGATAGTGTAACGAACATCGTCGATCGCAGATTGCAGGACATGAGCTCAACGGTCGGCCAGCGGCTCGACGCCGTGCGAAGCACCATGGGTCAGTCGATGAGCACCACCGAGGACACGATCAAGAACGTCAGCGAGCGCCTCGGCGAGCTCTCGCAATCGACGCAACAAATGCTGGAGGTGGGTCGCAACATATCGTCCCTACAGGACATTCTTAAGCCACCCAAGCTCCGAGGCGGCTTTGGCGAGCTACTACTGGAGCGCTTGCTGGGAGAGATCCTCTCCGATAAGAACTACACAATTCAGCACCGCTTTCGGAGCGGTGTGCAGGTAGACGCGGCGATTCACGTAGGCGACAGCATTGTCCCCGTGGACTCGAAGTTTCCCCTTGAAGCGTTTCATCGCCTGGCAAAGGCCGAGACCAGTGAACAGCCGGCTCTGCGCAAAGAATTCGTACGAGTCGTGCGAGGGCACATCGACGCGGTCGCTAAGTACATCTTGCCCGACGAGGGAAGCTTGCCGTTCGCGCTGATGTACATCCCGGCAGAGAACGTGTACTACGAGATCATCGTCAAAGATGACTTCAGCGATACTCAGGCCAACCTCTGCGCCTACGCAATGGAACGGCATGTGATACCGGTGTCACCCAGCAGCTTCTACGCATACCTCCAGGCAATCCTCATCGGGCTGAACGGGATGCGAGTGGAGGCGCATGCGCAAGAGATCATCCGGCACGTCGGGCGCCTTTCAGGCGACTTCAGCCGGATCCGGAAGGAATTCAGCACGCTTGGGGCGCACATCAAGAACGCTTCAGACCGCTACTCGGACATCGACCGTTCGGTTAACAAGTTCGGTGATCGACTGCAACTCACGATTAACGAACCGCTACAAGCTCCTCTACCGCAGTCCGACATCGCGCCGGCGCCTCTCGTGCCTTCGCTGACGAATGGGAACGGACACGAACAGGACTAACGGATTCCGCCAGTTCCGGCGTAGCGTTCAGGTACAGTGACATCCAACGCAGCACTACCCAAGGAGGCCAGCATGGCAGTACAACCGATTCCCGACGGCCGCGAGCACATCATGCCGATCTTGACTGTAGACGGCGCGAGCAAGTTCATCGACTTTCTGAAAGATGCATTTGATGCGCAGGAGAAAGAGCGCCACGCTGGCCCAGGCGGAGCCGTGATGCACGCGGAACTCACAATCGGACCATCGATCGTAGTGACGTCGGACGCGAATGAAGAGTTTCCCCCGGCACCCGCGCGACTGCAGCTGTACGTAGGGGATGTTGATGCCGTGTACAAGCGAGCGCTGGCAGCAGGCGCAACGTCGCTACGCAAGCCGTCCGATCAGTTCTACGGCGACCGTTCGGGTGGCGTCCAAGATGCGTTCGGCAATCAGTGGTGGTTGGCCACGCATATCGAGGACGTGACTCCGGAGGAGATCGGACGGCGAGCGGCGCAGCAAGGGCAGTAGCGAACAGCGCAAGCGGCGAAAGGTCCTTCGCCCTCCACCCCGCTGCCGCCCTTCTCTTTCCCCTCCCCACTCGGCTCAGGATGACAAGACCGAGAAAGGCCCCCGACTCTCGGGGGCCTTCGTGGTTACGTTACGTAGCGCTCGTTATGCGGGCGCAACCTCCGCGACCTTTGCGCGGGCAGCGTCCTTGTCCTTGAACCAGAGCGCGTTTATCTCCGTGTAGACCTTCATGTTGTCCGGCACGTCGTCCTCCGCGTAAATCGCGGTTACCGGGCAGGCCGGCTCGCACGCGCCGCAATCGATGCATTCGTCCGGGTCGATATAGAGGATCTTGTCATCGTCGCCGTCGTCGTGGATACAGTCCACAGGACACACGTCGACGCAAGAGCGGTCCTTGGTGCCGATGCATGGTTCCGTGATTGTGTAGGTCATGTTTGCTCCTTCCGTGGGTTCTGACTGTAGCTTCGGCCAGATTCTAACGACGGTAGAGCCTACAGGGAAGCTTTTTGCGAAGCGTGAGCTTCGGAAATCGTCCAGGTGAGCGAAATCGCCTATCCCCCTTCGCCGCGAGCGATGCGGTAAACGGTGCCGCTGAGGTAGTCGAGGAAGTAGACGAAGCCATCGATGCCTGTCAGGACGTCGCTGGTGCAACCGGTCGCGATCACCGCGTCATCGGCGATCCCGCCAGCGAAATCGAACGTAATGCGGTGGAGGGCGCCGCCTCGATGGAAGTGGCAGAACAGCAGCGAGCCGTCCAGCCACGGCAGCTCATTGCCGGAATAGAACTCCATACCGGACGGGCCGATGGTCTGATTGTAGAACAGGAGAGGTGGTTCAATCTGGGCGAGCGGAACGGCGAGCGACGAGCCGGGCCAGCCATAGTTCGCACCCGCCTTCAGTTCCACGATAGCGTCTTGCCCAATGTAGCCGTTCTCAGTTGCAAAGATACGGCCCGTCCGCGGATCGATCGCGAGGTCAAAGGGGTTACGCAGCCCATACGAGTAGCGGCGTGGATCAGCGTTAGCATCGCCGACGAAGGGGTTGTCCGCAGGCACGCTACCGTCGGGGTTGATGCGCAACACGCCGCCGTAAGGGCCGCTGATGTTCTGCGCCTCTGGCTCCATCTGGTGATCGCCAACCGTAACGAACAGCGTTCCATCTGGAGCGAAGCGCAGGCTGCCCGCGATGTGACAGCACACGGGTGCTGCGTCAAGGCTGAAGATTTCAGTAAGGTCGGCCCCTAGACCGTCATCGTCCGGTATGCGTGCAAGCACTGTTCGGCGAACGGGCTCGTTCGACGTGTAGTACACATAGACGTACTCGTCCGGTCCAACCGTCATCCCAACAAGGCCCAACTCCGTGAAGCCTTCCGGTCCTGCTGGCGTGTATACCGGCACATCGAAGAATGGCTCGCGCTGGAGGACACCGTCGTCAACTACTCGGATCGCGCCCGACTGCTGGGCGACGAGCATGCGGCCGTCTGCTGTGAATGCAATCGCCGTCGGCTGAGTAATGCCGGTGACGAACGTCTCTATTCGGTAGCCCGGCGGCAGCCCCTCGAAATGAGCCGGGGGATCGACCTCTCTATTGTTCTTGCGGGGATCGTACCCCCAGCGGATGGGGGATTCAGCGGACGCCCCACTATTCGAACTCGTCGCGATTGGCGCCGGAGCGAAGTCTTCCGGCGAAGGCGTGGCCGGCGCTCCGCGCGATGTCGTAGCACAGCCAAGCAGAGCCGTCGCCGAGATCGCGACAACGGCGAAGCATAGCCAACGGGCGCCTCCGGTGCGACCCACCCCGCTTCGACTTCCTTTCGTGCTAGTCGCGCTGCCAGAATCGCCAGCGCGACCGCGGTTGTTGCGACTGTTCCTCAACAGCCGCTGTTGGTACGTATTCAAGGCGCCCGCGCAGCGTGAGCAAGTGGCGCGCCAGCTGCGTCGCCTCATCCGGATCGTCTGCCGCGTCAGGAAAAAGCCGTTGGAGGGCTTCCCTGAACGCCGGTACCATCGATTGCCTGCCAGCCGCTGCCAGCAACGGCGTCGACTTCAGTTCGTTGATGGCCCCGGCGATCGCTGAGCCCATGCGTTCACGCTGCTGATCGCTCAGTTCGATCGCGACAACCGCCTTATCGAGCTGTGCTTCCAGCTCCGGGCCGAGCGATGCGAGCCCTTCCGATGGCGGACCGCCTGTCTCGCGCTGAAGCTCCGAACCCGGACGCGAAAGGTGATACTGCAGCGCCAAGTACGCCAGCCTCGCATCGAGGTTTGAGAGCTGAAGCGTTGTCATCGCGAAGCGCTGCTAGCGTAGCAACGGTCTCGATTATGGTGAAGCCGTTACGTGAAGCAGGGCGCGTTATCTCTCAACAGCCCGTTTCGGCTCACGTGACTATGCGAGTCACGATCGTCGCATGTGGATTTCGAGAAGGCGTCAGTTAGCAAAACAGCAAGCCGCTCGACGATTGTCGAGCGGCTTACTCGTGCTTTCTGCTTGCGCCTACGCGCTACTTGTGACGGCGCTGCCAACGGGTCTTCTTGAGCCGCTTGCGGTGTTTGTGCTTGCTCATCTTTTTGCGACGCTTCTTGACGACAGAACCCATATGTCTCCTGGATGCCCTTTATCGATTCTTGGGGTGCCCGCCTATGGTAGCGGGAGGGCACGGCCTCCGCAACCGATGCTCACAGCAGCTCAGTGATTGCCCGAACGATGCGGTGGGGCCGAACGGGCGTGCCCTCCGGCAGGCCGTCGCCGACTTCATCGACCCAGATCGCGTGCAGGCCGAGCGCGACGGCAGGCGCAATATCTGCTTCCAGGCTATCGCCGACCATCCAGGTCGTCTCACTCCGGCCGCCGCACGACTGCAGAGCATGGCGAAAGACGCGTTCATCGGGCTTGCCGACACCGAACTCGCCTTCGATAACGATGCAGTCGAAGTATTGCTCAAGCGCGTGGCGCTCCACGCTGCGGCGCTGGTTGCGCGCTTCGCCGTTAGTGAGCAGCGCTGTCCGGATGCCGCGCTCACGAATCGTGACGAGCGTCTCGATCGCGCCGGGATAGGGAAACAGGACCGCCAGCCGGCGCGCGCGGTAGTCGTCGGCGATGCGATGCGCGAGGTCGACGTGGTCGAGGCCCTTGTCAGCGAACGCATGGCGAACGATCTCGCGCGCAGACGCGTCGAGGTCCATGCGGCCCTGCTTCGCGCGGACGGAATCGTTCCAGAACCATGTCCGGCGCTCGCGGATGGCAGCGTGCATATCGACGGGTGCGTACAGGCCGTCGCAGTGCGCCTCGCAGGACGCGAGCCACGACTCCTCCATGCCGGTCGTCCAGTCGAGGATCGTGCCATCCATGTCGAAGAAGATGGCCTGTGGCGGCGCAGAGCCGTTGTTCGTCAACGCGCGTCCTTTGACAGCCAACGCTCGATCTGGTCCGTGTGCTCGCGGTAATGCTCATCAGTATTGCCGCGAATGACCGCTGCAGCCGGTGGGCTGTGCTCAGCGCCTTGCTGTCCGGCGCCGAGGACTGCGGTCAGCTGTTCCTCGGACATTGACTCGACCATGGCGATGAGCTCGCTGTATGTCCGCTGCGACTCCGCAAGTATGTCCGCTGCCGGCCGCGATCGGTTGTCCTCGAAGACTTTTCCATTGATTGGGTCGGCTGAAGCTCCGGTTTCGCCGGGCGCCGGCTCCTGCAGCGGCTGATTATTTCGCACGAGCGCCATCGCGATCTTCTCCCAGGCGCTGATATGGGCGAGCACATCCTTCACCGAGCGCTCTCCTTCAAGCGCAGGTTCCGTCAGTCGATCGCCAACGCGCGCTATGACAGCATCGAGAGCTGCGCGCTCGCGTCGAATTGAGGTGAGTAGGTCCGATTTGTTACGTATGTCAGCCATATTCAGCCTCGCGCCCGTGCCTTCGCCTTCGCCTTCGCGCGCGGTGGCTTCTCTTTCGTCGCGCCGTTCACTGGCATCGCGATGTCGCGGCGACCATTCGAGCGCGCGGCGGCGAGAGCAGGCCGGAGGTACTGGCCAGTCGAGCTCTCTTTCACCTTCGCCACCTCTTCAGGCGTCCCTTCCGCGACGATGCGTCCGCCGCGGTCGCCGCCGGCTGGCCCGAGATCGATGATGTGGTCGGCGCTCTTGATGACGTCCATGTGGTGCTCGATAATCACGACCGTGTTACCGCCATCGGCGAGCCGCTGCAGCACGATCAGCAGCGCGGCCGTGTCCGCGAACGCGAGGCCGGTCGTCGGCTCATCAAGGATGTAGAGCGTGCGCCCGGTCGAGCGGCGCGACAGCTCTGTGGACAGCTTGACGCGCTGCGCTTCGCCGCCCGAGAGCGTGGTCGCGGGCTGGCCGAGCCGGACGTAGCCGAGACCAACGTCCTTCACGGTCTGGAGCTTCTGCTTAATGCGCGGGAACGCGATGAAGAACTCCAGCGCCTCGTCGACGGTCATGTCCAGCACTTCTGCGATGTTCTTGCCGCGGAAGAGGATCTCGAGCGCCTCCCGGTTGTAGCGGGCGCCCTTGCAGACCTCGCAGGGCACGGTCACGTCCGGCAGGAACTGCATCTCGATCTCGATGTAGCCCTCGCCCTGGCACGCCTCGCAGCGGCCGCCCTTCACGTTGAACGAGAACCTGCCCGGCGCGTAGCCGCGCAGCCGCGCTTCCGGCACCGATGCGAACAGCTCGCGGATCGGCGTGAAGGTGCCAGTGTAGGTCGCGGGGTTGGAGCGCGGCGTACGCCCGATCGGCGACTGATCGATGTTCACGACCTTGTCGATCAGCTCCAGCCCGTCGATGCCATCGCACTCACCCGGACGCTCGCGCGCGCCGTAGAGGAGCTGCGCGGCCTTCTTGTACAGGATCTCGGTGACGAGCGTACTCTTCCCGGAACCCGACACGCCGGTGATGCCAACGAACTTGCCGAGCGGTATGCGCGCATCGACGTTCTTCAGATTGTTCTCGCGCGCGCCGCGCACGACGATGTGGCGGCCATTACCCGCGCGCCGCTCGACCGGCAGCGGGATCCGTAGCCGGCCGCTCAGGTAGCCGCCTGTGCTCGATTCCTCGCAGTCGAGGATGTCTTGGAGCGTGCCCGCCTTGACGACTTCACCGCCGTGCTCGCCCGCACCGGGGCCCATGTCGATGATCCAGTCCGCGGCGCGCATCATCGATTCGTCGTGCTCCACGATGAGCACGGTGTTGCCGAGGTCGCGCAGTCGCTTCAGCGTGCGGATCAGCCGGTCGTCGTCCGCCGGATGCAGGCCGATGGTCGGCTCGTCGCAGACGTAGAGCACGCCCATCAGCCCGGAGCCGATCTGCGTCGCGAGCCGGATGCGCTGCGCTTCGCCGCCGGAGAGCGTCGCCGTCGCGCGTTCGAGCGAGAGGTAGTCGAGCCCGACTTCGACCAGGAACTGCAATCGGGCGCCGATCTCCTTCATGATCTGGCGCGCGATCGTCTGCTCGCGTTCGCTTAGCGGTGTCTGCGCACCGGCAAGGCGTTGTGCCCACTCATGCGCCTCGACGATGCTCATGCGCGTGATATCGATGATGTGGAGCTTATCGACCGTGACGGCAAGCGACTCCGGCTTCAGGCGCGCGCCCTTGCACGTCGGGCAGGGGATCGCCGCCATGTAGCGTTCGATCTCGCCACGGATGTAGTCGGAGTCCGTGTCCTTGTAGCGGCGCTCCATGTTCGGGATGACGCCCTCGAACGTGGTGTCCCACTTGTTCTTGTGGCCACCGGTGCTCGTGAAGCTCAACGTCACCGGCGACGAATCGCCGTACATGACGAGGTCGACGGTCTTCTTCGGCAGCTTGTTGTACGGCACGTCCAGCGAGAACTTGTGCTTCTTCGCGAGCGCCTCCAGCATGCGCATGCGCCAGCTACCTTCGGCGGGCGAACGCGCCCATGGCTGGACCGCGCCCTCGTTCAGCGTCAGGGTCTTGTTCGGCACGACGAGCGACGGGTCGAGCTCCATGCGCACGCCGAGACCGGTGCAGTCAGGGCAGGCGCCGTGCGGGCTGTTGAACGAGAAGTTGCGCGGCGCGATCTCGCCGATGCTGAAGCCGCAGGTACTGCACGAGAAATGCTCCGAGTACAAACGCTCGTCTTCACCCTCGATGTCGAGGCGCATGATGCCGCCGCCGAGCTTCAGCCCCTGCTCGACGGAGTCGGCGAGCCGCGATGCGTTCGACGCAGCCTCTTCGCTGCCAGCGGCCTCCGTCACGACGCGGTCGACGACGACCTCGATCGTGTGGCGCTTGTTCTTCGTCAGCGAGAACTCTTCGTCGAGGTCGTGTACACGGCCGTCGACGCGCACGCGCACGAACCCGGCCTTGCGCGCATCCTCGAAGACGTGTGTGTGCTCGCCTTTTCGGTCCTGGATGACCGGCGAGAGGATCATTAACTTCTTGCCGGCGGGCAGCGCTAGGATCGAGTCGACGATCTGTTGCACCGTCTGCCGCTCGATCATCGTGCCGCAGTTCGGGCAGTGCGGGCGGCCGGCGCGCGCAAAGAGCAGCCGGAGGTAGTCGTAAATCTCGGTCTGCGTCCCGACGGTCGAGCGAGGGTTACGGTTCGCGCCCTTCTGATCGATCGCGATCGCGGGCGAGAGCCCGTCGATATGGTCGACGTCGGGCTTCTCCATCTGGCCGAGGAACTGTCGTGCGTACGCGGAGAGCGACTCGACGTAACGCCGCTGCCCTTCCGCGTAGATCGTGTCGAACGCGAGCGAGCTCTTGCCGGAGCCGGACAGCCCAGTGATCACGACGAGCTGGTCGCGCGGGATGGTGACGTCTACGTCCTTGAGGTTATGCTCGCGCGCGCCCTTGACGACGATGGCGTTCTGCGGCAAAAGAGGCCTCCTCAAGATGAATACACTCGCGGGTCAGGCTTCAGCCTGACTAGGATGCGCGTCCGCCCCGGTGAATCTGACCACACAGTAGCCCAGGTCCGTGACTGCAGCGTGTCAGTAGGCGTTCCGCGGAAGTGCAGTCTACCAGAGAATCAAGTTTAGAACAACGGTGCTAAGGAGCCGACGGTACGACAGGCCGCCAAGCAGCAGAAGAAAAGGACATCGACTCCGACGCGGCGTCCTCGGCCTGCTCGACGAGACGAGGGTTAGAGCCGTCGCCTTCAGCCACGTACAAGGCGTAGCTGCTTCCGGATGTGCCCTGGCCAATCACCTGCTGAACGTAAAAGATCTTCTGGTGGTCGCTCGACCACGAGAAGTCGAATGTGTCCAAGCCACTTATCAGCTCGGTTAGGCTGGTGCCGTCCATCTTCGCGCGGTAACCCACCCCATCTCCACCGACCCAGTACACGTCCTCACCGTCTTCAGAAAACGTCACCCACTCCTGCGGGATGTGATCGCTCCCGTACGTGATGAGCGAGCCTTCGATTGGCATCGCCTCACCCGACGACAGATCGAGAACACCGAGGCCCGGCACCGTGCCGCCTTCAACCGGAGCAAAGCCCGGAGTGAGGTAGACGACCTTCTCACCACCTGGCGCGACCCAGAACTGTACACCATTGTCCAATTCCGCCAGTGTGCGCAGCTCCAGAAAGTCTTTGATGATCTGCGCCCTATAGGAAGGGAAGGCATCCGCCGACTCCCGTCGATAGTTCCCAGCAGTAATGATGCCATCCTCATTGAACGCCCACGCTAGAGGCACGTCGCCCTGCTGCAGAGTCTCCTCGCCCGTCGCGATATCGAGAACGAGCGTCTTGTATCCTAGTTCGCTG
>Ga0137427_10001335_pt1 | contig 11247 bp, 12 predicted proteins | sample EasRivERMZT700_2_FD_102309 | JGI IMG/M metagenome (GOLD analysis project Ga0137427, IMG submission 102309) | Soil microbial communities from meander-bound floodplain in the East River, Colorado, USA - East River MetaG ERMZT700_2 | ecosystem: Environmental > Terrestrial > Soil > Floodplain ...
GCTGGTCATTGAGCCGAAGGTGTTCGGCGACGACCGCGGGTTCTTCTACGAGAGCTTCAACGAGCGCGCGTTCGCCGGCGCAACCGGCCTCCATCTCCATTTCGTGCAGGACAACCACTCGCGTTCGGCGAAGAACGTCCTGCGCGGCCTGCACTATCAGATCCGCCAACCCCAGGGAAAACTCGTGCGCGTCTCGGCGGGCGAGATCTACGACGTGGCGGTGGACATCCGGCGCAGCTCCCCCACGTTCGGAAAGTGCGCAGCGGTCGTGCTGTCGGCGCAGAACCACAGGATGTGCTGGGTGCCGGCGGGCTTCGCGCACGGATTCCTGGTCGCGAGCGATTACGCCGAGGTGCAGTACAAGACGACCGATTACTGGGCGCCGCAGCACGAGCGCTCCATCCTCTGGAACGATCCCGACCTCGCCATATCCTGGCCGCTCAAGGGTGAGCCGATCCTGTCCCAGAAGGATCGGGCGGGACTCGCGTTCAGGCAGGCTGAGGTCTTCCCGTGATCCCGATCCTGGTGACCGGGAAGTCGGGACAGGTCGGCTGGGAACTGCAGTCCACGCTCGCACCGCTGGGCGCGGTGACCGCTGTCGATCTCGAGCACATGGACCTGGCACAGCCGGACTCGATCCGGCGCGTCATCCGGGAACTGAAGCCGGAGATCATCTTGAATGCCGCCGCCTACACCGCGGTGGACAAGGCTGAATCCGAGCCCGATCTCGCGATGCGGGTGAACGGCGTTGCGCCCGGCGTCCTCGCTGAGGAAGCGAAGCGCCTCGGTGCGCTCCTCGTTCACTACTCGACCGACTACGTCTTCGACGGCGAGCTTGGCCGCGCGTATACGGAGAATGACGCGCCAAACCCGGTCAACGCCTACGGCAGGTCCAAGCTCGCGGGCGAGCGCGCGATCGAGGCAGTGGGAGGCCAGTACCTGATTCTGCGATCTAGCTGGGTCTACAGCGCGCGCGGCTCGAACTTCGTGCTCACCGTGCTGCGGCTCGCGCGCGAAAGGCCCGAGCTATCCATGGTGGTCGACCAGAGCGGTTCCCCAACTTGGGCGCGCGCGCTGGCACAGGCGACAGCAGATCTGCTGCGGAAAAAGGAGCTCATCAGTCGGGAAAGCGGGGTGTATCACCTTGCGGCCGGCGGACACACCTCACGCTATGAGTTTGCGAAGGCCATCATTCAGGTCATGTCGGAGGTGTCGGGAGTAACCGACGGATGGGCCCGTGTGAAGCCGACCACATCCGATCAGTACCCGCTGCCCGCAACTAGACCTCTTCATCCCGCCATGAGCAAGAGCAGGATACAGCGGGTGTTCGGCGTCGAGATGCCGTCGTGGCAGCGGCAGCTGGAGGGTTTTCTCCGCGATTACGCCGTGAGCAATGCTTTCCAGCGCGCAGCACGGAAAGGATGAGCGTCAGGTTCGCCATGCGGAATGTTTCAGGTCAGAGGGTGTAATGGGCCGGTTGGTTCGCGCAGCAAGGTTCGTGAAAAAACACGGCCTCCTTTTTTCCGCAAAAATCGCTGCCCAAAAGCTTCTGGGGCCGTTGTACACCGGGGTTACCCTCAGCCGGATTGCGGATCCTGTCTCGCGAAATAATATCCCCGAATACATAGTCCGCTGTGCCCCGTGGAAATGAATCAGGCGTGGGCGGCCCGGGTAACGCCCATGGAGAGGCTGGCCCGCCAAGTGCTGGCCGGGCCCTTCACCGCGTTGGAAATGGGAACCTGGTTTGGAGTAGGCACGACCCGGATCTGGGGAAAATGCCTGAAGCCCGGCTCCTTGCTGATGCTGTGCGACCCCCGGTCGCGATACCTGTCGGAAGAGGACGCAAACGCGGCTCCCGCGTAATTCCTGATGAACAACCTGTACCATGTCGCCATCAATTCCACCTTCTGGCTCAGGAACGGGGCCTGGCATCTCGAGCCGCCCGCCGGCCAGCTACAGCGAGAACCGGCAGCCTGAAATGACCGCGGGCGGCGCTCGAGCGAACCTGCTGGACCTGATCGCCCCTCTTTTGAGCCGCGTCGGGCAGCTGGCCGCCGCGTTCGCTGCGATCAAAATTTCAACCACCCTGCTCTCCCCCGCGGAGGTGGGCAGCGTGAATCAACTGAACAGTTCCGCCTGGCTGCTCGCAACCGTGCTGCTGCTACCCGTGATCACCTATTTCACCCGCGGCGTCGGCGGCTGGATCGGAACGAATCGTTTCGAGGTTCACGCGCGCACCATGCTGCAATTCATCCTTCTTGCCGCTTTCGGGCTGAGCGCGGCCGGGATTCTCCTGCAATGGGGCTGGGGGTTCGTTCACGATATAAGCGTTCCCTGGGTGGGCATCCTGCTACTGGCCTACCTGATCGGTTTCCCGACCCACAACCTCCTCATCAACTGCACCGCCGTTCTCGGGCAGCGCCAGCACACGGCGATTTATTCCAATCTGGCAGCCTGGCTGGGCCTGGCGGCCGCCGTTATCCTGTACTTCCAGTTCAAGACCGCGGAAGCCTGGTTCCTGGGCATCTGCGTCGGCTTCCTGGCGACGGCGCTGGCTTGCCGGATCTTCCTGGGAAGGATCGGACACGCAGCCGCCACCGGGCAGAAGCCCGCCGGAAGCGCGCTGCCTTTCGACACGATGGCGGTGTTGCGATTCATGTGGCCGCAGGTTCTGGTCGGCGTATTGTGGTGGATTCAGTCGCAGAGTTACCGGTTCCAGCTCGCGGAGATCAGCAGCGTCGCGATGGTGGGGTTGTTTTTCGCAGGCTATGCGTTGTGTTCCGTCCCGATGCAGGCGTTCGAGGCGGCGGTAAACGAATATTTCGGCCCAATGCTCTACGGCAAGATTGATATGAGCTCCCAGAGCGGAGTTGTCCAGGCCTGGAATCTCTATGCAAGCGTGTATGTGCCCTCCATCCTGATCTTCGGGGGCTTCCTCGCTGCGTGTGCTCCATTTCTTGTCGTCCTGGCTCTAGGAAGCGAGTTCCAGGCCGTGGGGTCCATACTTCTATGGGCAGCGCTAGGCGAAACCGCACGCGCTTTGTCGACGGTAAATCACGCCCTGGGAATCGCGAAAGTCGATATGCGCCGCTTGTTGCCGCCGGCGCTGGCAGGCGCGCTCGCCGCCCCGGTCCTCATCCAGATGCTCGCTCCCGGCGAACCCCTGCTGGGAACGGCAATCGCCCTCTGTCTGGCGAATGTCATCGTTCTTGCTGTTGTATACATGCTTGTTCGTCTATCCGCGCCGGTTACGTGGCCCTGGAAAAGGGCTCTTGCTGCCGCAACACTCGGGGCCGCAGTGATACTGGCTGGTCGAGCCGCTTTTGACCTGCTCCCGCGAACACCCGTTGTAGCGCTGGCCGTCTGCGCCATTCTTGGCCTGTTCGTGCTGGCCGTGCTTTACTATATTTCACGCAGTTCACTTGCTGCAATGACGGCCAAGCACTAGCTATCATGTCCTATGTGAAAGATGTTGAGAAGACTAATTGCCCCAAGCAATGCAACAACATCAATTGGTCTGTGAAAAATCAGACGGAGCCACGCAGTTGGCAACTGTGGTTGCGGTTAGCTGATCGAGAATCAGCCCGAACCACGGCAAAACAGGAGCCAGTGTGGGAATCGTAACCTCAGGGATACCCAGTGAAATCACCTTGGAACTTGCCAAGCTCAACAATGCTGCCGTTTTCGTAGAAACCGGCACTTTCCAGGGTGAAACTACCCGATGGGCAGCAAATCACTTCGATTCCGTATTCACGATCGAGCGGGGAGAAAGCATTTACAGATCGCAGAAAGGAAAACTCGCCAATCTTGCGGGCGTAAAGCCACTTTACGGAGATTCCCGGAAGGTGTTGCCCTCGATAGTCGTAGAAATCGGTGCCCGAAAAGCAGTGTTTTGGTTGGACGGACATTGGTCAGGAGGAGAAACGGCTGGCGCGAATGATGAGTGCCCTCTCTTGGGCGAATTAGCCTGCTTGTCGGGTCGCATAGGTGACATCGTCTTGATTGACGACGCTCGATTGTTTCTGTGCGCCCCCCCTAAACCACACAAGGCCTCGGAATGGCCGACGATTTCGGAAATTGTCGATGCGTTAGCGCAATCGCATAGCCGTCCATTTATTCAGGTAATTGACGATGTGATATTCGCTATTCCCAACGAAGCCCCGCTCAAGAGCTGTCTTATCAACTATGCACAGGAACGTTCTAATTCTTTCTGGCAACGGTATAAAAATCTGCAGCTCGAGAAATCACCCGGTGGCGGACTGAAAAAGTTTTTTTCTGCAATCAGAAAGCGCGTGACGAGTTAACGGATGGGATTTAGATTGCGCGCTATCCTAACCCGTTGGGTTGGCCTTGTACTCAATTTGCCAGGAATCTTGTATACCTACAGGCTCGTGCCCTTCGCCTTCCAGTGGATGCGCTTTGCCGGCCGGTCCGCGATCCCAGCGCCCGCCTCCGATCTCTACCCGTGCCTGGCCGACGCAACCCTAAAGACCGGCTTCGACCCGCACTATTTCTTCCAGGCCGCGTGGCTCGCGCGAAGACTTGCCGCCACCAGGCCCGCGGTTCATACGGACATTGGGTCCGACGTGGGGATGGTAGGTGTGATCAGCGCGTTTGTGCCGGTCGAGTTTCTCGATATCCGGCTTCTGGATGTGGCGCTCGAGGGATTGATATCCAGGAGGGACAACCTGTCCAGCCTTGCGCTGCCATCCGAAAGTGTTTCGTCCCTTTCCTGCCTGCATGTTCTCGAGCACATCGGTCTTGGCCGTTACGGCGACCCCCTCGATCCGGACGGACACGTGAAAGCCGCTGGGGAACTGTCGAGAGTGCTTGCGCCGGGCGGCGACTTGTACCTGAGCGTACCGGTCGGGCGGGAGCGGGCATGCTTCAACGCACACCGGGTATTCTCCGTGGCAACTGTGAGGAAGCTGTTTTCAACCCTCCACCTGCAGGAGTTCGCCTTGGTCGACGACGAAGGGCGCTTCGAGCCATGCGCAGATGCGTCCGCGGCGGGCTTATACGAGTATGCATGCGGACTGTTCCATTTCGTGAAGCTCCAGCGCGTCAGCCCAAGATGAGATATGCGGATCTTTGCTCAGTGACGGCGCCACTTCTTTCCGTCATCACGCCGTCGCTGAATCACGCTAAGTTCCTGCGCGCCACGATTGAATCGGTTGCAGCCCAGACCTTCCGGAATTTCGAGCACATTGTGGTGGATGGCAATTCCACCGACGGCACGATCGAGATCCTCAGGGAATACCCGCATCTCAAGTGGATTTCCGAGCCGGACGACAACGTGCTGGATGCCTATCAGAAGGCGCTGCGGCTTGCGCGGGGAAGTTACATCATCCAGTGCTGCGTGTCCGACGGGTTCCTCGCGCCCGGGTGGTTCGAGAAGTGCGTCGGTCTGCTGGAAGTGGAAGCGGACGTTTCCCTCGTCTGGGCGCTCCCCCAGTACATGTCGGAGGAAGGGGCGCTGCTCAGGGTCGCGTTCCAGGACTTCCTGGAAGATCCGCCCCCACAGAAGGAGGATTTTCTGCCGTTCTGGCTGGCGACCCGCTTCCTGCTGCCGGAGGGGAATTATTGCGTCCGCGCCGGCGTATTGCGCGAGAATTTCCCAAATGAAAAGTCGAGGGACCACTTCCGCATTCATTGTCACCTGGGCTTCGTATACAACTTCATGACGCGAGGCTACCGCCCCCTGTTCGTGCCCGAAGTAGTGAATTACGGGCGGCTACACGCCGGGCAGCGCGGACAGCGACTGCAAGCGGATGAAAGACCGGCTTTCGCCCAGTATGTGAAGGACGTCCAGCTCTATGCCAGACAGCTGTTCCGGGGCGAAATCGTTCACGCATTCCGAGATGGCGGATCCGTCGTGACATTGACGGTGGACGCAGGAACTAGAGGGAAAATACGCAAAGAATACTGGAAGCATCGGTTGCTACGATCGAGGCTTCTGCGAACGGCCCCATACTCGCTGTATGTGAAGCTCCGGACCAGGGTTAGCAATACGTTCTCCGTGAAAAAGGAGAGACCGCTTCCTGCCAATAACTAACGCGGGAGCAAGAAGGTCTGCTTTGTGCCATCGAGTGATGATGCGCCCATGAAAATCGCACGCACGTGGCTGAAAGCCTCGCGACTATTCAACTTCAATCAGGTGCTGCGCGATCAATGGGTGCGCGCGCAGGCCGAGTCGCTTCCCGCCGGCAGCCGGGTGCTCGACGTCGGCGCCGGCTCCGCCCCGTATCGGGGGTTCTTCGCACATTGCCGGTACTTTACCCAGGATTTTGCTCTACTCGATCCCGGCCAATTGCTGCACGGGGCATACAGCGAAGTCGACTACGTATCGCATGCCTCGTCGATCCCTGTCGAGAGCGGAAGCTTTGACGCGGTACTGTGCACCGAAGTGCTGGAGCATGTGCCCGAGCCGATCAACGTAGTCAAGGAGATCTCCAGGGCGTTGCGGCCGGGCGGGAAACTGATTTTGACGGCCCCGCTGGGCTCGGGCATCCACCAGGAGCCGTTTCATTTTTACGGCGGCTACACTCCCTTTTGGTACGAACGGTTCCTGGCCGAGGCCGGCTTCGAGGAGATCCGTGTGGAGCCGAACGCGGGCTCGTTCAGGGCCTTCTCCCAGGAGTCGCAGCGGTTCGCCCTCGCAAGCCGGCCCACGGCGCTTCCCATGCCGTTATTTGCAAAGATCATCTGGGCCCCGGTCTGGCTGATCTCGCTTCCACTGCTGGCTGGCGTCATTCCGGTTTCCTGCCTGCTCCTTGACTCATTCGACCGGGAGCAGCGCTTCACGGTCGGATATCATGTGACGGCGGTCCGTTCTTCAGCTTCCGCTATCGGGTGAAAGTCTTGTGCGTACTGGGCAAGCATGCTTATGGCCGCAAGGATCGCGGCCTGGGATATGAGTACGTCAATTTCCTGCCCGCCCTGAGGAATCTGGGCGCCGAGGTGGAGGTATTCGATGCCCTCGATCGCACAGGTTATCGCGGGTTTGTCGAACTCAACCGGGACTTGCTGGCCAGGGCTCTCCGGTATCGCCCGGACATTGTTCTATTTGTCTTAATGCACTACGAGGTATGGACGGAGACGCTGGACATCCTCAACCAGAAGCTGGATGCCGCGCTGATTCACTGGGCCACGGACGATTCCTGGAAGTACCGTCAGTTCTCGCGCCATCTCGCGCCGTATTTTGATATCCATGCGACCACCTGTCGCAGGGCGGTGGCGGCGGCGCGGCAGGATGGACTGAAGAACGTCGTGCAGACGCAATGGGCCGCAAGTGCCTCTGCACTCCAGGAACCGCTTGCCGCGGAACAGTGCCGGTACCCGGTTACGTTCATCGGGTCGAATTACGGCAACCGCGCGGCCTGGGTGCATTCCCTGCGCGCCCGCGGAGTGGAGGTCGCCTGCTTCGGTCATGGCTGGCCGGGCGGCGCGGTTCCGGCCGAGCGAATACCGGAGATCATGCGTAATTCGGTGATCAGTTTGAATTTCGGGGACTCCGGAATCGTGTGGGAGGGTTGGTTGCCAGCGAGGAGCCGTCAGATCAAGGCGCGCGTCTTCGAGGTGCCGGGCAGCGGAGGTTTCATGCTGACCGAGCAGGCAGAGGACCTGGATCAGCACCTCATTCCTGGAAAGGAGATCGAAACCTTCGCATCGCTGGATGCGCTGGTCAGCAAGATAAGGCATTACCTCGATCACCCGCGCAAACGGGATGAAATCGCGGCGGCAGGGCATCTGCGCGTGCGGCGCGAGCATACCTATGAGAAACGTTTCGGGGTGTTGATGAATCAGGCAGAAACGCTGCGTCAGCAGCGAGCGGCAAGGTTGCGCGCCTCCGCTACAAGCACCGACGTGTTGCCGGCGTTCGAGAAGGTAGCCAAGTCCCACCACGTCACGCCAGCATTGCGACTCCTGCGCTGGCTGCTCCTGCTCCCGTGTATCGCCGTTTGGGGCAGGCAACGGGGGCCGCGCGCGGCGCGACGGATATTGTTCGAGCTTTCCTGGCGGCTTGCCGGCGCAACGACTTATTCCGCCCGCGGCTGGCCGGGTCGTTTGTTTTTCCGTGAAAGCTGAGCGCCCGACTTTGGGGGCGGGGATCGAGCAGACTTGGGATTCGATTGCTCTCGTAGTTTCGGTCCCATAATGTCCACTCCAATTGTCAGCATCGTGCTGCCGGTGTACAACGGCGGCACGGTCTTGTTCATGGCGCTCGCTTCCATTGACCGCCAGACCTTCCGCGAGTGGGAGCTGATTCTCATCGACGACGGCTCGACGGACGGTTGCATGGCGGGCTTCAGCTCTTCGGATAGCAGGATCAGGGTCGTCCAGGATAAAAGGAACCTGGGCCTGGCAGCCCGGCTCAATCAAGGGATCGATCTGGCCCGAGGGCGGTATCTTGCGCGCATGGACCACGACGACATCGCCTATCCCGGGCGCTTGGTGGCCCAGGTGAGATTCCTCGAAGAACATCCCGATGTCAATCTGGTGGCAACGAGGGCGCTGATATTCCGGGACGACGGTTCCGTCGTCGGTCTGTTTCCCTTTCGCCGGACGCACGCAGAGATCTGCGCCACGCCATGGCGGGGATTCTATTTTCCCCATCCCACGTGGATGGGCAGGATCGAGTGGTTCCGGCAACACCGCTATCGTATTCCGGAGATCGCGCGGGCGGAGGACCAGGATTTGCTGTTGCGAAGCTATAGCACCAGCCGATTTGCCTGCCTTCCGGAAGTGCAGATGGGTTACCGGCAGACGCTATTGTCCCTCAAGACAGTCCTGACCGCGCGCAGGAATCTTGCCCTCGCGCAGTGGTCGGTGAACCTTCAGCAAGGACGTCCCATCCATGCGGTGCTGGGTCTTCTCGCTTTTGCCATCAAGGCCCTGGCCGACGCCACAATAGGCATGGCGGGCGCCCGGCATCTGTTCATCACGCGCATGGCCCGCGACGCCCCGCAGGAGGAAATCGACCGCTGGCGGAAGATCTGGCAGGAAATGCGGCAAACGCCTGAAGGCTACCCGCCTTCGCCGCGCACCACGCGGGCCGCCCCATGAAGACAATTTGCCTAGTCACGACCAGTCCCCTGATCGTCAACTTCTTCCTGCTCCCGTTCCTCGCCAGCCTGGGACGGGTGTACCGCGTGTCCCTCGCGGTGAATCCGGACGTGGACACGGCGCTGGCGGATGGGCACGGGGCCGAAGTAATCGCCCTGCCCATCCGCCGCAAGATTTCCCCGTGGAGTGACTTGCGCACGCTGGCGCGCATGATCCGGCTGTTTCGTGAAAGACAGTTCGACGCCATTCATTCCTTCAGCCCGAAAGCCGGGTTGCTCGCAATGGTGGCGGCGTGGATCGCGCGAATCCCAGTGCGCATCCATGTTTTCCAGGGCGAGGTATGGCTGACGCGCAAAGGGGGAATGCGGCTCCTGCTCAAGTTCCTGGACAGGCTGGTGGCGCGCCTCGCGACTCACGTGCAGGTGGTGAGCCACTCCGAGCGCGAATTCCTGATTCGGGAGGGCATCATCGGGAATGCCAAATCCCGCGTGCTCGGATCGGGATCGTTGAGCGGCGTTGATGCAGCGCGTTTCCGGCCCGACAGCGAAGCCCGTGCCGCAGTCCGCGCGGAGCTAGGGATTGCGCCGGAAGCGATGGTCTTCCTCTTCCTCGGCAGGTTGACACGCGACAAGGGCGTACTTGACTTGGCGCAGGCTTTCGCCAGCCTTGCCGCGGTCCGTCCGGCGGCCGTGCTCCTGCTGGTGGGTCCCGACGAAGAGCGGGTGCGCCCGAAGATAGAATCGATCTGCCGCGCGCATGCCGGGAAACTGAGATTTGCCGGCTACACGCGCACCCCCGAGCGTTACATTGCCGCGGCGAATGCGCTCTGTCTTCCCAGCTACCGGGAAGGTTTCCCGACGGTGATCATCGAGGCCGCCGCTACGGGTATTCCCGCGACCGGCTCCCGCATCTACGGCATCACCGATGCGATCATTGAAGGCGAAACGGGACTGCTCCACACTCCCGCCGATGCAAACGATCTCGCGGAGAAAATGGAGATGCTGATGAAAGACCCGGAGCTGCGCGAGCGGCTCGGCACCCGGGCGCGGCAACGGGCCGTCGATGAATTCAGCCAGCAGCGGCTGACGCAAGCCCTGCTGGATTACTATCGGGTTGCACTCGGTGAATGAGGGCCGTGTGCATATGATGAGCGCCGCCCCCGATGCTCCAGCGGAATGTGACGCAATCCCTGCCGTTTCGCGGGTATCATTCTGATAGAATTGAGTTTTCAGACGATTCGCCCAAGGCGAGTGCGGGCGACTTCCACGTGTAGCGCCAGAGGCAAAAGGATGGCCGGTTCGAAGCAATCTCTCGACGTGCTGCTGGTGAACCCCGGCAGCCGGGCTGCCGTATACCAGGAGCTCGGCGACCGCTATTCGGCGATCGAGCCGCCTTCGCTCGCCGGGCTGTTTGCGACCTATCTCAGAAAGCGCGGCCTGTCGGTGGCGATCGTGGACGCGCCGGCGCTAAACCTGAGCCCTGCCGGTGTCGCCGAGACGATCCGGGACAGTTTCGAGCCGGTCCTGATCGTGATGGTGGTGTACGGCTTCCAGCCCTCCGCTTCCACCCAGAACATGACTGCGGCCGGCGAGACCTGCGCCGCCATCAAGGCGCTGCGAGGGGACTGGCGGATCATAATGACGGGCACGCATCCCGCCGCGCTGCCCGAGCGCACCCTGCTCGAGGAGAAGATTGATTTCGTCTGCGACCGCGAGGGACCAGAAACCATCCTCCTGACGGCGCAGGCGTTGAAGGCACGAAGCAGCGACTTCTCCAAGATCCCGAGCCTCTGGTACCGCGACGGGAAAGCGATCCGCTCCAACCTTCCCGGCGAGTTGATGGACGATCTCGACGGAGAGATGCCGGGCGTCGCCTGGGATCTTCTGCCGATGCAGCAGTACCGCGCCCACAACTGGCACGCGTTTGAGAACATCAACGAGCGCTCGCCTTATGTGTCAATGCACACCTCCCTCGGCTGTCCCTACAAATGCACGTTCTGCTGCATTAACGCGCCGTTCGGCAAGTCCTCGTATCGCATGTGGTCGCCGGAGAGCGTGATCCGGGAGATCGACCTGCTCGTGGATAAGCACGGCGTGAAGAACATCAAGTTCGTGGACGAGATGTTCGTGCTGAACCGCAACCACGTGCTGGGCATCTGCGATCGCATTATTGAGCGTGGCC
>Ga0137427_10001336_pt1 | contig 11242 bp, 10 predicted proteins | sample EasRivERMZT700_2_FD_102309 | JGI IMG/M metagenome (GOLD analysis project Ga0137427, IMG submission 102309) | Soil microbial communities from meander-bound floodplain in the East River, Colorado, USA - East River MetaG ERMZT700_2 | ecosystem: Environmental > Terrestrial > Soil > Floodplain ...
GGCGATGTTCCCGCTTTGCTCATCGCGGCCGCGGTTCTGGGCACCCTAACACCGCGGCGAGCGGCTTCAGAATGAGGGTATGATGCGTCAGGTCGTTGCACAGTTCGGGATGCTTGGCGCGCTCGCTCTTGGCGCATCGGTGGCGCGCGCCCAAGACAGCGGTCCGGTCATGACTGCCAATCTTTCAATCAGTACACGGACCATCATACCTCCCGCGTTGGTCTATTTTCCACCGACATTCCGTGAGGCGGCCGAGGACACGGCGCGGCGGTCATCGCGACGATCGGTTGTCTCCGGCGCTGTTGTTGGCGGCGTCATCGGCGGCCTCGCTAGCGCTGGGTATATCCTGAACGCAACCGCTTATCATTGTGTGACGTTCGGACCCCCGTGCCCAAAAAAGAATTACTTGCTCCTCCACACCGTAACCATCGCCGCGGGCACCGCGGCCGGCGCATTCATCGGCGCCAGAGTTGGGAGGTGGATCGGTAGGCGCATGTGATCCGTGCATCTCGACCAGCAACGTCGCAGGTTGGCCTCCATAGCCCTACCCAGAGAGAGGTCCCCGTGTTGGATCACGTCAGCCTTCGTGTCACGGACTACGATCGTAGCAAGCGATTCTACGAAGCGGCTTTGGCTCCGTTGGGCTACGTCCTCGCCATGGAAACCGACTCCGGTGCCGGCTTTCGGAAGGGTTTTATCCCCGCGTTCTGGATCAAGCAGGGCGACACCACGCAGGCCCAGGTCGCGGCATCCCCGATGTCCGGCTGTGGCGGGCCGGCTGTCCATATCGCGTTCGCCAGTGATGATCGGCCGTCGGTCGACGCCTTCTACCACGCTGCCCTCGCAGCCGGTGCGCGCGACAATGGCGGGCCGGGCCTGCGTCCCAACTACCACGCGAACTACTACGGCGCATTCGTTCTCGATCCAGACGGCTACAACATTGAAGCCGTGTGCCACAAGCCGGAGCCATGAGAGACTCGCCCAGGTCCGCCGTGTCTTCTTGTATGACAGACCTATGACAGATCAACGCGCGATCCACGTGCTCATCTTCGACGGGTTTGCCGATTGGGAGCCGGCCCACGCACTCGCCGAACTGCGGCGCTGGGGCAAACGCACGATCCGCACCGTCGGTTTTGCCCCCACGCCAGTTGTATCAATGGGTGGGCTTCGCGTCATGCCCGATTGTGACCTTGCGGCCGTTCGCCCCGAAGCCATCGAACTCCTCATTCTGCCGGGCGGTGACCTTTGGCAGAGTGGCGCCTACCCGCGCTCAGTCGTCGAAGCGCTCATTGCCGCATTGCTCATAGCGGAGACGCCCATCGCCGCGATCTGTGCCGGCACCTTGGCTCTTGCGCGTGCACATGCGCTTGATGACCGACGACACACGAGTAACATGCGCAACTACTTGCCAGCGCACGCGAGAGAATACTCAGGCGGCGCGCACTATGTTGAGTCACCGGTCGTCACTGACCGCCACGTGATCACGGCAAGCGGGCTTGCCTCCGTCGACTTCGCCCGAGCGATATTCGCTGAACTCGGCGTCTTTACCGCGAAGAACGAGGCGTTGTGGTTTGACATGTTTAAGCACGGCAAGCTCCCCGAGTCCGCCATCTAATGACCGCTGCTGCTGGTGAGCGACATTAGCCAACCGCGTCTCTGTGCATCAGTCGCAAAGTAGCTGACCATCTGGGTTTCGGACTGCACCCCACGATTGTCACACGAAGGATGACCATGCTGCGCTACGCTTCGGCTGTCTTTCTGCTTTGCACGTTCAGGTCGACCGCCGGCGGACAGACGCCTCACGCGCCGACCACGCGCATTCAGTACGGCGCCGCGAGCACGAGCTTTGGCGAGCTGCTCGTGCCGTCTGGCGGCGGACGCTTCCCGGTCGCCGTGCTGATTCACGGCGGATGCTGGCTGTCCACTCGGTCAAGCGTTGCCGACATGCGCGCACTCGCAAGCATGCTGGCCGAGCACGGAGTCGCGAGCTGGAACATCGAGTACCGGCGAGTCGGCCACGAGGGCGGCGGATGGCCGGGCACGTTCCGCGATCTCTCCGACGCGACCGACTACGTTCGCGAGCTGGCCAACAGCCATCCGCTCGATCCGCAGCGAGTCGTCGTCGTCGGTCACTCGTCGGGCGGCTACTCTGGCGCATGGCTGGCCGGTCGCCGCCATCTGCCCTCTGCGAGCCCGCTCGTCGGCCCCTCGCCGGTGAAGGTGTCGGGCGTCGTGGTGCTTGACGCGTTTCTCGATCCGCGTGTCATTGATTCACGCGGCGTGGACGGGCGCCTGTTCTGTGACGAGGCCGTGCTGCCGCGACTGGTCGGCGGGAATCCTGATTCGGTGCCGAACCAACTGCGGCAGGCGTCACCGCTTTCGCTCCTCCCGTTCGGCGTGCCGCAGGAATACGTCGTCAGCTCGCTGCGGTATCCCGTCACGCCGCAGCGGCCGCTGGCAGCCGGGCGCACGACGCTGGCGGTGCTCGACTACCCGCGACTGGCGAGAGAGGCAGGCGATTCCGTCATTGTGCAAATCGTGCCCGACGCGGGTCACTTCGACTTTGTGACGCCATCGACGAAAGCCTGGGCAGCCGTCGCATCGGCACTCGTGAGAATCTTCAGATTGCGGTAGAAATGGGGTTCGGTCCAATTTGTCAGCCAGCCCACTATAGTCTGATGAGGAGACGGGATGCGCTGTGACACCGTCTGAGGACATGCCGTGCGAGCATTGATCTTCCTTGCTCCCCTCGTGGTCCTGGGTGCTGTTGTGCACCTGCTGCTGTACGGACCGCGGCGCGCGCCGGTGAATTCAGTTCGCCTATCGCGGCGACAGTGGATGATCGTTGCCGCGGTTGCGTCTCCTGTCATCGCGCTCTTCACCGGCCTTTGGGCCTCTGCTCGGTTGCGGGCGATTGTCGCCGCTCATTTCGGCGACGACGCAGTGCAGTTGCTGATTCTGTGGTCGGTGAGCGGGCTCCTCGGCATTGTCGTCGGCGTTGCGCCCGCGAGGGTCGAGGAGCCAATCGATTGACCTGGTACAGATCGCGACGCCGCAGCCCAACGTTCGCTGACGCTGACAAGGGAGTTGGGAATGAAGGTCCATTACCTGGAGATTGTCGCTTCGGACGTAGATGCTGTGTTCGCTGCCTATGAGGCTGCGCACCGAGGCACGTCGCGTTTCCGGCAGGCGGAACTTCTGAGTTTTGGCAACAATGGTCAGTCGCGCGCAAGGCGATGACGCCATAAGACGTGTAGCGAATACGGCGCTTGGAGCTTGACGGACGCCCTTCCGCGGCGTCATGTAGTCGACACATGCCTCCCCGCCTCCTGCTGCGAACATTCGGTGGGCTGTCGCTTTCCGTGTTCGACGGCGGGAAGCCGGCCCTCGTCAATCAGCGGAAACGCCTCGTCTTAATGGCGGCACTCGCCGCGGACACCAATGGCGGCGTACCGCGCGAGCGGCTGTTCACGCTCTTTTGGCCCGAGTCCGACAGCGAACGGGCGCGAAACGCACTCAATCAAATGGTGTTCGCCGTCCGTCGTGATCTGGGTGACGACGCGATCGAAAGCGACACCGTGACGCTCAGGACCAACCCCGGAGTCGTGGACAGCGACGTGCGCGTCTTCCGTGACGCGCTTGGTTCGGGCCGGTTCGCGGATGCAATCGAAGCGTATCGGGGCCCCTTTCTCGATGGTGTGTTCTTGCGCGACGCGCCGGAGTTCGAGCGCTGGGCGGAAGAGCAACGCCGCGTCCTCGATCGAGACTACGCCGGCGCGCTCGAGCGCGAGATCGAAAAGGAGTTGGGCGCGGGCCCATCACATTCCGCCGCCGCCGTTCGGCACGCCCGGCTCCTCGCCGCCCATGATCCGCTGAGCACGCATGGCGCGCTCCACCTCATGCGCGCACTCGAGCGCGCTGGCGACACGGCCGCGGCGTTGCGGCATGCCGCCGTGCACGCCGCGCACGTGCGCGCCGAGCTCTCGAGCGAGCCGGGGCCGGAGCTCGAGCGGGAGGTGTCGCGGCTCCGTGAAAATGGATCGGTGGTGACGGCAACCAGGACTGACGGGTCGGCGACGACCGGCCTCGTCGCAGATGCCACGCCGCCCTCTTCCGCACCTCACCGCGTGGGCGAAGGCGCGCGTCGGACGCGGCGTTGGCGTACCGTTGGTGGCCTTGCTGGCATCGCAGCGCTAGCCCTCATGCTTTTCGCCGCGGGCCGCTTTCGAGAACCCTCGTCGTCTGCGGACAGCTCGCGTGTCCTCGTGGCGGCGTTCGCCAACCGCACCGGCGACTCGACACTGGACTACGTCGGCTACATCGCCGCGGACTGGATCACGCAGGGGTTGTCACAGAGCGAGTTTGCCAAAGTCGTCTACGGGCCGACCGCCTACGAGCTGTCGCGCAGCGCACGTAATGGCGCTGCGGCGTCCGAGGCGGAAAAGATACGCTTGTTGTCGGCGCGATCGGGTGCAGGCACCGTGATCGATGGCTCCTACTACCTCGTACACGACTCGATCGTGATCAGCGCCCAGGTGACGGACGGGCGCAGCGCCCGCGTGCTCCGAATCGTTCCGCCGATCGCGGCGCCTCGATCTGATCCCATGAGCGCGGTTCGCGTCCTGCGGCAACGGAGCGTCGGCGCACTCGCGACGGTGCTCGACCGGCGGCTCTCGAGCCTTTCGAACCTCTCGTCCCCACCGCCCCTCGAAGAGGCGTACCGCCAGTACTTGGAGGGGTTGGAATTGTTCGGGCGGAAGGGAACGAACCCACGCTCGCTGGAACGGTTCCTCAGCGCCGCGCAACTGGACTCCAGTTTCATGCTCCCGCTGATTTGGGCGCACATGATGGCGTCGAATGCCGGAAATATCCGAGTGCGCGATTCGGTGCTTCGCGTTCTCCAGGCGCACCGGACGCAGCTCGCTCCCATCGACAGGTATGCGCTCGAGTTCATGGAGGTCATTGTCGACTCCACATCGGAGGCGCGCCGGAAGATCGCCGCCGGATCTCGTGTTTCAGCCCTTGCTCCCGCGTCCAACTGGAGTGTCGTGCAGGCGGGTATCCTGTTGGGCGCCGGGTTCGCGCCGGAGGCGCTCGAGTTGCTTCAGCAAGTCGACGCCGAACACAGCTGGGCCGGCGCCTGGAGCGCTTACTGGGAGATCCTGATGGATACCCAGCATCGACTCGGTGACTACAAGGCGGAGCTACGAACGGCCCAACGAGCGGCTCGCGTTGGTCTCGAGGCGGGGAATTTGACATTGGGCCGTTTGGGCGCAATCAGAGCGCTGATTGCTCTCGGGCGCGTCGACACCGCAATGACCCTGGTCCGCGATGGAGACCCATCCCTGAACGATTACTTTCGTCTGAGATTTTTGGCAAGCGCCGCGCGGGAGCTGCGCAGCCACAGACGCGCTGGGCCCAGCGATTCGCTCTATCAAGTCGTGCTGGACTGGTTTCGGACTGGACGCGACGGTCCGGCAATGCGCCGAAACGCCGACTACATCTACTATGCGCTGCAGGCAGGCGCGCTCGACGAAGCCAAAGATGTGGCTGAGGCAATTCTGGCGGATCATCCGGACGACCTTGCCGCCATGAGAGCCCACGCGGCGCTCGGCGTATTCGCTGCCCGCAAGGGAGACCGCGCGGGCGCTCTATCGCACATGCAACAGATGCCTGACTCGGGCACTCACCGCGTGGCTTTCCGATGGGCTGCCGCAGAGCTCAAGGCGTTGGTTGCGGGTGCCCTCCACGACCGTGAGCTGGCCATCCGGTACCTGGTCGAGCTCGAGGCGCAGGGACGCGCGCGGGAACCCGACGCCGCGATGCTGACCGAGTGGTACACGGACCTGAGCTGGCTGGCGAATGAGCCACGAATCCGCAAGCCGCGCGCGGGCAGAACACCCTAATGCCGGTTTGGGCGCTCCCTCGCTCGGACAGCCCTCGCTTGCCATGAAATTGCCGCACCGAATCGCCATCTCTACATGTCGTTCCGGATCGATGTGAGCAACCCGTAGACAGATCATGCGGAGCGGCGTCCGAACCAGGTGGTTAGCGCGTCGGCGAGCCCCACCTGGGTCAGGTCTCCCACCCAGGCCACGTATCCGTCGGGCCGAATCAACACGGCAGTGGGAGCCGCGACCGCCCCGATCGCCGGGAGCTCCCACGTACCAGCGTACTCGGCGTCGATTACGTGAACGCGATCACGCCACAGCGTGACCGCGACGCCGCCGGGCTCACCGAAGTTGAGGAGTACGGGCCGCGCATCGTGCAGCAAGGTGAAGACGCGACGCGGTCCGTCGGCAGTGACCAGATCGAGATCGGGCATGCGCCGGCCAAGCAGCGAGTGCCCGTCGCCGAGATCGTAATGCACGTCCAGACCCGACATCTCCGCCACGATTCGTTTGCGAGGCTCGTCCATGCCGAGGAACTCGGAAACGGTGTCGGCAAGCGCCTTGGTGTGACCGTCCGGGCGGCGAAGCGCGCTTTGCGCCATCGTGGTCCGCAGCACGCGCGCGCCGACCGGATGACGCTCGGCGTGGTAGGTATCGAGGAGGCGATCCGGCGATGTCCCATTGACTACCTGCGCCAGCTTCCATCCGAGATTCACCGCATCCTGCACACTGATGTTGAGACCCTGTCCGCCGATCGGGGCATGCACGTGTGCGGCATCGCCGGCGAGCAGGACGCGTCGGTCGCGATAAGCCGCGGCCTGGCGCGCCATGTCGGTGAACCTGGAGATATAGGTGGGACTGTGGATCCCGAAATCAGTCCCGTACACCCCGATGAGCGCCTCGCTGATGTCGCGCATCGTGGGTGCCGTCGTGGATCCGATGTGTCGTTCAACCAGTACCACCCCCACCGTGTGGCCATTCTCCTTCCTGCCCATGGCATGCGTGCCGACGGCGTCATGGTGCCAGCCCAGTTTCGGCTCCTCGGCCATCTCGACCTCAGCGAGCAGCCAGCTCACCGTCGGATCCCATCCGGGGAATTCGATGCCGGCTGCTTTGCGAATCACGCTGCGTCCGCCGTCGCACCCGACGAGATACCCTGCGCGCAGCGACTCACCGTCGGCTAGCTCGACGTCGACGCCGCTGTTGTCCTGCGCGAAGCCACTCACTTCACGTCCGCGATAGATCTTCACCGACAGCTCGCCGACCCACTCGGCCAGTATGCGCTCGATGTGGTTCTGCGTCAGCGCGAGCCCGTAGTTGTGCCGGGTGGGAAAGTCGGTCATGTCCAGACGGATCGTGCTGAAGCCCACGATCTGCATCGTCTGTCCCTGCGAAAGGAACCGATCGGCGATTCCGCGCTGATCGAGGACCTCGATGGTGCGTGCGTGCAGGCCGCCCGCGCGGGAGCCGACGAGCTCCTGGCTGGCGCGCCGCTCGACAATCGCGACGTCGACCCCCGCCAACGAGAGCTCGCCCGCCAACATCAGCCCCGTCGGGCCGCCTCCGGCGATCACCACCGCATGTTCGGTCATCGCAACTCCTGGTTCAGAGTGAGCTGCGAAGTTTGAACTCGCACCAGGGCCTTGCCGCAAGCCTTGGGGTCTGTGATAATGTCAGTTGGCAATCAGACCGAGCGAGCTTGACTCAACGCGGTGACGCCGGCGCTGCCCCGCAGGCTCCGGCAAGCTGAACCGGAGCCTGCGTTCGTCAGTGAATCGCCTTAGTGAATCGCCGCCAGAAGCCCGGTCTGATCGCGAGCGATTGCCCACTGCCCGACCGCATTGCCAAGATTCTGCCCGGCCGTGATGTCGAACCGGTAGTGAATGCCGGCGTACATCCGCGACAAACCTGCCTCCGTCACCCAGGCACTAACTTCCGCCGCGGCATCGGGAAACAAGTACGCCAACACCGTCCCCGCCGCGGCCGAGGCGCACGAGTGGCCCGACGGATACGACGGATGGTTCGGTAAACCGAACACCAACGTGATCGACGGGTCGGCCTGCGACGGCCGAATCACCCAGTAGTAGTACTTCGCGTCCCAGCACCCGATCAGCGCGTCCATCATCGCCACGCTCGTCAACGCGAAGGCATGCGTCGCCGCGCGCTCGTCCAACCCATACGCGTTGACGTAGTTCGAGGTCGTGAGATTCCAGTATCCGGGCGGCGTGAACGTTCCCGTGGGGTAATTCCAGGAGTTCGCGATGTCTCGCTGCGCCTGCGTGCGGTTCACCTCGATCGTCTTGATCTCGGCTAGATCCGTGAGGAACGCGGGCGAGCCCCACGCCGGTGGCAGCGGCGATCGGAACTGACTGCCGGACGTCAGCAGGTACGGCGTCACGCCGCCGAACGTCGCGCCGGCCGGCGGTCCATTCGCGACCCACTTCCCCGGACCCGTCGGAACGGTGCCGGTCCACGGCGCGGTGAAGTGATCGTTCTTCGCGCGATCCACCACCGCGGTTCCCGCGCCGCGCCCGATCGCCACACCGCGCGTGAAATGCGGGTGCACGTTCCCCGGGCCCATTTCGCCTTCAGTCGATACGCGCTGCTCCAACGTCGTGGCGGCGGCCGGAAAGAAGAAGCTCAGCACCTGCGCCGATGCGCCGGCGACCGCGCCGCGCTGGGCTTCGATCCCGCTGCGCCCCTCATTGGACTCCGAATTGTCCGCCGCGACGACGGCGGCGTATTGAGCGACGCTCAATGCGGCGTAGACTCTCGCCGCGGCGAGAGGGCTCATGTTATTGGCGCCGACGAGCGAGCGGGCCTGCGCCTGCCACCCGGGGCTCGAAGGGCTCACGGCAATTGGGGCCTTGGCCTGGCTTGGTGCTTCGGGGGCCTCGATCGACGTCGGCGCATTTCCCGCCGGCTGCCCCGCGCACGCCGTTACGACCAGCGCGACGGCAAGGCTTATGGTCTTGTACAGCGGACCTCGTGACATACACCTACCCTCCCCTCAATGAATGGATGATCTAGTTGACTGAGTTGCGTACGACGGCTCGCGTGCCGGTTGCCGGCCGCCTGCCCTGTCCGTACAATCGGGCAGTGCATGGCGGCGCCTCGGTGCGTGTCGTCTGCTGGGTTAACGCAAGACGGTCCGGAACTGGCTCATGCTGGGAGAGACGGGAGCGACAGCGAGCGTGACGGTGCTGCTCGACAGGGTGCGGAGCGGCGATCCGACAGCGCCGGCCCGCCTGTTTACCGTCGTGTACGACAAGCTCCACGAGATCGCGCGCGGACAGCGCCGGCGGTCACCGAGCACGGACACGATGAACACGACGGCGCTCGTACACGAAGCGTTCCTGAAGCTGTTCGGCACCGGGAGCCGCGACTTCAAGGATCGCGCGCACTTCATGGCGGTCGCGGCGACCGCCATGCGGCAGATCCTCATCGGTCACGCGCGGCGGAACATCGCGCTGAAGCGCGGCGGCGGGCAGGCGCCGGCTTCGTTCGAGGAGGTCGAGCACGCGCTCCAGAGTGCGGCGGCGTTCGAACGGCCGGCAGCGGATGCGCTGCTCGCGCTCGACCGGGCACTCGAGCGACTCCAGCAACGATCCGAGCGACAGAGCCGCATCGTGGAATGCCGATTCTTCGGTGGCATGTCGATCGAGGAAACGGCGGAAGCGCTCGACGTCTCGCCCGCGACGGTGAAGCGCGACTGGTCGATGGCTCAGGCGTGGCTGCACCGCGAAATGCAGCACGAGCTGGGATGATGCGCGAGCATCGCGTCGAGCCGGACGATTGGGAGCGGCTCGCCGCGCTCTGGGAGGCCGCGTCCGCGCTTCCGCCGGATCAGCGCGACGCCCTGCTCAGATCACATGCCCTGGACGGCGCGCTCCGCGAAGAGCTCGAATCTCTGCTCGCGCGCGCCGGCGCCGCTGAAGCGTTTTTCGATCGGCTCCAGAGCGTCGTCGCCGAGTCGGCTCACACGGCCGCCGAATCGGAGCACCAGGCGGTTGCCACGGCGCCGCCCGCGGCTGATCCGATAGTCGGTCGCACCGTCGGGCACTACCATATAGAAGCGCGGCTCGGCCAGGGTGGCATGGGCATCGTCTACCGTGCCGCCGACCTTCGTCTGCGCCGTACCGTAGCGCTCAAGGTCCTCCGCGCGCAGGCACCCGACGACGCGCGTGCGAGAGATCGCTTGCTCACCGAGGCACGCGTGGCCGCGGCGCTCGACCACGCGAACATTTGTACGATTTACGAAGTTGGCGAAACGGCCGAGCAGCAGCCGTTCATCGCCATGGCGTTTTATCCGGGAGAGACGCTCGAGCAGCTGTTGCGGCGAGGACCGCTGCCTGTCTCCACGGCCATCGATTACGCGACGCAGATCGCCCGCGGACTCGGCGCCGCACACCAGCGCGGCATCATCCATCGCGACGTGAAGCCGGCGAACGTCGTCGTTACCGAAGACGGCGTACTGAAGTTGCTGGATTTCGGAATCGCGCGACATCTGGACATCGGTGCATCACACGACGGTGTGACGCCCGGCACGATCGCGTACATGTCGCCGGAACAGGTGACCTCGCGCGCGGTCGATCGGCGCTCGGACCTCTGGTCGCTCGGCATCGTTTTCTACGAGATGTGCACGGGAGTGCGTCCATTCGGCGGAGAGCACGCCGGTGCGATCCTGTACGCGATCGTGCACGAGTCGCAGGCGCCGGCGCAGACGCTCCGCGACGATCTTCCCGCGCACGTCGGCTCGATCATCGAGCGGCTGCTGGCGAAGGACCCGGCCGAGCGCTACGCCGATGCGGAAGGGCTGATTCTCGATCTCACATCGGGCGCTTTCAAGGGGTCTGACCCTTTGATTGCGGCACAGCGGCCCAGTATGCGTTGGCGACGACGGGCCGCCTTATACTCGGTCGCCGTGCTGGCGGTCGTTGCATTCGCAGTTTCCTGGCGTGGAGGCGATCGCCCGGCCCTGTCGGAGAGTCGCATCGCCGCGCAGGATCTCTACGACCAGGGGCATCGAGATGTCCTGTTTCGCACGGAAAGTGGCAGACGGGAGGCACTTGGGTTTTTCAGACAGGCAATCGCCGTGGATTCGACTTTTGCCACGGCGCATGCCGGTCTGGCCCACTTGCTGGTCATGATCAGCGACAACGCGGGCGGATCACGACGCGAGCAGCTCACGGAAGCGGAAGTGGCGGCGCGGACCGCGATCCGCCTCGACAGTCTCCACGCCGACGCGCATGCGTCGCTCGGCCATGTGCTCCTGTTCGATTATCGGTTCGCCGAGGCGGAAGTGGAGTTCAAGCGAGCGGTTGCTCTCGATGCCACGACGCCATACGTAC
>Ga0137427_10001337_pt1 | contig 11240 bp, 12 predicted proteins | sample EasRivERMZT700_2_FD_102309 | JGI IMG/M metagenome (GOLD analysis project Ga0137427, IMG submission 102309) | Soil microbial communities from meander-bound floodplain in the East River, Colorado, USA - East River MetaG ERMZT700_2 | ecosystem: Environmental > Terrestrial > Soil > Floodplain ...
CTCGCCGTAGTCCGATGTGGCGACGGACGCTCCGAGCCGACCGAAGTACCCGAGCTTCTCAGGTTCGGGCTCGGGCGTCAACGAATCGGGTTCCGGTGCGGGAAGTGTGCCCCCCTGCAGAACGGCGAATTGCAGTTCGGTGAACATGCTGCCGGTGGGAAGCAGGAAAGCTGCACGCACGGCCAGGTCGCGCAGCCCCTCTTCGCCAAAGAACTCCTCGTGCGGCAGAGGCCGGTGAATGAATGAATACACGTGAGGGTGGTTGGGATTCAGGTGTCCGAACTCCAGCAGGTACTGTCCCACGCGCACATTGGCGTCCAGGGGCAGACCCCTCAGAAACGTGGCGTACGCCTCTTCGATTTCGGCGTTGTCCTCACCCTCCCAGCCGAAGACGATGTCCGCACGAGCGTACGGATTGAGATAGCCCCCCACCACCAGCTCGAGCCCGGACAGGTCCAGGTTGAGCCGGTCGTGCAGTTCGGGAAAGGCCGGATCGTTAATCTCAAACGCGCGGATGTCTCCCACCAAAGAGATGTCCGGGTTGAGCGTCGTCTGCGCCGCCGCCGGAGTCACCCAGACAACGAATAGCATACAAGCGTACAGAATTCTGCTCACCATAGAGCCTCCACGAGCGGACCGTTGAGTCCGTCGTCGCTTGGGTTGTTAAGCCCTGTTGTTGACCGTGGAGTGAACTAGAGCGAAGCGGGAGGAGCGCGCAGACCGCAGGCGGCAAGGCACAGGCTTACGTGCTTTCGGTCGGGCGGCAGGGGAAGCGCCCACGTCCTGACTCTGGGAGCAGCGAACAAGGCCGAGGTCAGTATGACCGTGGCGACCAGACCGGCCACGAAGTGGCAGACTGCGCAGTGCGGCTCGGACGAATCCGATTCGTGATGGTGAAGCCCAAGACAGGTGACCGCGCAGGCCACCAGGAGAATCACCGCGAGGCGTGAGACGACCTCGAAGCGCCGCATGGGGAACAATGAATCCGCAGCGCCAGCGCCTGTCAATGGCCGGTTGCATCGCCGGTGGGGGTACAACGGCGGGTTGCAGCTTGTGTTTTCACGCACTGGGCCGCATCTTGAGTGTGCGCCCGCCTCCATGAAAAAGCTTCTGGTATGCCTGCTCTGGGCAGCGCTTGCCGACACCCCGCTGGCTGCACCGGCCCCTCCGCCGGCCGGGGACGTGTATGGCTGGGAAGTGCCGCGACTTCTCAAGATCGACACCATCGACTTCCCCCAACGCCTCGTTCGCAGTCGTTCGTACGGCCGCGTGGTGGCCGAACTTCAGCTGCGCCGCGACGGGGAGCGTCAGGACCTGACCTTCACCCTGGTGGAGAACGGTGAGCTGGTGCGCTGGGCGGAGAAGATCCTCCTGAGTGCGAAGTTCTCCCCGGCGAAACTTGACGGTTCGCCCGTGGCGGCGCGCGTTCCCGTCCATGTGGTCTTTCATCCCGAAACCGACACACAGGCCCGGCGCATCGAGGTGTGGTATCCCACCGATTCGTCCCGCTACCAGAACGCGCTGCTCGACCACTTCCTCCTCATCAACGAGGGCCTGTCCCCGCTGCTTCTGCGTTCGGGTTCCTTCGACTGGGTGGAGGAACGCGGTTCGGAGGGCGGCGTGGTGAGGTTCGAGGTGTTCGTGCAAAAGGACGGATCGCGGGAGGAGGGCAAACTCATCTCGTCCCCGGGGGCGGCGTTCACGCGACACGCTCTGGCGGCGGCTCTGGACTTGCAGGTCCTCCCGCCGCGCTTCCAGCGCCGCGGCTATGGCTGCTGGATTCGAGTGCTCGCGGGCTTCACGCCCGAGTGGCTCTATCCCACGCAACCGGTGGACCGGGCGCTTGCTCCGTATCGAGGCTGGCCGGCGCCCGTGGTGGCACCTGTCTGCGCGGCGTATGTCATTCCTCCACAGCTGATGGGCGTGTGGTCCGATACGATGGACTACAACAGGGCCCTGCTCGATCGCGCTTCGCAGCTCGTGCTGGGACTGCCGATCTACAATGCGCATGTGGACACCGCGGGCCGCGTGGTGGAGTGGTTCAGAGCGCGCGACGCGGAGGCGGAGCTGTTGGCCACCGACTTTGAGTACCTGTCGTGGGCTTCGCGAACCTCCGGGGAGAATGGTGCTGCCCTCGGCCCGCTCAGCCTGCCCGACCTGGCTCGAATCTCAGGCGACGAACTGGAGCGGGTGATCCCGCATCTCAGGTTTTCGCCGGCGCGCGATACCCGCGGTCATCGCGTGGATCTTTGGGTGACGTTGACGCCCTCTTTATTCCGTTGAGTCGTCGACGTCTCGAGACCGTGCCTACCGGCGTGCGATAGCGAAGATCACGCCGCTGCGCGCCACGAAGTCGGTCGAATCCAGGGCGCCCAGAGAACGACGCGCAGCCGCAAGACACGTTTCGCGCGCGTCCGGGTTCAGGCTTTCGAGCCGGGTGCGAGAAGAGCCCATGGCGGTCTTGGTCTGCAGAAAACTGTCCAGATCGTAGGTGTGACTGAGCTCGCCCTTCCAGGCGCGCACGTCGGTGAACCCCACGGATTCAAGCAGGTCGGATAGTTTGGCTGGAGTGTTCATGCGCGCGTGCCTTCGATCGGCTTCCGGATCGGCGGGGCTCGCCCCGTGCGCATCGAGGCAATCCAGCCACACACGATTCGCCCTGGATTCCATCTCTTCACCCCAGGTCGTGCATCCCAGCCGCCCGTTCGGGCTCAGCACGCGTCGGGCCTCCTGCAGCGCGCGCGCCGGCTCGTCCAGAATGAAGAGCATGAAGACCATGAGCACGAGATCGCAGCTGTCGCTGGCCACGCCCAGCGTCTGAGCATCCATTCGCGCCAGGCCAAATCCGCGGGGGGCCCGACTCAGCATGCCGGTCGACCGATCCACACCTCCGATGACGCTGTGTGGGAAGAGTTGCTTCAGTTCTGGCAACAGCGTTCCCACGCCCGTGCCAACGTCTAGGATCCGCTTCGGAGAGCCGCTTGCCAGCTCACGGAGCAGGACGAGACCCGCCTTTCTGAGCACGGGTGCCCACTCGGATTCGTAAGCTCCGGCGTCGCGGTCGTACCGCTCGGTGACGCCTGCCGCGCTGTTTGGATCCGAAGCTTGGTTCATGCAGATGTTCCGCCGGGACCGGCCTTCACGAACCGCGGTACCAGCCGGCCCGTGCGTTGCCGATACGCATCGTACGCCGGGCCAAACACGTCACGCAGAAACCGTTCCTCTCGCGGCGTGCGAATAAAGTACAAAGGCGCAAAGCACGCCGCGGCGGCGGGGCCCGCAAACCAGTTTGAAACCAGGAGCCACTGCGCGAGGCTGAACGCCCAGATCGCCGCGTACATGGGGTGCCGAACCCGCGCGTACACACCCGACGTGACCAGTTCGTGACCCGTACGTACTTCCAGATGCATGGACCAATTTAGCCCCAGGTCCGAGTGCGATCGCCAGAACAACCACAGGGCCAGTACCATCACCGCCGTTCCGAGCCACGGGGCCCATGCAGGCAAACCATAGTCGGCGAAGGCAAACCAGGGAGTGAAAAGATAGATCACAGGGAAGCCCGCGACTCCCACGAACACGAAGGCCAGTAGAAGTCGAGCCCCCGGAAACGTGGCCTCGGCCTGGCGCCGGTTGAGCCGTGTGCGATTTTCGTAAACACCGCGGGTCCACGCGTACACGCAGAAGCCCGCGAAGAACACGAAGTCCCAGGGTGAGTGGCGAAACATGTTCACTCCCCGGGTGCGCGCCGCGTACCCAGCTCGCCCGAGAATCGCATCTCCGTGGTATGTTTGAAGCCCATACTTTCGTAGAGCGCGACGCCATCGCGTGAGGTGTGCAATACCAGGCTCTCCTGTTCGGACCGCCTGGCCCACGCGATAAGTTCCTGCATCAACCGGCGGGCCAATCCTCTCCGGCGAAAGTCCGGCTCGGTGTAAACGTTGATCACGATGGCCTGGGCGCCCCAGTTCGCGCGCACGGATCCGTCGTCCCGCGTGAACGGGAACGGGAACACTCGACGCACCTGAACGCCGGCGCCCGACACGATGCGCTCCGGCTGGTCGCCGGGGGAAGCCAGCCAGCCCGCATACTCTCCGCGTGGAATGGCTTCCAGCAGGAACTCCCGCGTCATCCGACGCAGGGGCTCGATCGACTCGTGCGAGGTGCGGCCCATGTCGTTGAACATCGACACGCGATGATGAGCGATGATGTCCACGTCGGCGACCGTGGCCTCGCGAATCCGGACCTCGGTGTTCATGAAGTCGCTCGCGGATCCGGGCGCCCGCCGCCCTCGAGGTCCAGCGCCATGTAATGGACACCGGTCAGCGGATTGGCGTAGTACGCTTCCGACTCACGAAACCCCAGGCGCACGTAGAGCGCCCGCGCGGTGTCCATGGACTCCAGGGTGTCGAGCACCATGCGCCGGTAGCCCTTCGCCTTCGCTTGCTCGATGAGCTTTTCCGCGAGCCGCCGGCCGAGTCCGCTTCCTCGGTGTGCCGGGCGGACGTACAGCCGCTTCATCTCGCAGCACTGCGGGTCGAGACAGCGAAGCGCGATGCATCCGGCGGGCGTGCCTTCGGCTCGCGCCAGAAGCAGGCCCCCTGCAGGCGGCCCGTACGGACCGCGCAGGTCCTTCAACTCGGAAGCGAAGTTCTGAAAGCATAAGTCCACACCCAGGGCCGCGGCGTACTCTTCAAAGAGCTGGCGCGCCAGTTCGTAGTCGGCGTCGGACTCGGCCTGCTCAATTCGAATCGCCGTTCGCTCGGTCTGCATCACAGAACCAGCGCCAGGGACATTCCGTCGTAGCCCTTGGGACCCACGGTCTGGATCACGGTGGCTCGCACGCGCGGTTCGGAAGCAGCGAGCGACAGGTACTCGCGCACCGCCTGCACGTCGGGATCTGTGCTGTTGGAATTGGCCACCTGGCCCTCGCGCACCACATTGTCGGCCACGATCAGCGTTCCCGGGTGCGAGAGCTTCATCGCCCACGTCCAGTAGCCGGGGTAGCCCGTCTTGTCGGCGTCGATGAAGATCATGTCGAACCCCTGCGGATACCGGCGCAGCAGCGCGGGCAGCGATTCGAGAGCTGGACCCACAATAATCTCCACCCGATCCGACAGCCCGGCACGCTCTACGTTGCGCCGGGCCACCTCGGCATGGTTCGGCTCCAGTTCCAGCGTAATGATCCGCCCGCCCGCGGGGAGCGCCCTCGCCAGCCAGATCGCACTGTAGCCTCCCAGCGTGCCGATCTCGAGGATGAGCCGGGCCTTCGCCTGGCGAGCGAGCAGGTGCAGCATGCGGCCGTCGTCGTGAGACACGGCGATGGAAGGCAGACCGGCGGCGTCACTCGATTCCAGCGCCCGGGTGAGTGCCGGATCGGGTGGATACAGGCTGTCGAGATAGGCGGTGACGGTCGACCACAGGTCCAGGTTCATGTCTGCGCTCGCGGTGAGGTCACAGGCCCGGTCCTTCAACTCACCGCAACGTGCAGAGAGCCTGGCGCACCCCGCCCAGATGATACGCCGAGTGCACGAGCATCGCCAGTGCGCCGCCGAGCGCCGTTTCGTCGTCCCAGGAGGCCACGGACTCGATCGAACTCAGCACGCGCATGTACGTGGACCGCAGGTGGTCGCGGATCCTCTGCCATTCCTCAGGCGTCACGGTGGACACCGTGCGCCAGATCTCGTCCCAGTCCACGTCTCCCACATCCTGTTTGAGCATGTAGCGTTCCATGACATCGAGGTAGAACGCCGTGTGCGTCACCTGCGCGGCGATGGAGGCCGACGTCTTGCCGATGGGCCGCGAGGCCTGTTCGGCGGTGACCGTGTCGAGGGTTTCGAAAAACGAGGTGTTCCGGTTGAGAAAGATGCCGTGGTGCTTCACGAACGCCTCATCGAGCAAATCCAGAAGCACCTGCTTGAACATCGGTTGAGAAATACGGCTGGTCATGCCTGCTCCTCCCGCCGTGTGATGGTTTAGGCGTCCGCCACGACGATGTCACAGCGAACCGAGTTGGCAATGTAGCAGTCGCTGTGCGCCTGGTGGTGCAGGGTACGGAGATCGTCCGTCGTGGGTCGCTTGTCGCCCGAGAACGAAATGCGCGGATGCAGCGTGATCAGCGTGATGGCCAGCTTGCCCGCATCGTTCTTGTTCATCTCGCCCACCGGTTCGTCCAGGTAGCTGTCCACCACGAATCCCGCTTTCGCTGCGTAGTACAAGAAGGTGAGCATGTGGCAACTGGAGGCAGAGGCCACCAGCGCCTCCTCCGGATCCACGGCTTCAGGTACGGAGAACGGAAGCGGCACGACTTTGGGTGACGACGATGCCGCCACCCGTGCCCCGCCGTCGAACGCCCACTCGTGACTGCGGCTGTACCGCAGATCGGTGAATCGGGCTCCCTGCCGGGTCCACCGAATCGTTGCCCTGTACTCGTGCATGCACGCCCTCTCGAACCTACGCCCGCGTGACCACCACTTCCAGGTACTCCGACTCCACTTCAGTGGCGCCGTTGTTGTTGCGATTGTGGCGGCTCCACAGAGTTTCCATGTCGTGCCTGAGCGCCTTTTGCCCCGAAACATCGAGCGAGGCAAACGCACGTTGCGTGGGCCCGAAAAACTTGCGGAAGTGTTCCACCGTCTCCGGCACCGGGAAGGGGAACTCCATTTTCACAGGCACGCGGCGCATCCGCAGCGAGGCGGCGCCGGCGCGGAAGCGCTCCTGCACCACGGCCTCATCGCCCCATAGCACTGGGGCGGCCACACCCGCCGGCGGCGGCACGTGTGTCGCCGACACTTTGAACATCTGTCCGGTAAAACTGCCGGGCGTCCAGTTGGCCATGGCCACCTTGCCTCCGGGGCGGCACACGCGCAAAAGCTCCGCTGCGACCACCTCCGGGCGCGGTGCAAACATGGCACCGTAGATGGTGACCACGGTGTCGAAGGAAGCGTCCGGATAGGGCAGCGCTTCTGCATCGCCCACGTCGAACCGGGCCTGCACGCCCTCCCGGGCGGCGCGCACCCGGGCCTGGGCCACCAGATTGCTGGCGAAGTCCACCCCGGTCACCTGGGCGCCGGTTCGCGCGGCATGGAGCGCCGCGTTGCCTGAGCCACAGGCCACGTCGAGCACGCGCATGTCTTTCTGGATGGCGCAGCTGGCGATGAAGTCCCGGGCATGCGTGTCGACGGACTTGGCGATTTCACCGAAGTCCCCCGCCATCCAGGCCACTTTTTGACGTGCTTTGACAGCTTCGAAGTCGATCGTGTTGTCGTTCATGTTGTGTGCTCCGTCCGCGCAATATAGGGCGCTGGGGTGAGTTGTGCTATGTCTCTCAGGTCGCGGCCAGAATCACCGGTTGGCTGCGAACCCGTGTGTGAACCTCACATCGCCACAATCGGCTTGAATCCCCCGTACAGCATTCGTGTGTAGTCGAACGGGGCCTTCCCCGTCATCATCTTGGCGATGCGCGGATCCTTCATGATAGCCTTGTTCACTCGGTTGCGATGGGCCTTGTTCCGGTACTCGATCCAGGAAAAGAACACCGTCTCGCCCTTCTTGAGCTTGAGGGCCTTGGGAAAGGTGGCGGCCATCTTGGGATTGAGATCGTCGCCTGCGCACTCCATGTAGGTCACGGCTCCGTATTCCTTCCAGATGACGCCGGCCTTGCGCGCCAATTGGCGATAGGCGGCCACATTCTTCTTGGGCACCGGTACGACGAACCCGTCAACGTAAGACATACTTCCTCCTTTTATGGAAACTCAGAGCGGCCGAGCCGGTCCAGACAGGGTCGTCCCAGCCCAAGTTGAGCTATTGCTCTTTCACCAATGAAATGAATTCGATTCTGTGATTGTCGTCGGGATGGCCCGGGGACGGGCCCGCCACCAGCATGACCCGCTCGCCCGACAGTCCGTGACTTTTCAGCCAGGACCCGGCGAATTTCCGCCAGCCATCCTGGTCCGGTTCCTCGGCCAGGGGAAACACACCGTACGAGAACAACAGCGATCGGTACACGGAGGGTTGGGCTCCGGGGGTCACGATCCACACCGATGGTTTGAAGCGCGAGATCATGCGCGCGGTGGAGCCCGAGCGCGTGGGCACGAACACGGCGTCGAACGGCGCGGTTTCCAGGGCGTGCTCCACCACCGTGGCCAGAGCCTCGGCCAGCGTGGAGGCCGGCTGCTCGCGACAGCGCGCCCGCAGTTCGGCCAGCCGGGCCGGTGGTCTTTGTTTCTCGGTGGCCGCGGCGATGCGAGCCAGTGTCTTCACCGCCTCCTCCGGAAACAAGCCTGTAGCGGATTCGCCCGAGAGCATGATGGCGTCGGTGCCGTCGAGAATGGCATTGGCCACGTCGGTGGCTTCGGCCCGCGTGGGCAAACGGCTCTTGATCATCGACTCGAGCATCTGCGTGGCCGTGATCACCGGCTTGCCGGCCAGATTGCAGCGTGCGATCAGATCCTTCTGCGTGAGCGCGATCTGCTCGAGCGGCACTTCCACACCCAGATCGCCCCGCGCCACCATGATGCCGTCGGCGGCCACGAGGATCTCGTCGAAGTGCGCCAGCGCGCCGGCGCGTTCGATCTTGGCAATGAGAAAGGGTTGGCGGCCCAGGGCCGCCGCCGCTTTGCGCACTTCATCCAGATCGGCCTTACGCTCCACGAAGGACTGGCTCACCGCATCCACGCCGGCTTTCAGTGCGAATTTCAGGCACTCGCGGTCGTGCGGGGTGAAGGCGGAGATCCCAAGGTCGATCCCGGGGAGATTCAGCCCCTTGCGTGAGGAGAGGGGCCCGCCCACGGCGACGGTGCAGTGCACCTCGCCCCCTTCCACCTTGTCCACTTCGAGCTGCACCAGCCCGTCGTTGAGGTACAGCCGGTCACCGTGCTTCACGACCCGAGGCAATTTGGGGAATGTCATCGACACGCGACGAGCGTCCCCAACGATTTCTTCTGTGGTGAGCGTGAAGGGATCTCCGGCCACCAGTTCGACGGGCTCCTTCGCCATCTGGCCGATGCGCATCTTCGGCCCCGGCAGGTCCGCCATGATCGCCACGTGCTGCCCGGTGGCCCCTTCGGCGTCGCGGATGCGTCCGATCAGCTGACCGTGTTGCTCAAACGTCCCGTGGGACATGTTGAGACGCGCCACGTTCATGCCGGCCCGGATGAGCCGCGCCAGCATCTCGGGAGAGTCCGAAGCCGGCCCGATGGTGGCCACGATCTTGGTGCGGTGTTCCGGCAGGGGTGCCGTCTTCGCGGTCACAGTTCGAGCCCCTCCTTCATGGCGGGCAGCATGCACGAAAGGCCGAAGCGGGTCTGTATCTGCCGCGCCAGTTCCTTGCGCGGTTCATCTTCGCCGTGAGTGAGCGCCACCTTCGGCTTGCACGGCGCGATGGACGAAAACCACTTCAACAGATCGGTTTGCCCCGCGTGCGCGGAAAAGCCGGTCAGCATGTGCACCTGCGCGTGCACCGCGATCTTCTCGTTATAGATGGTGACCTGTTCGGCCCCGTCCACCAGAAGGCGTCCCAGCGAGCCCTGCCCCTGATAGCCCACCATGATCACGTGTGTCTCGGGCTTGAAAAGATTCGCCCTCAGATGATGCAGAATTCGCCCCGCGTTGCACATTCCCGCGCCCGCAAGAACCATGCACGAACCTTCCTGATTGTTGATGGCCTTGGACTCCTCCACCGAGATCGTGATCTTGAGCGACTTCAGATCCTCGCGCATGGGCCGCTCGGCAATAAACTTCGTCATCTCCTCGTCGAACAGTTCCGGGTGATTCGCATAGATCTGCGTGGCCTCCGCGGCCATGGGGCTGTCGAGGAAGATCGGGAACGGCCGCACCTTGTTCTCGCGGAACATCCACGCCAGCAGGCTGATCAGAAGCTGGGCGCGACCCACAGCGAACGTGGGGACGAGCATCTTGCCTCCCCGTTTCACCGCGTCCACCACGATCTCCACGAACTGCTCCACGGATTCGTTGAACGGGCGATGGTCAGAATCGCCGTACGTGGATTCGAGGAACACCAGGTCGGCTTGCGAAAACGTTTCATAGTCCTTCAGGATGAGCGCGCCCCGGGGACCCACGTCGCCCGAGAACACCACGCGCTTCCGCCGTCCCGACTCCTCTACCAAAAGTTGAATGGAGGCCGAACCCAGCATGTGCCCCGACTCGACCCAGATGGCCTGCACCCCGGGGAGAATCTGTACCGGCTTGTCGTAGGGCACCTCACGGAACAGACCGAACACGACCTCGGCATCCTCGGGGACATATAATGGTGGGACCGGCGGCTTGCCGGAGCGGACCAGCTTGCGGTTCCTGCGTTCGGCGTCCGATTCCTGAATCCGGGCTGCGTCCTTGAGAATGAGCGTTGACATTTCCACTGTGGCAGGAGTGGCGTAGATGGGTCCCTGATAGCCGAGCTTCGTGATCAGGGGCAGACGCCCGGTGTGATCCAGGTGCGCGTGCGTCAAGAGCACGGCATCCAGTCGTGCGTTGGCGCGTACGGGGGAGCGGTTGAGAGATTCGGCCTTCCGTCCGCCCTGGAACAGGCCACAGTCCACGAGCAGCCGGGAATTTCCCGTCTCTACAAGATACGCGGAGCCGGTCACCTCGCCGCCGGCCGCGCCGAGAGGCGTGACTCTCACGACCGGGCCTTGTGAGAAGGCGTTAGACGCGCCTTCACGTTGCGGGGCAAACTCGCCACGATCAATTTGACAGCCTCTCTGGGCGAATCGGTGATGTGGCCGAAGCCGATCTCGTCCTTCGTGAACACACCCTGCTCCATCATGAACTGCCCCCACTCACGCATGCCGTCCCAGAACTTCGCACCCATGAGAATGATGGGAAAGGGTCCGATCTTCCGGCACTGGATGAGTGTGGCCGCTTCGAACAACTCGTCGAGCGTCCCCAGTCCTCCGGGCATCACGATGAAGGCGCAGGAGTACTTCACGAGACACACCTTGCGCGTGAAGAAGTAGCGGAAGGCAACGCTCTTGTCGACGTAGGGATTGGCGCTCTGCTCGTGCGGCAGGACGATGTTGAGGCCGTAACTCGCTCCCCCCGACTCGTGTGCACCGCGGTTGGCCGCCTCCATGATCCCGGGGCCGCCGCCGGTGAGCGTGGCGAAACCGGCCCTGGCCAGTTCCGCGCCGGTGGCACGGGCGAGCTGGTAGTAAGGGTGGGCGGGCTTGAAGCGCGCGGAGCCGAACACCGTCACCGCCGGCCCCACGGGGTACAGCGCCCGAAAC
>Ga0137427_10001338_pt1 | contig 11236 bp, 4 predicted proteins | sample EasRivERMZT700_2_FD_102309 | JGI IMG/M metagenome (GOLD analysis project Ga0137427, IMG submission 102309) | Soil microbial communities from meander-bound floodplain in the East River, Colorado, USA - East River MetaG ERMZT700_2 | ecosystem: Environmental > Terrestrial > Soil > Floodplain ...
CTCGCGATCTATCCCGACGGCGTGGCGCAGCGCATGCGGGCCGGCGCAACAAGCGGGCTCGCGGCGAAATTTCTGGCTCCGCCCGACGCGCGTGAGGTCGCCCTGCTCGGCGTAGGTTGGCAGGCCGGCGCGCAGGCGATGGCGATCTGCGCGGTTCGCAATATCAAACGGATACGTTGCTACAGCCCACATGGTGAACGGCGCGAGGCGTTCGCGCGCGCGATGCAGGCGAAGGTCGGCATCGAAGTCGATGCTGTTGCGACGGCGCGCGAAGCGGTATCGGGAGCCGACATCGTGATGTGCGCAACCAACAGTACGATGCCGGTTCTCGCCAGAGAGTGGCTCGAGCCTGGTATGCATGTCAGCAGTCTGTCGCGCCTCGAGCTCGATGAAAACATCATCGGCGCGGCCGACGTGGTGTTCGTCCATGTCCGCGATGCCGATACGCAGATCGTGCGCACGGCGGGCGCCGACCTGGCGCGGGATACACAGCAGAGGAAAACAGCGCTGGCCGGCAGGATCGGCCAAGCGAGCCGCCCCGAGCTCGCCGATCTTCTGCTCGGCCAGGCGCCGGGCCGTCGCTCCGATCGCGACATCACGCTGTTCCTCAACCATGCAGGGCTCGGATACCAATTCGCCGCGACCGGGCACGTGATCTACGGAAAAGCGCGCCAGTTGGGTCTCGGTCGCGAGCTCGATACGGATCTTTTGACCAGCGCGCTGCCCTCCTAAGACAGCCTTTAACCGGCTATGATGGCAAGGTCGGATGCACGCAGGGATAGAAGATCGTGCTGCTTTTCGCGAAAGTGATCGTGCGGTGCCTTTGGATCACGGGTTCGATCGCTTTGTTGCCGCCGAACGCCCTTGCTGCCCCCGAGGGCTTCTACAAGGGCAAGTCCGTCACCTTCATCATCGGTTCGGCCGCGGGCGGGGGATACGACACCTATAGCCGCTTGCTCGCGAGCCACATCGGACAGCATCTCGAAGGCCGACCGTCCGTCGTCGCCCAGAACATGCCCGGCGCAGGCAGCATCCGTGCCGCCAATTATCTCTACAACGTCGCGCGCAAGGATGGGACCGCGATCGGCATGCTGGACGAGGCGATCTACCTCAACCAAATGCTCGGCACGCCGGAGCTCATGATCGACGCGACCAAGTTCAGCTGGATCGGGCGCATTCTCGCAAACAGCGCTGTGTTGTTCGCCCGACGCGCCGCTTCAGTGCAGAAAATCGAAGACGTCTTCAACAAGGAGCTGATTGTTTCCACATCGGGTACGGCTTCCAAACTGAACTGGACGGTCTTGAAGAACACGCTCGGCATGAAGTTCACGATTATATCGGGCTATCAGGGAAGCAACGACGGTCTGCTGGCCATGACACGCGGCGAGGTGGACGCGCTGAGCATGCCATGGTCGATCTTGCGGATCAGGGAAGGGCGGAACATCCGCGACGGCGAGATCCGCCTCCTGCTGCAGACCGGAGCCGAAAAGGAAGCGGACCTGCTCCACATTCCCCGCATGATCGATCTGGCGCGGAACGATGAGGAGCGCAAGCTTCTCGAATTGTTCTCGTCGCCGTCGTTGATCGGGCGTTCGGTGCTTGCGCCCCCGGGTACGCCGCGGGAACGCGTGGCCGAGCTGCGCCACGCCTTCACGGCAACGATGCAAGACCCAAGCTTCCTCGACGAGGTGAAGCGCGCCGGACTGGAAATCAGTCCGTTGTCGGGGGAAGAGCTTCAGGCGGCGGTCACCAGGACGGGTGATTTTCCACGCGCGCTGATCGAGCGGGCGCGACGCGCCGCCGACATGCCGGGCAACTGAACGCGAACGCACCGTGGCGACCATCGCGAAAATCCATACCCGGGACGGCATGATGGACATGTATCTCGGCACCCCGTCGCGCCAGGCACCCGGTCCGGCGATTATCCTCATGTATCATCGCGGCGAGGCGAAACGACCTGGAAGCGAGCTTGACGACCTATCGAATGTCCTTCTCGGTGATGCTGAAGTCACCGAGCCCCCAGTTCTCAACCGAATATGTCACGCCATGCACGCCGCCGGATCCGCTCGCAATCGTTGCACGGCGCGATAAGACGTCGGCCTGAAATTCAGATTTGCTCTTGGCGGCGATTGCCTTGGCTATGCGCGAGAGTCTGTCCTTGGTCGCCAGGCCCGGCTCGTTGTTCAGGGCGCCACGGATGGCATCACCTTTTTCTTGATCCACGCCACCATTTTGAACCGCGGTGTCGAAAAACAGAGCGGCATCGAGTTCGGTCATCGCGCCGTATTTCGCCATATCCTTGACCGCGCGCGCCCAATACACCTCCCGCGCAACTTCATCCTGGATCGCACGCACTTCGCCGCGATTGCCAAGCGTTTCAAACCCGTCGCGCCAATCCTGTCGCAGAAAGTGCTTCTTGGCGCCCTCCGACAAGGAGTCGGCCCAAACCTTCTGCTCGTCCCGAGACGCGCTTATGATTCCCAACAGTTCCTCTGCCCGGTCGCCGCCGAAGGCATCCTCGAGCAGAGTTGGATGTCGAGAGTGAACGCGCTTGATCACCTCGCCAAGGTTGCCGCCCTTAAGGGTAAAACCGATAATGCCCCAGGTTAAATAGGCGCCGTCAAAATTGCCGACGGCGAGCGTATAGCCATGACCTTCAAATGCCGCAGTCAACGCCAAGCATCGCCGAAATAGCGAAGGCCCGCTCGTATTGGTGAGGCCCTGCCATGTGAGCTCGTCAATGGCCCCTGACGGGTTCAAACGCTTCCCCGCCTGCCAGAGGCGCAGCGCTTGAGTTGTTTGGCCGGCGTAGATTCCATCGACACTTGCCAGCATTCCTGTCCTGGCCAATGGAAGTTGAACGTCAATGATCAGGCCGCCTCGAACCGGTCGGTTCGGCGGAACATGGCTGAACCACGTCCGCATAGTCACACCTCGTCCTTAGCGATGACCTCGTAACGCAGCACCTCTGAAAACAACGGATCCGGATTACGCTTTCACGCACGACGGCGAACCACGTCGACGAAGCAGATTGCAACAGGGATTGTCCCCGACCATCAGTTCTGGAGCAGCAATACTGCCGAGACCGCTAACGCGTTGGCCTGCCGTGCACTTGATCAACAAAGGCCCCCGCTTCCGGACGATAATCCGTCGGAACCGCCATCACAGTTCCCCTCGAAAGGGATAGCGGAGACAGCAATGACTATACCTGAGATTGTGCCATATGTGGAGTCAAAACCGTGGACCGTTCGACAAACATCGAGCGGAACGCGGTTGAAGAAGGATGTGACAAGCGCATGAAATTCGTGTGCGCTTTTCCGTGGTAAGAGCAGCGAGAAAATCGTTGCCGGCTTCGCCGTGCTCTTTCGATTGGCCATTCCACGTCGTTTTTTTTGAATTGTACGAATCCGTACTCCACAAGAGCGCCCGTTGCATGTAGTGTAAGCGCGTCTCCGCTGTCCTTTCGAGGGGAACTGTGATGGCGGGTCTGTGATGATCATCATCAGGATGCGGAGGCGTTCAACCGGGAGTTCCTCGAGCGTGGTTGTCGTCCCGTGGGGGGCACAATCGATTCGCCCGAATTCCGACGCCGTCTTGGACGGCGCAGCGAATTTGCATCCTCGGCTGTCCTCGACCTCGTGGGGAGTGGTCCATGAATGAAATGGAAGCCCGCCGGGCGCAGGATGAGCGTTTGCCCCGCGTTCTTATCGTCAGCGATGTCTTGCTCTATCGCGAAGGTCTTGCAGCGAGTTTGACCCGCGCCGGCATTCTTTCCGTCGTCGGCATAGTGCACGGTCATGACGCCCGCAATGAGATCGGCAGGAAGTATCCTGATGCGGTGTTGCTGGATGCGTCCATTCCCGATGGTCTGGCCTTGGCACGGGAGATTCATGTCGCGATGCCGATGGTAAAGCTGGTCGGTTTCGGCATCGGCAAGGGCGATGACGAAGCACTCGCCTGCGCCGAGGCCGGTCTGTCGGGATTTGTCGGGCGCGAGGGTACGGTCGCGGATCTCGCGTCCGCCGTCGTGAGTGCCATGAAAGGCGAACTCCAGTGTTCCGCGCGCCTGGCTGCGCTTCTCTTCCAGCGCGTTGCCATCTTGGCCAAGACCCAGCCCACCGTCGCCATGGTTCTGACAAGGCGAGAACGCGAAATCGCTGCCCTGATTGCCGACGGACTGTCGAACAAGGAGATCGCCATCGACCTTCGGATCGGCCCGGCCACGGTCAAGAACCATGTGCACAACATTCTGGATAAGCTTCGGGTCAAGCGCCGAGGTGCGATCGGCAGCATTCTTCCTCGCGCGTCCACGCGCCATCCTGGGCCGGCAATGAACCAGAGCGGACACGGGGATTCACTGCCTGTCCGCTAGTAGGATGCCTCACCGCCGCACAAATACGCGCAGCGTTCCTGCCTTCGCCTCCAGGTCCCATTGCCCGGTTGCCACGAGCTCGTCGACAAAGGCCATCACGCTGGGAAAGTAATCGGCATAGTCGTGGAACGCGATGCGCGCGCCGCAGCCGAGCGTTCCCTCGAATGCGGCAAAATCGCTCGCCACCGCGGCGTAGTCGTGAAGGCCGTCGACCAGGAGCAGGTCCAGCGGTTCCTTCCAGTCGAAATCGGCGGCGTCGCCGGTATGGACCTCCACATAAGACGCGAGATCGTGCGTAGCGAGCGTGCGATCGAAGCGGGCGCGGGTTGGCGCCGAACGATGAATCTGCCCGTCGCGCGCACCTGTCACGCCGTCGAATCGGTCGATGACGATAACGCGAGCACCCTGCCCGCGCGCCCGTGCGATGCTGGCGAGGAGATAGGTCGCCTTGCCGCAATAACAGCCGATTTCCGCGAGTCGTCCAGCCGCCCCCGGTCGGGCCAGCGCGCGCTCTGTTGCGTCCAATAGGAGCGCCGCTTCCGCATCGTCCAACCATCCGTCGATTCCGCGCATCGTCTCGATCAGCGTCGGCCGCGCGCCGCTTTGCGGTGGAGCGACCACCGCCGCCGCCGGACGAGAATAATGCGCATAGTGGGTTCGCACCTGAACGCGCATCGGATCGTCGATCCGGCGCGGCACCGGATGCATCCAGTAGGCTTGGGGATCGGCAAGCGCGCGGCGGAAGTCGCCGGCACCGTAGCTTTTCTTGTATTGGACCCAAGTTTGGCGACACGGATTTTGCACCACTTCGAAACCGAGCAACGCTGCAAGCGTCGGGATGAGGACTTCTTCGGTTGCCCAAAGCTTCGACTGTGCAAGGTTGTGCTGGAGTTCGGGATCGTGAAACAGTTCGGCGATCGCTCGTCCCGCCTCGGCCGAAATCGCGCTCGCCGGCCAGAACGTCCAATGCACGAACTTGTCCTCCCCATCGGAGAACCGCCGCAGGAACGGCCGCCAAAGCTCGCGCTCGCGCTGCGCTGTCACGGCCGGGGGAATGCGGGTTTGCTGCCCTTGATGCAGCGGATTGTTGGAGAGCACGCCCAGCCTGCGCCGGTCGCCGAGGCGCGAGGCGAGAAACGCCGGGTAACCGGAGCGCAGCAGAAGCTGATCGGAATCCACCACCGTCATCAGGTCGTAATTTCGATTGCGCAAATGGGCGATGCAGTCGAGCGCGAATCCATGCAGCGAGCCCCATTTCATCGCCTTCGGATTGGCGACGATCTCCGCTCCCCAGCGCGTCCACGGCAGACGCCGATCGAGCAGGTTGCCCGAGCGGCTGCCGTCATAGATCAGGATGGTCGAGGACGGGTCGAGGTGGCGCAGGTTGCGGACAAGATCGATGACGCAATCGGGGCTCTCATGGACCAGGACCGCATTGACGTTGGCCAGGGCGGGCGCCGCCGCGGTTTGCGGCACCGGCGGCGAATTGCAGATCAGCGCGATCAGCGGTCCGGGATCGCGCGGGTGCCAATAGCCGCCGGTGGTCCGCTTCGGACTTGTGTTTCCGGCGTGAACGCACGCGACGATGAAATCGCCGTCCGGCATCGCGTGGATGCGCGCGTCACCCGCACCCAGCACGAAGCGCGTATCCTCGCCCACGCGAATTGGCGGAAACCGGTGACGCTCCCAGAAGCTGCGTCGATAGGCGAGCGTCGCCCCATAAAGCCACTGACTGCCGCCGGGCCAGACATACTCCCACGCCGCGCTGCCGTCCTCGGCAAGGAAGTGCACCCGATCGAGGCCGCAAATGTCGGCGCCGGTCGCTTCCAGCGCGGCGAGTTGGCGCGCAAGCCGATCGCAAGCGTGCCAGTCATCGTCGTCCCAATGAACAATGATGTCGCCCCGGGCGAGCTCGCACAGCCGATTGCGCTTGGCGCCCAGGGGACGGCAATCCGTATCGCGCACGTAGCGGATGCGCGGATCGGCGGGAATGAGGTCGGCGATGGAATCCACACCGTCATCGAGAATGACCAATTCAGCGTCATCCCGATTCTGCGCCCGAAATCTCTCGATCGCCTGCGGCACGAAGCGCCGGCGATCCGCCGTCGGCATGATCGCGGAGAGGCGGGGCAAAGTCATGACGGGGCCCGTTGTGGCTTCTGACTAGCAACTTGCGCATGGCGCTTCACGTCTGATCCCCTCGCTAAGCGCATCATGAATTCAACAGAAGTATCCCCCAGAAGGCTTCCACGCGATCCGAGGCGCATGGCTCGAGCCTCTAGGGGTTCTTGAGTGACTTTAGGGGCTGTTCCAGCATCCTGGCCTCACCCGCAAGGATCTGTTTCTTCAGTTTGTCGATTAGCGGCTTTGCCTTCTTCTTGCTCTTTTTGCAGATGATCTCGATGTCTGGATAGTTATCAGCAACGTTGGCGACGTCTATCATCTTCTTCACGTCGACCTTCAATTGGCCGGCCACAATGCCCAAGATGGCCGACTGCTTGGTGTCGTTCGCCTTGCTGGACTTTGCTTCGGTGCTGATCTCGGCGAGGATACTTAAGGGTACGCTCCTTCCATAGGTCGCGCCGAGCTTATGGCGTTCGTGATGCAGATTGATTGCCATGCCGCCGGCGGCGTGGCCTGCCACGATCGTCCTGAGTTGGGTTCCGGCAAACACCAGTCTCTTGTTTGCGTCGGTGGCATCGGCAGCATGCTTCAGTAGCGAAGCTTGCGGCTGGTGATCCGGCGTCAGCTTGTCACCGGTCTGGCGCGGCATGCTGCCGTAAGTGCCCACCAGGCCTTCGAGCTTGTACTTTTCGTCGAACGTCTTCAGGTCGACATCGGCAAGGAGACTTTTCAGGGCCTCGGCCAATTCTATCTCAGCATCAGCAAGCGCTTTTCGCTTGGGCTCCTTCTGTTTGGCACTGGCCTTTTCGAGTTCATCCTCCAACAACGGTATCTTTTTCGCTGCCTTCTCTGCAGCAACAATGTAAGTCTTGGCCTTGTCTGATGAACCAATCGATTTCTTGGCGGCCGCAATGAAGTCGTCGATGTGTGTCGGCGTGCTGCTGGAGATGACGCAGGCCCACTTTGCGCCCTCCTTTCGGAAGGACACCGTATGGGTCTCATCGTCGTCAACAAACGTAGCTGTCGGAAGCTTGCCAAGTTCCGTGTCCGGTTTTGCTCCAGAGTCCGCGACTGGTGCGGCGCCACTGCCCGGAAGGTTATCGATTTTTGTGGCTTTCTGTTTTTCTCTGTAGGTTGACGTAACGGTTGTCGAGAAATTCTCCTCGGCCTTGCCGCTCGCATCCTTCAGAATGGCATGGCACGCGAAAACGCAGTCGACATAATTCTCTGGACTCTTTCGTCCGGCGTCCAGCTTGGATGAGATGTTCTGCACTTTCACCTCGTACCAGATCCAACGAGTCTGTTTCGCCGCTTTTGGTATCCACTCCTTCTTGATTTTGCTCTCTGTCGAGTGAAGGTGCTGGCTGTTGGCATTGGCGGTTATTGGAAACATGTTCTCGGCGTTTCCGCGCCCACCCAAGTGCTCGTTCAACAGATGGCCCCGGATGAATTTGAATGCGCTACCCATGGACGGATTGGTTATGAAGAGATCCATCAGTGAGTCTTGAACGCCAGATTCTGGCGTGCTGCCGGCGGGATGCTTGGGACCAAGCCAGTCCACTGTCATTGACAGCGCCACCGGGTGGCCGCCCAATTTTCCGGTTTGGCGCACAACCCTCATTTCTTTGATTGTCCCGCCCTCGTCATAGGTTTGGAACAGCAACTTCATGTTGACGACAAGATTCGGATCGTTGGGATTTTTGACCGCCGCGGCTCTTGTCGCTTCGATCAGCGGAACCGCTTTCCTTTGTTCTTCCGTAGCACTCGACTTGCCTGACTGCCGCTGGAACTCGTTCAGCTTCTCGTCCACCGGTTGGCCGTTGCCGCTCGCGACCATGGGAACGACCTTCTTTTCGTCGCCTGCAAACGAAATCTCGTGTTTCGCTCCGGCCTTTGTTTGGAACGGCTTTTTCTGCTTCCACCACTCTGCTACCGCCTTCACCCCCGACTTCACGGCGCCAAACAGCTTCCTCGCCTTGTCCGCAATCCACTTCGCCACCTTCGCGAGCACAGCGTCCACTTTGTCCCTGATCTTTTGAATGGCATCTCGAATCTTCGCGGTGATGCCGCTCAAGCGCAGCAGCGCTGCCAGGAAGCCAATCACCAGCGAAAGCCCGCGCGCCAAGCCGCGCTCCATTGCACCGGCGGCGGCGCCGATGTTTCCGGCCGCGATGTCGCCGATCGAGCCGAGGAAGTCGGCGATCATCTTGGCGATCTGCTTGGCCTTCTGGATGAAGAACACGACGGTGTCGTAAATGCCGATGACCGCCTTGACGATGCCGGCACCCGGAATGAACAAACTTACGACCCAAGTGATCGCCTGCTCGATGATCTTTACCTTGATGAAGTCTTTCACTGCCTCGACAAAGGCATCGCGCATCTCGGCAGCCATGTCCTTCAGCTGCTCCCATGCCGCCATCGGGCCCTCAGTGATGAGCGTTTTTACGAGCGTGAATGTCTTCTCGAGGCCGGCCACAACCGGTTCGCCCATCACCGCGACCATGTGCCTGCGGATGTTCTGGTACGAGATGCCGATCATCTGCAACGCGATGCCGACGATGCCCTTGAAATCCCACGTCGTCGGCAATTTGAGCCCTTCGAGCGACCCCGTGAGCCACTCGAACAACGCGTCCTTCAGGTGCTTGAGGAAGTTCGCGCCGAAGTTCTTGAAGCCTGTGATCGCGGCGTTCATCAAGTTCTTCACGAACTGAATCGGCTTGGTGAAGATGGCCTTGAGGACGGCGACGCCCTTGTTGATGATTCCTTCGATCTCGGAGAGCGAATAGCCGAACTTGCCGAGCGCCCAAGTGAAGAATTTCTTGGCGGCCCACAGCAACAGCTTGCCGAGCTTGGCCAGCGCGCCCGACATGGCCTCTTTCATCTTTTCGATCTTGTCGTCGATCGCCTTGATGGCGGCCTGCTGCTTGTCGGCCAGCTTCTGCTGCAGATCCGCTTCTCTCTTGCGGATGAACCCGTCCATCTCTTCCAGCTGGCCGTTGACTTCGCCTGCGGTCTTCTTGCCGATGTCCTTCAGTTCCGGGCCAAGCTTATCGACGTAGTCTTTGATTTCCGTTTTGGCGCGCGCTAGATCGTCCTTGCTGTCTTGAATCACGCGCTTGTTGTCCTCGCCGATATCGGCGACCAGCCTGTCGATCGTCGATACGAAGGTGGTGCGGTTGCGATCGAAGATGGCCTTGACTTGCGGGAGGTCGTCCATGCCCAACAGCCAGTCCTTGGCCTTGCGCGCCCAGCCGAAGAATCCCGAGTAGCGGTCGTCCTTGAAGGCCTTCAGCTCGCGGTTGACGTTGTCCTCGAATGATTTGGTCGCTTGGGCATTCCCGTCGTCGAAACGCTTCATCGACTGCGTTTCGAGATCGGCTAGCTTCTTCTTGACCTTCTCCTGCGCGCTCTTGAAGATGCCGTTGATCTTTGCGGCGACTTCATCGCGTTTCTTCTCGAGCGCGCTCTTCGCGCCCTTCTGTTTCTGAGCGGCGGCCCCGAGACCGGAGTTGCGCTTGGCGGACAACGCCCCGCGCTCCTTCTTCTCCTCCTGCTTGAGATCCTTGTCGACTTTGTCGGTCTGCTGCTTGGCAAAATTCTGCACGGCCAGAGGCTCGGTCTTCGCCATGGTGTTCATGGCGCCCTTTTCTTTATTGGCGGAGGCGAGATCGCCGCTATCCACCATGTCGAGCTGTTCCTGGGTGACGCCTTCCTCCTTCAGCTTGGCGTCCGCTTCCTGCGTGTACTTCCCGACATCCGTATGCTCCGGCTGCAACGGCGCCACGGCGCCCTGACCGAGGTTCATATCTGCGGTGCCGGGTGCGGTCTCAGGCGGTGGAATCGGCTCGGGTATTTGTTCGGGCGGCGCAGGCGGAGGCGTGCGTTCCATGTCGACAAACGTCGAGACGACCGCGTTCTTATCGCCCTGCACCACCTGCAAGACGTCCCCGGCGATGTGCTGGGCCTTCTTGTCGCGCTTGAAGTTGTCGACGTCTTCGATGCTTTTCGGGACGTTTGCCGCCAACGAATCCTGAAGCTTCTGTTTGCCTTTGTTCGCGTCGACCGGCGGCGGGGGACGACCGTCGACCGCCGTCACCTGACCGGCGTTGCTCTTCGACTGGCCTTCGCTTGTTGGAATAGCAACAGCCTTTTCGGCTTGCTGCAGCTTCTGGGCCGAATCGTCATGCGTCTGCTGGTGACGGCTCAGAGTGCTCAACAAGACGATGCCTTTCGCCAGCACGGGCGTGGCTTTGCCGATCAGATATTGAGCGACTTTTCCGCCCGTCGCTTTCAACTGTGCTTTGATGCCGGCAGTCTTCGGTCCCTTCCGCCCCTTCGCCGCGCCACCCTTGCCGCCCTTGTGGAGCGCTATTGCACCGCTCTTCTTCTCGCTCTTGTCTGCAGGCTTGCGTACATCCGGTACCGGCTTGGGCGGCGGGCCCTTACCGAGCTTCTGTTGCGCGATCTTCGCTTCCCGCTCCAGCCGCGCAGCTTCTTCAGCCGTCATGTCCTCCGGCAGCTCGACGAGTCTCCCGTCAGCCATCCGATAGAGCGCCTTCCCCGCCAGAACGCTGCTGACGCTGGCATCACGCATTTCGCCAACGGCAGGGCCGGAGCCGTTGGTCTTCGTGGGCGCGGACGACGCCTGGATCTTCGGTTGGGTGGCCTCGCGAACCGTCACGGGTTCCGCGGCCGCGACCTTGCGCTGGACGACTTCGCGTTGCTGGATCGTGTGCGTCA
>Ga0137427_10001340_pt1 | contig 11235 bp, 10 predicted proteins | sample EasRivERMZT700_2_FD_102309 | JGI IMG/M metagenome (GOLD analysis project Ga0137427, IMG submission 102309) | Soil microbial communities from meander-bound floodplain in the East River, Colorado, USA - East River MetaG ERMZT700_2 | ecosystem: Environmental > Terrestrial > Soil > Floodplain ...
CGTTGAACTGAACCAGGCTCTGGATGAAGACGGAAGGCGTGAAGTTGTAAGTAACGCGCATGTTGCCGAGATTGGTTCTGAAAGAGCCTTGCGGCAGGTCGATATCGCGATAATTCCAGGTTGTATCCACGGTAAACTTCCCGCCTTGACGAATGATGACCTGCATTGTCGGGCTGCTTTGATTCCCGTTATAGAAGCGTCCCATATCCCATTGCAGGCGGCCGAAGAGCCATTTCCGTCGGTCCGTGTTCGCTCTCAGCGTGAAACGCAAACCGCCATGCTGTCCTGCCGGAATAACGATGCCCGGATAGACCTGAAAGGGCTGGACGAGACCTTCCCAGGTACCGTTCACCGCAGTGCTGATGTAATTGCCGTTTTCCCAATCCCAGTGATTGTCGGTGTGGAGTTCGGCGTTTTGAAGTCCGCGGCCGTCGAGGTAGTCATAACGTGTGTAGGTAGCATGGGGCAGAAACTCTCGAAAGCCCCAGCTTCGGATTTTTTCCTGACGCATGGTTTCCTGAAACCGGAAGTGCATTCGACGATAGCCGTCTTCGCGAGCAAGGTAACCAGCCTCGGGATTGAAGTCTTCGCCGGTGACACCGTATTCAAAGTTGAAGGCGTGCATCGGATCGTTGTACGCGGAGTCGAAATTGTACGCATACTGCCGGCCGGTGAGTCCCGGCGTATGCGATCTGGCGCCAAATCCCTCGAACGTGACGGTTTCTCCGACACCCAACGTTCCGTTCGCACCCCAGGTGCGGTTCCAGTCATCCGGTCCTGCTCTGGATCCCCTGGCGTTCCTGTTTACAAACATCGCGCCCAACGCCGACCGGTTCGGCAGTTCCTTGTTGACGCGAGCGACCGTAAAGTTGTTCGCAGCTGTTTGGCGGATACCTTCCGTCTGCATATTGAGCAGACCGATGTTCAAACCTCCGGCCTTGCCGCTCAGCCTGGCTCCGCCGAGGATGGGTACAAGTTCATCGTTATCGTCGAGACCGATACGGCGGCTGAAAAACAGGTCGAGGTCGCTGCCTTTGCCGATCTGAAACAATCCGGAATTCTCGAGGAAGAAGGGACGTTTCTCCGGAAAGCGAATGTTGAAACGCGTCAGATTGATCTGTTGGGTGTCCACTTCGACCTGGGCGAAGTCTGTGTTATACGTGAGATCGAGATTCAGTCCGGACGTTACACTGAACTTGATATCGAATCCCTGATCCCGGCCCCAATCAGTTTCGCTTTCCGGTGTGAAATTGCGATTGGCTGAACCGACGATGTAGGGAAGCACCTTGAGGTTCCGTGGCGGTTCAACGTCGAGCCCGCGCATCTCGCCCGCGGATGAAAGCCGGCCGAGATCGAATTCCCGCGGCAGCGGTGCCCAATACGCCCGTTCGCGCCGGCGTTGAATGTTGCGCATGAAGTTCACGCCCCAAACCTGTGGCGCCGTTCCAAAGCGAAGGGTCCGCAGTGGGATTCGAAACTCGGCGGTCCATCCGTTTTCCTGGGTCTGCGTCATCACTTCCCAGCTTCCATCCCAGTTGGAGTTGGAGTCGGATTGATTGCGAATCTGAGCGTCGTACTGAACGCCTCCGGCGTTGGTGCCAAAGACGAAACCGTTCTGGCGGTCGTTGAATGTGTCAAAGATAACTTGAAAGGAATCCTGGTCGCCCAGGCCGGCGTCCCGACGGTTGGCAGTCGTCACAATTTGTGACGGATCGCTGTCTTGCATCGTTACGCCGATGAAAATCGCCTGGTCATCGAACAGAATTCGAACCTCGGTATGCTCGCTTGCGGGCTGTCCCTGAAGCGGTTCCGCCTGGGTAAATCCGGTCAAAGGCCGGGCTTGTCCCCATACTCCGTCACCGAGATGACCGTCGATCGCTGGAGCTTCGCTCACGCGAACAGCAGATGCCAAAGGCCGGGGACCAGAAGAAGACCCTGAAGACGACGTGATCTGCTGCGCCGGCAATGGAAAGATCGCGGGACCAATAAACAAGAGCGCGGACGCGGTGGAGATAATGATTCGTTTCATATGCAAAAGGGTAACAATGTAGGTGCGAACGTCACGAAAAGTCAAAGGTGGTCTCATGAAGGACGCTGCGGGGGCTGGCCCGGATTATTCACGAATGGTGTTGGTCTCAGCGGTATTGCTGCGCGAACTCCCTCCTGGTAGATCGTCGTCAGACACACGCGGTAGACGGGAATACGGACTTCAGCCAAAACGCGCCTGACTTCTTCACGGCTCAAGACAACCGGCAATTTGTATTCGGGCGCAGGAGCACCAGGCGTAGTGTGGGCCAATCCCGGTGCTGAGCGCGGAGATCCCGACGTCTTGAAAAAATAGTCAAGGAGGGACAAGCACTGTTCTTACCGGACTTAAAGAATCCCGGTATGGGATTGTTGGTAGTTGTGGAAGCTGCGTCTCCACACTACCGGTTCGGTTGAGTTAGCCGACGATTCACCCGTGGGCTAACGGTCCGGCGCATCAATGGTCGTGTCCCAAAAGCACCGCCCTCTAAGAAGGGGCATCCGCTAAAATGGAGCAATGACATCGAGGGATACGACACGGCACAACGCGGGTGATCCCGTTTCGGTCGAATCGTGGCTGGTCTCGGCAGGACGGGACCGGTGCCCGGGCTCGCCGCTAAACGTGCCGCCATACCCGGCGTCGAATTTCGTGCTGGGCGAGCGCCGTGCGTACTCTCGCGACGACGGCACGCCGGGATGGGAGGCACTAGAAGAGATCGTCGGCGGCCTCGAAGGTGGCTCTTCGGTCTCGTTCGCCTCCGGCATGGCGGGGATCGCGGCGATTTTCGATCAACTCCCCACAGGCTCGGTCGTGGCCCTGCCGGACGACTGCTACCAGGGTGTCGCGGGACTCGCCAAAGCTGGCCAAAGCCGGGGTCGATGGACCGTGCATCGCGTTGCCGTGGCCGACACCGAGGGCTGGATCGAGAGGTGCGGCGTGGCCGACTTGATTTGGCTGGAGTCGCCTTCGAACCCGCTGCTGACGGTGGCTGACCTGGACGCCATTTGCGCCGCACCGCGGAAGCGTGGCGCGATTCTGGGAGTGGACAACACCTTCGCTACGCCGCTCAATCAGCGTCCACTGGCGCTCGGGGCCGACGTGGCCGTGCAATCTGTGACGAAGTTCATCGGTGGACACTCGGACCTGCTCGGCGGCGTCGTAACGGTGCGCGACGCGAATCTGTTGGCGGCGCTGCGGCAGGCCCGGGAGCTCTCGGGTGCAACACCCGGCTCCCTCGAAACGTTCCTCGCGGTCCGCGGGGCCAGGACGCTGGCACTGCGGCTGGAGCGGGCGCAGCGCAACGCGATGATCCTGGCGGAGCGCCTCGCGCGGCATCCCAACGTCACTCTGACGCGTTATCCCGGCCTCGCGAGCCACCCAACTCACGAGGCCGCGCGCCGCCAACTCAAGGGCTTCGGCACCATTATCTCGTTCGACGTGCGTGGCGACAGTCACGCCGCCGATGCCGTGTGCGCCGGACTGCAGCTCATCCAACACGCCACCAGCCTGGGCGCGGTCGAGTCCACCCTCGAACGACGGGCCAGCATTCCTGGGCAGGAGCACCTGCCTCCGGCGCTGCTGCGGCTGAGCGTGGGTATCGAGGACGTCGAGGACCTTTGGACCGATCTGGATCGAGCGCTACGCAACGTGCCGGAAGTGTAGTACTGGACGCAGAACCGTGGATTGGGCGTCCTCGCGACGCTGATCACAGCTAATGCGGTCACATGCTGCGATTTACTGGTGGCCGGATGACGCGCTTGTCGTACAAGTCGCTTTCAGCCGCCAAGAATCGCCGAACACAATATCTCCCCCAAAACGTCGCAGGATTTATCGGTACTGAGAGTTCGTTGATTCATCAACGAGAGATGTGGAGCCGCCAAGACGCGGTAGCAGGGCCGATCGTTCCAGCGGATTTCGTTCAATCAGGATTTATACGACACTCTCGACTTGACACCCCCGCTTGAAACGACTATCCACATTTCCTTGTGGTTCTTGCCTCCACTGATATCGGCCGAACTGAGAATACCTGGTTGATATATCGATGCTGCTCATGCAGCCTTGCCACAGGGTCCAGATCGCGGACTTGAATGGTTTCGGCGGATACAGCCCTTTCAAAATAATCCGGACGTGCCATCGCGGGAGTGTTTTGAAGGCAGTATTCCGTTCAGCAGGCATGACTGTGGTTCAAGAGCGAGACTGTGCAGAGCCCCGTCGTCTGCGCGTTGATGGACAGTTCGACGGCGCTCTGGCGCCGTCTCTCGGATCCGGCAACTGTGTTCGTGTACACGGTTACTGCCTGGTTGATTACGGTGATTCGCACTGGATTACGGCGAACTGGATGTTGAACACCGCAACTGAGCGGGTGAATACGATCACTGGTCGGTTGAATACCGCTGCTGTTTTCGCGATTACCGAACTTTTCGCGCGGATACGGCCACTGATCCGCCTGCTCCCGTTGTTAAACGGTTCCCTTCTACCACTGAACCGCCTTACCGCGTCTCTAAGACACGTCCATGATCGACAACCCGGACGGCCGGTAGCTAAAAACTGGACATACATATCTACCAGATATATCTTCCAGCTATGAACTCCAGGGAGAACACCACCCGATACGTAATTCTGGGCGTCTTGAACGTTGGCGGTCCGATGTCCGGATACGAAATCCAACGCTGGATTTCGCAGGGCATCAGCTTCTTCTGGGCCGAAAGCTTCGGCCAGATTTATCCCGAACTGCGGAGGCTTGCAAAGAGTCGTTGGATAGTGCCGTCACAAACGAAAGCCGGCACCGCTCGCAATCGGCAAGCCTTTCGCATAACGCCTGCCGGCAAGAACGCTCTGCGCGCCTGGCTGGAACAGGCTGCATCGCCCGAACGATTTCGCATCGAATACCTTCTGAAGCTGTTCTTCGGCCGGGATGCCGGCGTCGATATCAACCTCAAACACATCGATGATGTCGCGAAAAGATATTCGGAACGCCTGACAACTTTCGCTCAATTGCGCGACCTGGTGATCGGCGAAAACTCAACCGACGACGATCTCGTGTATTGGCTCATTGTCCTGCGGCATGGACAAATGACCAGCGCTGCGCGGTGCCAATGGGCGCAAGACAGTGTGGCTTTGATTGAAGCGCAGCAACGCGGGGGAAATCGGGCAATGCTGGCGCTGTTCAAGAAGCTCGAGAGGAGGGAATCATGACGCTCGTTGATATCAGGAACGAAACGATCTTCACAGTGCTGAACGTAACCGAAGCCAGAGCGCGACGGACAGCAGACTGGTTGTGGCTGGCAGTTCTCATTTTGGCCGGCTGGTCGGGCGCGACAGCGTTCATCGGCCGATTTCGTGCCAACCAGGTTTCGAGGGTCATGGCAGCCATAGCACCGCCGGATACGTTCCTGCTAGTCGCGATTGGTGTGACGTTACTCATGGCGATAGCTGCGGCACTTGCAGGCCGCCGTGCATATGCGGGCGCCGCGGCGATGATAACGGCTTTCTTAGTTGGTCATCAGTTGTATGCCTGGCTCTACGTCCATCTTCCGGGGCGCTTCGTCTTTCCGTTCAGTGCTCTCGGCGACGGTCCCCGCTTCGCTCTGTCCCGCCTGGGTTACGCGGCGACGCTGCTTGTACCCATGCTTATCGCCTGGTTTGCGACATTTCAACGTGATCGGACCGGTTGGCCCCCGCTGACTTTCCGAATTGGAAAGTTGACCGAGACGTCTCGCGACTTCAGCATCAAAACGCCCGTTCGTCCGGTTTGGCGCGAATTGCTGGGCGGCTACGGTTTCTTTTGCGTCGTTATGTTCATCGTGATGCAACTCAACGTTGGCTTTCGGCCCATCGTGAATGGCACCTTCTGGGCGCTTTTGCCGGCGATCCTCGTCGCGGCGGTAGGAAACGCGATCGCCGAAGAGTTCGTTTTCAGGGGGCTTATTCAACCCGCATTCATTCGTGCTGCCGGTGTCGGCGTCGGTCTGTGGAGCCAGGGAGTGATGTTCGGATTAATGCATTGGGGTGTGAGTGTTGGAGTCCTTGCAGCCCTTCCGGTTTCTCTTTTGATTGGCTTGGGATCGGTAGTCTGGGGAAAGACGGCCCTCGACACTCAGGGGCTCGGGTATGTGGTCATCGCGCACGCCATGATCGACGTCTGCGTCATGAGCGCGTTCTTCATTCGATAGGTGTCTTATTTGCGGAAGAGGACGAAGAACATCCGCGCGTTAGTTCGGCCCGAAGTGATCCACTCGGCCGATGGTTGAGCTTCCCTGAAGCCTGTGGCTTTTGCTTCCTGAACAACGATGTCCGGACGAATTCCGTGACCTTCTCGGTTGGTCGGAACGCCATCGGGACGAGTCATGTTCGGTCGTGGTTCGAAATCAATGACGATGAACCGTCCACCCGGTTTAAGAGCGGCGAAGATGTTTTCGTTGATTTCCCTGGGACGGGTCAAATGATGATAGACGTCGCGCATGAAAATGGCGTCGCAGCAACCCGCTGGGAAGTTGGTGCTGCTTTCGCCGCCTTCGACGACAGTAACGTTCGTGACCTGCTTTTGGGCTACAGCGTTTCGAATGTCCGCAAGCCGTGCCGGATCGATCTCGTTGGAATAGACGCGACCGTTCGGACCAAGCCGGCTCGACAACTCCAAAGTCATTTCACCCCGACCGGCGCCGATCTCGCCGACGGTCATTCCCGGTTTAAGTTCCAAAGCCTCGAACAAGCGCGACGCTTCGCTGGTTATCTGAGCATCACCATCAGCCCCACTCCAGACGATGAGCGCAAAAACTGTTGCTACGATAGAAAGAAGTTTCAATCTACGGGTCATATTCAGCTCCAAACTGTAGCGGCGGTCATAGACCGCCGCTACAACGAACTTATGGCGACGAAACCTACTTCTTTACCGGGATGGTCCAGTAGTAGATCGTTCTGTCGTCTACCGTGAGCGTTTTTTCCGGCGGCCATTCCGAACCCATGGCGAAAGCATGGGACACGACGCGAGTTCCGGGCTTCAGATCACGGAATAGCTTCGGCCGAAGCTTTTCGTTGAGAGCAGGCAGCAGGTAAAGCGTAACCACAGTCGCCTCGCTGATGTTGCTCTCGAACAAATCCTGATTCAGGAACCGGACTTTATTCGTGACACCGTTTTTAACCGCGTTCTCATTGGCTTCCTTAATGCGTTCGGGGTTGATGTCGATTCCAACGGCCCGGGCGCCATACTTTTTTGCCGCGGTTATCGGGATGCGTCCATCTCCGGAACCCAGGTCATAGACCACGTCCGTACCCTTGACCTGAGCGACTTCCAGCATCGCATCGACGACGGTCTGAGGCGTGGGTACGTAGATGACATCGGGTTCGCGCAGCTTGGCTGCGGTTTGCGCGACCAGGCTGGAGGACTCAATGGTCAGCGCGAGGATAAGACACAATGCCAGAGAAAGCTTTGATATCGACTTCTCCATTTTTAACTCCTTCAGATTTTTTTCACGTTGGAAGCAGGTTTCACTATCAATAAGAGCAACGCACCTGCTGCCACCACACCGACGCCGACCAGGGCGCCGAATCCGGTGTAAGCGAGACTCGAATAGAGCAGATACGCGCTCGTCAAACAAAACAATATCGGCGTCAAAGGATAGAGCGGCACTCGAAATGGCCGCTCGACGTTAGGCTCCTTTTGACGCAGAACGAAAAGAGCCACGCCCGTCAGCAAAAAGAAAAACCAAAATACAGGCGCAGTATAGTCCACGATGGTTTCAAAACCCCTACGCGTTACTGCACCCAGGACAAGCAGCCCGAGAGCCACGATTGCTTGAACCAACAATCCGTTGACGGGAGTTCCCGTCTGCTCGTTCCAGCGGCCGACGAATCGAAACGACGGAAAATCACAACCAAAGGCGTAGGAACTGCGAGCGCCCGTGAAAACCGTCGCATTGGCGGAGGTCAGCGCCGAGATGGCCACGAGCAGGCTGATCAAAATCGCGCTTCCTTCCCCAAACGCCACCCGCATCACTTCCGCCGCAACCAGTTCCGACTTGCCTACTCCGCTCAGACCCAAAGCGTGAAGGTAAGCAAAGTTAATCACGACGTACAAAACCGTCACCAGCGAGAGACTGAAAAACAGCGCCCGAACCATGTTTCGTCGAACATCCTGCAGTTCTCCAGAAACGTAAGCAGCTTCATTCCAGCCGCCGTATGTCAGCAGCACAAACACCATCATCAGACCGAATGCTGACGATCCGCCGCCGGAAGAACCATCTCCCGCAGCAACGCCTGCCGCTGGCGCAGCAACACTGAGCCCCGCAACGATCACAAGAATGACGCCCAGGACTTCAATGCTTGTCAGAACATTCTGCGTCATCGTTCCCTGACGAACACCCTTCATGTTCAGAGCCGTGAGGAAGAATACTGCGAGTGCTGCGTACAAAGGCGAGGAGTACTCGCCCAGCGAGAAAATTCGCGTGGCATAGTCGCCGAACACAAACAGAAGGTAGGCAATCGAGCCCGTTTGAATGACGCTCATTCGGGCCCATGCGAACAGAAACGCAAAGCGAAATCCGAAGGCGCGGCGAAGGAAGTGGTAATCGCCGCCGGTATGAGGAAACGTCGTCGCCAGTTCGGCATATACGAGCGCTCCGATAAACGATACGACGCCGCCAAATATCCATGCTCCGATGACAACCCACTCGCTCGACGCATTTGAAGCAACCAGCGAAGGCGTTCGGAATATTCCGGCACCGACAACGATGCCCACGATCAACCCGACCGCGTCCACAATCGAAACAACGCGCCTGGGAGCACCGCCTTGCGTGGAATTGACTAAAGGCCGATCTTTTATCAGACAACCGCCTTTCTCTGTTTCGTCGTAAGTTTCTCGGTGAGCACGCCATTTTAGCAGAGACATGCAACTCACTTTGAATCTTTGTGGGAATCGCTGGCATTGTCGGCTGCTGCGGTATTCTGCCTGGGCATGGCGGGAGATCTTCGTCATGGAAAACTTCCACACATTGGCTCAAAACCTCTAGGTTCTCACCCGCATTCAATTCAATTGATAGGCAGGCGCCTTGAGGTTCGAATTAAACGCGACCTATGTGGTTGCGCCGTTTGCCCGATGCAGGTTAGGCAGGCTTTGCTATCGAACGTGCTCAAGGGACGGTATGTTCCGAATTCCCATAAGCAGGCTGATTGGTTTACTTCTACTGATTGCCTCCTTATATGCAGGGTTTCAGTATTTGCAGGTGTACTTCTACGCATCAGCATTTGATGACTATGTCCACAACGCTGTGAGATTTGCGCCGGCCCGCGACCGAACGAACGAAGACTATTTGAAAACGCACATACTGGAAGTTTCCAGGGATTTCGGCGTGAACGTGGATGAAAAAGACGTCCGCGTGAAGAAAACCAGGAATGACGAGCAGCAGTTTGAAACGCTCGAAGTGAATGTGTCGTATACAGCCCCGCTGGATCTTAATATCTTCAAAAAAGAACTCCTGTTTAAGACCAACGCCTACATCAGCTACTAACCATTACGGCCCCTTATCGATCCCTTTCGTTACAGTTTTGGTCGCCATTTCACGCATAAATCATTAGCGGATAAAACCAGTCCGCGATTGGAGCGCTTATGCATCCTTACATGCGGATCGGGTTGAAGGTCCTGGTTGTGATGATCGTGTTGAATGTTAGTACTGCCTGGGCACAGCAACCTCCGGGCTCTACGAACGCAGACGCAGATGTTCGACGATGGGCCGCGAGGATATCTTTTGGAAGCGCTCGGATCCACTCCTGGGATGAGAGAGCAGAGTGGATGGACATCAGGTTTGCACGGTTCATTCGTTCTGGGATGACATCAATTGATTTCGGTATCTCGGGATCTGGAAGTCGCGGCCCATTCACCAGTTTGACATTCGGAGTGGAAGTGCGTCCTCGACCTCTAGCGTTAGTCTCACCGTTTGTAAGGACTGAGGTTGGTCTTCTTGGCGAATCGGACTATGGTGGAATCGTCGCCGGTATCGGCGGCGGAGCGGTCTTCCGACTCAATTCCCGATTTGGCTTGCGTGCCGGAATTGCGCTGAATGTCCATGGCCGCGCGAAAGGTCCGGTGACTTCATACGGGGGCTTGGAATACCGATGGTAGGTGTCAAAGCAAACTTACCCCGGGCCGGTGACGTGTGATAGATTCCCGTTCCATGCTTAACCAAATCATCGTCTATCTGCTGTTGGTTCCTTTTTGGATGCAGAATCCAAACAACATGCCGCCGGAAGAGCGGGCGAAATTGGAGGCGCAGAATGCGAACCTGCGCACGATTTTGCAAAACGCTCAAAAACTGCCGCTGGAGCAGACCGCCATCAAAGTGACGCCTCCGCAGCAGGAAGGGTGGGCGACCGGAATGGTGTCCTGGGTTTCGTCGGATCGCAATGGGCTGGTCTATCTTCTGCAACGTGGCGACAAAGCAGATCCGGTCATTGTAGTCGACCGGAACGGAAAGATCGTACGGTCCTGGGGCAAGGGAATGTACACCACGCCGCATGCCATTCGTGTCGATCCGCAGGGCAACGTGTGGACGACCGATGCTGCAAGTTCGATGGTCTACAAATTCTCGCCCGACGGAAAGCTGCTGTTGAAGATCGAGGTCGGTGGGCAGCCGACGCCGTGCGGAAACTTCTGCAGCACGACCGACATCGCATTTGCACCGAACGGTAATCTGTTCATCGCGGACGGATATCGGAACGCGAGAATCCTCGAGTACACGGCCGACGGAAAGAAGATACGCGAGTGGGGAACGGCCGGCACCGGACCGGGACAGTTCCGTTTGCCGCATTCTATTCAGGTCGACGAGACGGGTGTTGTCTACGTGGCGGATCGTGAGAACGGTCGAATCCAGCGTTTTGACCTTCAGGGGAAATACTTGGGCGAGTGGTCACAGTATGGAAAAACGTTTGGTTTGAAGCTCGATAAGGACGCAATGTGGCTTTCGAGCATTCCTCGCGGACCGAATAGCGCCTCCGGATGGCTGATTAAAGTAGATCGGAAGACAGGCAACCTTCTGGGCTACGCCGACGCGGATGGAAATCACGGGATGGACGTGATGATCAATGGCGAACTGCTTCATGCCCCGGGACCGCAGCAGGTTCCGCAGTCGTACCGTCCGAAAAAATAAATTCGGGGGCCGCGTATATTGGAATTCGGGGTCTGGCACGTAAAGCTGATAAAACAAGTGCCAGACCCC
>Ga0137427_10001341_pt1 | contig 11235 bp, 5 predicted proteins | sample EasRivERMZT700_2_FD_102309 | JGI IMG/M metagenome (GOLD analysis project Ga0137427, IMG submission 102309) | Soil microbial communities from meander-bound floodplain in the East River, Colorado, USA - East River MetaG ERMZT700_2 | ecosystem: Environmental > Terrestrial > Soil > Floodplain ...
CCGAATCCGGCTCGGGAGGGACGGCGGGAACGAGCGTAGCTCGTGCCCACTTCCGGGACACGGGACTGGACGATGTCCGCGTGATCTACCGGCAGGAGCCCAAGGTGTCGGGGGGCAACCATTTCGGATCGCGCATCGTGTTCGGCCGCGACGGCACAATGTGGATCACCCAGGGCGAGCGCTTCGAGCATCGCGCGCAGGCCCAGGATCTCAAAAGCGACCTCGGGAAGGTCGTACGCATCAATCGCGACGGAAGCGTTCCACCGAACAATCCATTCGTCGGACGGAGGGATGCACGGCCGGAGATCTGGTCGTACGGCCACCGCAACGTGCAGGCGGCGGCGATGGATCCGGCCGGCCGGCTGTGGACGATCGAGCACGGTGCGGCTGGCGGCGACGAGCTCAATCATCCCGAGGCCGGCAAGAACTACGGGTGGCCGGTCATCACGTATGGCCGCGACTACAACGGGTCGCGGATCGGCGAGGGCGCGGTGAGGTCGGGCATGGAGCAGCCGGTGTACTACTGGGACCCGGTCATCGCGCCCTCGGGAATGGTGTTCTATACCGGAGACGCATTCCGGGATTGGAAAGGAAACATCCTCGTCGGCGGGCTCGCGTCGACGTCGCTCGTTCGTCTCGTGCTGGAAAACGGCGTCGTCGTGAAAGAGGAGCGCTACCTCCACGAGCTCGGCGAACGCATTCGCGACGTCCGGCAGGGAAGCGACGGATTCCTTTATCTCATCACGGACAGCGGCGGCGGACGTGTGCTCCGCGTGCGCCCGCGCTGACCGTAAACTCCGCGTCGCGCTCGGCCGGACTCTGGACATACATCAATAGGTGATGTATAGTCGCGGGCATGGATCTGTTGCCAGGAACGCTCGACGTGCTCATCCTGCGCGGGCTCGCCAGGGGCCCGAGGCACGGGTACGCGGTCGCGCGCTGGATCGAGGACTGTTCGCGCGGCTCGCTCACGGTGCTCGACGGGGCGCTCTACGCCGCGCTGCATCGGATGGAGGAGCGCGAGTGGATTGCGGCCGAGTGGGGCCAGTCCCCGACCGGACGCCGTGCCAAGTTCTATCGGCTCACGCCGGTCGGGAAACGACAGCTCGAGGCCGAGTCCAAGGGCTGGGCCGACTACGTGCTCGCAGTCGGTCGCGTGATGCGCGCGACCACGCAACCCGGTTGAGGCAGACATGAGCGAACCACGGTGGCGTCGCTATCTGCGTTTCTGGAAACGCGACGTGCGCGCCGATATCGACGACGAGCTCCGCTTTCATTTCGACGAGCGTGTGGCGCAGTATCGCGGGGCGGGAATGTCGCCCGGCGACGCGTTGGCCGCCGCCCGGGCGCAATTTGGCGACGTCGAGGCCGTGCGGAGTGAGCTCGTGAGCATCGACCGGCGCGTCGCGCGCCGCGGCGATGGGCGCGCATGGGTCGATAATTTGGCGGCCGACCTCCGTGTCAGTCTCCGTTCGCTGCGACGGGCGCCGGTGTTCAGCGCCGCCGTGATCGTCACGCTCGGGCTCGGACTTGGCGCGAACGCTGCGATGTTCACGTTTCTGGATCGCGTGTACCTGCGTCCCCCCGCCGGCGTCGCGGACCCGTCGATGCTGCGGCGGCTCTGGCTCGTCGATCATGACAAGTCGGGGGAGAGGCGCGCGTACGGTGTCAGCGTCACGACTGACGAACATCGCGAACTCGCCGACGCGCTGCGGGGAGAAGTCTCGCTCGCGTTGTTCATGACGCAGCCGCTCGTCCGATTCGGCGACCGCGCCAACGCGCCGAACATCACCATCACGCGGGCGGCGGCCGATTACCTCCCCCTCCTCGGCGTGCGCGCGGCAATCGGCCGGCTGTTTACGCCGGACGAAGCCGTGACCGGCTCGCCCGCGCGGGTGGTCGTCATTTCCGATGCGCTGTGGCGGACGCAGTTCGGTGCCGATCCGGGGGTAGTGGGCAAAACTGCCAAGCTCAAAGGATTGCCATTCACGATCATCGGCGTGGCGCCGCCCCGTTTTGACGGCATCGATCTCGAGCGCACGTCGGCGTGGATTCCACTCGGCGATTCACCCCTCGGCATGCCCGCCGCGGTAATGTTCGCGGCGGGAAACCGCCCCAGCTTCGGTGTTCTGGCGCGCTTGCACCGCGGAGCGACGGACGCGCCCCTCGAAACGCGCGCGACGACGATCGTCCGGCGCCGAGAGGCGGGGAGAGGCGAAGATTCTCTGGCGAGTGTGCAGGCCGGGTCGATCATCACGGCTCGCGGCCCGGGAAAGGAGCGCAAGGAAATCTCAATCGCCAACCGTCTCGGAGGTGTCGCCGCGATCGTGCTGCTGATCGCGTGCGCGAACATCGTGAACCTGTTGCTTGCGCGCGCTGTGTCCCGGCGGCGGGAGATCGCTGTGCGCGTTGCGCTGGGAATTAGTCGTGCGCGGCTCGTCTGGTTGTTGTCGGCGGAGAGCGTCATTCTGGCGCTGAGCGCCGGCGTGGTCGCGGTCGCCAGCGCGCAATTCACCGGCAGCGTGTTACGCAGCCGCCTCGTTCCCGATGTCGAGTTCGCGGGCGGTCCGCTCCATTGGCGGGTCGCGTTCGTGACGCTCCTTGCCGCGCTGATCGCGGGCGTTCTCGCGGGGCTCGTGCCGGCATTTCAAGTCAGCCGCCCGAGCGTTACTGGTTTTCTCAAGACCGGCGCGCGCGACGGCGTCGTACAGCGATCGTGGCTGCGGCCCGCGCTCGTCGCGACACAGGCGGCGTTGTCGGTCGTGCTGCTGGTGGGAGCGGCGCTGTTCGTTAGTAGCCTTCGCAACGTCGAGGCGATCCGGCTCGGCTACGACGTCTCCCGCATGGCATCCGCAAGGGTGATGTTCGACGACTGGCGGTCGCTCGACAGCCTGATATTCGCCCGTGCTGCCGAGCGCGTGCGCCGTGTGCCGGGAGTGGAGGACGTGGCGCTGACCACCTACGCGCCGATGAATGGCGGCCTCCTGTTCGCTCGGTTCTACACGGCGACCGACTCAGCGGGAAGCCTCGAGGGCCGCGAGGATTCGGTCGCGAGCCTGGTCAACGTGACGGGGAACTACTTCCGGGTGACCGGAATGCGTATTGTTCGCGGCCGCGACTTCGCTGCGGATCCGGGTCTCTCGGTCATCGTCAACAAGGCGATGGCGCAGCGGTATTGGCCGGGCGGTGATGCAATCGGGCAGTGCATGCATTTCAAGAAGCGCGAGAATCCGTGCTACACCGTCATCGGCATCGTCGAGGACGCGCACCGCCGTACCGTCATCGAGCCGCCGCGCGCTCAGTACTACGCGCCGCTCGAGCACAATGCGTTCGGTCGCGGCATGGCGGCATTCAACATGTTGATCCGAGCCGAGCCGCAAAACATGGGCGCTGCCATCGGCGCCGCGCGACGCATCCTGCTCGACGAGTTTCCGGCGGGGCGTCCGATGGTCGACCGGATGGAGGACACGATCGCGCCGGCGTACCGCCCCTTCCGGCTCGGTGCGCTTCTCTTCTCGCTGTTTGGGCTGTTAGCCCTCGTCGTCGCCGGGGTCGGCGTTTACAGCAGCGTGGCCTATGCCGTCTCGCAGCGAACCCACGAGTTCGGCGTGCGCATCGCGCTCGGAGCCACGGTCTCGCATGTCTCCCACGTGGTGCTCAAGCGTGCACTCACGCCGGTCGTCGGCGGTATGATCGTCGGCGTTGGCGTCGCGCTGGCCGCCGGCCGGCTGATCGCCTCGTTCCTTTATGGAATTACGCCGACGAATGCCGTCGTTTTCGTCGCCGTCTCCCTCGTGTTGCTGATCATCGCTGTCGTCGCCGCGATGGTGCCGGCCACACGGGCGGCACGCGTCGATCCCGTCATCGCGCTGCGCGCCGACTGACGCCAAGGCGTCCACGCTCGGCCCAGTCGCCCACACGCCCACACGCCCAGTCGCCCACACGCCTAGTCACCGGGCGACGTGGCGCTATGCCGTGCTTCGGGATACAATCCTGACTGGTCGCTCCATCTGTTCCCTCCTTAGCCACCGGCGATGACGACGCCCTCTCAACTGAGCGCTGTGCTCACCGGCCGTTACGAGGTCGAACGGGAGATTGGCGCCGGGGGCATGGCGACCGTGTATCTCGCGCGCGACCTGCGCCACGATCGCGAGGTCGCCCTCAAGGTTTTGCGTCCAGATCTGGCCGCGGTCCTGGGAGTCGAGCGCTTTCTCAACGAGATCCGCATCACCGCTCGGCTCGACCATCCGCACATCCTCACCCTCATCGACTCAGGCGCGACCGACGGCGTGCTCTGGTACGTCCTGCCGTACATACGTGGCGAGACAGTCCGCTCGCGACTCATGCGCGACACGCAGCTGAGCATCGACGAGGCGGTTCGCATCACCCAGCAAGTCGGAAGCGCGCTCGAGTACGCCCACAGACACGGCGTGATCCACCGCGATATCAAGCCCGAGAACATCCTGCTGTTCGAGGGCGAGGCGATGCTGGCGGACTTCGGCATCGCCCTCGCCGTCAAGGAAGCCGGCGGAAACCGGCTCACCGAAACCGGGTTGTCGCTCGGCACGCCGCAGTACATGAGCCCCGAGCAGGCGACGGGGCAGCGGCAGCCCGACGTGCGCTCCGACGTCTACTCGCTCGGCGCCGTATTGTACGAGATGTTGGCCGGTGAGGCGCCGCATACCGGCCCGACGGCGCAGGCGGTGATCGCCAAGCTGCTCACGGAAAAGCCGACCCGCGTTCGCACCGTTCGAGACACCGTGCCGGTTGCGCTCGACAACGCCGTATCGAAGGCGCTCGCCAAGACGCCTGCCGACCGATTCGCCAGCGCGGGCGACTTCGTGCAGGCGGTGACGACAGGGGCGATTGCCGCGCCGGTGCCGTCATCGGGGCGGCGGCGCGCACTCATCGGCGGCGTCGCCGCTGCGGCGGCAGCCGCCGCGGCTGCGATTTCAGCCGCCGTACTCCGTGACCGCGCTTCGACGCCGCCACCGGCGGCGCAGACGACGCAGCTCACCGCTACCGGTGGCAGTTGGGCGCCATCGTTGTCGCCGGACGGCAACTTCCTCGCGTACGTGACCGAGCAGTGCGCCGGTGAGCCCAAGCGGTGCACGCAGAGTCTCATCGTTCAGGATCTGGCGAGTGGCAGCCGGCCGGCGACCGTTGCGTCCAACCTCGACGCGGTGCACCAGTCGCGATGGAGCCCCGACGGCACGCGCATCTATTTCTCGGCGGGGCAGGGCGCGGTGTCGGCGCTGTTCTCGGTGCCCCGCTTCGGCGGCACGGTCGAGCGCATCGGACCCTACTTCACGTACGCGGTCGGGCCCGACAGCACGCGCGTCGTCGCGCCGGACATCGCGTATCCGACCGACACATTCGCACGCGTCTCAATCCTCAAGCGCACGACCGGGGAGCTCGTCGACAGTCTCAAGCTGCCGGGGGAAATTGCGAACGACGCCCGTTGGTCGCCAAACGGGCGCTGGCTCGTCGTCGTCACGCAGGCCGGCGGCAACGCCCGCTTCACGCTGCTCAACGCCAAGCTCGAAGTCGTGGATCGCGTCATCGAGTCGCGAATCAACCTGTTCCGATATCAGGGGCAGGTTCGCTGGGCGCCCAAGTCCGACGGCCTGTACTTCCTGGCCGAGGGAGCGGGAATCCGCGCGTATCTGGTGCGCCGTAGTGTGGACCCGGCGAAGGGCCGCTTCACCGGTCCGAGCGACACACTCATGTCCGAGCTGCGCGCGCCAGCCGGCGCCGGCTTCGACGTTTCGGCCGACGGAAAGACCATCGTGTATTCCGGCGGGCCGGTCACGCGAGAGCTTTGGTCGCTCGCTCGTCCGGGTGCGCGCGGTCCGTGGACGATGCGTCGCATCCTCACCTCGACCGCGGGGCTGAGCGGCGCCGATATCTCCGACGACGGTTTACAGATTGCTTATGGCGTGATCGAGCCGTCCGGCGACAAGGCGCGCGTCTGGATCGCGCCGTTCGACAGCGGCGAGGCCCATCCGGTGGGCGCGCCGTACACCGGGCTCACCGGACCCACCTGGCCCCGTTACCTCGGCGCCAAGGTCAAGATCGGTTTCAGGGACGAGCATGACTCGTTGACCAACGCGCTGTTGCCGGCCGCCGGCGGGCCGCCCGAGCCATTGCCGCGAAACCTCTCGTATCTCGCCGGGCTGCTGGATGGCGGCCGGTTCATCGAACGGATGTCCGACGCCGATGCCGTCGCATCCCTGTTCCAGCGTCTGGACAAGGAAGGGAAGGTGCTCGCCTCGCGGCCATGGCCCGACTCACTCGGCGCGCCGAACGTCAAAGTCGCATCCGCCGTGAACGACGACGTGTTCGTCCTGTCCATGACGCTCCGGGCGGGATCGACAACGATGCGCCTGCACCGGATGGATCCCCTTTCGGGGACCGTCCAGGTGTTGCGGGACGTCTCATTCCCGCTGACGTGGACCGGCCTCCTGCAAGCGCAGACCGACGGTCGCCTGGTGTATGGCGACCAACCTGGATTCTTCGCCGGCACCAAGCTCCGGCTCACCTACATCGATCTGGCAACCGGCCGGACGGAGTCCGAGGAGCTGCCGCTCGCGTTCACCGAGTTGAACATCACGCACGAGGGCCGGCGCGCGGTGGGGATCGTCGACGCCCGCCAATCCGACGTGTGGATGGTGAAGAACTTCGATCCGCGCAACGTGCGCTGACGCTCCCTTGTGTTTTTATGGGAGCGATCGTACTCTCCCCATAAGAACCTCAGGGAGCGCGCGTGTCGCCCGAAACCGAGATCCTTCGCGGGACCCTCGACGTCATTCTCCTCCGAGCGCTCACGCTCGGCCCCATGCACGGCTACGCGATTTCGCGGTGGATCCGCGAGCGCACCGATGACGGCCTGCAGATAGAAGAGGGCGCGCTCTACCCCGCGCTGCACCGGCTGGCCCGCAAAGGATGGGTCGATTCCACCTGGGGCTTCTCCGAGAACAATCGCAAGGCGCGCTACTACCGGCTCACGAGCGCCGGGCGCAAGCGCCTGCAGGTCGAGACCGCGAGCTGGGAGACATACGTCGGGCTCGTGTCGCGCATCCTGCAACCCGCCTGACGCGAGCGACACGATGATTCCGCGCCCCTTTGCCGCTCTGCGGCGCGCGTTGCGTCCGATCCCGCGTCCGCGCGACGAGGCCGACGACGAGATCCGGTTTCACCTCGAGATGCGCGCCGCCGAGATGATCGCGCGCGGAACGCCCCCCGACGAGGTGCGCGAGGCGGCACTTCGCTACTTCGGCGACGCCGACGCCGTGCGCTCGGAGTTGGACACCATCGACACCTGGGAGAATCGTCGTATGAGCTTGCTCGAAACGCTCGACGGGCTCCGCACGGATCTCGGCTACGCGGTCCGCACCCTGCGGCGCCAGCCGGCGCTGGTCGCCGGTATCGTCGCGACCTTCGCCCTCGCCATCGGCGCCAACGCGGCGATGTTCGGCTTGGTTCGCCAATTGTTGCTCGCCGCCCCGCCCGGGATCGCCGACGCCGAGCATGTCGCCCGTGCCCGCGTCGTTTACATCAGCGAAGACGGCGACAGCTTTCGGATGACCACGACGTCGTACCCGGCATTTCGGGCGCTCCAGTCGACCGGCGCGACGTTCGCCGCCGTAGCGGCGACGCGTCCGGATACGATCGCGATGGGGCGCGCCGAATCGGCCACTGAAGTGGCGTCGATCGCCGCGACGGCCGACTACTTCGCCGTCATGCAAACGCGGCCCTCGCTGGGCCGCTTCTTCGGGCCGAGTGACGATGCACCGCCTGGCGGCGCACCGGTCGTCGTGCTGTCGCATGCGTTCTGGAAGCGCAAATTCCACGGCGACGCCGCCGTGCTCGGAACCGATGTGGTCCTCGACGACGAGCCCTTCACGATCATCGGCGTCGCGCCGCCGGGCTTCAACGGCGACGCCCTCGCCGCGGTCGACGTGTTCATTCCACTGAGCGCGGCCTTTCGCAACCGCGAGCCGTCGTGGCGCACGGACGAGCGGTTGAACGTCGTGTCGGTAGTGGCGCGACTCCGCCCTGGTGTAATGCTGGCGGGCGCACAGCGCGCGGCGACGGCCACGCTGCGCACAGCCCTCGATGGGCGCCGCGACAATTCGACCGCGACGATCGAGCTCGAGTCCGTGGTGCCGGGAGCGTCGGCGCGTCAGACCCCGCAGGCGCGGATCGCACTGTGGCTATCGGGAGTGTCCCTCGTTGTGCTCCTCATCGCCACGGCGAACGTGGCGACGTTGCTTCTGTTGCGGGCGCTCGCGCGCCGTCGCGAGATCGCCGTGCGCATCGCCCTCGGTGTCGGACGCGCGCGGCTCGCCCGCCAGTTGCTCACCGAAAGCCTCCTCCTCGCCGCGGCGGGCGCCGCGGTCGGTCTTGTCGTTGCGCGCTGGCTCGCCGGCATCATTCGCGTGACGCTCTTGCCGGGCCTCGCGCCGTCCGAGCGATTCGTCGAGGGACAGGTGTTGGTCGCCACGGCGGTCGTCGCCATCGCCGCCGGCGTGCTGGCCGGACTGGCGCCGCTCGCGCAGCTCGCTCGGCGCACTATCACCGCCGAGCTCAATGCTGCCGGCGGGCGGGGTTCGGCGCAGCGCTCCGCTATGCAGCGCGGACTCGTCGGTCTTCAGGTTGCGCTCTGTACGGTGCTGTTGGTGGGTGCAGGCGTATTCGTCCGCAGCCTTCAACGTGTGCAGTCTCAAGACCTCGGGTTCGACACGAGCCGCTTGCTCCTCGTGGAGCTCGACTTCCGCCGCAAGCTCGGCGGGTTCGTCAACGACCAGATCCACGTCGAAGCGGCCGCCCGCCTGGCGCTGCTTCCCGGTGTGTCGGGCGCGACCGTCGTGCAGGCGATGCCATTCGGCTTCCATCACATTCCACCCATCAGCGTACCTGGACTCCCCACGCCTCCCACGGCGAACGGACAGCTTCCGATCCTGTATGGCGCAACGCCTGAATACCTGCGCCTCATGAACGTGAAACTGCTCGAAGGGCGGCTGATCACGGCGCGCGACACGCGCGAGTCCCCCCTGGTCGTGCTCGTGAACGAATCGATGGCGCGCGAAACGTGGCCGGGGCAGTCGGCCATCGGGAAATGCATCCGCGCTGGGCATGGGACGTCGTTCGCTCCGTCCCCGCTCGCTGTGGCGTCGCTTCCGTGCCGGGAGGTGGTTGGAGTCGTGCGCGATTCACGCGCCCGCTCGCTGCGTCCCGTCGGGCGCGAGGCGTCCCTGATGCAGTACTACATTCCGTTCCCGCAGTTGCCCGGATTTCCCGCGCCGGACGCGAAGGAGGTGAATGCGCTCCTCGTCGGCGTCACCGGCGACGTCGATCATATGGTCGGCGCCGTGCAGCGATCCGTGCAGGGCGGGAGCTCCGTCCCGGTGTACGCGCGCGTGCGGCCGTATCAGGACCTTCTGGACCCACAACTGCGCCCGTGGCAGCTGGGTGCCACGCTTTTCTCGGCGTTCGGCGTGCTGGCGCTGGGGATTGCTGCGGTCGGGCTGTTCGGCGTCGTCTCGTACGTGGTCGCACAGCGGACGAAGGAGATCGGCGTGCGGCTCGCGCTGGGCGCCTCGCGTGCAACGGCCGGCAGACTCGTCATAACCGATGCGGTGCGAATGGTCGCGGGAGGCGTCGCCGTCGGAATCGTCGTCGCGCTGATCGCTGCTCCCGCCGTTCAGTCGCTGCTCTTCGCGACGTCGGCGCGCGAGGCGGTCGTGATGATCGGCGCCGCGGCCGCGCTGCTCAGCGTCACCGTCGTTGCGGCGGCCTTCCCGGCCTGGCGCGCGTCGCGCGTGAGCCCGATGATCGCGCTGCGGAACGAGTAGTTGTCATCCCGAGCGCAGCGAGGGATCTGCTTTCCCAACCCCGTAGCTGGCCCCACGCGGCGGAAAGCAGATCCTTCGGTCGCGGTGCTCCCTCAGGATGACAACGCTAGAAGCTCACCCAGTAATTCGCCTTGATCGCGAAGATGTTGTCCGACGGGCCGGCGCAGATATGCCGGAGATCGTCGCTCGACCGGAAACGAGGGTTCGTCGTGCCCGCCGAGCAGTTCGAGCTCCACACGAAGAACAGTGTGGACCCCGGCCGATACTCCCAGCGGACGACCGCGTTACCGAGCAGCGAGCGTGAGTTGAAGTCGCGGTTCGCGATTGTCACGCTACGGCGCGGGCCGGCGCCGTCCGGGTCTGCCGCATAGAACGCGACGTCGGCCGACGCACACGCCGTCGATCGCGATTGCGAGTCCAGGCATTGCAATGTCGATCCCGGCATTTGCCCGTATTCCAGGTAGTCCAACGACCGCGGCCGGGCCAGCTCCTTGAGCCCGTGGTAATCGCCCGTCGCGACGAACGGCTGCGCGTACAGCTGGAGCGACACGGTGGGGCGGAAGGTGACATTGAGCCGCGTCGTCAGATCGAGGCTGTGCTGCTCGACCTGCGCGAAGACGTACTGGCGTCCGAATGTCGTCGTCGCGGTCGCGTCGGTTTGGGACTGAACGAACTGCAGCATGCTGTTCGACGCCGAGTAATTCGGCTGCACCGAGACCGTGATTGCCTGCGTCGGACGCATGTCGACCGATGACGATACGCCGGCGCCCCAGCCCTCGATCTCGTTCCTCGAGTAGTACGCGCTCGTGTAAGCCGACGCCGGCTTTCGCGAGTCCGATCCGATGCCGCCGCTCACGTTCCAGAACGCCGGCATGGACGCCAGCGGGCCGCCGCGCGTCAGGTTGTCGGATTGAACGCGCCATGCCTTGTTGAAGTGCGCGTCCACCGACCAGTAGTTGAGAAGCGTGAAGAAGGCGTTTGCGTTGTAGCCGGCGCCGGTAGCGACGCCGTCGAAGTTGCGAGTGAGGAAGGCGTTGTTGCCCAGGAAGGCGTAGCGGAAGACGCGCCCCGGCTTCGACCACCGTCGATTGATGAAGGCGGAGAAGTTCTCGTCGTCGGCGCTCGTCTGGAATCCCGCGTCGTTCACCTCGAAGCCGGGCGACGTGAGACTGCCGAACAAGCCAAACTGATAGTTGCCCGCTTCCTTCCCCAGATTGAGCAACGCGCTCCAACCGCCGAGCGACGTGGCGGCGGGATCATAGCGCACCACGTTCGCATCCGGGCGCTGGTAGTATCTCGCCGACGAGAGTTGCGCGCGCTGAATAGCCAGCGTGTCGCCGGCGATGCGCGAGGCGACGAAGGAGCCGCTCAGGTTGTA
>Ga0137427_10001342_pt1 | contig 11235 bp, 9 predicted proteins | sample EasRivERMZT700_2_FD_102309 | JGI IMG/M metagenome (GOLD analysis project Ga0137427, IMG submission 102309) | Soil microbial communities from meander-bound floodplain in the East River, Colorado, USA - East River MetaG ERMZT700_2 | ecosystem: Environmental > Terrestrial > Soil > Floodplain ...
ACTTCGGCATGGCGCGCGCACAATTTCACAAGAACCAGCGGGTCTACGTGCGCCCGGTCGGAACCTGGGCGCAAATCGAGCGCGTGGTCCCGCACTGGACGAAGGGTCTCGAAGAGCCCATCCGCATCCACTACGACGTCGGCTTGGGCCGCGAATTCGTGTCGGACGAGCTTCAGGCGGAAATCGATGCGTCATCTGCAACCGATGATGGCGAGCAATGGCGCATCTTGCGCGCCCGCAACAAGTGGCAGACGGATACCGAGACTGCGGCCCATCCCTATCCCGGCACGCATCCCGTCGTTCTTACGGGTGAAAACGAGTGGGGCGGCTGGCGCGTTCCTGGTGCGGAATATGCGCTCTCCCCGATTCGTATCGAGCGCCAAGCCCGGTTGATAGCCGTTGCGCCGCGCCTGGCGTCCATCGTTCGGAAGCTCGCGGAGTGGTCGGTCAAATCGCCTGCCGCCGTTCCCGAGTCGTTGTCGGAAGTGGTGCGCGAGTGCCGCGAGGCCGTGACCGCGCTCGACAACACCGCGGCATAGACCTGCCGTTTCCGAAATAGATTTTGCGCACCCTCGTGCTGCGAATGGTTTGGGTCCATAGCATCGGATAGGCTGGGCCTATTCTTTGCTTGATGGAGGGCAGAATGGCTGTTGCTTATTCAGCCGCACCGCGCTTCGAGATGGCTCGCGTCGCCAAGCGCACATTCAGTGTGATCTCCGACAATATCGCAGCCTTCGCATTGCTGTCCTTGGTGCCCAGCGCCTTATTGGCTGCCCTGAGCCTGGGAGGCAATCTGTTCGAGGACGCTGCGGGACAGCCGACGCTTCCCGATCTCAATGCGCTTGGCTGGTTTGCATTGGGCGGACTCGTCTATCTGGCGAGCGGCGTCATTCTTCAGGCTGCCGTGGTCCACGGAGCCGTTGTCTCGCTCAATGGCAAGCGCGCCTCTATTGCCGACTGTCTCTCTACCGGTCTTAAAAATCTCGTGCCTTTGTTCCTGATCGGTTTACTTATGGTGCTTGGGATATCCGCCGGCATGATCTTGCTGTTCGTGCCGGGCATCATGCTCCTGGTGATGTGGAGTGTTGTGGCTCCGGCCTGCGTCGTTGAGCACACCGGCGTCTTCGGCGCGTTCAGCCGCAGCCGCGAACTGACCCGCGGCCATCGTTGGGCGATTTTCGGGCTGTATGTGGCTTTCATCATTCTAATGATCATCATCTCGATGGTGTTCGCCGGTCTGACCGGCATGAGTACGCTGGGAGCGCCAGCCGCAACCACCCCTTGGGCCGTGCAAATGGTCAGTGGCATAGTTAGCTCTATGATCAGTGGAATTATCGGTTCGACGTTCCTTGCCTCCGTTTATTACGAACTACGCCAGATCAAGGAGGGCGTCGGTCCCGAAGTACTCGCTGCCGTGTTCGATTGAGCGACAGAGCGGTGACCTTGGCCCAACGCACTGCTACCTCGCCTCTTCAAGTCACACGCGTGGTGCGTTTTACGTTCCAGGTCATTCGACGCAATCTGCTGCGGTTTCTCGGCCTCTCCGCGATTGTCACCGCGCCGGCAGTGCTTTTCACCCCTTGGGAAGCGGCCTATCCAAATGCAAACCTATGGGATCTTCCCCTTGCACTTCCGCTCGCCGTGGAGATTGTTGCGGCAACGTTGTTGACGGCAATCATCACGCGAATGATCGTCCCCGACAGCGCCGGACACTACCATCCGCTTGCAAAGAGCATTCAACCCGTCATCAATGATTTCGCCGCCCTCGCGATGATTGGTCTTTTCAGCAATGTCGTCATTCTGCTCAACATTTTCGCACCCATTCTTGTGCGCGATTATTTCCCCGACCCATACATTGACCAGGTCACCACTGTCGTCCTGGTGTTGGGCATCACCGCTCTCGTTCTTCTTGGTTTGTTTTTGACCGTGCTTCTGGCGATGCTCATCCCCGTCAGGACAATCGAGCAAACAGACTTTGTCCGGACCTTCGTTCGAGGGGCTGAGCTTACCAGAGGAAATCGATGGCCGATCTTCGGGTTGACGATCGCCATGATCGTCTTGGCAGGTGTCGGCGAAGGCGCAGTCTATATCATAGTGGGCGATCCGCTCGCCGAAGGAGCACCGAGCAACGGAGCAGCCTCGATCCTCGGGAGGGCTCTCGTCGCAACGGCAGTTTCGGTCACCGCCGCGACGGGGACAGCCGTCCTCTATTGCGAATTGCGCCGGATCAAAGATGGCCCCGCGCCGAGAGAACTCGCATTAGAGTTCGATTGAGCATCATGCCTTGTCGTGTTTGTCGCGGCGGCGGTGGCCGAAGAGGAGCCGCCCTTCGAGCTTCGTCCTGAGCGCGAGGTAATAGGCTTCCAGGAACGCCCGGTCGGTTTCGCCTTGCGCCTTGCTCCGCTTGATCTTGGCGCGAATGCGGGCGGCCACGGCTTGCATCGTCGCCTCGTCCTTGCGCCGCAGGACCTCCTCGAGCACGCTCAGCTCCTTCACGCCGTAAACGTCGGCTTCCGCCTGCGTGATCGTAAGGCCCGCGGCCCGTTCGCCTGAAGCGAGATCGAGCTCGAGCGCTCGCCTGGGGGCATGGATTACCCATGTGCCCGCCACGAAATCGCCGATACGCAGCCGGTCCCGGTTGAAGAACGGAAAGAAGACGAAAACCGCGCACCAGATCGTTCCGGCGAGCGCCCCCCATATCCCCGCCTCGCGTCCATAGACGAACAGGAAGCTCATCGGCAGGAACAGCTCGATCTCGCGCATGGCGTTGCGGGCGAAGATGGCGTCGAAGCCCAAGGGCTCGCCGTTGCGCGTGGCCACGCGCAGCCCGACCGCCCGTTTCCCCGGCGTCGCGCCGCGAGGCGTGAGCTCGAACGCCATGAAATAGAAATTGCGCAGGAAGAACGCCGCGAGGAGCCAGATGATCTGCGTAATCCCTGTCGATTGGAATCCGGTCGAGATCATCGCGGCGATGGACAACAGCGTCATTCCGACTAGCACGCCGACGATGATCGCAGCGTCGATGAAGAAGGCGGTTGTGCGCTCGCTCACTTCGGCGAGCTTGAGGCGAAGGTCGATGCCCTCCGGCGTGATCAGCTCGCGCACACGCTCGGTAGGCAACGCCGGACGACCAGCAGGCGCAGCCGTTTCAACCGTGCTCATCGCTCTCCTCCATCCGCGGCAGGTAGAGATAGAGCAGCCAGAACAGCAGCGCGAAGGCGCCGATCGCGTAGCGCAATCCCGTATCCGTCAGCACTTGGCGCCCTACCCCCTCGAGCGCACCGGCAACGCCAAGCATGATCACGACTCCGGTCATGACGATTGCAGCCTTGCGCCCCGCGGCGCTCATCGCGTCCACGCGCGAGCGCTGGCCGGGAAAGGCGAGCGTCCAGCCGAGACGAAATCCGGCCGCGCCCGCGAGTGCGATCGCAAACAATTCGGTCGTGCCGTGAATGAACAGCCAGCCGCCGAACTCGATGCCCAACCCGCGCGACGCGAAGAGCGCGACGAACGCACCCAACATCATTCCATTGGTCAGGACGAGGAACGCCGCAGGGAGGCAGAAGGCGAAACCGAGCGCAAAGGCGAAGAGCGCGATTTGCGCATTGTGGGTAAAGAGGAACGTGGCGAAGATCGAGAGCCCGCTCTCCTCATCCGAGAACAAGGTCGAGCGAAGCTCCTCGGTCGCTGCCGCCGGCCCGCGTCCGCCGGCCAAACCAGGCGAGACGAACGAATAGAACCACGTCGAATCGCGCATGACGAGCATGTACGCCACCGCTGCACCCAAAGCCATCACGGCCACCGCGATCAGGGTTTCAAGCCACAGATCCTGCGCAGCACGCGGCCAGTCGCGCCGGAAAAAAGCGGCGATGCGCTTTGCGAATGTCGTGCGCGTTCCATACACGAAGAAATAGGCACGCGTGCAAAGGCTCTCGAGATAGGCGATGAGAGCCTGATCCAGCGAAATGGCTCGCGCGACGGAAAGCGATGACAGCGCCGAACGGTACAGCACCGGGAGCGCGATGATCTCGTCATCGCTGAGCGCGGCAGCAGAGGATCTTTCGGCGCGCGCGAGAAGGTCCTCCAGCCTGCGCCATTCCGTCTCGCGCTCCTTGCGGAAACGATGGCTTTTGAGCGTCAGCTCCTGCATCGCCGCGTCCTAGAGCACATTGCGCCGCTTCAGATCGAGATAGGCGTTCAGCAGGCTGGCGCCCGCACGTTCGACCGGCGCATCGACGACCTCGACACCCATCCGGCGAAGGCGCGAAATGACGGTCTCGCGCTCGCGCAGCAAGGTATCGGCAATGACGGCACGCGAGACGTCGCTCGGCACCGACGGTTCCTTGTCCGCCATCGCCTCGAGCTCTTCGTCGCGGAAGACGACGAACAGGACCATGTGGCGGCGCAGCAGCCGCTCGATGTTCTCGATCATCAGTTCGGCGCTGGTGGAATCGGAGAACTCGGTGAACACGGCGATCAGCGAACGACGCTGGAGCTCGCCCGACAATTGCGTCAGTCCGAGCGTATAGTTGGTCTCTTCGGTCGAGTAGTCGATGCGCGCGCCGAGCGACTGCAACAGCGGGAAACCCCGCGCTCCCGACACCGCGCCGCTCGACAATCTGGGCCTCGCGTCGAACGCATAAAGCCCGACGCGGTCGCCGAGCTTCAGCGCCGCGAAGGCGAGCAGGAGTGCCGCATGAAGCGCCCGGTCGATGCGGGGCTGGCCGGCGAGCGGCTCGCACATCAGCCGGCCCGTGTCGAGCGCGAGGATGATCTGCTGGTTGCGCTCGGTGTGGAACTCCTTGGCCAGCAGCGCGGCATGCCGCGCTGTTTGCTTCCAATCGATCGTGCGTCGGTCCATCCCGGCGCGAAAATCCCGCAGCGCGTGAAACTCCGCGCCGTCACCGATGTCGCGCTGCGCATTGAAGCCGAACAGCGCGTTGCGCTGAAACAGCCGGAGCGCCTCCTCTTTGACCGCGCGAACATTGGGGGTGATCGGAATGCCGGCATCGAGCGCCTTGACGGTCTGCTTCCAGACGAGCCCCAGCGGGCCCTGCCACCGAACCCAAACCCTGTGCAACCGCCCCGCGCCTCGGCGCAAGGCGCTCAGCCGGAAGCGTGCTTCGCCGCCTCCACCTGTGATCGCCACGCTGCGCCGAACCGGATGGCTGCGGAGAATCCCGTTCGTGTCCAAGGCGAACTCGGCGCGCGTCGGCGGCAGCCTCGTGGCAAACGTCGCGCGAAACCGCGCGTCATCGCTCGTCCCGACCGCAAGCCCTGCGGGCAGCATCTGCTGCACCGTCATCTCGGACCACAGTCCGCCCAGCATCGCGTCGGCGCAGAGGGACACCGCCACGAACAGCAGCCATGCAACGCCGATGAACCAGAAATCGGGCGCCGCCAGTCCCGCCACGAGCGCCAAAGGCGCACCGAGAAACGCGAGCAGAATGGCGCGCCTTGTGGGATAGATCATCGCGGCGCTTCCACGCGTTCGACGATTCCCGCGATGATATCGTCGACGCGGCGTCCGTCGATTTCGGCGGCCGGCGACAGCACGAGGCGATGGCGCAGCGCCGGCAGCATCAAAGCCTTGATGTCGTCCGGGATCACGTAATCGCGTCCCTCCAGCACCGCACGCGTGCGCGCGGCGGTGGCGATCGCCGCGGCCGCCCGGGGTGACGCGCCGTAAGCGATATCAGCACTCGACCTTGTCGAGCGCACGAGCGTCACGACATAATTCACGAGCGCATCGTTCAGCCGGACCGCGGAAACGGCTTCGATCGCGGCGGCAACGTCATGAGCGCCGCTTACGGGCGAGACGCCGAGCTGACCGGGGTCCGGCATGCCGAGACGGTGCCCGTGCGACGAGACGATCGTCCGCTCGTCCGCTTCACTCGGGTAGTTCAGCGTCTGCTTGAACAGGAAGCGGTCCAGTTGGGCTTCGGGCAGCGGATAGGTGCCCTGCTGCTCGATCGGGTTTTGAGTCGCCACCACCATGAAACGATCGCCCAGAAGGTGCGACTGGCCGTCGAGCGTGACCCTCCGTTCCTGCATCGCCTCGAGCAGCGCAGCCTGCGTCTTGGGCGGCGTCCGGTTGATTTCATCGGCAAGCAGGATATCGCAGAAGATCGGTCCCTTCGTCAGCGTGAAGGTGCTGGTTTGGAAGTTGAAAAGGTTCGTCCCCACGATGTCGCCCGGCATCAGGTCGGGCGTGAACTGGATGCGCCCGAACTTGAGGTCGAGGCTGCGCGCGAAGCACTGCGCAAGAAGCGTCTTGGCCGTGCCGGGCGGACCCTCCAGCAGAACATGTCCGCCGGAAAAGAGTGAGATCAGCATCAGGTCGAGGGTCTCGGAGTGACCGACGATCACCTTGGCGACCTCCCGCTTGATGCGGTCCGCGAGCGCCGCGACGCTATCAAGATTCATGAATCATGCCCCTTCTCCAGCGGTACAGCTTGCGCGCGGCCCTCAGCGCATCGCTCGCGTCCTTGGCCCTTTGCGCTTCGGCGATGAGATCGGCAAGCGGCGGCGCCGGATCATTGCGCCGGCGTTGGCGATCGAGCAGATCGTTGAGGACGTCGTCGCGAGTGTCCGGCGGTACGCCTACGATTCGCGCGACGCGGCGGCGAATCGCGGCGGCGTAGCGCGGCACGATGCGATGCTCGCGTCCGACCATCGCGATCAGCGCGGCGGAGTTGTCAGCGAGGGCCTGCTTGCCCAGGGCCAAGACCCGCCCGCCTTCCTGAGGCGCGCCGAAACGCACCGCCGCATGCACCCCCATGAGGAGCGCCGCGAGCAGCGCGCAGAGGGTGGCGCCAAGCAGCGGCGGCTCGAAGACGAGACGCAGCAGGTTGGGCGATCGCCTGTAACCGCTGAGCGTGACGTCGAAGATGACCGGGCCGTTGCCCTGACGAATGCCTTCGATGATCTCTGCCGCGAGTCGCGCCGTGGCAAGGTCGTTCAAGCCATGCGTATTCATCAGGTCGGGATCGGAGAGAACGTAGATTTCCGTCCCCTCCTGCCGTGCGACGACCGCTCGATTCATCCCGTCGCTGACATAGCCGACCCACTGGTTTCCGGAAATCGTCTGGATCGATTCGATGGAACCGGACATTGCCTCGCTCCCGTTCAAGCCGTTGCGCAGCACGACAGGCTGCGTGCCGATGGCCTGCGAGAGTCTCGACTGCGAGATGGGCTCGAGGATACGTTCGACGATCGCATCCTCGTCGAACAAACCGGCATTGCGCACCCAGCCCGCGCGCAACGGGTCGGGCGCGGCGATCCATTTCGGCAGGATGATGAGCTGGGGTTCTATGTCCGTGACGGCGAGGATCTCCGCCCCCCTGTTGTTCAGGCTGGGCGTGAGCACGATCAGGCTCGCCTTTTCGTATTCCTCTTCGTTCAATCCCTGGCTGATGAGGACCGGAACACCCTGCGCGCGCAAAAAGGAAACCAGCCCGGCAAAACCTACGGCGGAGCGAGAGAAGGCATTGGTGCGGCCGTCACCCTCGCCGCTGTAGTCGGGCGCATAGGCCGAGAACACGACATAGAAGAGCAGCGCGAACGCGCCGACGGCAACCATTGCAAGGGCCACGACCGGCGAAAAAAGCGGCCGGGCGGCGGCAGTGCTTTCAGCCGTGTCGCTCAACTGGTTTTGCCCGCCCAGGTTTCGGAGAACGCAAATTCCTCATAGGCGAGCCGCATTTCCGAAAAATCCCTGGCGTCGACCCGGCGTCCGCCGAAGAAGCTCCGCTCGACCGTGGCCACAAGGCGGCCGAGCGCGCGGCTTGCGGCCGCCGGCAACGCCTTCAGGGAGACGATGTCCCGGCTGGTCAAAGCGGGCTTGAGCGTATGGGGGCGTTTGGCGTCGATCTCCTCGAGGCTGCGGTAAAGCAACAGGTGCACCGCCTCCGCGAAGCGTCCCTCCGCGGCCAGCCTGTCGGCGTCGCTCAGAAGCGCCCGCGCACGGGCCACCGGCGGGCGCCAATCCGAAGCGGCGGTTTCGCCGTCCGGCTTGGGCAGCTTGCTCCGGCGATAGCGGAGCAGGTCCCGCGCGACGAAGTAGAGGATGAACCCTGCGAGCGCTGCGACGCCGAGCCAGAACAGGATCTCGAACAGCGGCTGCAATGCGCGCAGGAACTCGAAGATTGCCCGAAGCCAATCCGGCACTTCCGGAGGAGGAGGCAGCGCGTCGAACTCGAATTGGAGCCCGGGTTCCCGCAACAGAGTCCGGTGGGCCGCCTCAACACGATCGGCATTCGCCGCCAGATCGGCCACGGGTGTCCCGGAGTCCGCCATAGAATCTCCCCTCGCCCGCAACAATAGCCCACAATCCCCAGCCAAGACTTCCAAGCACACCGGAGGATTCAACGAAAAATTGAAGGTTCAATCCGAAATAAGACCCAAGCGGCGTGAAACCGCTTGCCGGGGTCGCCGACCGCCTCTTTCCCACGCCCCGCCGTCGCTTATAGTCCTGCGCCGGGGCAGAAGGATGATGATGAAGACCACAGAGCCGCGCGCCACCCATCTCAGGGACTACCGCCCCCCTTCGTACCGGATCCCCGAGATCGCACTCGATTTCAACCTTGACGGCTCGGCCACACGCGTCACCGCGACGATGCAGGTGGAGCGCATGGCGGCCGGATCCGAGCCTTTGGTGCTCGACGGACAGCGCCTCAAGCTGATCTCGATCAAGCTCGACGGCAAGACACTCGAGCCCTCCGCCTACTCGGCCGATTCGACGTCCTTGACCGTGTTCGATCCGCCCCAGTCCTTCACGCTCGAGCTCGTCACCGAAATCGCGCCCGCCGAGAACACGGCCCTTGAGGGTCTTTACATGGCGAGCGGCATCTACTGCACCCAGTGCGAGCCGGAGGGCTTCCGCTGCATCACCTATTTCATCGACCGGCCCGACAACCTCGCCCGATTCGAGACCCGCATCGAGGCGCCGCAATCCGTTGCGCCCGTGCTGCTGTCCAACGGCAACCTGATCGAATCGGGCGACCTCGACGATGGCCGGCACTTCGCCATATGGCGCGATCCTTTCCCCAAGCCGTCTTATCTGTTCGCGCTGGTGGCAGGCGATCTCGGCCACATCAGCGACCATTTCGACACGATGTGCGGGCGGCGCGTGGACCTGCGCATCTATGTCGAGCACGGCAACGAGCCGCGCGCCCTCTATGCGATGGATTCGCTCAAGCGCGCCATGCGCTGGGACGAAGAGGCGTACGGCCGCGAATACGATCTCGACATCTTCATGATCGTGGCGGTGTCGGCCTTCAACTTCGGCGCGATGGAGAACAAGGGCCTCAACATCTTCAACGACAAGGTGCTGCTGGCCAGCCCCGAGACCGCAACCGATGACGACTATGCGCGCATCGAAGCGGTCGTCGCGCACGAATATTTCCACAACTGGACCGGGGATCGGATCACCTGCCGCGATTGGTTCCAGCTCGCGCTCAAGGAGGGCCTGACCGTCTTTCGCGAGACCGGCTTCGTCGGCGATATGCGCTCACATGCGGTGCGCCGCATCACCGACGTGAAGGATCTGCGCCTGCGGCAATTCCAGGAGGATGCCGGCCCCCTCGCCCACCCCGTGCAACCCGATTGCTACATCACGATCGACAATTTCTACACCGCAACCGTCTACGAGAAGGGTGCGGAAGTCGTCGGCATGCTGCGCACGATCCTTGGCGCCGAGACCTTCCGGAAAGGCATGGACCTTTATTTCGAGCGCCACGACGGAGAGGCGGCGACCGTCGAGGACTTCATCCGTTGCTTCGAGGATGCGAGCGGCCGCAAGCTTGAACAATTCCGGCTCTGGTATTCCCAGGCCGGGACACCCGAGGTGCAGGTCGAAGGCGCTTACGATCCGAACGCCAAGACCTACGCGCTCGATCTTAAGCAGTCCGTGCCACCGACGCCGGGCCAGCCCGAGAAGAAGCCGATGCACATTCCGCTTGCGCTCGGAATGATCGGCAAGCGTAGCGCCAAGCCGCTGCCGCTCACGCTCCAAGGCGAGAACACGCCAGGGCCTGAGGATCGCGTGGTCGAGCTGGTGCGCCCGGAACAGCGTTTGGTTTTTTCCGGAGTGGCCGAGGAGCCGGTCCTCTCCTTGGGCCGGGGCTTTTCGGCGCCGATCGTCGTCCGCTGCTCACAAGACGCGGCGACACGCGCCTTCCTCATGAGCCATGATGCGGATGCCTTCAACCGATGGGAAGCGGCGCAGAAGCTTTCCACCGAAATTCTCGTTGGAATGATCCGCGCGATCCAGGGCGGACACCCCGCCGCAGCCGATCCCATATACGTCGAAGCGATCGGGGGCGTGATCGCGCGCGCCGATGAAGATCACGCCTTCACCGCCCTGATGCTGGTTCCGCCCAGCGAAAGCGAGCTCGCGCTCGCGGTCACGCCGATCGATCCCGAAGCGATCCACGATGCGCGCCGGCGCCTGGTCTGGGCCATCGCCGATGCCCATGGATCGGCGCTCGCTTCGCTCTACACGAATCTGGACTCGCGAGGCGCCTTCAATCCCGACGCGGCCTCGGCCGGACGCCGGGCGCTGCGAAACGCTGCGCTGCGCTTCCTAACCGTGGCCGACGACGATTACGCCGCCGAGCTCGCCGAAGCCCATTACCGGGCCGCGACCAACATGACGGATATGACCGCCGGCCTTGCGGCCCTCGCCAGAACCGCAAATCCGCGTCGCGAACGCGCGTTTGCGGATTTCCACGATCGCTTTCGCGACGATCCGCTGGTGCTCGACAAGTGGATGGGCCTGCAGGCCATGTCGCCGCAGCCCGACACGGTGGATCGCGTGCGCACGCTCATGGGCCATCCCGTGTTCTCGCTCAAGAATCCGAACCGCGTGCGCGCGCTGATCGGTGCCTTCGCGATCGGGAACCCGTTGCGCTTCCACGACAAGTCCGGTGCCGGCTACCGCCTCGTCCGCGAGGTGGTGCAGACACTGGATTCGATCAATCCGCAGACCGCCGCCCGCATGGCCGCAGCCTTCGAAACCTGGCGCCGCTACGATCGCGAGCGGCAGGCTCTGATGCGGGCTGAGCTCGAGGCGATCGCAGGCCGTCCGGGCCTGTCGGCCAACCTCTACGAAATGGCCACAAAGATGCTGGGCTGAGGCCACGCGGCCTGCCGAAATCTGTATCGTTCCGGCTCAATCGGCCCCGCCTGCGCTAAAAAGACGCTACCCATTCTTTGCTCAGGGCACGGAGCGCA
>Ga0137427_10001346_pt1 | contig 11228 bp, 9 predicted proteins | sample EasRivERMZT700_2_FD_102309 | JGI IMG/M metagenome (GOLD analysis project Ga0137427, IMG submission 102309) | Soil microbial communities from meander-bound floodplain in the East River, Colorado, USA - East River MetaG ERMZT700_2 | ecosystem: Environmental > Terrestrial > Soil > Floodplain ...
ACCCAGTCCGGATGACTCGGGAGCGAGTGCAGAAACGGCTGCAGCTCGGCGAGCGTCATCGTCCGGTCGACGGGTGTGCTGTAGCCGACCACGTGCAGCGTGGACTCGCGCCACTCGGCGAAGCGTTTTCCGCTCTCGTGCTCGATGAATCCTTCCCGGATGGACCATTCGTCCGGCACGGTCCAGTCGAAGACTGGCGTGCCGGATCGGACTTCTGCGACCTCGAGCGGGACGATCGCCGCGAGACGCTCGACGGTGGCGCGCAGACCGGCTCCGGTGATGCTGCGGCCGATCGGATAGAGCTCGCGAACGAGACGGAGCGCCTGTGCCCCGACGGTCGACGCCAGTTCAGGTGTCTTGTCGTCCAGGCGAAGTGCCGCGGTCACCGGCTGAGTACCCGCTGGCGGGCGTACATGACGGCGCCGCCGACGTCGTCGACGAACGCGCGCCGATCCCAATTGCACATGCGCGCGAAGTACGTCAGCACGCGCATCCGCTCGGAGGCCGGCATCGGCGTGCTGAGCACGGCATTGAGCCAGCCGCCGTACCGTTTCCAGACCTGAAACAGCACGCGTGCGCTCATGGTCGGATAGTGGTGCCGCCGCCACGCGGCGCGATCCTGCAGGGCGGTCGCCGTGGCGACTTCCATGCGGCGGTAGTACAGGAACTCGTCCACCCGGACGATCTTGCCGAGCAGCGCCAGGTGGCCGATGAGCACTTCGTCGGCCTGGAAGTAGCGGTCGATGAGCCGGGTTCGGCGGAGCGCCTCCATCCGAATCAGTCCGTTCATCGTGTTGTTGAGCTGCAGGTCGGTCGTCAGGCGTCGCAGTCGCGCCGACGGCGTCGCATCGAGCACCTCGATGTCGAACGCGTAGTCGGTCGAGGACGTGAGGTCCGCCGCGAACAGCCGCGTCCGCGGCGCGGCGACGACGGCATCGTCGTGGGCCTCGAGCGCCTCGAGACAACGCGCGAGAAACGCCGGCGCGCACCAGTCACTCGAGGACGCCCATTTGAAGTAGCGGCCGCGCGCCGCGCGGACCACGGCGCTGTAGTTCGGATTGGCGCCGATGTTCTCGGGCTGGCGGATGTAGCGCACACGCGCGTCCGTGCGCGCGATCGCGCTCACCACGTCCCCGGTGCCGTCGCCGGACGCGTTGTCGCTCACGACGAGCTCGAGGTCGCCGTACGTCTGCGCGAGGATCGACTCGATGGACGAGCGAATCGTCTTCGCGGCGTTGTACGCCGGCATGCCGACGGTGATGGTGGGGGAAGAGCTCATGGAACCTGGGCCCTACAGCACAAGTTTCCTCGCGTGAAACGCTTCGGCAAATCCGCTTGGCGATCGCGACTCCATCCCTCGAAGCCGCATGAGGCCGTAGAAGTTGTCCGCGACGAACCAATCTTTGCTGCGCTGGGTCGCGAAGTAGCGCTCGAGGTGACTGACCTTGCGCCGCGCGAGCGCCTTGGGCACGGACACGAACGTATTGGGCGGCGCGAGATCGCCTTCGTACTTGGGGATTTCGTACTCGAGCACGAGATGGTCACGCCAGGTGTTCCACGTGAGCTCACCGGTAATCCGATGATCCTGGTGCCGGTCGTCGATACGATGCGTGAGGATCACATCGGGCTGAACGAGGCCCTTCAGCTCCTCGAAGAAGGTCTTCACGTCGCCATACTGCGCGGGCAGGAAGCCGTCGCGAAATCCCCGCACGATGACACGCTGCGTCTTCGCGCCCTTCAGGAACGCCCGCGCGCTGCGCTCGGCTTCCTGCCGCCGAACGCCGGCCGCCGTGAGCACGACCCAGGTGACGTCGACCGGGCGGTGCGCCAGCCACGTGAGCACGGTGCCGCCACAGCCGATCTCGGCATCGTCGCTATGCGCGCCGAGGCAGAGAAGTTTCAGGGGCCGTTTGGCCGCGAGCTCGGGGAGCAGCCGCAGCATGCGCCTACTTCGTCCCCTTCCAGACCATCCAGGGACAGTTCTCGCGCGCTTCCATCCGGTCGAGGACGATCTTGTCCTTGAACGTATCCATGGCACTCCAGAAGCCCTCGTACTTCACCGTGTTCAGCCGGCCTTCCGCGAGCAACCGCTTGAATGGCTGCTCCACCAGTTCCTCACCCGGTTCCATGTACTTGAAGATCTCGGGGCGCAGGCAGAAGAACCCGCCGTTGATCCAGTAATCCGAGCCGCTGACGGGCGCGATCGACGTCACGACGCCGTGGTCGTTCGATTGCACGGCGTGAAAGCTCTGCGACGGCCGCACCGAAAGAAACGTCGCGACCGCACTGCTCGCACGGAACTTCGCCACGTGGTCGTCCAGCGGCAGGTCGCTCAGGCCGTCCGAGTAGTTGGCCAGGAACATCTCGTCCTTGTCGACGAGATGCTTCACGCGCATCAACCGCGTGCCGAGGTTCGAGTGCATGCCGGTCTCGACGAACGTGATCCGCCAGTCGTCGCAATCCGGCCCGAGGAGCTCGACCTTCCGTCCACCCTCGGAGAGGATGAAGTCGGTCGACATGGCCGGACGGTAGTCGAGGAAGAACTCGCGGATCATGTCGCCCCGATATCCGAGGCACAGGATGAAGTCCTTGAACCCGAAGTGCGCGTAGTAGCGCATCAGATGCCACATGATGGGCCGGTAGCCCACGTTGACCAGGGGCTTCGGCACCGTGTCGTTCCCCTCGCGCAAGCGCGTGCCGAGGCCGCCGCAAAACAGCACCACCTTCATCGGGAGCTCCACTGCAGGTCTTCGTCGATCTGGTGGGTGCGCTGCAGGTACTTCAGCTGCTTCAGGCGCGTGAAGGCGCGAAACTCGTAGGTGGTGTTCGAGAACTCGATGCGCTGGAACAGGTCGTGGAGCTCGAGGGCGCCGCGCGCCGCCGTCCAGCGGGCCTGGAAGCCCGGCAGCCGCGTCGCGATCTTGTCGAAGTTCACGCGGTAGCTGCGGTTGTCGCCGCTCGGCGGGCCGGCCGAGACCTCACACCCCGGGAACGCCTTGGCGACCAGCGCCGCGATCTCGCGAATCTGGTAGTTCTCCGACGTCGCGCCGACGTTGAAGACCTCGCCGTTGACCGCCTCCATCGGCGCCTCGAGGGCGCACCGCACGGACTCGACGATGTCCTCGATGTGGACGATCGGCCGCCACGGGCTGCCGTCGCTCACCATCGCAATCTTCTTCTTCGTCCACGCGAGGGCCGAGAGGTCGTTCAACACGATGTCGAAGCGCATGCGGGGTGACGGCCCGTACGCCGTCGCGTTGCGCATGAAGGTCACGCAGAAATCCGCGGACGCGAGTTGCTTGACGTCGCGCTCGACGTTGACCTTGCAGTGCGCGTAGGCCGTCTGCGGGTTCGTCGGCGACGTTTCGTCGAGGAAGTTCCCGCCGGAGCCCACGCCGTAGACACTGCACGACGAGGCGTAGACGAAGCGGCGCACGCCGGCGGCCTTCGCGGCCTTCGCGATGCGCACCGACCCCTCGTGATTGATCTTGAACGTGATTTCCGGCCGGTTCGCCCCGAGCGGATCGTTCGACAGCTCCGCCAGGTGCACGACGGCGTCGAAGCCCTCGAAGTCCTTCGGCTCCACCGCGCGCAGATCCTTGAAGATCGTGGGCGGCGCCGTCGGCATGCCGACGGGATCGAGGTACAAACAGCCGTCGCGATAGAAGCCGGTGTCGAGCCCCGTGACGTCGAAGCCTCGTCCGGCCAGGATCGGCGCCATGCGCGCGCCGATGTATCCCTCAGTGCCTGTGATCAGAATTTTCATGAAGTCGGTGTGCGCGCGCTAAAGAAAAGACTAGAGAATCGTGACGTCGGGAATCGGCACGACGAACCGGCCGCCCCATTCACGGATGTATGACAACTGCTGCATGACCTCGTCACGCAGATTCCAAGGCAGGATGAACACGTAATCGGGCTTGGTTTCCCGGATCCGGTCGGGCGCCAGAATCGGAATGTGCGTGCCCGGCGTGAACTTGCCCTGCTTGTAGGGATTCCGATCGACCGTGTAGTCGAGGAAGTCCGTCCGGATGCCGCAGTAATTGAGCAGCGTGTTGCCTTTGCCCGGCGCCCCGTACCCCGCCACGGACTTGCCCGCGCGCTTGGCGTCGATGAGGAAGCTCAGGATCGCGCGCTTGGTGGCCTCGACCTTCTGCGTGAAGGCGCGATAGGACTCGATGCGATTGACGCCGTCATGGAGCTCGCGTTCACGGAGGCCCATCGCCCTCGCCGTCACCGGCTTCGAGGCGTCGTCGGTGTGCCGCGCATAGATGCGCAGCGACCCGCCGTGCGTCGGCAGCTCTTCGACATCGAACAGCGTGAGGCCGTGGGCGGCAAACACCTTCTCGACCGCATAGAACGAGAGGTACGAGAAGTGCTCGTGATAAATCGTGTCGAACTGGTTCTCGGCCATCAACCGGAACAGGTGCGGAAACTCCATCGTGATGACGCCGTCGGGCGCGAGCAGCACCTTCATGCCGCCGACGAAGTCATTGATGTCGGGCACGTGCGCGAGCACGTTGTTGCCGAGCAGGAGGTTGGCGTGGCCGTGTTCGGCGGCGACCGCGCGGGCGGTCTCGACGCCGAAGAAGCGCACCGTCGTCGGAATCCCCTTCGCCATCGCAGCCTGCGCGACGTTCGCGGCTGGCTCGATGCCAAGGACCGGGACGCCGGCCTTCACGAAATGCTGCAGGAGGTAGCCGTCGTTGCTGGCGATCTCCATGACCTTCTTCGACCCGTCGATGCCAAAGCGCGCCCGCATGGCGTCCGCATAGCGCAGGGCGTGGGCGACCCACGAGTCCGAGAACGACGAGAAGTAGGCGTACTCGGTGAAGATCTGCGCCGGCGACACGTACTCCTCGAGCTGGACGAGATAGCACTCGTGGCAGATCCACACGTGGAGCGGATAGAACGGCTCCATGTGGTTGAGCTGGTCGCGCTCGATGTGGGTCTGGCAGAGCGGCGACATCCCGAGATCGATGAGCGTGTGGCGCAGCGGGGTCCGGCAGAAGCGGCAGGTCGCACGGCCGGCGCCGGCCGACTCGGTCTCACCCACGTTCGTCGTCTCAATGGCAGTCTGCATCTTCACCTCGTGACAAGGCATCTCGAACGGCCGCTCAGGCTTCGCCCCGTCCCCGAATGACTGGACCACCCTGCGGGGCTCGCGCGGTGCGCTGGAGCCGAATCCGGCGAATGACAATTCTGTGTCTGAATCACATGCCGGGCGAACGAGTGCTTGCCTGCGAATTAGTCTGAGGGGATTTCGAGAATCGTGCAATCAGGTATCAGCCTGATCGGCATACCGGATCCCTGGGAGGGGTTTACGAATATCGTCGGGATCCGTCCGCCTGCCGCGCGTGGTTCGGCGAGCCGGGCGCCGGAGATGGCCTTCTGAAGCGCTTACGGCCCGCTACGGCGCCGTGCGCAGGGCGAGGGCGGTCGATGGGCGACCGCGTTAATGTGCGCGCGCAGCGGCCTCAGATGCCGGGGACGAGGGCGTCATCACGCGATGCAAATGTGTGCAATTGTGTTGCGCCACGGCCGATCCCCGCGCCGGGCCCGTCAATCCCGCATGCTAGGATCGACGTGTTTCTCGCCGCGAATGCGAATCCTTCACGTGCTCGATGTATCCGTGCCCATGATCGCGGGCTATACATCGCGCAGCCGGTCCATCGTCAACGGCCAAAAAGCACTCGGCCTCTCCCCTGTCGTGCTGACGTCGGTGCGGCATCGCAACACCAACCGCGTCGAGCAGGAGGAGATCGACGGCGTCACCTACTACCGGACGCTCAAGCCGGAAACGCCCAAGCGCAATGTCGTCGCGGAGGTCTACTTCCTCGGTCAGCGGATTCTCGAGGTCGCGCGCAAAGAGCGCGTGGATGTCATCCACGCGCACAGCCCGATTCTCACGGGCATTCCCGCCTGGATGGCGGCGCGGCAGCTGGGACTCGGCACCGTCTACGAAATGCGAAGTCTCTGGGAGGACGCTGCGGTTGAACGGGGCGACCTGGCCGAAACGTCACCGCGGTATCGCGTGACGCGTGGGGCCGAGACCTTCCTCGCGAATCGCGTGGATGCGCTCGTCTGCATCTGCGAGGGCCTGCGCAACGACGTCCGGAGCCGGGGCCTGTCGGAGGACCGGCTTCACGTGGTCCCCAACGGCGTCGACGTCCAGAACTTCATTCCCCGGCCAGCCGACGAGGCCACACGTGCGCGACTGGGCCTTCAGGGCAAGACCGTCTTCGGCTACATCGGCACGTTCTTCGGCTTCGAGGGCGTCGTCGATCTCGTCGAGGCCCTCGCGCAGATCATCAAGCAAGGCCGCAACGATGTCGCCGGCCTGATCGTCGGGCACGGCGCGACCTACGAGTTGTGCCGCCAGACGGCCGAACGTCACGGTTTGGCCGATCGCATCATCCACCCGGGCCAGGTGTCCGGTGACGAAGTGCAGCGTCTCTACTCCGTGATGGATGTGCTCGCGTACCCGCGCCGGCGGCTACGCGTCACCGAGCTGGTCACGCCACTCAAGCCGCTCGAGGCGATGGCGATGGAAAAGGCCGTGATCGGATCCGACGTGGGTGGGATTCGTGAGCTGATTCAGCACGGCGTCACGGGGCTCGTGCACCGCTCGGGCGACGTCGCCGATCTGGCCGCGACGATTACGCACCTCGCCGACGATCCGAATCGCCGGAAGCAGCTCGGACAGCAGGGACGCGAATGGGTCACCAGGCACCGCGACTGGCGCCACGTGATTCCGAAGTACGTCCCGATTTATGAGGGAGTGTCCCGCACCAAGCGTGGCCCCTAATCCCTGCACGCCAGCTCACGTGCGCAGGGATTAGCGAACCGTCCGCCACGTGACGGCGCGTCCGCCGGCGAGGTAGGACAGGAACCCCGAAAACGCCGCGGCGTTCGCGTGGACGAAGTAGAACGGCGCCGACAGCAGGCCCGTTCGAATCTGCAGCCGCCGGAACAGGACGTAGATCGACGGCACGATGCCGTAGAGGGTCACCTGGAGCGCCAGGAGCACCGCGTAGTAGCTCGCCCGCGGTCCAGCGGTGACCGCCAGCCAGAAGCTCGCGATCAGCACGCCAATCAGTAGTTGCGGCACGAGGTACCGCAGGACCTTGTGACTCCAGAGCTGCACGGCGAACAGGCCGCTGCGAAATGGGTTGAGCACGCTCGCCCGGCGCACGAGCGCATTGATCGACCGCACCACGACCCGGCGGCGCATGGCGAACTCACGCTCGGCATCCTCGTGCGTCAGCTCGCGGGCCACGGCTTCGGGCACGTAGGTCGTCACGTGACCGGACGCATACACATCGAGCGCGATCACGAAGTCGCTGATGAGGTCCGGGTCGATCGGCTTGTACAGGTCGCGGCGCACCGCATAGAGGCAGCCGGACACGCCGATCAGTGAGTTCGCGCGACTCTCGAGTTCCTTGACGAGCTTCTCGTAGCGCCAGTAGAGGCCGCCGCCCTTGCCGACGGCGGTGCCGCCCTTCGATTGGTATTCAAGCTGCGCGCCGGCACAGCCGACGCGGTGGTCGGCGAAGGCCGCGACGAGCTTGTGGACGACGTCCTTCTCGAGCTCGGTCGTTGCGTCGGTGAACAGCAGGATCTCGCCGCGCGCCTTCGACACCGCGAGATTCTGCGCGGCGGTCTTCCCCGCTCGTTCCGCCAGAATCGCGAGCTCGACGCCACGTGACGCGAATCCCTGCACGATCTCGTGCGTCCGGTCCTCGGAGCAATCCGAGGCGACGACGACCTGCAGCTTGTCCTGGGGATAGTCGAGCGCCAGCACGGTCTCGAGCTTGTGCGCGATGTCTTTTTCTTCGTTGAAGGCCGCGATGACGACGGTGACGGTCGGTTCAATGGCGCGTGGTGCGATGCGGCGCGTACGCAGCTTCGCCACCGCGGCGAGCACGAGGGGGTACCCTGCGTAGCCATACACCACGAGCCCGACCATCAACCACAGCGTGAATTCGGTCATGCGAAGTTGTCCGCCCACAGGTGAAACATCAAGAGCGCCCACAGCGCCGAGCTGCGGTCGCGCGTCCGGTCGAAGTGCTGCTGCTGGATCTCCGCAACAGCCGCCGGGTCGAAGAGGCCGTCACGCGTCAGTCGCGACGGATGCAACGTGTCCTGGACCAACGGCCGAAGGTCCTCGCGCAGCCAGCGGGCGACCGGCAGACTGAATCCCGACTTCTTCCGATTCAGGATGTCCGCCGGCAGATCGTCTCGAAACGCGTGCTTCAGAAAGTGCTTTTTCTTCATGCCGCGGAGCTTCATGTCTCCCGGCACGCCCGCCATGAACTCGACCAGCTCGTGATCGAGATACGGCACGCGAACTTCCAGCGATACCGCCATGCTCGTGCGGTCCGCGACCGCGAGCAGGTCGTCGACCATGTAGCCCTGGATGTCGATGGCCAGCATCCGATTCACGGGGTCGGCTTCAGGCTGCTCGTCCGCCAGGCGTCTGAACACCTGGAGGGCGGAGTCGAGCTCGACGTTCTTGCGCAATCCCGGCGTGTACAGTCGCGCGCGCTGGCTGGCCTCCATCGGGCTCGAGAACGCCGCGAAGCGCTCGAGCCACGGCAGATCGGCATGCCGCACGAATCGCTTCGCTCGATCGACCTGGCGTCCACCCTTGCGCGGCTCCGGCAGCGCTTCCACGCCGCCCTTGATGCCGGCGCGCAGCAGTGCCGGCACGTGGCGGTACCGCTCAGCGATCTCCATGCCGAGATACCGCTCGTAGCCGGCGCTCAGCTCATCGGCGCCCAGCCCCGACAGGGCCACCTTCACCTGCCGGCGAGCGCCCTGACACACGAGGTAGTTCGGGACCGCGCCGGAATCGGCGAGCGGCTCGTCGAACGTGCGCGCGAGCACCTGCACGGTGTCGGTGATCTTCGGCTCGACCACGATCTCCTGGTGGTCGGTGCCGTAGCGCTCGGCGACGAGTTTCGCCTGGGCGCGCTCGTCGAACGCCTGGTACTCCGGCGGGAATCCGAGGGACAGCGTCTGAATCCTGGCCCCGCTGCGAGCCATGCTCGCCACCAGCGCCCCGGAATCGACCCCTCCGGACAGGAACACTCCCAGCGGGACGTCCGCGACGAGATGGCTCTTGACGGCCGCGTCGAAGCGGTGCCGAAACTCCGCGATGAGGTCGGCTTCGGAGCGGCGTTCGAGCTGTTCTTGGAATTGCACGCGCCAGTAGCGCTCCACTCGAGCCGGCCGGCCGGGGTCCTTGATCAGGATATGCCCGGGCGGCAGCTTGCGAATCTCGCGGAAGATCGTCCTCGGCGCCGGAATGTAGAGCAGCGAAAAGTACTGATCGAGCGCGACTTCGTCGAGCGTCTTCCCCACCCCCGGCACGGCCAGCAGGCTCTTGATTTCGCTGGCGGCAAACAGCCCGTCCGGCGTTTCCGTGTAGTAGAGGGGCTTGATGCCGAGGCGGTCGCGCGCGATCACGACGCGGTCGGTGTCGCGCTCGTGCACCGCGAACGCGAACATGCCGCTCAGCGCTTCGACCGCCTTCGTCCCCATGTCCTCGTAGAGGTGGACGATGGCTTCGGTGTCTGACTCCGTGACGAGTCGATGGCCTCCCGCGACGAGGCGCTGTCTCAACGCCCGGTAGTTGTAGATCTCCCCGTTGAACACGATGGCGCGGGACCGGTCTTCGTTGAAGATCGGCTGATCGCCCGTGTGGAGGTCGATGATGCTGAGCCGCCGCATCCCGATCGCGACGCGGCCGGCCACGTGATAGCCGGCAGAATCGGGACCGCGATGGATGATGCGGTCGCACATGCGCTGGATGAGATCAGGCGCGACCGGAGTGCGGTCGTGCACCGCGACGCAAATACCGCACATCTCAAAAAGTGTAGCTGATCACTCGAACGCGGCCCGCGCATCTCGAGGATCGCGAAAACTGAGATCGCCGCGCGGCTTTCAGTTTCGTAAACACGGTGGTGACTGGCACGACGGCCCCGCTCACTGCGCGAACGTCTGATGCAGCGCGTCGACGACGCGATCGGCGGCGCGGCCATCCCAGAAGCGCGGCGTCCGGCCATCGCGCTGCCGACCGAGCGCCTCTTGCAGGGACGCGAGGACCGACGCGCGCTCCGTGCCGGCGAGCACGTTCGTCCCTTCGCTGATCGTCACGGGCCGCTCGGTGGACGAGCGCAAGGTCACGCACGGGACGCCGAGCACCGTCGTCTCTTCTTGTACGCCGCCCGAGTCCGTGAACACGACGCGGGCCGAGGCCTGGAGCTTCAGGAAGTCGAGATACCCGAGCGGATCGGTCACGTGCCAGCGTCCGCCGTTGAGACTCACGCCCATCGTCGCGAGCCGCGCGCGCGTCCGTGGGTGGACGGGAAACACGAGCGGCATCTCGCGACTCACTTCGTCGAGCACGCCGAGCAATGCCTTCAAGGCGACGGGGTCGTCGACGTTCGACGGGCGGTGGAGCGTGACGAGTCCGAACGCGCCGGCGGTCTGGCCCAGATCCTCGACGATCGACGAGCGCATCGCCTGCTCCTTGGCCGCCAGGAGCGTGTCGATCATCACGTTGCCGACGAAGAACACCTTCTCGTGCGGCACCGCCTCACGCGCGAGATTCTCGAGGCCGGCCGGATCGGACACGAACAGCAGGTCCGAGATCGCGTCGGTGAGGCGTCGATTGACTTCCTCCGGCATGTCATCGTCGAAGCTCCGCAGCCCGGCCTCGACGTGGACCATCACCGGCCGCCGCCGTGCCGTGCCGCGCCAACGAAAGCTCTGCGCGAGTTGGAATTTCGACACGACGAGCGCGCAGGCGATCGTCGAGTTGACGTCGCCGACGACGAGGACGACCTGCGGCTGCTCGGCTTCGAGCACGGGCTCGAACCGCCGAATCACCTCGGCCGTTTGCGCCGCATGCGAACCAGAGCCGACGTTCAGTTCGATATCCGGACGCGGGATCTTGAGGTCGTCGAAGAACACCTTCGACAGCTTGTCGTCGTAGTGCTGGCCCGTGTGCAACAGGCGCGCTTCGAAAAAGCTGTTGCCGCGCAGGGACCGCAGCAGCGGCGCAATCTTGATGAAGTTGGGCCGCGCACCGGCGACACAGAGAACCTTGATAGCCATCTCGATGAATTCCTCAGGACGCCTGGGCCCGGGCCGAGGGTTGTCCGATCGGCGCGGCCGTTCGCGCGGGCCGGCGGAAGCGCTGCAGCAGACGCGCGCGGTTCTTC
>Ga0137427_10001349_pt1 | contig 11198 bp, 11 predicted proteins | sample EasRivERMZT700_2_FD_102309 | JGI IMG/M metagenome (GOLD analysis project Ga0137427, IMG submission 102309) | Soil microbial communities from meander-bound floodplain in the East River, Colorado, USA - East River MetaG ERMZT700_2 | ecosystem: Environmental > Terrestrial > Soil > Floodplain ...
GCTTGCCGCTGCGGCGTTCGACGAACGCGCGATGTCCACACTGACACTGCTCGATCATGCGACCGAACCGATCAGTTCTGAATTCGACAAAGCTGCCGCACGTGGGACACTTGGCCGAGCCGCGGTCGGGCACCAGCGCCTGACGTTCTGAGGCGCGGCTCACTCGAGCACGGGCGCGGCGGTCTCCGGCGCGGCCTCGTACAGGACGGGATGATCACAGCTACACAGGGCAGTGTGCGGTATCGCGGGCGCGTTGCTCACACTCGGCCGGCGGTACATCGTGCCCTGAGGATTGTCGATGAAGCCACCGCAACGGTGGCAATGAATGGTAGGCATCGCCCAAGCTAGCGGGTCGGACGCCATTTAGCGAATTGTGAGCCGGAGTTGAACACAAACCGGTTGCACCGGGAAAGCGGTTGGCGCATTCCCAAGGCGCGGCCTACGTTGGACGCATGACCGTCGTCGCCGGTAACGCCAGCAGCGGCCGCTTGTTCTACTGGTCCCTCACCTCCGCACTCGCGGGCTTTCTCTTCGGCTTCGACACCGTCGTCATCTCGGGCGCCGAGCAGACCATCCAACGGTTGTGGAACCTCGGCGCCGGCGTGCACGGCGTCGCGATGGGCGCCGCCCTGTACGGCACGGTGCTCGGCTCGGTGATCGGCTCGTGGCCCGCCGATCGGTTCGGCCGCCGGCCCACGCTCCTCGCCGTCGGCGTGTTATTCCTCGTGTCGGCGCTCGGCTGCGGTTTGGCTCCCAGCGTGGAGATCTTCATCCTCGCGCGATTCATCGGCGGCCTCGGCATCGGAATCAGCACGGTTGCCGCGCCGCTCTATATCTCAGAAATCGCGCCACCGGAGCGACGCGGACGGCTCGCCGCGATGTTCCAGTTCAACATCGTGCTCGGCATCGTGCTCGCGTTCGCGTCGAACGCGGTGATTGGCCGGATCGTGGGCGGCACCGACGCCTGGCGCTGGATGCTCGGCGTGGCAGCCGTGCCGTCGCTGATCTACACGCTGATGTGTTTGGGGCTACCCGAGAGTCCGCGCTGGTTGGCAATGAAACGGGAAGGGGGAAGCGGGAAGGGCGAAGCGGATGCCGCCGGGGGTTTTTGGAGTTGGCGACTGCGCGTGCCGATCGCGCTCGCGTTCTTCGTCGCGTTCTTCAATCAACTCTCGGGCATCAACGCGATTCTGTACTTCGCGCCGCGCATCTTCGCGCTGACCGGCCTCGGCGAGCAGGCAGCGCTGCTGCAGTCGGTGGGCATCGGGATCACGAACCTCGTGTTCACATTCGTGGGGCTCTGGTTGATCGACCGGCTGGGGCGGCGCACGCTGCTGCTGATCGGCTCGATTGGCTACATCGTCTCGCTCGGCGCGTGCGCGTTGGCGTTCTACACCCACCACGAGTCCATTGTCCCGGCCTGCATCTTCGCGTTCATCGCGTCTCATGCGATCGGGCAGGGCACCGTGATCTGGGTGCTGATCTCCGAGATCTTCCCGAACCGCTACCGCGCGGCGGGACAATCACTCGGTAGCGCGACGCACTGGGTGTTCGCCGCCCTGCTCACCACCGTATTTCCGCTGATGGTGAGCGCATTCCATCCTGGAACCATCTTCCTGTTCTTCTGCGGCATGATGGCGCTGCAGCTCGTGTGGGTGCTGACGAAAGTGCCCGAAACCAAAGGTGTGCCACTGGAGGAGATTCAGCGGCGCCTCGGCCTTGGCTAAGCCTCGGCCTGTCATCGTCGGCATCGGCGAGGTGCTGTGGGACGTGTTCCCCGACGGGGGTCACTTTGGCGGCGCCCCGGCGAACGTGGCTGTACACGCGGCAGCCCTGGGCGCGGATGCGTGCATGGTCAGCGCTGTCGGCACGGACGCGCGTGGAGACACCGCGTTGGAACGACTAGCCGCTGCGAACGTGGATTGCAGCGCCGTCGCGCGTCTGGCCGATCACCCGACAGGCGTCGTGCGCGTCAGCGTCGATGCGGCGGGACTTCCCAGTTACGACATCGCGGCCGGGAGTGCGTGGGACTGTGTGCCGTGGTCGGCCGCGGTCGAGCGCGCGGCGCAGCGGGCCGACGCGATCTGTTTCGGGACGCTCGCTCAGCGATCGCTCATGTCGCGCGCGACGATCCGGCGAGCCGTGGCAGCTACGCGCGAGCACGCGTGGCGACTGTTTGATGTCAACCTGCGGCAGTCCTATTACGACGCGGACGTGATCGCCGCGTCGCTCGACCTGGCCAACGCCGTGAAGCTGAATCATGAGGAGCTGCCGGTCGTCGCGCGATTGTGCGACATGAAACGCGGCCCCCCGGTCGGTCAGCTCCGCGCGCTGTGCGAGAGGTTCGGACTCAGGCTTGCGGCACTGACCCGTGGAGCGTCGGGTTCGCTGCTTGTGAGTCGCCATGGGGTATGGGGTGCTGCCGCTCCACACACGAAGATCGCGGATACGGTTGGCGCGGGTGATGCGTTCAGTGCTGCACTACTCGTGGGGATCCTGGCCGGCTGGCCGCTCGATGAGGTCAGTCGGCGCGCGAATGCTGTCGCGGCGTATGTGTGCTCACAACCCGGAGCGACGCCAGCGATTCCGGAAGGTCTGCGAGGATGATCCTTAAGGACAATTCTGCCAAACCCCGCCGAGTATAAATCTGGCACCGTGAGGAGGAGCACGATGCGAGACCGGTTCCTGGCCATCGCTTTTCTTTTTGTGGCGCTGTTCGCACCCGATGCGGCGGCGCAGCGGCGTCCACAGCAACTCCCCTGTCCCGACTGCAATCCGCCCAAGCGCTTTTGGCGGGGATTCGGCGAGATCATGGTGGTCCAGTTCATTCCCTGGACCGTCAACTCCGTGATCCGCGACGCCGAGTGGGCCAAGATCGGACCGTCGGTGTGGGCGACCAACCTCGAGAATCCGTGGGTGTGGGACAACAACCACTTCCTCAATAACCAGTTCTCACACCCCTATCACGGCAGCCTGTACTACAACGCCGGCCGAGCCAATGGATACAGCTTCTGGCAGTCGGTGCCGTGGGCGTTCGGCGGGAGTCTGATGTGGGAATGGTTCTTTGAGGGCTGGGCGCCGTCGCCGAATGACTGGTTCAATACGAGTCTCGGTGGGATCACGCTCGGTGAGATGCTCCACCGGGTATCGACGCTCACGCTCGATAATCGGGCCACCGGCTCCGAGCGGATGTGGCGCGAGATCGGCGCGACCGCGCTGAACCCCGTGCGCGGGTTCAACCGGCTGATCGGCGGCCAGATGAACGACATCACCGCCAATCCGGTCGAATGGCGGCCCAGCCGGATCTTCGCGTCGTTTGACGCCGGCTATCGCTCCTCCACCGGTGGCGACAACCTCGGCAACGAAGGAACGGCGGGCGTGGGATTCGTGCAGGCGACGCTGTTCTACGGCGACCAGGTGGACGACCTGCGCAAGTCGCCGTTCTCGGCATTCAACGTCGGGTTGGAAATCGCCACCGAAAAGCAGGGCGACCGCGGCCGGTTCGCGAGACTGATGGCACGCGGCAATCTCGCGGCGCACGAGCTCAGCCGCAGCGCGAAGTCGTCGCAGCAGCTCGCGCTGTTCATGAGCTACGAATTCCTGAGCTCGCAGGCGACCGAGTTCGGTGGCCAGGGATTCCAGGGCGGGCTGGTGTCGCGCTGGGGCGATCCGAAGGGCTTCCGGATCCAGAGCGAAGTGCTGGGCGCCGCCTACCCGATCGTCGCGACCCAGTCCGACTATTTCACATCACTCGAAGGCCGAGACTATGACTACGGACTGGGCTTCGGCGGCAACCTCCGGCTCTCGGCGATCTGGGAAGGGCTGGGCGCGATCGACGCGCGCGCCCGCATGCTGTGGGAACCGGTGCTGAGCGGATTCAACGGCGATCACTACCAGTACTCCGCGTCGCTCGAGGGCCGCCTATATGCGCGCGGGCGCCTGGGCGTGGGCGCGTCCGTGACGGCGTATCATCGCAAGAGCGTGTACGACGACTTTCCCGACGTGACGGCGGATGGGACTCAGGTCCGCGCGTATGCGACGTTCGCGGTGCCGAGGTGGCAGCCATGAACAGCGACCGTGCGGCGCGCGGCGTGCGGCGTGCGACCCTGGTGGTTGCTGTGGTCGTTCTTGCTGCCGCTTGTCAGGATTCGATCGTGAAGTACCTGGGGCCGGAGAACAACGAGGTCGAGACGGTGCTGACCGACAGCCTGCGGTTCGAGGCGTTTGACCTGGACAACGTGACCGACACGCGCGAGTGGGCGTGGACGATCACCGGGCCGCAAGCGCTCGTGCATCACGACAACTTTGTCCATCACGGCAAAGGCCAGATCACGATTATCGACGCGGCGGGCGACACCGTCTACAACAGAATCCCGCTGGAGTGGGGGATCGATAACGCGACCGATTCCGGCTCGGCCGGTGCCTGGACGGTCAAGCTCGAGCTGTTCGGCGCCCGCGGGCGGGTGGATTTCTCAGTGGTGAAGGCTCCGTAGCTCCTCGAGAAATCCTGCCTGCCCGGGCAGGATTTTTCGTTTTGCTTCCTCTAATCCGAACCAGCCGGCACGATCGACTTCGGGGAACTCGCGTCCGTTGAAGGTGAACGTGTTGCTCTTGATCAGCGCGGGATCACAGTCGCCGCCGACTGCCCACGCGTAGACCGTCTTACCGCTCTTTTGTTTGAGTGGCGTGAGGGGCAGGAACGCCCCGTCGATCGGGAAGCCTGTTTCTTCGGTGAATTCGCGGCGGGCGGCGGTCAGCGGGTCTTCAGAAGGCTCGAATTCGCCCTTGGGGATGGACCACGCTCCGTCGTCTTTTTTGGCCCAGAATGGCCCGCCCGGATGCACCAGGAAGACTTCGAGCTCGGCGCGCTGTCGGTACAGCAGCAATCCGCTAGAGACTTTCAAGGACGTCCCGCACTTTTTGCGCGTCTTTGACGCTGAAATGGATCTCTTGCACCGCGGTTTCCTGCACGATTCTCGCGGCGTTGTCCGCGTTGATGCCACCGCCCGCCACGATGATGATGCGGCCCGCAGCCTGTATCACGAGCTCTCCTATCTGAGTCGATGTCAGGACGCGATCGACGCCCAGGCGGATCAAGGTCTCTAACGCGGCGGGCAGATCGGCACACTCATCAAGGGCTCGATGGAATGTGAAGGGGAGCGGGCGCGCGGCCTGGATGAGCTCGGCGACGCGACTCTCATCGATCAGTCGCCGCGCTGTCAACCCGCCTGTGACGATCCCCTGCGCCCCCGCAGCTCTCACCTGTGCTATTTGATCCAGCATCGTGCGATGCTCGGCGCCCGAGTACACAAAGTCACCCGCGCGGGGCCGCACGAGTACGAAGATAGGAATTAGGACTTGGGATGTAACGGTTCGGAGCAGATCGAGTGAAGGCGTGGTGCCGCCCACAGCAAGATTGGAGCATAGCTCTATGCGGTGGGCACCACCCTCAACAGCAGCGAGGGCGGCGTCCAGCGACTCAACGGCTGCTTCGACCAGCACCCTTCAAATACTGCACGTCATAATTCAGCATGATGGTGCCGGTTTTCTTGAAGAGCTTCTGATTCGTCAATACGAGCGACGCCCGCGCGTTCGATTTCGGCAGCAGCGGCAATCCATCGCCGAGCAGCACTGGAATGACGGCGACTTCGAGCGCATCGACGAGCTTCAGCTCGAGGAGACTCCGGAACAGCTCGCCGCCGCCCCACAGCCAGATCTCCTTGCCTTTCGCATTCTTGAGCTCTGTGATTGTCTTCTGCGGATCGCTCGACACGATCGCACCCTTTACGTCTGCCTGACGCAGCGTCTTCGAGAACACGTAGGTCTGCGGTTTAGGCATGCCGTAGTCGGCGCCCTGCGCGGCATCGTACGACTTCCGGCCCATCAGCACGGTGTCGTACTTCTTGAAGAGCGCGTCGAAATCGATCTCCGGATCCATCACGATCCAGTCATACCCACCGTCGGGAGCGGCGATGTAGCCGTCCAGGCTCATGGCGCACGAAAAGATGACGCGTCTCACCGGTGGACTGGCCCCAACGTTTGATCGAGGAATCTGTTGATCGCCGGCACGCGATCCTGCAGCGGCGGGATGTGGCCCACGCCGGGAACCAGCACGAGCTGCTTCGGCTCGCGCAGCAGATTCCAGAGCGGCAGTCCGCGCGTCTGCCACGGATGCTCTTCATCTATGTCGCCGTTCAGGAGCAGCTTGGGCGGCCGGATGTAGGGCGCGAAGTTGATGCTCGACGCCTCGGGCAGCGTGGGTTGGAGCCGCTCGTCGATCCCGCCGCCAATCAGCACGACCGCTTTGAACCGGTCGTCGATCGCCGCGAGCGGGAGCCGAGAGCCCGCGCCCCAGCTCAGCGCGACGTAGGCAATGCGCCGCTTGTCGATATCATCGCGCGTCTCGAGGTAGTCGAACGCGCGCCGCAGCTCGGTGCCATGCAACACCATGAGGTCGCGGAACCGCACCGACGGTGGCGCCGGCGGTTCCCAGCCGCCGCCAAACGCACGCTCGGCGCTCCCCTTGAAGACGATCGCGAACGCCGCGCGACCGGCACGGATGTTGGGCCCGACCGCCCACTCGACTTCCTCCGGCACCGTACGAAGCCCAGCGAAAGCCGCGGTGCTCGACACATACACCATGGCTTGATAGGGTGCGGTCGCTTGCTTGGGGATATAGAGGTAGCCCAGCGCGGTGTCGTTATCGAGCGCGATGTAGGAAATCCTGTACCGCGTCCAGTCTGGTGCCTCGACGGTCTGCAACACCTGGGGCTCGAGCGACCGCGGGTCGTAGCGGTAGTGTGCCAGCAGCGCCTGGAATTCCGCTGGCCCGACGGCGGTGTACACGGGCGTGCGATCGACCGATGGGATCCGGAACGCGCCCTGATCGTGGCTGCTCGGCTTGGCTGTGCGCGCGCAGCGGAAACCGAGCGCCGGCGATGACGCGCTGGGATCGTGCGCACCGAACGTGCCGTACAGGTAGGAGAGATCCTCCCACGAACCGCCCGTCACGCCGCGGCCGTTGAGCTGCGGGTTGGCCGTCCACTCCTTCACGTTGCCGGCCATGTTGTACACGCCGTAGGTGCTGATGCCGAACGGGTACGCATCCACCGGCTTCGTCTCCGTACCACCAAAGTTGGCGCGCACATCGATCGCGTCGCCCGGGCGCGAGTAACCCCACGGCATCGACAGCCCTTCGCCGGTAGCGGCGAGTCCGTTGCGGGCCGCTTTCTCCCATTCGAAGATCGTCGGCAGCCGCTTGCCAACCGATGCGCAGTAGGCGCTCGCCTCGGTCCAGCTCACACCGGTCACAGGATAGCGGCCGCGGTCTTGCGGGAACTCCTGCCCGGTCCAGCCGCGCGGTCCTGGCATTCCAGTGCGGTCCATAAAACCCTTGGGGTAGCCGGCGCGCGTGACCAACGTGCGGTACTGCTCGTTGCTTACTTCGTACGCGTCAATGAAGTAGTCGTCGAGCTTTGCCTTCACGCCGAGCGGCATTTTGGGGCCGGCGAGGGTGTAGTCGCTCCCGGGGACGAACGCCATGTCGCGCGGCACGCCGGAATCGGGCGCGAGCCGCACGTTGATCGTCACCGTCTCGCCGGTGCGCCAGCCGTTCCTGCGCGACCGAGTGCCTTGCGTGGTGCTGATAGTGGTGTAAGGGACGAAGCCCGGCCTCGTGACGGTCACGCGATAATCACCACGCGGCAAGCGACGCGGCGCGACGGGTGTTTCGCCGAGCGCGATGCTGTCGTTTGCGCCAAAGCGGCGCGCGTACACTGTGGCACCCGCGGGCTCGCTCGTCACACCGATGATGTCGGCGACTTTGGGGCCGAGTCGCGCCACGGCGCTGTCGCCGGGCAGCGCCTTCTCGGCCTGTTCGAACGCCTGGTACGCTTCGACGTAGCGCGCCGAGTCGGCGAGCGCGGTCGCGCGCGCGAGCTGGCGTCGGGCGCCCTCCGACTTGCGGCGCGACATCCCGGGCACGATCGCGAAAATCGCCGCGAGGATGACAATCGTGGCCAGGACCGGCGGGCGCAGCAGGCTGCGATATCCCGTGGCGCGCTCGACGCTGACTCTCGGCAGCGCCGCGGCAAACTCGGCAATGCTCGCGAACCGCTTATCGGGCTCGAGGCTCAACGCGCGATTGAGCGGGCGAGCGACCGATTCCGGGAGCGGGGCCCGTTCGCCGGTTAGGCGGTTGGGCGGCTTGCCGGTGAGGAGCTCGTAGAGCACGCAGCCGAGTGCGAACACATCGGTCCGAACATCGATCGTGGCGCCGCGGCCGCCCATCATCTGCTCGGGGCTCATGTAATCGGGCGTGCCGACGGCCATGCCGGTCATGGTCAGCTTCTGATCGGACGACTCCGCGACGGCGCGGGCGATCCCGAAGTCGGCGACGACGGCGTGGCCTTCTTCTATAAGGATGTTCTCGGGCTTCACGTCGCGATGGATCACGCCGCGGCGGTGGGCCGACTCGAGCCCGTCGGCGACTTCGCGCGTGATCCGCAGCGCCTCGTCGAGCGGCAGCTTGCCGTCGCGCTGGAGCCGGTGGCGCAGCGATTCGCCCTCGACGAACGGCATCACATAGAAGATCAGGCCGTCGGCTTCGCCCGAATCGAGCAGCGGCAGGATGTGCGGGTGGCTGAGCTGGGCGGTGAGCTTGATCTCGCGCAGGAACCGGTCGGGACCGAGGGCCCGGGCCAGCTCGGGCTTGAGCACCTTGATCGCGACGTCGCGGTCGTGCTTCAAGTCGCGCGCGCGATACACGATCGCCATCCCGCCCTGACCCACTTCTTTTTCGAACGTGTAACGGCCCTTGAGCGCCTGGGCCAGCTGCTCTCGTTGGTGCACGGCCCCAATCTGTAGATTCCGGGCGTGCTACTCCAGAGCCTTGTTTCCTGCTCCACCCAGGTCGCCGCGACGTCGGGTCGCCTGGCCAAGATCACGCTGCTCGCCGAGCTCCTGAAGCAGGCCACACCGGAGGAGATGGAGCTGGCGATCGCCTATCTCTCGGGGACGACGCGACAGGCGAAGGCTGGCGTCGGATGGGCTGCGCTTCAGGCTGCAAAGGGCCCTGGAGCCAGGAGTTCGGAGCTAGAGATCAAAGACGTAGACCATGTGCTCGATCTCATTTCGAAGACTTCCGGGAAGGGATCCGCGACCGAAAAGAAAAAGCTGCTCACGAGCCTGTTCGCGCGCGCGACGGCTGAGGAGCAGGACTTCCTGTTTCGGTTGATTACGGGCGAGCTGCGGCAGGGCGCGCTCGAAGGCATCATGGTCGAAGCCGTGGCAAAAGCGCGTGATCTTCCGGCCAACGACGTGCGGCGTGCCATGATGCTCGCGGGTGACTTGCGCGCCGTTGCCAAGGGCGATCTGGCGAGCTTCCAAATCCAGCTATTTCGGCCGATCAAACCGATGCTTTCGAAAACGGCGACCGATGTCGAGGAGGCACTCGGGGAGCTCGGTGCCGCGTCCTTCGAATACAAACTCGACGGTATTCGAGTTCAGGTGCACAAAAACGCGCACGAGGTGCGCATTTTTTCTCGCACCCTCAACGATATTACGTCGGAGCTCCCTACCGTCGTCGACATATCGAAGAAAGTGGATATGAAGGAGGTGATACTGGACGGCGAGGCGATCGTAGTAGGTGCCGAAAACCGCCCGGTTCGGTTTCAGGAGACTATGAAAGGGCTCGGCGGAGGCATCCCTTTCTTCTTTGATATTCTCTACCTCGACGGGACGTCGCTGCTGGATCAACCGTACTCGACCCGCGCCAAGATCCTCGCCGAGCACATCCCGGAATCGCAGCGCCCACCTCGTCTGGTCACAGCCGACGTGAAGCAAGCGCAGGAGTTTTTCGAGGCCGCGATCGCCGCGGGACAGGAGGGACTCATGGCCAAGGGCCTCGAGTCCAAGTACGAGGCAGGGCGCCGGGGCGGGGCGTGGTTCAAGATCAAACGCGCCAACACCCTCGATTTGGTCGTCCTCGCAGCCGAGTGGGGGCATGGGCGCCGGCAGGGCAAGCTTTCCAATCTGCATTTGGGCGCGCGCGATCCGACCGGGGGGGGCGGGGGGGGCGGGTTCGTCATGCTGGGCAAGACATTCAAGGGCATGACGGATGAAATGCTCGATTGGCAGACCAAGCGCCTGCGCGAGCTGGAGACGCACCGGGAAGGCATCGCCGTGTTCGTCCGGCCCGAGCTCGTCGTGGAAATTGCGTTCAACGGATTGCAAGACAGCACACACTATCCGGGCGGTTTGGCGCTGCGGTTTGCGCGCGTGATTCGGTATCGCGAAGATAAGAAGCCGGAAGAAGCGGACACCATCGAAACGGTGAGAAAGCTGAGATGACAATCAGAATCTGTACCGCATGGTTGGTGCTATCAGCTATCGGCTATCAGCTATCCGGTCAGGTCCCAAAGAGTCAACACGGATCGGTGAATCAGCGAGTCGGGACGACCGAGATCGCGGTTTCGTACAACCGGCCGGTGGCGCGAGGCAGAGAGCTGTTTGGCGTTCTGATGCGCTGGGGCCGGCGCTGGCATCCGGGCGCCGATTCGGCCACCACGATTTCCTTCAGCAAAGACGTCACGATTGATGGTCACGCCCTCAAAGCCGGCAGCTACACGCTGTGGGCGATTCCCGAGGAGTCGAAGCCGTGGACCATGATCTTCAATCGCGGCACGGGCGTGTGGCATACCAACTATCCGGGCGATTCACTCGACGCGCTGAAGGTCGAGATCAAACCGGAGACCGGCGCGCACATGGAGTCGCTCGCCTACTATTTCCCCATGGTGGATGCTGACTCGGCCGTGCTGCGGCTGCACTGGGGGACAGTGATCGTACCGATGATGATCCGTGAAGCTCGGTAAGACTCTCTACGCCAAGAACCGCAAAGAGTGGAGAGCTTGGCTCGCCAAGCACCACAAAACCGCGCCCGAGATCTGGCTGATCTATTATAAGAAGGACACGCAAGCCCCGGGTCCCGTACAATGATCCCGTCGAAGAAGCGCCGGCCGAGCCAGGCGCGAGGCTTTCGAGCAGCGGCTGCGCTATTCCTCAAGATGACGAAACAGAACCGACGATTCGGGATGATTCAGTAAGCAGTCCCATCTCCTCGAGGAAAGTACTCGGCCCCGTATCGCGGCCCAGCCGGCGCGTCACGCGCGTGAGCGTGAGCCGCTCGCGCGCCCACGTCA
>Ga0137427_10001351_pt1 | contig 11188 bp, 7 predicted proteins | sample EasRivERMZT700_2_FD_102309 | JGI IMG/M metagenome (GOLD analysis project Ga0137427, IMG submission 102309) | Soil microbial communities from meander-bound floodplain in the East River, Colorado, USA - East River MetaG ERMZT700_2 | ecosystem: Environmental > Terrestrial > Soil > Floodplain ...
CTGGATGCCGGCACCGATACGCCAACGCCAACGACTCTCGCTCCCACCGTTACACCGACCGAGACCTCATCGGCACCAACGCCGTCACCGACTGCGGAGCCAACGCCAACCGGTACGCCAACCCCGGCAGGGGTGACGGGAGACGCCAACTGCGATCACAATGCGAACGCCGTTGATGCGGCGCTCATCCTGCAACTCGAGGCAGGCTTGATCGATTCGCTGGCATGCCAAGATGAGGCTGACGTCAATCAGGATGAGCGCATCAACGCGATCGATGCCGCACTCATCCTGCAGTACGTTGCCGGGCTAATCGAAGACTTGTAAGACCCGCTAAGGTTGCGCGGCGGGGTTTCGCCAGACCTTGTTCGGGACGCCCTTCATCATGTCGGGCAGTGACCACAGCTCGATGCGCCACGGCGTCAGCTTGAGCAAGCCGTAGTTCGTGCTATCGGGCGCGCCGAAGAACATCGCGAGGTCGTAGCCGACGGGCGCCGGCGTATTCTTGTACAGCTCCCAGACGCGCAGCCGTTCGGCCGGGTCGTCCACCCACTCCGCGCGGCAGTCGGCGTAGACTTGCTGCTGTTGAGCGTCCCAGTATGTCAGTGAGACGTACGGATTGTGCGCGATGTGCTTGCCTTTGAACGATTGCCGGCCCGTCGCGGCCCAGCAGGTCGAACCTTCCCAGATCGGATGCAGGATGCGCGAACGCGGACGGCCGCGCCGGTCTACCGTGCCGAAGGTGCACCAGATGATGCGTTCGACGCGCGCTTGCAGCTCGTCCTGGATGTCTGCGAATGAAGCGACGTCCACGCGACTAGCTGTACTTCTTGAAATGCGCTGTGATGGGGCCGGTTACCTGGTCGAACGCCTCCTGGACAATCCAGTGGCTGCAGTCCAACTCCAGCAGTTCGTACGGGCCGGTCATGCACTCTTTGCCCGCCATGATCGCATCGCGGCCGATCGCCACATCGTTCTTGCCCCAGACGAGCAGCGTCGGCGTTGAGACCGGCGCGAACTCCGTGCCATTGCGGGTCGGTCGAACGCCTTCGGTCGCGCGGTACCAGTTGAACCCGCCGGTCAGGGCGCCGGGCTGCGAGAAGAAGCTGATGTACTCATCGACCTCGCTGGCCGGGTGAGCATCGCCATAAATGCCGCGCAGCACGGCATAGTCGTTCGCTGCGAACACCTCTTCGGCGGTACCAACTCGTCGAAAGAAGTTGATGTACTCGCTCATCTTCTTCTGCGTCTCGTTCTCACGGATCGCTTTGCCGAAAGCAGTGCCGTGCGGCACGGACATCGGCACCCAGCTGCGGAAGCGCGCCGGAGCCACATCGAGCGCGGCCCAACCGGCGAGAGCGCCCCAGTCGTGGCCAATGAGATGGGCGCGCTCCCAGCCCATCGCGTCGAGGAAGCCAACGGCGTCGTTAGCGAGGTAGTCGTAGTCATATTCGGCGACATCGGCGGGCCGGGCGCCCGCGCTGTAGCCGCGCTGATCGGGCGCGAGACAGTGGAAGCCTTCGCTGGCGAGGTGCTCCATCAACGGCTCCCACATACGCGACGTTTCCGGGAAACCGTGGAGCAGCAGCACCGGCGTGCCAGCGCCGTACTCGCGAACGCGATAGGTCAGTCCGTTCGCCTGCAGGTCACGAAGCTGCAGCAGCTTCCTCCTTTGGCATCATGCGCTGCATCGAAACGGCGAAGCCGATGAACTGCTCCATCGCCGGCGGCTCTCCGCTCAGGAGCTGGATCGTCAGGTCGTAGAGCGGACCGGCGATATCGTTCCGCGTCGATTCGTAGTCCGCCAGCGCTTCGTCGAGCACGCGACGTCCGGAGAATCCCTCATCCAGCGCGGTCGAAAGCAGCTCGGCATCGCGGAACGCATCCGTGATGCCGAGGCCAGTGACGAAGTCGCGGTGGTAGCCTGCGTCGCCAACCAGCGCCCAGCCCGGGCCGTAGGGCTTGCGGAAGAAGTTCGGCTGGTCGTTCGTGCCGATGTACTTCTCTTCGGCTTTGGCGTGTTGCATCCTCGCTTCAAGCGACGGGACGTATCCGACGATCTTCCTGTAGTTCGTAGGGATGTCCTTGCGGAACTCCCGAAAGAACTCGCTTGGACCGCCAACAGCTATGCACGCCTGACCGTCGTTCGTCGGGAACGCGATGACGCCGCCCATGTCAGTGAAGTGGATTTCGGCGGCGGGGTTCTCGACAGCGCTCCAGTAGTTGTAGTAGCCGAAGCTCATCGAAGGGCGGGTGTTGTACTCGGGCGCGTCGACGCCACGCGCGACAATCGAGTGCATGCCGTCCGCGCCGATCACGATGTGCGCCTGCTCGGTTACCTCCGCGCCGCCCTGCTGCACGCCGCGGATTCCGACGACTTTGTCGCCGTCGAAAAGCATCTCCTTCACCGAGAACCTGTCGCGGAACTCCGCGCCCGAAGCGACCGCTGCGTTCGCCAGGATCGGATCGAGCACCTTACGCCGCGGACAGTAGGCCGGCAGCGAGCCTGGCGGAGGCGGCGGGCCAACCATCGGCTCCCCGTTCACGCGAAAGTCGACGGCCTCGATCGGCGGACAGTTGCTCGCGACGACTTCGTCCAGCAGACCCCAACGATTTAGCTTGGCGACGCCGGGGCGGTGGATGAAGTGCGTCGACATGATGTCGCTTGGGAACGGAGACTTGTCGACCATGAGCACCTTGTAGCCCTGGCGGGCGAGGAGCATGGCCGTTGGCGCGCCCGCAACGCGAGCGCCGACTACGATGGCGTCATACATATGTACGTACCTCCGGTCGCCGCCGGAACTGCTGCAAGCCGAGGGAATGATAGCGAACCGCAGACGGAGCCGCCCGAAGGCTTGACAGACTCCGACCCGCGCGTATACTGGGGGCACGCGTCTCGGTCGAGGGAGGGCTTGGACGCTCCCCGCGCATTGCCTCCCGGCAAAGCATATGAATCGGCGTTCGCTGCCATTCGCAGCACGTGGCTCACTCATACTCGCCGCCCTTCTTGGCGCGGCGCTGCTGCTTACCTGGAACAACGGCTCGGGCAACCCCACCTCTCCCGTTGAGGCCTCCTTCCCTGGCGCAAACGGGAAAATCGCTTTCGAGTCTGACCGCGACACAAACGACGAAGTCTATGTCATGGATGCGGACGGAAGTAACCAGACAAACCTCACCAACAATTCAGCGTCAGACATATTCCCGGCCTGGTCCCCAGACGCTTCAAAGATCGCGTTTGAGAGCGACCGCGATGGCAACGCTGAGATCTACACAATGAACGCCGACGGTTCTTCGCCGACGAACATTACCAACAATGCGGCTAACGATCGGGTGCCGGTCTGGTCACCGGATGGCTCGAAGATCGCGTTCTCCAGCGACCGCGACGGCGATTTTGAGATCTACGTGATGAACTCTGACGGCAGTGGGTCGCCCACGCAGCTCACGAGCGACGCGGCCATAGACAGTCACCCGGACTGGTCACCCGACGGATCGAGCATCGCTTTCCAGACAGACCGCGACGGAAATCTCGAAGTCTACACGATGAACGCCGATGGCTCGGCGCCCGCAAACCGGACTAACGACGCCGCTCTGGATGATGCTCCCAGTTGGTCGCCAGACGGATCGAAGATCGCATTCCGCAGCGACCGGGACATCGACAACGAAATCTTCTCCATGAACGCTGATGGTTCGGGAGTGACGCAACTCACGACAAATGGGGACGGCGATCTGTTCCCAGCCTGGTCGCCCGACGGCTCTGCTATAGCATTCGGGACGGACCGGGATGGCGATGGTGAGGTCTACCGTATGGTTGCTGCTGACGGCAGCGCCCAGACGAATCTCACGAACGACGGTGGAAACGACGGCTCACCCGACTGGCAGCCCCAGTCCGTCGCGCGCGTGATCGCAGACACCGACGACCTGATCGGCGGGGCGCTGAGCCGTGGGCGGCTGGGTGACTACTACATCTCGAACGGCAAGGTGCAGTTCGTCATTCAGGCGCCGCAGCGGAACCTGCTCAACGTTGGCCAGTTCGGCGGCCAGATCATTGACGCCGACCTCGTGCGTCCTGTTGGTGATCCAGAGCGCGACGCCTTTGAGGAGTTCGCTTTCGGCATCAATATCGAGAACACCGCGCACTACACCAGCGTCTCAGTATTCAACGACGGCTCCAACGGCGAGCCAGCTGTGATACGCGCCACCGGCGTCGACGACCTGCTGGACTTCATCAACCCGAGCACGCAGGCGGCGGGCTTCGGCCTGTCGATCCCACCAGAGTACGACGATGTCGATCTGCCCGTGTCATTCGTCACGGACTACACCTTGACGCCTGGCGCTGACTACATAGAAGTGGAAACCACGATCACCAACACGAGCGGCTCGCAGACAGTCGAGACGTTCATTACTGAGTACGTTGCGGGGTCCGGCGACCTCGAGGTGTTCCTGCCCGGCTACGGCTTCGGCGAGGTCCTGATCGCGTCGGCCTGCGACCTCTGTAACGTCATGGCCTGGCACGGCGAGGGTGAGGCGGACGGCGTCTCGTATGGCTACATCTATCCACTGCCTGACTCGACTAGCTTCACGACCAGCGGCGTGACCATCGTCGCGCACGGCGTCAACGTGGCTGCCGCAATCCTCGGCTCAGAAGACCCGAACTTCGTCATTCCGCCGGCCGGGCAGACAAGCGTTACACGCTACTTCGCCGTTGGTGACGACCTCGGCTCCATCATCGACATCCGCAACGACATCACGGGGCTATCGACCGGCACGATCCGGGGTACGGTCACCCGAAGCGGATCGCCGGTCCAAGGGGCCGACGTTACGGTGCTAGGCAATCCGGCCGATGGACCGGGTTCCGCAAAGAACGTCGTCGCGCACTACACGACCGACGCCGACGGGAACTATGAAGGAACGCTGCCCGTCGATGGCTACACGGTGGAAGCGAACGTTGACGGCCACCTCGACGCGTCGCCCAACCCCGGCAGCGTCACGATTACTGCAGGGGCGACATCGACGCAGAACTTTACGGTGCCTGCCAGCGGTCGCGTCCAGGTGCTTATCGACGATGAAGCAAGCAATCCGATTGCAGCCAAGGTGTCGGTAATCGGCTTCGACCCGAACCCGGACCCGGGCAACACTGCCCCGGGCATTAGTACGGCAATCTTCGGGGAGATCTTCCAGGACAGGCTTCCGTATGGCATCGCGGATGTCATCTTCGTCGATCACTCCGGTGATTCGGGCGAAGTGTTCCTCGAGCCCGGCAGCTACCGTGTCGTTGCATCGCACGGCACGGAGTACTCCATATATGAAGAGGACATCACGGTCACGGCCGGCAACCTCACAACGGTGAACGCCCAGATCGCGCCCGTCATCGACACCGCCGGCTTCGTCTCCGGCGACTTCCACGTCCACCAGATCGACAGCCCCGACAGTGAGGTCCCCAAAAACGCCAGGATCATCTCGATGCTCGGCGAAGGCGTAAACTTCTTCACGCCGACCGACCACGAACACCGCACCGACCTGAATCCAACAATCGCAGCGCTGGGCGCCGGCGCCCTGATCTCCGTCGCACCTGGGAACGAGACAACAACCGCCGACTACGGCCACTTCAACGCCTGGCCGATGACGATCGATCCGACCAAGGTAAATGGCGGTGCGATTGACTGGGCCGGCGAGGCGCCTGCCGGCATGGACTTCCCGAGCTTCGGCAACTACACCAAGCCACCGTCTCAGATCTTCGCGGAGCTACTGGCCGACCCGGGCGTCGACACGGTGCAGATCAATCACATCGACTCGTTCTTCGGACCGGGCGGCCTGTCCGTCGACACAACGTACCAGCCACCACAGGACGGCCTCTACGGCAACGAGAACCTGACCCGCAGGCTCAACCCAGCAATCGTCAACCTGTTCGACAGCTCCTTCACCGCGCTCGAGTCCTGGCAGGGCAGCGACCGCAACGACACGCTGACCCGCTTCGTCGGCCGCAACATGGGCGACTGGTTCAACATGATCAACCAGGGCATCATCCGCCCCAGCTTGGCGGACTCCGACACGCACGCGACGATCCCAAGCCAGTCTGGCTTCCCGCGCACCATGGTCGCGTCACCGACTGACGACGTCACGATGCTGGATGACATCGCCGATACGCTGGCCGGCAACGTCAACAGCGGCCACGCCACCGGCACCAACGGCCCGTTCATCAAGGTGACAAGCTCGGCCGTGTCGACCGGCCAGTCCGGTGGGCTCGGCCACGGCGAGGCAACGCTTATCGCGACAACAAACGACGCCGCAACGATCACCGTTGACATTCAGAGTCCGCTCTGGGCGCCGTTCGACACGGTCGAGTACTACGTGAACACGGTGCCCACGATCAACGACTTCGACAACGATGTGCTGACGCCACCCTTCTACAGTGTCGCCCCGCAGATCGTTCAGACGGCGGGGACGGATTTCAGTATCACAGACGTTGACGACTTCCCATCGATCCCCGGCGCACGCCACCTAGAAGCGACGGCATCCGCGACACTCACCGGTCTAACCGAGGACACGTGGGTCGTTGTGTTAGTGCGCGGCATGGATAGCACCTCGGAGCCACTCTTCCCGATCATTCCAAACAACATCCGGGTCAGCTCCAACCCAACGCTCGCAGACCTGATCGACGGCAACCTGGGCGAGGACGGCGTCACCGCGATGGCGTTCAGCAACCCGCTCTTTATCAGCGTCGGCGGCACCGCGGGCTACGACACGCACGATATTGACTCAGATGGCGACGGCTGCACGAACGCGCAGGAGGTCGGCCCGAACCAGCTGGACGGCGGCCGGCGCAGCCCCAGCAACCCGAACGACTACATGAACCCGTCCGACGACAAGCTGAACCGCGTCGATGACATTCTGGATGTCGTCGAGCAGTACTTCATGGACGATACGGACGGAAACCCGGGACTGCCCCCGTACGCGGTGGGCTACGACCCGGAGACGGACCGCACCGCACCGCCGACCTCCGTCGAGGAGCCTGACCCAGGCAAGCGGGACATCTGGGACCTCCGCAAACCGAACGGCCTGCAGCGTGTCGATGACATTCTCAACCAGGTGAAGCAGTACTTCCACGACTGCGTATAGCCGCGCCCTAGCCGCTCACTTCCCAACTCCCTAGATTCCGATCGGGCCCCTACAGGGCTGCTTCTGAACTGCCGACAATGAATCAAGCAGATTAGGCGAGGACGAAATGGACGGTTCAGACAACCAGCCCCCTATCCTTACGAACGAACACTTCGCGGCCACGGTTCGGGCCGAGGTGGCGCGCTCCAGGCGCTACGGACACCCGTTTGCCGTGTTCGTGCTGCGGCCGCCCGCTGGGCCCGCCCTGAGCGAAAGTCTGGCCGCTGAGCAGGTCAGCGAGAATCTGTCTGCGCTCCTCACCAGCGGCCTGGTCCGCGAATGTGACTTCGTCTCAGTGCTCGAAGATGAACGCGCCATCGGCGTGATGCTGCCGGAGACGGGCGTCGCTGGCGCGGGCGCGCTGGTCGAGCGGCTGCTTGCAGCAATCAGCCACCCCGAGCACGAGTGGAGCTTCGACCTGTTCGTCTACCCGGAGCACCAGGACGAGATCGCGGAGCTCGCGAAGAAAGCCGCCTAGCTCAACCGAGCGATTCCCTCCAAAGGGCCATCCGGCCCTGCCCCAACCCCATCGTTTTCGTTTAGAGTGTTGTCGCACCTAATTTCTGGGTAGGAGAGCAACGCTTGGCTATTTCTCGCGCAATCGAGTCCATTACGGTCGACGACGAGACGCTCCGGACAGCGTTAATCGACGCCTTCCTGCCATCACTGCTTCCGGCGCTGGCGCAGGTAACGGGCGATTTCTCGCTGCTGCGCGACGACCTACGCCCGCCATCGATGGCGCCCGGCGTGCCGCAGGGCGGCATGACGCTCGAACAGCAGGCTGCAGCGCGCGACCTCGCGTTCGACGCGCTGCAGGCGCTGCGTGACCACGGCCCGTCGACTGCACAGCGGCCGATCGAGGATGACGTGCGCAAGATCAGCGCGTGGATGACGGGCTCGCCTGCATCAGACGACTACATCCCGATGATCCTGGAAGAGCTCGCGCCAGATGACGAGGACCAGCGCGCGCCGAAGTGGCACGCGAACGGCAAGCGGCCGTTCCTCGTCGCTATCATCGGCGCGGGCATGTCCGGCATCCTCGCAGGCATCCGGCTGAAGCAGGCCGGGGTGCCGTTCGTCATTATCGAGAAGAACGCGGATGTCGGCGGCACGTGGCTGGAGAATACCTACCCCGGCGCGCGCGTCGATGTCGCGAGCGCGTTCTACAGCTACTCGTTCGCGCAGAAGATCGACTGGCCGAACTCGTTCTCGACGGGGAGCGTGCTCCAGCAATACTTCCGCGACTGCGCGGACGAGTACGGCGTCTGCGATCAGATCCGGTTCGACACGGAAGTGGAGTCCGTGACGTTCGACGACGAGCGCTGCACCTGGTCGCTCCGGCTGCAAACCAATGATGGCGAAGAGACGCTCGAAGCGCAGGCCGTGATCAGCGCCGTCGGGCAGCTCAACCGGCCGAAGATGCCGGACATCGTCGGCATGTCAACATTCGAGGGGCCATCGTTCCACTCCGCGCGCTGGGACCACGATATCGATCTGCGCGGTAAGCGCGTCGCGGTGATCGGGAACGGCGCGAGCGCCGCGCAGTTCATCCCCGTCATCGCGCAGGAGGTCGACGAGCTGGATGTCTTCCAGCGCACGCCGAACTGGTTCTTCCCGGTCCCCAACTACCACGAAGAGACGCCCGGCGGCCTGGAGTGGCTGTTCCGTCACGTCCCCCACTACCTGCACTGGTACCGATTCTGGCAGTTCTGGATCATGACCGACGGCCTGCTGCCCTCGACCGTGAAGGACGAAAGCTGGCCGCACCAGGACCGCTCCGTCAGCGAGGCGAACGACCAGCTACGCATGATCCTCTCGATGTACATTCAGTCGCAGTTCGCCGACCGGCCCGACCTCGTCGACAAGGTCGTGCCGAAGTACCCGCCCGCCGCCAAGCGCATCGTGCTGGACAACGGCATCTGGGCGGAGACGCTCAAGCGCGACAACGTCCACCTGATCACAGAGCCGATCAAGGAGATCACACCGAGAGGTGTGCTAACCGCCGACGGCGTGCAGCACGCGGCCGACGCGATCGTCTACGGCACCGGCTTCCAGGCGTCGCGCTTCCTCACGCCGATGAAGGTCGTGGGCCGCAACGGCATCGACCTGAACGAGCAGTGGGACGGCGACGCGCGCGCCTACATGGGCATCACGGTGCCAAACTTCCCGAACTTCTTCATGCTCTACGGCCCGAACACGAACCTCGTCGTCAACGGCAGTATCATCTACTTCTCCGAGTGCGAGGTGCAGTACATCCTCGGCTGCGTACGCATGCTTATCGAAGGCGAGCACAAGGCGATCGATTGCAAGAAGGACGTCCACGATGCATACAACAAGCGCATCGACAAGGCGAACCTCGAGCGCACCTGGGGCGCGTCGAAGGTGAACAGCTGGTACAAGAACGATAAGGGCCGTGTGTCGCAGAACTGGCCGTTCAACCTGATCGAGTTCTGGCAGCAGACGCGCGAACCGGACCCCGCCGACTACGTGTTTCTGTAATCTACCCGGCTACTCAGTGTGGTTGCGAGAGCACGCAGTGGTGAGCTATTGCGGACAGTTGTACGCTGTCCAGCCCTGCGCATCGGGGAAGCAATCAGCAAAACGCCCGTTGAGCGATCCACCGACATCTGGAACTAGATTCGCATTCGGGAAGAAGTCCCATAGGTGACCCATCCAGCCAACCTGTGATCGATACATACATGTGGTCTCGCTGCTGAAGGTCTGACCCCACGTGCAGTCAAACGTGTGGTCCTCAGCGTACTGCTCACAAGTTTGTTGCGTCGTTCGGATGAACGCGGGTTGCGCAGTGCCGATACCTAACCAGCACATATCGCCGTGCCAGTGCCAACCGTCATACGGTCCTGACCAACTGCACACCGGCAAACAGAATGCATCAATGTTGTTCTGGTCTACAGGCGGGGGCGAAGCAGGTCCCCAGCCAACCGAGTCGCCTTCGACGTAGTAGAGCTCTGCTACCAGGCGTCCATCGTTGCACACGAACCCGCCTGGGGTTGTCGGATCAAAACTCCCATCCCAATAGTTTAAGTTAACGTAATGGATGCCCTGCCCCGGCACATCAACATTGAACTGTTCCACGGTATAGCCACGTTCGGCCAGTACGTCGACGTCGCAAGTTCTCAGCTCCGCTGCTTGAGGGTCGTCGGTAATCGCCCGCACGGCCCGAGCGACTTGCCCATCAACCGCCGGGCATACCTCATAGTACCGCTCAATCACAGCGAGCACGTCGCTCATGTTCTGATGTCCGCCTGTACCGAGCCCCGGGTCGTAGGGAGCAACGAGATCGTGCAAGAAGGTGTAATCAACACTAGGCCAATCCTGACCGAACGACTGCCTAACGGCGACTATGTCGGCAACATCAACCCGGTTGTCCGAGCTGGCATCCACATTGGGGCAACTCAGGAGGGGAACGACCGCCTGGCCCGCCGTCTCCGACTGAGCTTCGACTCGCCAAGAAGCCGCGAATGCGAAAGCAATGATGATCGCACCAAGAAGAGGGATAATTCGCATTATCATCGGCAGTATAGCGAACGCCGAATGGCAACAAATCCTGCTTGACTTCGTTGAGAGTTAAGAATACGCTTGTACTCTGCTGGAGATTCAGCCTAGCAGCAGTTCGGGCCCCGCCGAAGACAAGCCGACCTGAGTGTGGATACAGGTAACGCTGGCGAAGGGAGCCCTACGTTGCTAAGAAAAGCTCGCATACCAACGCTACTTCTGCTGGCTATGCTGGCGCTTCGCTTCGCGTCCGCCGAGGCAACTCCACTTACTGTCGGCCTCACAGCCACGGACAACGATCCCTCCCGCGGCTATACCCTTTTCGGGCCGCTACAGACATCGGGAACGTACCTCCTCGATAACGAGGGCCAGGTTGCCCATAGCTGGGGTGGGCCGAACCCGTCAATCTCCAACTACCTCCTTGAAGACGGCAGCCTATTCCGAAATCTTGTCTACGGACCAAACCCGTTCATGACAGGTGGGGCAGCTGGCCGCATCGAGCATCTGGATTGGGATGGCA
>Ga0137427_10001352_pt1 | contig 11188 bp, 17 predicted proteins | sample EasRivERMZT700_2_FD_102309 | JGI IMG/M metagenome (GOLD analysis project Ga0137427, IMG submission 102309) | Soil microbial communities from meander-bound floodplain in the East River, Colorado, USA - East River MetaG ERMZT700_2 | ecosystem: Environmental > Terrestrial > Soil > Floodplain ...
CAGCGATAATATTAGGGTAGCTCTAACTTTTTGTCAAGGCCGCGTCGTGGCTATCATGCGTCCGTCATGTTGGCAAGCACCGTCTGCTACATCCGCGACGCCGGTCGCGTGCTGCTGCAGCTCAAGGCCCAAGGCCGCTGGGGCGGCGGCTGGTGGAACGGCCCCGGCGGTAAGCTCCACGACGGCGAGTCGCCTTCAGAAGCCGCCGTGCGGGAGGTACGCGAGGAGACCGGCCTGGTGGTCAGCAAACTCGTCGAGCACGGGTGGCTCGACTTCCGGTTCGGCGACGAGGCCGAGCCGTCGCTGCGGGTTCATGTGTTTTCGACCGGGCGCTACGAGGGCGATCTGTGCGCGAACGAAGAGGGCCGGCTCGAGTGGCTGTCGGAGGACGCCCTCCCCTACGACGACATGTGGCCCGACGACCGCGTCTGGCTACCAGAGATGCTGGCCGGGCATCGCTTCCATGGCGCGTTCTGGCTGAGCGCGGACCACAAGACGCTGCTTGAGCATGAGCTAACATTGGAGCCATGAAGAAGCGTCTCTCCCACATCGATAGCGGTGGCCGCGCGCGCATGGTCGACGTGTCTGCGAAGGCTGATACCAAGCGGGAAGCTATCGCGCGCGGGAGCGTTGTTATGCAGCCCGAGACGTTGGCGCTGATCACGAGCGGCGGCGTGCCGAAGGGCGACGTGATCGCTGTGGCACGCCTGGCAGGCATCATGGCCGCCAAGCGGACACACGAGCTGATTCCGCTCTGCCATCCGCTAGCGCTGACGCATATCGATGTGGAGATCAAGCCGGACGAAGGGCGCAACGCACTCGATATCGAGGCGACCGTACGAACGACGGGCAAGACGGGCGTCGAGATGGAGGCGCTGACCGCTGTTACTGTCGCAGCGCTCACGGTCTACGACATGTGCAAGGCTGTCGACCGCGGGATGCGTATCGAGTCGGTCCGGCTAACGAAGAAGACAGGCGGGAGGAGCGGGAAGATTGTCCTGGAGTAGGACAGCAGTTACTCGGCTTCCAGATTTTCAACTCACGATCCCTTGGATCGATTCACGAACATCGCAAACAACCGGCCAAAGAGCACTCCAATTAGAGTTCCAGTAATCAGCGCTACGGCAACGGTAAGCAAGAAAAGAGGATCTCTGTTCATTCTTGTCGCTACCGCGAGTATGAACACCGTGATTATCCCGCCGCCAATAAGCGCGCCAAAGTCGGACGGAACCAGCCGCCACCGCTTCATCCCTCGGTCTTAGGCCCCACCGACCACGGTCTGCACGGGCGTTGGCTCCTCGATGGGCGGCTCCGTTGGCGTGGGTTCTTCGATTGGCACGTCGGTGGGCGGCATCTCTGTCGCAATCGGCTCCTGCGTCGGCTCCTCGACGGGAGCCTCAGTGGGCTGTTCGACAGGGACGTCTGTCGGCTCCCCGATAACCGGAGCGTCGTCGGTTGAAACCGGTGCTGCGGCAGTCGGCTCGGGCCTTTCATCAAGCGAGTTGCTCCCACCATCGCCGAACCCCGCCGCGATCAACGCACCGACGACCGCGAACGCGAAGCCGGCAAGGACACCAAGGGCGATCATGCGCCTCCACGACTGCGGCTCGCCGAAGATGCGTTGCCAAAGGCTCTGCTTGGGACGTCGGCTTAGAGCTGGAGCAACAGGATCGGCCGGCTCCGGGTAGTCAGCCACCCTCGCGCTCCATAAGGGCCTCGGTGACACGCGAGAGCGCCTCAGAGGCTAGCGCGATGTAGTCGCGCGGGTGAAGGTCATCCAGCTTCGTCAGCGTCTCGTCGCGCGCTTGCACCGGGTCGTTCTGGTCCTCGTCGAAGTTGATGCTCATCTTCAGTTCGTACAGCTCGCCGTCCTCGCAGACGACGATGCAGCCACGATCACCCGTGTCAGCACTCTCTGCTTCGACCTCGATGGCGTTGGTGAAGAACGCGCTGGGGAAGGGTGGAAAGGGGTGCAGCTGCCCGGCCGCATCCTCCAGCATCTGGCGAAGTTGAGCCGCCGTCTGCTCTAGGAGAGCATCGGCTTGCTGTTTCCGCGCCATCGGGCCGTCTACCACGGATCGATTATAGAGAGGCTGACCCCGACGGGCGAACGGTGATCACTTGACAACTTGGCGTATTCTGACTAGGATTAGAACACTTATTCTAGTTCGAGGAGGCTCCCGATGCCGAGAGTCACGTTCGAGGAGATCGAGTGCAAGAGCGCTCTCAATCGAGTGAAGGTGCCGTCCATGCCGCACATGCGCTGGAGCCTGAACCCGTACCGTGGTTGCCAGCACGCCTGCGTCTACTGCTTCGCGCGCGGCAACCACGAGTTCCTTGGCTACGATACCGGTCGGGACTTCGAGCAGCGTATCATCGTCAAGACGAACCTGGCGCCAGTGCTCCGCCACGAGCTGGCCCGCCCAGCATGGAAGCGCGAGTCGGTGACGATCGGAACGGCGTGCGACCCGTACCAGCAGGCTGAATTGAAGTACGGCCTGACTCGCGCTGCCCTCCAGGCCTTTCGCGACTTCGCCAGCCCGTGTTCGCTAATCACCAAGTCGCCGAACATCGTGCGGGACATACCGCTTCTACGCGAGCTGTCAGGCTCGGCCGAATGCACAATAATCTTCAGCATCCCAACGCTGCGCGAGGAGATTTGGGAGCACATCGAGCCGGAGACATCGAAGCCGAGCAAGCGCCTCGAGACTATCGCAAAGCTCACTGATACAGGCGTGCGCTGCGGCGTGATGCTTGCGCCAATCATCCCCGGCTTGACGGACGACCGCGAAAGCATGGAGGCTGTTGTGCGTGCTGCCAAGGAGCATGGCGCTGCCTTCATCGGCGATAATGTGCTCTATCTCAAGCCGGGTACGAAGGAGTGGTTCATGCCGTTCCTGCGCGAGACCTACCCGCACCTGCTACCGCAGTACGAGCGCTTCTACCAGGGCGCTTACGCCCCGAAGCACTACACGCGCGACGTTTCAACCACTGTGCAGGAGCTGCGCAAGCGTTGGGGCCCGACCCCTCGCTACGAAGAACGAACGCGAACCGTAGGCCAGCTTGAGCTAGCGATGTAGTCGCGTCACCGCGCCTAGGAGTTGGCCTGGACGTTCGGTGCCGTCAAGACTCCCGGTGATCCACTTCGTCCTCATAGGCACGGCCCGAAGTTTGGTGGCAGAGGCCCTATTGACACTGGCCCGTCCCGTGCGCTGGAATACAGGCGATGGTCACCGAAGAGAGCGCACCGCTCGAGGTCGAATCCCAGGACCTCGGTCGACTCGAGCTGGGAGATCTGGAACTTCCATACGTCGACCTTGAGCACGAACCGGCTGTCCTCAGTAAGCTGGCTCTCTACGGAACCGAGTACAGTTACGTTCGTAGCTTCCCTATTCAAGGCCATTCGGCGATCATGCCCGGCTTCGTCAACGAATTGCTAGCTCAGAACAAACGCATCCTCGTTGCTGAGCGGCGCGACCGCTACTACCTCTACGTGGCCTAGCTTGGAACCGCAGGCCAAGCGACCTCGCAAGCAAAACCCACCCCACGTCAAGCTCTTCCGGGCCAGCTGCGCTGCATGCAATCGTGTCTACGAAGGCAACTTCCCAATGTGGGTACGGATCGGTCCATTCCCATGCATCTGTGGCGCCCGTGTGCCAGAACCCCTTATGTTCGATGAACAACCAGAGCGCTGGCAGATGGAGTAACGCCTATGGTGGTAGAATACGGCACATCTAGTGCAAGGAGGGCGCCATGGCGACATATATCTTCCTGAGCACGCTCACAGACGACGGACGTAAGACGATCCGGGCGCGCCCAGAGCGTATCGAAGAAGTCAACAAGGAAATCGAAGCGATGGGCGCGAAGGTGATCGATCAGTACGCTGTCCTTGGTCCGTATGACTTCATCTCAATCGTTGAAGCGGTCGACAACGAGGCGGTCGCACGCATCTCAATCGAGCTTGGTGCGCGGGGTACGGTGCAAATCATGACGATGCCAGCACTGCCAATCTCGAATATGGTGGAACGATTGAGGAAAGACTCCTAGCAGAATTGTCCGATCGCACCCGTTCCCAAGCCAACGCTAGGTAGGAGAACTACCATGCCTGTGGTAACGATCTCAGGCCAGCCGGGCACCGCCGCACACGACATCGGCCGGCTTACCGCACAGCGCTTAGGCATCGACTATATCGACCAAGAGATCCTCGTGGAGGCGGCGAGCACGCTCGGAGTTCCGATGGAGTCTGTGGTCGCTCTTGACGAGCGGACGGCTTCGTTTGGCGAGCGCGTTGCGACCATGCTTAGGCGTTTCCTAGAGCGCTCGGCGGCGGCCGGTGCAAGCGATCCGATGCTTGGGACGCCGGGCAGCCTCGATGTGGTTCTCAGCCGATCGTACGCTGAAGCGGCCGAAGACGAGGCCGCCGAAGAGCTCTCCGATGAACGCTACATCGGCGCGCTGACAAGCCTGGTGCGTGATCTCGCCGCGCATGACAACGTGGCCATCATCGGCCGAGGCAGTCAGGTGATTCTGAAGGATCACCCCGGAGTCCTCCACGTTTTGCTTGTTGCGCCGCTGCAACACCGCGTTGAGTCTCTGGCGTTGCGCGAGGGTTTGTCGAAGGGCGAAGCGACGAAGCGCGAACATGACGGGACGCGGGGACGCGCCGCGTTCCACCAGAAGTTTTTCAAGATCGATGTCGACAAGCCTGCGCTCTACCACCTCGTGCTAAATACAGCCCGCCTGACGCCGGAGGATGTCGCCGAGGTGATCGCCGCCGCCGTGCCGCGGATGGCGATGAAACCGACCACTTGACCCGATGCTCGCAAGCACCTTAATCGTCGCAGTCAGCTACCTGATCGGCGCAGTGCCGGTCGCCTACTTGACGGGCAGAATCATGCGCGGCATCGATATCCGCGAATACGGCAGCGGCAACCTGGGGCCGTCGAACATCTGGCAGAACGTTTCAAAGCCGGCGACGATTCCCGTAGGGCTGATCGAAATCGGCCAAGGTGCCGCAGGAATCCTGATCGCGAAGGCCATGGACCAGAGCGTCGATGTGCAGGTGTTGGCTGGAATCGCTGCACTCGGTGCGCACAATTGGTGCCCGTTCCTAGGACTCGACGGCGGCCGCGGCGTGGCGTCTGCGATCGGGTTCATGCTTGTGCTGTCATGGCCGGCCCTGGGCGCCTTTATCGTCATCGCCGTTGCGGGAGTACTCCTACGTGCCGTACCGCAGTTCGTCGGGCTAGCCCTCCTTTCAACGCCTTTTTGGGCATCGCTAGCGGGCCAACAGCCGACGATCGTAGCCGGACTAGCCGGCATCGCGGCGCTGATCATGATCAAGAGGATCTTTGGCAACGATGTGACGGCGCTGTTTCGACCGCGTGGCGGCGATGTGCTGTTCAATCGCCTCCTCTTCGACCGCGACACGCGCGAGCGCGAGCGCTGGGTGCGACGAACACGGGTTAGCTAGGCCGGCGCGCGACCCAGATCATCTCAGGGCTAAGGTCTTCGAACGCGCTGCCGAAGCAGTCACCGAACAACGCCTCGACCTCAAAGCCGGAGCGCAGGAGCAGGTGCTCCATCTCGTAGCGGAACGTGTAACGCAGTTTCAGGTCGCGATAGACGCGCGACATCACTGCGCCTTCGTCCGACAGCTCTTCGTCGATGAACGTCGTCTCTAACTGCTGGCTCGCGGTCCGGTAGGTGCGCGTCTCCCATTTGCCGGGACGGTCGTCCGTGCGCGCTCGGCGCTGTAGACCACCTCTCTTGGAAGTCATCCACTGTGCGATCGCCACAATGTCTGGATTGAAGATATCGAGCGCGAATCGGCCACCCGGTACGAGATGCTCCCGAACGCAGCGCAGACACGAGAGCTGGTCTTCGACGATGAGCAGGTGCTGGAAGGAACGGAATGGAATGTAGATCAGCCCAAATCGCTGCTCCAGCGCGAACGAGCGCATGTTGCCCTCCACCCAGGAGGCATTCTCGAGAGCCACGCTCTTCTCGCGAGCGCGTGCGAGCATGCCCGCGTTGAGATCGAGGCCCACGATTCTGACGCCCTCTTGAGCAATCGGGATTGCGACTCGCCCGGTGCCGCAGGCGAGTTCTAGTACAGGAAAACCGCTAGCGTGGGATTCCCTGGCAAGCTCCGTGAAGAAGTCGACGTCACCCGGAACGCCTTCAGTCGCAGCATCGTACGCGACAGGATCGTAGAACTCACGCATCGGCGTCACCTCCGTATAGTTCATCGAATTCGCTGCGGAGGATGCCCATTGCGATTGTGTCGAAATAGCGCCCTTCCTGGTAGGCGTTTTGGCGCAGCTTGCCTTCCTCGACAAAGCCTACTTTCTTGTAGCAGGTTTGGGCGTGCTCATTGAAGTCGTGCACGTGCAGCCATACTCGATTCATGTTCATCTCGTGAAAGGCGAAGCGCAGCAGCGTGACGATCGCGTCGCTTCCATAGCCGTTCGACCAGTAGGTTTTGTCGCCGATCATGATGCCGAGGCTCGCCTTGCGGTTCTCCGGCTGACCGTCCTCCAGGCCAATGTTGCCGATGTGTACGCCATCCTTAGTCTCGATCGCGAGCACTGTGTTTCGAAAGTCGTTGGCGGGCCGATCGTTTAGCCAGCGCTCCTCCTCACCCTTCGCCATCGGATAGCGGATCGTTAGGTAACGTGTGACGTCGCGATCGTTCACCCACTGAAATTCGCGGTCGACATCCCCTGGCTCCAACGCCCGCAGATTGACAAGTTTGCCCTCAAGCACGGTGCCCTCCTTCTTGTTGCTCGTCGAACTCCTGACGCAGGATGGCCATCTGGACGAAGTCCCAGTAGCGGCCATGTCGAAAGACGTCTTGCCGGAGGCACGCCTCCTCCCGAAAGCCGCAGCGTTTGTAGCAAGCGATCGCGCGCTTGTTGTACTCGACGGTCGTAAGCCAAACGCGGTTGAGGTTCATCTGATGGAAGCCGAAGCCAACCAGCGTAAGCACGGCGTCGCCGCCGTACCCCTTTGACCACCACTCCTTCTCTCCGATAGTGATCGCGAGGCCAGCCTGGCTGTCTTCCATTCGAACGTCGTAGAAGCTTGTCATGCCGATGTGGCGTCCGTCTTTTGTCTCGATGGCAAGGATTCCGCCGTTCGAGTAGCTCATCTCCGGCATTCCACGGAGGAAGCGCTCCTCCTCCGCGAGTGAGATCAGGTAGCGCTGCGCGATCAGGTTGCCGACGACGTCCTGGTCGTTGAACCAGCGGTAGCAGCGCTCCGCATCGGTAAGTTCCGGCCGCCGGAGCCGCACAAGCTGACCTTCGAGCATCTAGTCCCTCCATAACAAGAAGGCCCGTCGTTGCTGCGACGGGCCTGGTTTCCTTGTTCTCTTCTTCTGACTACTGTAGTTCGGAAACCCCCGGCCCGTCGCACGACGGCGCGCACGTGTACTCGTCGCCGTTATTCTCTCGGCGCCGTCCGTGCATAGCTGCGGCGAACAGATTGTTGCGAATATCCATCATCCTGAATGTAGACGCGATGCTATCACGCCGCCCACAAGCGTGTCAAGCGGGTCAGCCGGCGGTGGTTTGTACAAGCGGCGAAAACCAGCTTACATGGCGGCTGAAGTCGAACCGCCATCAACCTGAATCGTTGTGCCCGTAATGTGGCGCGCTTGCTCGGATGCCAAAAACACGACGAGCGCGGCCACGTCCTCTGCTTCAGCAAGGCGTCCGAGTGGGATGCGCGCGGCCTCGTCCGCCAGCACGTCCTCGAGCGAGCGGCCGGTTGCTTGCGCTCTGCCGCCGTAGAGCTCGCGCATGCGATCGGTCAGCGTGAGTCCGGGACAAACGTTGTTCACCGTGATGCTATCCGGACCCAGCTCGCGTGAGAGGGTCTTCGCGAAACCAACGACACCCAATCGCGCAGCGTTAGACAGGATTAGGCCGGGGATTGGTTCCTTGACGGCGACCGAGGTGATGTTGATGATGCGTCCACCGGCAGCCGCGCTTAGGTATGGGAGGGCCGCTCGGACCGTACGGACGACGCTGTAGAAATTCTGATCTAACGCCTTCTGCCACGTCGCGTCGTCGTGCGCATCAAACGCACCTGGTGGCGGACCACCGGCGTTATTCACGACGATGTCGACTCGGCCAAAGCGCGCCACCGCCTCACGTACGAGGGCCTCGATGTCGGGCGCGACGGACATGTCACATCGCACTGCGAGGATGTCGACGCCGCTTGCGGCGTGAAGCTCTGCCGCTGCCGCGTCGAGCGTCTGCTGATCACGCGCGCAGATGGCCACGCGGCAGCCTTCGGCCGCCAGGCCGGCGGCAACCGCCCTACCGATTCCGCGACTCGCCCCACCAACGAGTGCAACCTTGCCACTGAGCCTCAGGTCCATCGGCGCCTCCAGCGAACTACCGCCGTGTATAATACACGCGTCATGCGCCTGAGCGATACCATCGGCGAAACGTTCTGACTAACCCGATGCCGCGACGCTCTGGCAAATCGAACCTGTATACCGGTACCGGCGACCGCGGCGAGACAGGCCTTTTTGGTGGACGCCGGGTAGCGAAGAACCATCCACGCGTCAACGCCTACGGCACGATAGACGAGTTGAACGCTGCCCTAGGCGTCGCCGCGGCCGAGATCAAGAGCCGATCGCTTATAGGGCACATCCAATCCATACAGAACGAACTGTTCAACATTGGTGCGGAGCTGGCGAGTGACCAGCCCGTCCGTCGCAAGGCGAAATCGACCGCGACATTTGAGCTAAGCGACACTAGCATCACGGCCCTCGAGCGTCTCATCGATGCGTACGATTCGCGAGTCCCTCCGCTGCGCACGTTCATCCTGCCGGGGGGGTCGAAGGCGGCGTCTGCGCTCCACTTCGCGCGTACTGTGGCGCGGCGAGCTGAACGCGAAGTTGTCACGCTCGCCGCGAAGGAACGGATCAACAACGCGATTCTGATCTATCTCAACCGACTCTGCGACTTGCTCTTCGCGATGGCACGGTATGCCAACAAGGCGGAGCGTAAGCGTGAGATCGCGTGGCAGAAGGACACGTAGTCCCTCTCTGGCCACATGATCCCAATCGGTGACAGCGTACGGTCCCGCACCTTCCCCATCGTCAACGTGACGATCATCGCGCTGAACATAGCGATCTTTCTCTATCAGCTGACGATAGACACAACGCTACGGCCGCCCTTTGGATTCTCGGAGTTGGATGTGTTCTTCTTCAAGTGGGGCACTATCCCTGCCTGTCTTGCGGATCAGATCGGCCTCACCACGGCCGCCCGGCGGCCACTGAGTTCTACTGTTCAGCCAACGACGAAGTCACGTCGCTCTTCTACTCGATGTTCCTGCACGGCGGCTGGCTACATCTTCTGGGAAGCATGCTCTTTCTCTGGGTGTTCGGCGACAACGTGGAAGATGCGATGGGCCACATCCGCTACGCTCTCTCTTACCTCGTCGTGGGTCTCGCGGCCTCGGCGTCACACGTCTCCGCTAATATCAACGAGCTCGTTCCCTCGATCGGCGCCACCGGCGCGATCGCTGGTGTCCTCGGCGCATACCTCGTGTTGTTTCCGCGTGCCACTGTGGCAGCAGTGTTCCCGCTGTTCATCCTCGTGTTCTTCCCGTTCCGCATCCCGGCGGTGGTGCTGATAGGGTTCTGGTTCCTTCTCCAGCTCTTCAACGGATTTACGGCTCTCGCCACGGCTGATGTCGTGAGCGCAGGCGGCGGTGTTGCGTGGTTTGCGCACATCGGCGGCTTTGTTTGCCGGCGTCGTCCTCGTGAAGGCCTTCATGCTGGGACGCAGAACACCGCCCATCCAAGCGCGTGCTCGGAGAGGAAAACTTGGTAGCTTCAAGCCGTCTTGACCGCATCTAGCCGCTTTGCTACCGTTGCCGTGCCGTCGAGAGCGGCAACCCCAACGAGCACTGGAAGGACCAGGAACAATGGCTAGTGTGTTGATCGACGTTGAACCTCGCTTGGTGACGGGAAAGCGAGTGAAGTCCCTCCGCCGCCAGGGCATCATTCCAGCGCATCTTTACGGACGCGGACAGGATTCGTTGGCGCTACAGGCGCCGGTCACGGTTGTGACTACCCTGCTCCGGACTGCTGAGCAAAACCAGATCATCGATCTGAAAATCGGCGGCGAATCGGAGCCGCGTTCTGTCATGCTGCGAGGCGTCCAGCGCAATCCGATTACCGACGACCTACTGCATGTTGACTTCTTTCAGATATCACTCACAGATAAGCTGCGCGCAGATGTACCACTGAACATCGTTGGAGAGGCGCCTGCGGTGCAAATCTTCAGCGGTATCTTGCTCCATCAGATCGACCACGTGACCGTAGAGGCGCTGCCAGCAGATCTCCCCGGCCACATTGACGTAGATGTGAGCAGTCTAGAAGTCCTCGATGCGGCGATTCACGTTCGTGACTTGCCGCTACCGCCCAACGTGGAGATGCTTAGCGACCCGGACCAGGTGGTCGCCAAGGTCTCTCCGCCGCGCGTCGCCGAGGAAGAAGCCGCTCCCGCCGCAGAGGGCGCACCGGTCGCCGAGGGCGAAGAGGGGGCACCAGCCGCCACAGCGGAAGCACCGAAGGAAGAAGAAGCCGAGTAACGGTTCTGGCCATGCAGACTACAGACATCTCCCGCTTTGGGAGGTGTCTTTCTGTCACATACCGGCTATCCGCCGAGCCGTTTGCCGATCAGTTCGCGCCAGCCTCGAAGCAGTTCGGCAGCGGACACGATGCGCTTGCCCGCGCGCTGAGCCGAAACGATCGCTAGTAGGCCGACACCGCACTGGACAGCGAAACCTGCCCTTGGGACTTTAGCGCCTGGTGGCAGCGAAACTACGGTGCCCGCCTCAACGTTCGCCTCGGCATCAAGCGGCCAGGCTTCCAGAACGCGCAGCGCCATGCCCTCGACCAGCGTCGTAGCGCCAGGCCAAGGATTGTATGCATGCACGCGGCGCCCGATTTCATCGGCACTCAGGCGCCAGTCGATAATCGCGTCCTCGCGCCGGACAGCCTTGACATAGGTGGCCAAAGCGTCGTCCTGTGGCTTCGGCGAGATCTCACCTTTTGCCCACGCCGGTAGTACCTCCACCAGCAGCTCGCCGCCAATCTCGCCAAGCCTGCTTGTCAGCGTCCCAGTTGTGTCATCTGGCCCGATTGACAGCGCTCGCTGCG
>Ga0137427_10001353_pt1 | contig 11184 bp, 12 predicted proteins | sample EasRivERMZT700_2_FD_102309 | JGI IMG/M metagenome (GOLD analysis project Ga0137427, IMG submission 102309) | Soil microbial communities from meander-bound floodplain in the East River, Colorado, USA - East River MetaG ERMZT700_2 | ecosystem: Environmental > Terrestrial > Soil > Floodplain ...
GCCCTGGATCTTGTGCGGTCCCGGCTGGCCGCCCGAGAGGACCGCGCTGTCCTCCGGTTCGACCGCGATCATGCGCACCGAAGGCTTGCGCGCCTTGAGCACCTGGCCGACGCCGGTGATCGTGCCGCCGGTGCCGACGCCCGAGATCACCACATCGACCGCGCCCTGCGTGTCGTTCCAGATTTCCTCGGCCGTCGTGCGCCGGTGGATCTCCGGGTTGGCGGGATTCTCGAATTGCTGCGGGATCACCGCGTTGGGCGTGGTCTTGAGGATTTCGTTCGCCCGCGCCAGTGCTCCGCGCATGCCTTTCGCCGCATCGGTGAGCTCGAGCTGCGCGCCCAGGAGCGCCAGCATCCTGCGCCGTTCCACCGACATGGATTCCGGCATCACCAGGATCAGATGATAGCCGCGCGCCGCGGCGACGAAGGCGAGCGCGATCCCTGTGTTGCCGCTGGTCGGCTCCACCAGCACCGTCTTGCCGGGCGCGATCCGTCCCTGCTTTTCCAGGGCGTCGATCATCGCCACGCCGATGCGGTCCTTGACGCTGCCGATCGGGTTGAAGAACTCGAGCTTGAACAGCAGATCGGCCTTGACGCCCGCCGCTTGCGGCATCCGTGCCATGCGCACCAACGGCGTGTCGCCGATGGTCTCGGTGATGGAATTGAAGATGCGGCCGCGGCCGGGTTTGTGGGTCTCGTTCTCGTCCGCGGCCATGCCTTGGCAAACCTTCCCGTCAGATCGTGAAGTCGGTGACGTCGGTATGAGTTCGCTCCACCGACCCGCAGTCAAGCCCCGTCGCACGCGCGCGTTTGCAGACGTCTTCGATCGAAATCTCGTCGAGCTTCTTCATGACGTCCTCCTGCAGCGATGCGATCAGGGGCACGACCACGCGCCGCCCGAGCTCCGATCCGCCGTCGAAGCTTTCCTCCGCATCATCGAGGCTCATGGCGATGCGCACCACGTCGCCGACGCTGATGCGCCGCCGCTCGCGGGCCAGCCGATAGCCGCCGCGAGGGCCCCGCACGCCTTTGAGGATGCCGGCGCGGACGAGCTGCTGCATCACCTGTTCCAGATAACGCTGCGGCACGCCCTGGCGCGCGGTGATCTCCTTCGCCTGCACCGGTTCGGGGCGCGCGTTGTAGGCGATGTCGATCACTGCCTCGAGCGCCAGCAATGTCTTCCGCGAAAGCCGTATCATCCGCGCCTTTCCCCTTGTTCGACAGTGAGGCCGGTCGAGCCGAAACCCGCCGTCCCGCGCGCCGTCGAAGCGAGCGCGGTCGTCTCGCTCCATTCGACGCGCGCATGCGCCGCGACCACGAGTTGCGCGATCTTCATGCCGCGCGTGATCGTGAAGGGCGCCGTTCCGTGATTGATTAGGATCGCGGTGACCTCGCCGCGATAGTCCGAATCGATGGTGCCGGGCGCGTTCAGCACCGTGACGCCGTGCTTGAGCGCGAGCCCCGAGCGCGGCCGGACCTGGCCTTCGACGCCTGCGGGCAATGCAAGGGCCAAACCCGTCGGCACCGCCTGATGACGTCCGGGCTGCAGCACGATTTCGCCGTCGATGGCGGCGACGAGATCGAGTCCCGCCGATCCTGCCGTCGCATAGGCGGGCAGCGGCAAGTCGCGCGCGTGCGCCAGGCGCTGAACCTCAACCCTCATGCCGCGCGCTTTCCGAATGACCCGGCGATGGCCGAGACCAGACGGCGCGCGACGTCCAGCTTCGACATTTCCGGCCACGCTTCCGTGCCGCTCGCGGTGATGATCTGGACGCGGTTCTTGTCGCCGCCCATGATGCCTGTGCTCACATCGTTGGCGACGATCCAGTCGCAGCCCTTGGCGATGCGCTTGGCCGTTGCATTGGCGATGAGGTCGTCGGTCTCTGCGGCAAAGCCGATGACGAGCTTGGGCCGCGAGGAATGACGCGCGAGCCCGGCAAGGATGTCGGGATTCTCCGCGAGCTTGATCGTGCTCGGCGCATCGCGCTTCTTCAGCTTCGAATTGGCCGCAATCTCCGGCCGCCAATCGGCGACGGCCGCACTGCACACCGCGATATCCGCCGGCAGCTGCGCTTCGCACGCCGTCCACATCTGCCGCGCTGTCTCGACGCGGACGAGCTTGGTGCGTGCCGGTGCGGCGAGCTCCGATGGCCCCGAGACCAGCACCGTCTCGGCGCCTGCATCGGCAAGCGCTGAGGCAATCGCGTAGCCCTGCTTGCCCGACGAGCGGTTCGCGATGTAGCGCACCGGATCGATCGGCTCATGCGTCGGCCCCGCAGTGACCAGCGCCTTCAGTCCTGCAAGACGCGTGTCCGGAGCGAGCAGCCCTTCGATCGCGGCGACGATCTCGTGAGGCTCGGCCAACCGGCCAGGCCCAAACTCTCCGTCCGCCAGCGCGCCTGCGTTGGGCCCCACCACCGCGATGCCGTCAGCCTTCAGCGTTTCGATGTTCCGCTTTGTCGCCGCGTGCTCCCACATGAACACATTCATGGCGGGCGCGATCAGCACGCGCTTGTCCGTGGCCAGCAGCGCAGTCGTAGCCAGGTCGTTGGCGATGCCCGCAGCCATCTTGGCGATCAGGTCCGCGGTCGCCGGCGCCACGACCACGAGGTCGGCCGAGCGCGACAGGACGATGTGTCCCATCTCGGATTCTTGGGTCAGGTCGAACAGATTCTGGTAGACTCGGTCCGCCGTTAAGGATGCAACCGAAAGCGGCGTCACGAATTGTGCTCCCGCATCGGTGAGGATGGCGCGGACGCCCGCGCCCCGCTCCTGCAACTGCCGGATCAGTTCGAGCGTCTTGTAGGCGGCAATCCCGCCGCCGATGACCAGAAGGACGCGCTTTCCCTGAAGGCTCAAGGTGGACTCCTGCAATAACGCCGTTTTTGGTGGCCTATCAGGCAAATTACGATAGTAAAATGTAGTACGTGTCAAATAGGTGGGTTAACGGTGTACAAATAATGGGACATTTGCTTGCCATCGCCCGCGTGCCCGTCAAGCGGGGCGCGGTAATCCCGGCGACCGAGGCCGTGGTCGGGGTGGACGACGGGGTCGCCGGCGACGCACGGGGCGTCCGGGCCGGCCGCCAGGTCACCGTCGTGTTCCGTGAAGGCTGGGACGACGCCTGCCGCGATCTCGGCGTTGAGCTCCCCTGGACGACCCGGCGGGCCAATCTGCTCATAGAAGGCGTGCCGGTCCCGGCCAAGGGCCGGCGTCTCGTCATCGGCGCCGCTGTGCTCGAAGTGACGCAGGAAACTCAGCCTTGCCAGGTGATGGAGGCCGCCCACCGCGGCTTGCGCGCGGCGCTCACGCCCGAGTGGCGCGGCGGCGTCTGCTGCCGGGTGGTGCAAGGTGGCACGATCCGCATCGGCGATAAGGTCGACGTGGAATGACGGATATCGGCCCGCGCGACGTTCTCGACTTCTGGTTCAAGGAGACGCCCTCGGCCAAGTGGTTTGCGTCGGACCCCGCGTTCGATGCCCAGATCCGATCGCGCTTCGAAGCGGCATGGCGCAAGGGTCTGGCGGGCGGCCTGGCCGGCTGGGAAAGCGAGCCGAACGGCGCGCTCGCACTGATCGTCCTGTTCGACCAGTTCCCCCGCAACATGTTCCGCGGCACGGGTGAAGCCTTCGCCAGCGATGCGATGGCGCGGGACATCGCCAAACGGGCGATTGCCGAGCGGCGGGACCTCGAAACGCCCGTCTCGATTCGGAGCTTCTACTATCTGCCGCTGACGCATTCGGAGAATTTGCTCGATCAGGAAGCTTGCGTGCAGCTCACCAGGGAGCGCCTGGGCGAAGATCATTTTACTTATCCCTTCGCGCTTAGGCACAAGGCGGCGGTCGAGCGCTTCGGCCGGTTCCCGGCGCGCAACGCCGCGCTGGGGCGCGCGAGCACCACCGATGAGCTCGCGTTCCTCAAGACCAATCCAAGCGGTTTCTAGGCGGAGGATTCATGCCGCTTGATCCCATCGTCAGCGCGTTGTTCGAGCGCTTCCCCGAGCTCCTCACCTATCGGGTGTGGGAAACGACGCCGCAAGAAGCCCGTGAAGCCTACAAGGCGCTCTGCAACGCCTCCGATCCCAAGGATCTGGCGATCGGCAAGTCTGAGCGCATCGAGGTGCCTGGTCCTGCCGGAACGCTTGTGCTGCGCGCCTACACCCCGGTCGCGGCGGGTGGCCCGACGCTTCCTGCGATCGTCTATTTCCACGGCGGCGGTTTCGTGGTGGGCGATCTCGACACCCACGACGCCCTCTGCCGCACTCTCGCGAACGAGAGCGGCTGCCGCCTTTTCTCCGTCGATTACCGGCTCGCGCCCGAATTCGGTTTTCCGGCCGCGGTCGAGGACGGCTTCGCCGCACTGAAGTGGGTCGAGGAGAACGCGTCCTCGCTCGGCATCGATCCGTACGACATCGCGGTCGCGGGCGACTCCGCCGGTGGCAATATTGCCGCCGTGATGTGCCTGCTCGCCAAGGCGAACCGGAACACTCCGCGTATCGCGTTTCAGGTGCTCTTCTATCCCTCGATCGCGCTCACCCGTGAGTTCGCGACGCGGCCGTTCGGTCAGGGCTACCGTCTCGATGACCGCGCGATCCAGTGGTTCTACTCGCACTACATGCAACCCGGGACCGATCCGCTCGACGAGCGCGTGTCGCCCATCGAGACGAAGGATGCGAGCGGGCTGCCGCCGGCCTATATCCTGACCGCCGGGTTCGATCCCTTGCGCGACGAGGCCATCGCTTACGCCGCGAAGCTGAAGCAAGCAGGCGTGACGGTGACCCACGTCGAGTATCCGACGATGATCCACGGGTTCCTTACGATGCAGAACTGGATTCCGCTGGCCGCCCAGGCGATTGGCGCCGCCGGCCAGGCCGTCAAGGACGCGTTGAAGTAACCGGCCGGTTGCTTGCCGGGGCTGCGCGTCTGCGGCATTTTTCGTTCCAGAGAAGAGTTCATCGATTGTGTCTGAGGCGCGGCATTGGGCTGGCAATGTCCGCTTGCGCTGCCCCGAACGGCGGCTTTTGGAAAGAGCTGTCGTTCCCGCCGGCTGCCCGGGAAGACCGGGTCTGTGACCCAAGACGGACATGTCTCCGGCGTTGAGTAGATACCTGCTGCGATGTTATTGACGTCGAACACTTGGCACGGGGGCTAGCAAAAGTGGGGGGGCAGACATCTACCGAGAACCGGCTAGCCGGTGCGGATTTTTTGCGCGCGTTCGCTTGCGCGATCGTCGTTCTCCACCACTTAGCCCAACATGTTCCCCATGAGCGGATAGGTTGGGGATTTGGCTGGCTTGAGCCTTTTGAGCACATGGGCGGGTATGGCGTCGCGATCTTCTTCGTCCTGTCGGGCTTTCTGCTGTCGCGTCCGTTCTGGAAGGCTTGGGACGCCGGTGAGGGCATGCCGTCCTTGCGCGTCTATTTCCTAAGACGCGTAGCACGTATCGGCCCGGGCTTCTGGCTTGTCTTGACGCTTAGTCTGCTCTTCGGTTGGCTTTTCTTGGACGCCCCGATGAATATCGGCATCTTTGCACGCTACTTGGCCGGGCTCACGTTCGTTGGAGACCTGCATTGGTTCACAATGTTCCCCGTAGACATCAACGGACCGCTCTGGTCGATCGGATTCGAGGTCAGCTCATACATAATCATGCCGATCGGATTTTTAGCGCTCTTCGCGCTGCCGATCCGCTCACTTCCTCGGGTCGTCGTCCGTATTCTTTGGGTTGGTGTCATTCTGGCCGCAATCGCTGTGCACTGGTTGTACGTTCAAATGGTCGGATTCGGGCGCGAGCTCACTTTCGATGATCTTAATGCAACTCCTTTCTGGCACACGCTGTTAGGGGAGTACTGGTTTCCTCAATATAATCCGATCGGGTTTTTCGCCATCTTCGCTATTGGCGCGCTTGCAGGCGGCGTTCAAGTGCTGCTTGCCCGTTATCGGTCCTTCTGGTTTGACGCCGGTTTTGCCGCAGCACTTGTCTGGGGCGGCTACATGCTTTGGACCAACACAGAGGATACCTTTGACGGAATTTTTCACCTCCCCTTCAAAATGTATCCCGAGCTTCCGGTTTTGGTCGGCGCGGCTCTTGCTTTTGGCACAAGCACGAAGTTTCTCGCCCGCGCACTTGAGTTACGGTTCATTCAATATTTCGCGCGCATATCGTTCGGGGTTTACCTGTGGCATTTCCTGTTCATTGATCTGGTGAGGCGATTTGCGTTCCCAGAATTCGTACGGCTACCGATCACGGATCGGGTCGCGGACCCTGGGCTGTTGCTGTCCGCCTTTGGTCTTGTACTTGCGCTGACTTTACTTACTGCCGCCGCCTCATGGCGCTGGCTGGAGGAGCCGGCAATCCGCTGGGCGCAACGCTTCGAAGGAAAACTGTTGGCTCCCCGACTTCAAGCCGCCGCCGCCTGACGTCGATTGTCGAGAAGAAATTTCTCGCCGCGCATCCGGCGGCGTGCCAGTCCATGGCTGCAATGTCTGTTCGTGTGAAGGTTTTCGGATGCGTTGCGCGACGAAGCCATCGCCTACGCCGCGAAACTGAAGCAGGCCGGTGTGACCGTGACCCACGTCGACTACCCGACGATGATCCACGGGTTCCTCACCATGCAGAACTGGATACCGCTGGCCGCCCAAGCGATTGGCGCCGCCGGCCAGGCCGTCAAGGACGCGCTGAAGTAACCGGCCGGTTGCTTGCCAGCCGCGTCCGACTGCGTCATTTTCGTTCCAGAGAAGAGTTCGTCGATTGTGTCTAAGGCGCGTCATTGGGCTGGCAATGTCCGCTTGCGCTACCCGGAACGGCAGCTTTTGGAAGAGCGGTCGTTCCCGCCGGCTCCCCGGGAAGACCGGGTCTGACCCCTAAAGGCCATTCGTCACGCAGCCGTTCGTTGGATAAAATGATGAGCGGCGTTCGAGGGCGAGATTCCCGATATGTGCGTGGTTGCGAGAATGCCTGACTGCTATGGCGCTGGGTTGATTTCGTTCGCAATGCTCGTTTGGCCAGCAATGGCGGTGGAAACTGCGCCACCCCCAAATTTCTCAGGTATATGGGGGCGGAATACACTCAATCTCGAGCAACCCTCTTCGGGCCCCGGACCTATTGTCAGCAAATTGCGGCGCGCCAACGGTACAATCGATGCCTTTGGCGCTTTGGTCGGAGATGACACCAGCCCGATCCTGAAGCCAGAAGCTGCAGAGGTCGTGAGACGGCGGGCCGCAATTGAGTTGAGGGGCTCGTCGGCCCCCAACCACCATAACCAATGCTGGCCTGAGCCCACCCCGTTTATCCTAAGTCTGCAATTCGGCATGCAGATGCTGCAGAAGAGGGGCGAAGTAATCCTCCTCTATGTGGGGAACAGTCAGGTGCGCCACGTGCGGTTAAACGAGCAACATCCCGTAAACTTGGCGCCAAGCTGGCAGGGCCACTCCGTTGGGCATTATGAAGGCGACACACTCGTCATCGACACGGTGGGAATCAAAGTCGGACCACTTTCGATGGTCGATATGTACGGCACGCCCCATAGCGCTGCTCTTCACGTGATCGAGCGTTATCGCCTGATCGATGGAGAAGCTGCACTTAACGCTCAGAGCAGACATGCAAGCCTTTATGCGCCTGGGCCACCTATGCCCTTCAATCCATATGGGCGGGGTGATATCGATCCGGACCCAGCAAAGAACGGACTACAAGTCGAGATCACGGTTGAAGACCCCGGCATGTTTACCGTGCCCTGGTCAAGCCTAGTCACCTACAGGCGCGTTCTCGGCGAATGGCCGCCCGAAGCAATTTGCGCGGAGAACATCAACAATTATTCGTCCAATAAAGACGCTGAACCTCCAAGCGCAGATAAGCCAGATTTCTGAATTGCGTGCATCCAAACTGAAGTCCGCGACTCAGACCAACCAGGGTATTTCGGAACGGCAGTTATTGGCGAATTCTGTTGAAAAACTCCTCCAGAGGCCCGATCCAAGAATTACTTTGCGTTGTGAGCGCCGTTACCTATCCTCGATGCGAAGGGGTAGCTGCATACTCAGGAAACCCCGCTGAGACGGCTCTGAGAGGCGTGGAAGTGGCTTCCAACTGCGAATCTACTTCCGAAAAAATTTCCAGGGAATTTTGACGCCGCCGCGCAACCGAGTTTTTCAACAGAATTGGCGATGAACTGCCGATTCCGACGGTCGCCCGGAACGGCCGGAATGGTGTCATAAGCCGACCGGAAGATCGGACGATTGGGAAGTAGATTTTTCTCGATATCCCGCTCAGGCGGGCATACCGTCTTTTGGGCGTCAGGGTTCGTCACGGTAATTCGTCACCACCTGTTTCGCACTTCCTCTTCGCTTGCTTTCTCCCTGTTGTTCGCCTGCTGTTTCGCCTGATCTTCGGAGACCCTGGTCGGGTCGATGCGCCGCCGCGCTAGTTGTAGGAGTTATCCTATTCCTATTGACGATTTATAGGACTACTGCGATGATCAGGCACGACCTATGGAGGTGCCGTGTCGGAGCAAATCGAGCCTGGGCAACGCTGTCAAAGCCCTCACCCTGAGGAGCGCGCTCAGCGCGCGTCTCGAAGGGCGCGCCGCGATGAGGGCGTTCTCCTGCCAGGCGCTCGCGCTGAAGCATTCGCCGGCGGTCCGGCCCGAAAGAAGTTTCCAAATTCGAGCAAACAAACTGATGAAAACCGGAATTGCCGCGCACGACCAAACACTTGGGCACATCGAAGCACGCGCGAAATCGCGGCCGCGTCAAGCGCCGGCCAAGGCGGCACGCCGGAGCCCCGCGCCCGCAGGTGGTCGCCAAAACATTGTTTGTGGGCAGACTATTGAAAACGAGAATCCATCGGCATGATCAATAGCTTGCAAGAGAATCGCCGCGCCTTTCCTTGTGGCCCGCGCAGGAAGCGCCCCAAAAGCTTGTCGCGCCGCTTGTCCGCCGAAGCAGAAGTTGAGAATAGCGAATGGCGAATAGCGGGTAGGGTGGAGGAGGTAATCCCCCCGTTCCCTACTCGCTACTCGCTATTCCCTATTCGCTTTAGAACTGCCGCTTGTCCTGGACGTGCGGGCGGGGACGGTTCCGCCCGTTGCCGTATAAGAGAGCCGCGATGGCCAACAACAACGACAACGATGACGACGGCCCCAGCGACAGCGATTACAAGCGCGAGCTGCGCGCGCTCCAGATCGAGCTGGTCAAGCTTCAGCGTGTACTCATCCATGACAAGGCGCAGGTGCTCGTCATCATCGAGGGTCGTGACGGTGCCGGAAAGGACGGGACCGTCAAGCGTCTGATCGCCCACATGAGCCCGCGTGAAACGCGGGTCTTCGCGCCGTCGAAGCCGTCCGACCGCGAGATGACTCAGTGGTATTTCCAGCGTTTCGTGTCGCAGCTGCCGTCGGGGGGCGAGTTCGTCGTCTTCAACCGGTCATGGTACAACCGCGCAGGCGTCGAGCGCGTGATGGGTTTCTGCAGCGAGAGCGACGTCGAGATCTTCTTCGACACGGTCGTCGATTTCGAGGGGCTGCTGATCCGCTCCGGTCTCGAATTGCGCAAATATTATCTCGACATCAGCCGCGGCGAGCAGAAGGAGCGCCTCGCGGCGCGTCAGACCGATCCCTTGAAGACCTGGAAGAATTCTCCGGTCGACGCCAAAGCGCAGAAGAAGTGGAAAGAGTACACCAAGGCGCGCGACGAGATGTTTCGCCGCACCAACCACACGCTGGGACCCTGGCGGGTGGTGCGGGCCAACCAGAAAAAACGCGCCAGGCTTGGCATCATCTGCGATCTGCTCGACAGCTTCGAATACAAAGGCAAGGACAAGGGTTTGGTGAAACCCGACCGCGACATTGTCTTCCCGTGGTCCCCGGAGTCTGCAAAGAAGGGCCTGCTGGCGCACTGAAGGAGCCCGCGACGATGCATCCCTATGTTCTCGCGTTCATTGGCGGCGGCCTGATCGGCGTATCGGCCGTGCTGCTGATGGCGTTCTCGGGCCGCATCGCCGGCATCAGCGGTATCGTCGCCGGACTCTTGCCGCCGAAGCCCGCCGACGACCGCACGTGGCGGATCGCCTTCATCCTCGGGCTCGTGCTTGCGCCCACGGTGTTGGCCGTCACGACCGGCGACAACCGCATCGCTCCCCCGACGGTCGGGCCGGCACTCCTGGTTGCCGCGGGACTCCTCGTCGGCGTCGGCACGTCGCTCTCGAACGGCTGCACATCCGGTCACGGTATCTGCGGCATCTCACGATTGTCGCCGCGCTCCGCGGCCGCTGTCGCGACGTTCGTCGCGACAGCAATGGTCACCGTCTTTGTCGTGCGCCACGTGTTGTGAGACCCCAATGCGCGAACTAATCGCCGGCTTGTCGACGGGGTTCATCTTCGGATTGGGACTATGTCTGTCCCACATGACCGATCCCGCCGTGGTCCAGGGCTTTCTCGACATCGCCGGCGCGTGGGATCCCACACTTGCGTTCGTCCTGGCGGGCGGCATTGCCGTGACCTTCATCGGCTACCGCTTCGTCTTGCGCCGGAAGCAGCCGATCTGGGGCACGAAATTTCCGCCTCCGGTTTCGGGCATGATCGACACATCGCTTCTTTCGGGCGCCGCCATTTTCGGCATCGGCTGGGGTCTCGCGGGTTATTGTCCGGGTCCGGCGATCGTCTCGCTTGCCTCGGGCCGCAGAGCCGTCATCCTCTTCGTCGTGGCCATGCTGGCCGGCATGATCGCGGTCCGGTGGATGCGCATGAGTCGCGCCGCCGGCTTGCGTCAAGCCACGAGCTGAGGATGCCGATGAACAGCGACCCGCGCCTGGCGATCCGCGATGGCCGCATGACGTCGTTCCAGTTGATGGTCGTCCTCATCTGCGTCGTCCTCAACATGGTGGACGGGTTCGACGTGCTGGCGATGTCCTTCACCGCGCCCTTGATCGCACGGGAGTGGGGCGTCGAGCCTGCCACGCTCGGCGTGCTGTTGTCCGCCGGTCTCGTGGGCATGGGGGCTGGTGCGCTTTTCATCTCGCCGATTGCCGACGTGATCGGACGCCGCGCCGTCGTGATCCTCTCGGTCGTCATCATGAGCGTCGGTATGTTCGCGTCGGCCGCCACCACCGGCGTCCTCGAGCTGTGGCTCTGTCGCTTTGCGACCGGGCTCGGCATCGGTGGCGTGCTCGCGAGCGGCAACACCCTGCTTGCGGAATA
>Ga0137427_10001357_pt1 | contig 11167 bp, 3 predicted proteins | sample EasRivERMZT700_2_FD_102309 | JGI IMG/M metagenome (GOLD analysis project Ga0137427, IMG submission 102309) | Soil microbial communities from meander-bound floodplain in the East River, Colorado, USA - East River MetaG ERMZT700_2 | ecosystem: Environmental > Terrestrial > Soil > Floodplain ...
GCCGATCGCCGTCAGGCCAAGCGCGAGAAACGCGAACGTTCCGAGCACCAGCGTTTGAAAACGTGGATTCAAATACGCGGTCAAGCGGCCGATCGAATTGGTCCACCAATCGGCCGTCAACGGTACGCCTGGAGCCATCGCACCGACCTGCCGTTTGAGCGACGAGAGCACCGCATCCTGCTGGCCGGCTGTCTTGATGAGCAGCGTCATCGCCCCGATTGTTTCCGGTAGTGCATAAGCGGGTGGAGTTAAATCGCGATCGAGGAACTTTTTCACGTCGCCGACAACACCCACGACGATGAACTGCCGGCCGCGACCATTCTCGAACGTCTCGCCGACCGGGTCCCTGCCGGGAAAGAGAACGCGCGCTGCAGACTCACTGACGACGGATGCGGTGGGATTACCGCGAAGGTCATCGCTCGTGAGCAGCCGGCCACGGACGAGAGGAATCCCGATGGTCTCGAAATATCCCGGCATAACGTAGGCGATTCCCGCGGGAGATCGGCCCTCGTTTTCCGCCCGAACGCCGTCGTCCCACATCGAGTTGTTGAGAGGGATCCCACCCCATGCCGCCCCCACCGAAACGACGCCGCTCTTCGCCCTGATGCTATCCATCGCTCTAACGTAAAAGTCCGAGACTCCTGGTCCCGTTACGCCCACCGGTGGACGAATAGACATCACGATCACGTTCTGAGGATTGAAACCCAGCGGCACCTGGAGCACGGACAGGAAGGTCTTCGTCGCGATTGCCGCACCGAACACGAGCACGATTGCCAGCGCGACCTGAACGGCCACCATCGGCCGGCCCAACAGCCGGCGTCCCGGGCGCCCTCGCCTTGCCTGGATTAACGTCTGCACGTCCTGGCGCGCAGCAACAATCGAAGGCACGACCGAGAAGGCAGCGCAGGAAACGAGCCCGAGCGCCAGCGCAAACAGAACTACCCGCAGATCGACGCCGACGGATGCACGGCCATATGCAACTGCGGGTACCTGCGCGATAAGAACATCAAAAGTCGCTTTGGTTACGGCCAGCGCCAGCGCTGCTGCCACAACTCCGATGATCGCGGCCTCCAGCAGCAGTGGCCGGATGATGCGGCTTGCGGATGCGCCCAACGCGACCCGGACACCAGTTTCGCGCTCCGATTTCTTGCACCGCGCCAGAAGCATGCTGGCGAGATTCGAACATCCAATGAGCAGTACGAGGCCGGCAGCGACAAGCAGCGCGCCCATGATTGGCCGACCAGCTGGGTAGAGGTTCGTCTTCATGTCGTCGAGGGATAGCGTGTCGTTCGATGGTCGCGGGGCCGCCAGCGCCAATGGACCAATCAAGGCGTCGATTTCGGCCTGTGCCTGCGCTTTCGTGACTCCCGGCTCGAGACGAACGATCGGGAAGAACGTGCCACCTCGTGCGCCATGTGCAATCGGCGGAAGGACGGTGATCAACTCTGCTTTTCCAGTGAAAAACGGCGCCGCGGGAAACACAAAATCTGCGGGAAGCACACCGACAATATCGAAGGTCTGCGTTCCGAGGGCCAGTGGACGGCCGACAATTCCATCGTTCGCGCCGAATCGGTTTTGCCAGGCTTCATACGAAAGGATGGCAGGACGTCCCACTTTGTCATTGTCATTCGGATCGAAAACACGGCCGCGTGCCGCACGGACGCCGAGAATCTGAAAATAGTTCGACGTTACCGCATACGCAGACACACGTTCGACGCCTTCAGCCGTCTGCATCACGACGTTCGGGCCCGGTTCTCCAATGCCCACTTCGCCAAGCCCAGTGTGATGGTCAGCAATCGCGTGCAGGTATTCGTAGACAATCTGCGTGGATCGGCCGCTGGTCTGGCGGTTGAGCCTTGTCATCGTAAAGACGCGATCCGGATCGCTGTAAGGCAGCGGCCGGAACAGAACCGCATCGGCGATGCTGAAGATCGCGGTGTTGGCGCCGATTCCAAACGCGAGCGTGACGATTGCAACGATCGCAAACCCGGGCGATCGCCGGAGACGTCGAAACGCGAATTTCAAGTCGTCGAACATTGTCCACTCCTGAGCTACGCGGACTGCTTACATCAATTGGAAGCGACGTTCCGGTTCAGCGCGTGACGATAATCGTTAACTCCTGATCGCCGAGAAGAGCGCCATCGTCAGCGCGACAGCGGAGGATGTAGGTTCCAGGCTGATCGAAAGTCACCTGAACCGTGACTTTTCCGTCTGCCGGCATAGGCTCAGGAACCCACAGTGGCGCCCACGGCGAGTTCGCACCCGCGCGGGTGTCTTCCCAGACTTTGACCTGAGGCGGATCGAAGGTGACTTTTCCGGCGCCGCGGTAAACGAACCACGAAACATGCAGGCCAAGGTTCTTGCCGACGGTGATGCGGACCGGCGGATTCATTGCAAGCCTGGAGATCACTGCCGCCGCGGCTGCTCCCTGACCGCGACGTCTCGGAACGCCGTCATCCTCGACTTCCGCGATCAGCGCCAGTGGTTGCCCGGCTTTCACCGTCCGCGTTTTCGTTTGATCCACCCGGACCACCGGAGGCTTGTTCGCCCGAACTTCCGGACTACTGGTGCCTGGGCCGAGCGCTCCGGTTTCCGATGCTTTGACTACGTCATCAATCACGTAGTCCTGGCGGAGACTGGCATAGGCTTTCTCGGTCTTGCCGTGTGTCGTCAGAGTCCAAACCAATTCGTCTTTCTCGCTAAAGCCGTTGGGAACACGCACGCGAAAAACGAAACGGTTACGCCGTGGCAGGAAGTGAGTCGGTTGTCCCTGGTCGGCGCCGCCGACGTTGAAACTGTTGTCCGAACCGATGGCTACATCGAGTTCCTCTTCCCAATTCCGGTTCATATAGCCGAACACAAAGTAGCGGGCACCGTCGGCAGCCTGTTCCCAGCCCTCATATGCCGGGGACACATTCTGTCCTTTTGAATAAGTCAACGACTGCAACAGCGCTAGTCCTATCCACAACAGCGTCGGAAGCGTCATCAGTACTGGCCTCCGGGTTTAGGTGGTGGGGCAATCATGCAAAGGGGGCAGCCAATAACCACATCGTTCTTGTTGAGCTTTAACTTTGTGCGGCGCTTCGCCATCTCTTCCTGGAACTGTTCGTCGGTGAGTGCGACTCGATTTCCGAGATCGATAAACATGTTTGCCACCGAACGATTGCCAGAGCCCTGCCAGTTTCTCGGGTCCGGGACATTCTTGTTGCCGGTGGAGTTGTCCATGAAGCCGACGATGTGGAGGATCGTTCCCCTCGGTAATAACGGCGCGTGGTCGTCATCGTAATCGTAGCCGCGAACCCAGTTGTGATCGTATCCGACGCAATTGAGCGTCTGGATGTTGTAGCCCCAGATCGCTTCCAAACACATGCGCGCGCCGGGCGCATGAAGATGCGGTTCGAACGACGTGATCTTGGTGTGCTGTTGAAGGACGGTATAAGCGTGAAGCTGCTGATTCGCTTCCATCGCTTTGATGTCGATATCGACTCCATTCCCCAATCCGAAGACGGCGCGCCTGAATGTCGGCACGTATCCCTTCGGCTGAAACTTGAAACCGATTTCCAAATGCGATTTGGTATCGCGTCCGTTTGAGTGGAGGTGAACTGAATCCGATACAACACTCGATCCGGCTCGAAGCAGCCGCGATGCCAGCGGATCGAAGAAATCGGGATCGCGGCCCACTTCGTGAACGGGCCAATTCGTGGTGTCCTCTCCGCTGACAGCGGCAACAGGATTGGCCTCAGGCTCAGGGCGCGCGCCGACAACCTGTGTTCTCCAGATCATGTGATGATACACAAACCGGCCACCGACTGTGGCTCTACCGCCTTTCGACTGGGTATCGACGTCGTTCACTTCCTTGATCTCGACAGCCGCAACGTACCGATCTTCGGTCAAACCGGTGGGAATGCTGGGTATCTCACCCCACCAATCGGGCGCATTGGCTTTGACGAAAACTTCATTACTTTTGACGATGAGGTCGGGAGTTCCAATAGCCCACGTGGACGCGTCTGCAAACTTCCGCGGCGGAGGCATATCCGCCGGATTTCCTCGCGTCGCTCCGCCATCCACCCAGCGTGAGATCAACGCGATCTCTTCATCGCTCAGGGAGGGATCGTTATGGAATTTCTGTATGCCGATATTCCTTTCGACATACCACGGAGGCATCACGCCGGCCTTTGGTCCCAGCCCGGTCCGATACTTGATCGATCGGGCCCATGGCCGAACCTCTTCGTAGCTGACCAGGGACATGGGTGCGACGCCGTCAGGCCTATGGCAATTCTGACAACTCCGCTGAAGAATGGGTGCAATGTCCTTCGTGAACGTCACCTGGTTCTCTTGACCATTCAAAGGTGATGCTGTTAAGAACAAGGCCAAGACGGCCATGAAACCGACCTGCTTCACACGCGCCTCCCGCTCTGAAACCGCGATTTTGGGTAGATTCTACGCCAAGTGCGCTTACCTGCGAAATTGCTCGAAAACATAATGGAGTGGTAGCATTCGCGACATGCTTCGACAACTCCTTCTTTTGTTTATGGCACCGCTGGTGGCGCAGCAATCGGATTCGGACGCACTACGAGCTTTGACCAAAGCAACTCCACTCCTGCCTGTCGAACAAATCGAACTGAAGGCAAACCCTCCGCTGAAGTTTGAGGGCATCTCTGCGGTGACGGCAGACCGGTCGGGAAACATATACGTCATTCACCGTCCCGTAAATGGCGATCCCGTTGTCGTACTCGATCCGAAAGGCAATGTGATGCGCTCGTGGGGCAAGGGCATGTATAAGACCCCGCACGGAATTCGTATCGATCCTGATGGGAACGTCTGGACCGTGGACGCCAATACGTCGATGGTTTACAAGTTCACGAAGGACGGGAAAAAGCTTCTCGAGATCAGTGTCGGCGACATTCCGGACCCATCACGAGAATTCTGCGGCGCAACCGATGTGGCCTTCGCTCGCAACGGACACGTTTTTGTTTCCGACGGCTACTGCAATGGGCGCGTCCTCGAATACGACGCAAATGGGAAGAAGCTGCAGCAGTGGGGACAGAAAGGCACGGGCCCCGGTCAATTCAACAATGCTCACGCGATAGCGATTAGTCCGCAAGGTAACGTTTATGTCGCCGATCGTGAAAATGGGCGGCTTCAGTGGTTCGATCAAAAAGGAACCCCTCTCGGCGAATGGAAATTCGGGGGCCAGCTCTATAACGTCACGTTCACGCAGTCGGGCGAACTCTACGTCAGTACACATCCGAAAGGCGTTTCGCTGGACCTCGAGTTCAACGTGGTAAAGCTTGATCCAGCCACAGGCAAAATGCTCGGACGCTTCGAAGTGCGGTCTCACGAAATTGCTGTCGCACCCGATGGAACAATCCTGCCGGCAACCAGAGGCGAACAGTTGATTTTGCTTAAACCGCGCAAGTAGTTATCGAACCCAGCACGACTGCTATAGAAATCGGCTAAAACGTTTCCTTGGTGTAGAATCCCGCGCCATGAAACCCCAAAGTTGGTCAATCGTCTGGGCGCGCTCGATCGCACTGACGGTAATGCTCTTTCTGAGTTCGGTGGTGCATGCACAGATTCCCACCACGACCAATCTTGCAGTTTCTCCCGGCACTTCAGTTCTCAACACGCCTGTAACGCTGACGGCGACGGTGGCCCAGTTTGGGGTAACCGGCAGCGTGACGTTCTACGATGGCGTGAACGTGCTAGGTACAAGCACTGTCACGAACGGTCAAGCCTCTCTCACCACCAGGTTCCTTCCGAGCGGAACGCATCGGCTTACGGCCTATTACATTGGTGATGGCACGTTTGCCCCAAGCATGTCGCCAAAGCGCAGCCAAACTGTAATCGGATTAGCTCAAAACGGCTTCAGAACGAGGGTGAACTTCGGCAGTGGCCTGGGTGCGCGCGTTCCGATCGCTGGGGATTTCGACGGCGATGGCAGGGCTGAACTCGTGGTTGCGAACCTGAACAGTAACGACGTAAGCATCCTGCGCGGGAAAGGGGATGGGTCATTCGCACCGGCCGTTAATTTCAGCCTCGGCGCCAGAACAACCTACGTGGCGTCCGGAGACATGAATGGGGACGGCAAAGCCGATTTGATCGTGACCCGAGGCACGAGTAGCGTCGCTGTCGTGTTGGGAGCCGGAGACGGCACATTTCTCCCGGGCTTCAACTCCTACAGCGTCGGGAACGATCCGGAGTCGCTTGCGTTAGCTGACTTCAACGGAGATGGCCGTCTGGACATCACCGTTGCCAACCTGACGAGTAACGACGTCAGTGTCCTGTTGGGAAACGGTGATGGAACCGTTCAAGCGGCTTCCTACATCCCCGGGTTCTCTGGACCCAGCTTTATCGCCGCGGGAGACGTTGACGCCGACGGCAAAGCGGATATCATCGTGACCAATCGCGCCAGCGATAATGTGAGCGTTCACAAGGGCAATGGGAACGGGACCTTTCAGCAGCCATTGACGTTCGCCGTCGGCCGCTCTCCGATAGCGATTGCGGTCGCGGATTTAAATCTCGACGACAAACCCGATCTCCTCGTCTCCAATAAGGATTCCAATAACGTCAGCACACTGCTTGGCAATGGCAATGGAACGTTTCAGACGGCTGTGAATTCCAGCGTGGGAAACGCTCCGGGCTCGCTCCAGGCTCCTGATTTCAACGCGGACGGTTTCCCGGATTTCATCGTCACCAACTTTGACGACAGCACTGTGACGGCGCGCCAGGGCAACGGCGATGGAACGTTTCAATCGGGAACAAACTACGATGTGGGAACCGGGCCCTTTGGTCCCGCAGTGGGGGATTTCAACGGCGACAGTCGAGTCGATCTCGCCGTTGCGAACTCCGGTAGTAATGATGTAAGCATCCTGCTGGGGAACGCTATTCATCAGAACACCAAGCTGCTGGTGTCCGCGGCAGGAGCTAATGCCGTTTATCGTTACGATGTTCCCGTTACCGGCGGCGCGGCACTGGACACCACGCTCACCGATCCCAGCTTCGACAACCCGTGCTGTATCACATTCAGTCCGGCCAACGAATTGTTCGTCGTCAATCGGCATACCACCGGCGGAGGCGCTGGATCGGTCTCGCGTTTCATACATCCGCAAACGCTGCTGACTCCGAATGGCACGTTCATTAACGGTCTCGCCAATCCGCACTTCTCGGCCTTCCGCAACGGCGAATTGCTTATCGCCAACACGACGGCAGGGTCGATTGAGCGATTTCTGTTCACTGTGTCGGGAGACGCCGTGCCCAACGGTTCTATTGCCGGGCTCGGCACCGAGGTGCGCGGCATGGCCGTTTCACCGTGGGGAGAGCTTTTCGTCTCGCTGTGTTGTTCAGTAAGCGCGATAAACCGGTATGTATTTGACGCGGCGGGCAATGCCATTCCGAACGGCACCATCACCGGCAACGGTCTCAACAGCCCGCAAGGCATGGCATTCAGTTCACGTGGTGAGCTGTTCGTCGCCAACCTCTCGGGCAACGCTGTCTCCCGATTCACTTTTGACCCGTCGTATGCCGCGGCGGCCAACGGCCAAATCATGGGTCTAACGTCGCCGATCGATGTCGCGTTCAGCCCGTGGGGAGAACTGTTCGTCAGCAGCGCGTCCCAGTCTCAATTGTCCCGTTTTACCTTCGACACATCATTGAACGCCGTTGCCAACGGGACCATCAGCACTCCAACCGCTTTAATAGGACTGGCATTTGCGCCGGAGATGACTTCCGTCGATCTGTCGATCACGAAAAGCGGTGCACCCGATCCGGTCACGATTGGAAGCAACCTGACGTATAGCGTCGGGGTCACGAATAACGGCCCATCCCTGGCGACGGCTGTGACTGTCGCGGACACCCTTCCGGCAAACACCACATTAGTCTCCGTAACTCCAAGTCAGGGGACCTGTTCAGGCGCCGGCGCCGTCTCCTGTCTTCTAGGCACGCTGAACAGTGGTGCGACGGCGACCGTGAGCATCGTCGTGGCGACGAATACCATCGGAGCGCTGAACAATACCGCCAGCGTGTCGTCGTTCGAAGCTGAACTCGTACCGGCGAACAACTTGGCATCGGCTGCCAACACCGTAAGTCCCGTGACCTGTACGTCAACATTCACCAATGCAACCGGCGATGGTCTGTGGACCACGCCTGGAAACTGGTTCCCGTCAGGCGTTCCGGGAAGCTCGGACAATGTGTGTATCAATGCCGGTTTTACCGTAACAGTCCCGAGCGGTACACATGTCGCCAACAGTGTGAACGGTGCCGGCAGTGTGATCATCAATCTCGGCACGTTATCGGTAGCCAGTGGGTCTGTGGTTTCAAACTTGACGCTGGTCAACGGAACGCTCGACGGGGCAGGCACAGTGACGGTTACCGGCGCACTTACCTGGAACGGGACGATGACCGGGACCGGGACGACGATCGTGGCTGCGGGCGGAGTAATGAGTCTTAGCGGCGTAATCGATCTCGTCGGACGAACACTCATCAACGCGGGAACGGCGACCTGGAACGGCGCGAACAGCATAATTCGGACGGGGTCGGGCGCGTCGATCCACAACTACGGCGTCTTTGAGGTTCAGAACGGCGAGACCATCAGTAACGCCTATGGCGGCGCGCCATCGACATTCAACAACAGCGGGACGTTCAGGAAGACGGCGGGCACGGCGCCAACGGTCATTTTGAACGAATTCAACAACACCGGCATCGTGGAAGCCCAGGGCTCGATCAAATTTTGGGGCGGGGGCAGCGGAACAACCAACATTTCAGGTAACTCCACTGGATCGGTGGAATATGCAGCCGGAAACTTCACCCTATCGACGGCACAATGCAGTAACGCCGCATTGGCCTACACCGGCGGCGTTATCACCTATAACGGTGCGTTCAATTCCACATGTCTCAATACGATCAACGGAGCCACTGTCAACTTCAACAGCCCGACCGCGAGTTCCATGACCAATTTGACGCTAACGAATGGGACTCTGGGTGGGACCGGAAGTGTGAACATCGGCACCTTTTTGTGGACCGGCGGCCTGATGACGGATGCAGGTGTAACCTCTGTGCCGGCGGGCGGCACACTCACAATCAGCGGACTTGTTGGATTAGCGGTAAGGACCTTGAACAATGCCGGCACGGCGACGTGGAGCGGCGTGGGTGCAGAGATCCAGGCAGGATCAGGGGCGACGTTCAACAACAGCGGGATGTTTGAAGCCCAGAACGACGAACTCTTCAGCAACGCTTATGGCGGGGCGTTATCAACGTTCATCAATAGTGGAACATTCAAAAAAACGATCGGCACGGGAATCACAAACATTGTCATTCCGTTCAACAACACCGGTTCACTGGAAGCACTCAGTGGAACGATCAGGCTGTCCAATGGTGGAAGTGGCTCCACCAACGTCTCAGGTAGCTCAGCGAGTTCCGTCATCTATGGCGGCTCGGGGATCTTCAACCTGACAACGGCTCAATGCACTAATGCTCCATTGACCTACGAGACAACCTTGATCCACTACAGCGGGGCGGCGAACTTCACATGTCCCGTGACGATCGACTTTGCAGCCGTCGTCAACTTCAACGGCGCCTCACCGAGTTCGATAACAAACCTGACGCTGGCCGGCGGAACCTTGGGGGGAACCGGGACGGTAAACGTCACCACGTTGAATTGGATAGCCGGTGCAATGACGGGCAGTGGAGTCACCAACGTGCCGGCTGGCGGGTCACTGAACCTCATCGGCATTAATAACGTTAAAGACCTCATCGAGCGAAAGTTGAACAACGATGGCACAGCGACTTGGGACGGCGCCGCAATTCGCCTGGGGTCAGCCGCAGAGATCAATAACAGCGGCACATTCGAACTCAAAACCGACGAATCCATCACAAACGCTTTCGGGGGCCCGCAATCCATATTCACAAACAGCGGAACACTGAAGAAGACTGCGGGAACAGGCGCGAACAACATCACCATCCAGTTCAACAACGCCGGCACGCTGGAATTGCAGATCGGCTCGATTCGATTGTCCGGCGGTGGGTCTGTGGGAGGCATCACAACAGGACTCTCCGGGGCCAGCCTCAATTTTGCCGCCGGCGTCTACACCATGACGACGGCGCAATGCAGCAATGCGGTGGCGCTGAACCTCACCGGAGGCAATGTCAGCTACAACGATGCAGTCCACTTCACATGCCCCACGACGATCGCTGGAACCATCGTCAACTTCAACGGCGCGGCTTCGACTTCGATAAACAATCTGACGTTGTCGAGTGGAGCATTGCAAGGAACCGGAGCGGTGAACATCGATGGATCTCTGAACTGGACAGGCGGCGCCATGAACGGTGCAGGTTCGACTTCGGTTGGGACAGGCGCGACACTGAACATCACGGGCTCGAACAACAAAGATCTTAATGGCCGCGTTTTCAACAACGCCGGCACAGCCAACTGGAGTGGGACGGGACCGATTCGCATGAACTCGGCCGCCAGCATCAATAACAGCGGGCCATGGCAATCGCAGACGGACGCGTCGCTCACCAACGCTGGCGGAGCGCCATCCAGTTTCGTGAACAGCGGCAGTTGGACTTATAGCCTGAGCAGTGGAGTAAAGTTCATCGGCATTCCCTTCAGCAACAGCGGCAATGTCGCCTTGCTGAGTGGGACGTCGAATTTTTCCGGCGGCTACAATCAAACGGCCGGAGCCACGACGCTTGCCGGCGGAAACATGTCGGCGAGCGGTACGCTGAACTTCCTTGGGGGCATTCTGACCGGAACCGGTTCGGTTACGGCGAACGTCTCCAATGCGGGCCAGGTCAGGCCTGGAAATCCACTGGGCTCATTAAACATCGTCGGAAACTACACTCAGACTTCGACCGGCAGCCTTTCGATCGAACTGGGCGGCACCAGCTTCGGCGCCTTCGACAGGTTGACGATCTCCGGCACGGCCACGCTGGCCGGAACTTTGCTCAGTAATTTCACTGGAGGATTCGTTGCCGGACCTTCGGACACGTTCACGATACTCACTGGTACGCGCAACGGAACGTTTGACACAGTTGGCGGATTGTCCCAAACGGTGACCTATGGCGCGACCAACGTCGTCCTGAGCCAGGTAAAGCCCACCACCTTTCATTACAGGTTTGAAGAAGGGACCGCCGGCAATCCTGCAGCGGGTGTCGGATCGATCCTGGA
>Ga0137427_10001358_pt1 | contig 11167 bp, 8 predicted proteins | sample EasRivERMZT700_2_FD_102309 | JGI IMG/M metagenome (GOLD analysis project Ga0137427, IMG submission 102309) | Soil microbial communities from meander-bound floodplain in the East River, Colorado, USA - East River MetaG ERMZT700_2 | ecosystem: Environmental > Terrestrial > Soil > Floodplain ...
AATTCCAGTTTCGAACGTCAAGCATACAATAGCCTGTCGGCGGTCATAGACCGCCGCTACAGGAACCGCATTACTGTAGCGGCGGTCTATGACTGTCTATGACCGCCGATGGATTCGGTCTAGAATGCCCGGCATGAGACTCCTAAGCCAATTCCTTTTCGTCGTGCTGTTCACCGCTACCGCGTTTCGAAATGTCCATGCACAGGTTTATCCGAACGCGAGGACGGGCGGCAATTACATGCACAATTACTACTTCCCGCCTGCGGGAAGCAGTACGCCGTGGTGGCCCTCGTGGTCACCGGACGGACAGTGGATCGCGTTCGCGATGGATGGCTCCATCTGGAAGGCACGTGTCGGAGAGTCCGTTGCATATGAGGTGATTTACGCGAAAGAGTACCTCTCATCACCAGAATGGTCGCCTGACGGCAAGTGGATCGCGTACACCGCCGATGACGATGGCAGGAGCATCAATCTCATGCTCTTCAACGTAGACACCGGCAAGTCCGTCGCTTTGACTTCCGGTAACTTTGAAAATCTCGAGCCCGCATGGTCGCCCGACGGACAAAAGCTCGCCTATGTTTCCACCGATCCGAACGGGTGGTTCAACATTCTGGTCATGGAAATCAACAACGGTCAGAAAGGCCCCGTGACGGCCATCACCACCGATCACAAGTTCGGACGCAGCCGCCTGTACTTCAGCGATAACGACATTCACATCTCGCCGTCGTGGTCACCGGACGGCAAAGAGCTTCTGTTCATTTCGGATCGTGATATCGCTCTCGGCTCCGGAGGCATCTGGCGTGCGCCGCTTGAACCCAACGTCATGAACTCCGGCCAGGCCAAACTCATTTACAAAGAGGAGACTCTGTACAGAACGCGTCCGCAGTGGTCGCCCGACGGAAAACGCATGATCTACAGCTCGCACCTCGGCGGTCAGTTCAACAACCTGTTCGTCCTCCCCACCACGGGCGGTGAGCCTTACAAGATGACCTTCGGGGAGTACGACAGTTTTCTCCCGCGCTGGTCACCGGACGGAGAGTGGATCGCCTTCATCTCGAACGAGCAGGGACTTCCCCAATTGAAACTGATGAAGAGCTGGGGTGGCGAACAAAAACTCGTCAAATTCACGTCGCGACGCTGGTCGCGGCCGATGGGCACGGTTGCCGTACGCGTCATTGACGGCCCGTCCGGTAAAGAGACCGAAGCACGCATTTATCAAAAGGCATCGGACGGAAAGCCCTACACACCGGCAGACTCTTACGAACGCATTGGTCCTCTGAATGAACACTTATTTCACACACCTGGTCACTTTACTGTCGATGTGCCGCCGGGAACATTCAGCGTCGAAGCGGTGAAAGGGTTTGAATACGAGCCCGCAAGGCAGACGATTCAAGTGAGAGCGGGTGAAACCCATTCGGTAACACTAACGCTGGGACGCATGACGAATCTGAAAGCGAAAGGATGGTACTCCGGCAGCAATCACGTGCATATGAACTACGCCGGCAATCTTCACAACACACCGGCGAATCTCTTCCTGATGAACGCGGCAGAGGATGCTGATTTCATCAACTGGCAAATTGCGAACAAGGATAACCGCATCCTTGATTATCAGCACTACGTGCCGGGGTTGACGCAGCATCCGCTGTCCACCAGAGATCGCATCATGCACGTCGGCCAGGAATACCGGCCGCCGTTCTGGGGACACATCTCGCTGTTCAACTTGCGAGACCATTTGATCTCACCGTTCGTCACCGGTTATGAAGGCACAGCCATCGAGAGCATCTATCCCTCAAATACGGACGTTCTCCGTTATGCCAAACAGCAGGGCGGCATCGGCGCTTATGTTCATCCCTTTTCGGGAAACGCGGATCCCCTCGCAGGCGAACTGGGAACGGCCAAAGGATTCCCAATGGATGTTGCGCTGGGTTCGGTCAGTTACCACGAGCTGTGGTCGCAAGGCGCGGGAGATGCAGGACTGAACGTGTGGTACCACGTGTTGAACAATGGATTCAAAATCCCCGTGGTCGGCGGTGAAGATTCGATTTCCAATTTGCACAGGATCGAACTGGTGGCTTCAGTGAGAAGCTACTTCCACCTGGGTCCGGACAGCCTGTCGTGGGAAAACGTGATGGCTGCGCTACTCAAAGGTCGCGGATTCGTTACCAATGGTCCGCTGATCGAATTCACGGCCGGACAATCGATGCCCGGCGATGAGATTCGAATGCCGGCGGCGGGCCCCATCACATTTCGAAGCGTCCTGAACTCGATTGCGCCCATCGAACGATTTGAATTGGTCCGGAATGGCGCGGTGGTTGAAAGTGTGCCGATGACCGGCGATCGCCGGCGCGCGCTGTTCGAGAAAACGTTAAATGTTAGCGAAAGCGGTTGGTACTCCATGAGGGCAATCGGAGCGGCACGAACTCGCCCGGTCGAAAACACGCGGCCGCAGGCGGTGACCAACCCGATTTACGTTTATGTCGGAGATCGGCCGATTCGGAACAAGGAATCGGCGGATTACTTCGTTCGTTGGATGGACAAGCTCAAAACTATGGCCGACCAGCACCCCGGATGGCGCTCGGACAAGGAAAAGCAGCATGTGCTCGCGCAGATCCAGGAAGCACGAGCCATCTACCAGAAACGCGGCGAGGAGGCTCGACGATAATGCCGATTGCGGTCGGAACACGATTAGGCCCATACGAAATCTCCGGCCAGCTTGGCGCAGGCGGGATGGGTGAAGTCTATCGCGCTAAGGACGTTCGGCTCGCTCGTGATGTTGCGGTGAAGGTGCTGCCGTCGATGGCTTCGAACGATGAAGATCGCCTTCGACGTTTTGCGCAGGAGGCACGTGCCGTTGGGGCGCTCAATCATCCGAACATTCTCACAATTTTCGATGTCGGCTCGGAGGAAGGAGCGCCGTACGTCGTTTCGGAGCTTCTCGAGGGTGCGACGCTGGGTCAGGAGCTGCGGAATGGTCCTCTGCCGATCCGAAAGGCCGTCGACTACGCGACGCAGATTGCCCGAGGCCTTGCCGCTGCGCATGAGAAAGGCATCTATCACCGCGATCTCAAACCCGACAATGTCTTCGTCACCGGCGACGGTCGCGTCAAGATTCTCGATTTCGGACTTGCCAAGCTGAGCGAGAAATTCGAGGATGCCGGCGCATCGGTTATGCCGACAGTCGCGGGAACCGAGCCCGGCATGGTCATGGGAACGGTGGGATACATGTCGCCGGAACAGGTGCAGGGCACGCAAGCCGATCACCGGTCCGACATCTTCTCGTTCGGCGCGGTTCTTTATGAAATGCTATCGAGCCGTCGTGCCTTTCCGGGCGATTCCGCAGTCGAGAGAATGAACGCCATTCTGAAAGAAGATCCACCGGAGATCGCGAACGATGTGAATCGAACGCTGCCGCCCGCACTCGATCGCATCATTCGCCACTGCCTGGAGAAAAAGCCCGATCAGCGCTTCCAGTCGGCGCGAGATCTCGCATTTGCCCTGGATACGCTTTCAACCGGCTCCGGTTCGATTGTTGCGGCGCCTACTCCGGTGGTCTTGGAGTCAAAGCCGAAAAGTCGATGGATGGCTTTGATTGCTGCGGTGGTTCTGCTGGCCGCCAGCGCCGCCCTTGCATTTCAAGTTCTTCGAGTTGAGCCGACACCGTCGTGGTCCGGGGTTTTGCTGGGTGGTCCCGAAATCGCGCTTACTCCGCGCATCTCGCCGGATGGCAAAACGCTGGCTTTCCTGGCCATGGTCAACAACCTTACACAGGTTGCGGTCATGGATCCAACGAATGGAAACTGGACGATCCTTACTCAAGACCGGAGTCGCGGATATCCAAACCAATTGGCCTGGTCCGCCGACGGTTCGAGAATCTATTTCCACCGCGTCTATGGCGGTTCGTCAAGCATCTATAGCATTCCCGCACTGGGAGGAGAAGAACGGCTCGTTCTGGAAGACGCCGAGGCGCCGCTACCGCTTCCCGACGGCAGCTTGATTGTCCGCGGATTCAATGAACGTCGTGTGAGCGAACTGTATCGTTTTTGGCCCGAAAACTCCCGGAAGGAACTGCTGGGCGCTGTGCTAGGCAACTTCGGCACCGCTGGTGTGTCTCGCGATGGGAAGTCGGTTGCGTTCTACGGTTGGCTCTCGGAGAGTTCGCAGAATCAACCGCGAGCTTTGTATGACGGTGACATTGATTCGAACAAGTTCCGTCTGATCGCTTCATACGAACAGACACAAGATACCAACCGCTTTTTTCCAATCACCTCCGATCAACAAGGTAATGGCTGGATCACTTCCCAACTGTCCGGCGACCTCTTTCAGGTCGTGAGAATCCCGTCGGGCGGCGGGACAACTCACCCGCTGATGATCCTTTCTCAACACAGTCGAACGATCGACAGCGCTCCTGACGGAAGTCTGTATATCGATCTATGGGATCGTCCAAACGAAATCGTGCGGTTCGGTGTCGAGGGAGGCATTCCGGAGCTTCTCGCGTTCAAGCCACGATTCCGGCGAGATGACGCGTTGGCCACGGTTCTTCCCGATCGACGAATACTATTCGAAACCGAGTTCGCGGGACGGACTCGGATGGCCGTCATCCGGCCCGGCGAAAGGCTATTTCCATTTGTCGAAACGTCTGAGGAGACATTCGAGCCAGCAACAGTTATCAGCGACAACGAGGTCGCTTGCATGATCGGTAGCGGCGAGAATCAGACGGTGGCGATTGTTTCCACCAAAAACGGCCAGATTGTCCGGCGGCTGAAAGGCACGATGGGAAAACAGATCGGTCAAATTGCAGCCTCGCCAGACGGGAAGACCTTGTACTTCGTCGAGTCTCAGTCCATCTGGGCCATTCCGGTTGCCGACGGTGAGCCGCGCAAACTCAGCTCCGGAGACGGTGTTGCACCATCACCGGATGGGCGGTATCTCGTGATACAGAAGATCGAAAAGGATGGAATCAAACTATCCAAACTCCTTGTCACGGGAGGTGAGCCTGAAGCCATTGCAATGAATCTCGGCACCCTGCGCCTCTGGGGAGAATTGACACCCAACGCCGTCGCGCCGGATGGGCGAATCGTGGTTGCGGTGGATTCGCCAGATTCGTGGTTCGAGAGTCCAGCCGTCATCGATCCTCGCACAGGCCAGGTAGAGAAAGTGCCTATTACCTTTGGTGGCGATATCCATTCACCCGGCTGGACGAAAGACGGCCGCATTACCGCATCGCGACAACCAATCCGCAGTTCAATCTGGCGTTTCCGACCCGAGAAGTAGTCCGAAGCTAATCCTTAGTGTAAACAACCTTGCCGCCGACGACAGTCATCGCGACTTGCATGTTTTCGATGTTCTTTTCGGGGCAAGTCAGGATGTCTTCCATCAACACAATCATGTCGGCAAGCTTCCCTACTTCGATTGAGCCTTTCGTACCTTCTTCCAACGTCAGGTATGCATTCCCCAGCGTTGCCGCGCGAAGAGCTTCCTCGCGTGAGATCTTTTGATCGGCGCCCATGACGCCTCCGCTGATCGTGTTTCGCGTGATGAAGTGATACAGCGTCCAGAACGGTGGATACGGAACGACCGCCGAATCCGTTCCGGTTGAAACCGGAATTCCGGCATCGATGTAGGCGCGCATCGGCGTCATCCACGCCGAACGTTGCGCTCCCCAATAACTCTTCAGGCTGGGAGCCGCCAGGTAGAGATGATTCTGCGCCGAGATGACAAGTCCAAGCTGCTTCATTCTCGGAAAATGTTCGGTGCGAGGAATAAACGCGTGCTCGATACTCCACCGCTTATCCGCAATTGATGAGTCCTTATTCGCTTCGCTGTACGCGTCCAGCACGAGATCGATCGCCGCATCGCCGACGGCATGGGTCGCGACTCGCCAGCCGGCGCGGTTTAAAGCACGGACAACACCCTTGTAATTCTCCGTCGGGAATGTCTGCAGACCGCGAAACTCACCGTTCTTCCCCCATGGCTCCTCGTAAGGATCGCGCATCCATCCGCCTTCGAAGCCTCCATCGACACCGAGTTTGACGCCGCCGACCCGAATCCATTCATCACCCTGATCCGGCTTCAACCCGATTCGAGCAACGGCTTGATCGACGCCCGACGGGGCCCCGGCCACACGAAAAAGCATGTTCACGCGCATCGTCAGGAGTCCGCGCCGCTTCATTTCCTGAAGCATGTTCCACATCTCGACGGACGCGCCCGGATAACGAATGCTGGTCAGCCCGGCGGCATGCAGTTTCTCGAACTCCGCAACCTGATCCTTGATGCGCCGCTCGGCGTCCACGCGCGGCGATGGCGGAAGATTCACCAGGTTTTTGGCACGATCAACGAGCTCACCATTGAGTTTGCCGTCAGCATCACGGCCAATGTCGCCGCCCTCAGGCACTCGGGTCGTTTCGGTGATATTCCATTTCGCCAGCGCGGCGGAGTTCAGGATGTATTCATGACCACCTCGGACGACCACCAATGGATGATTTGGCGCCGCACGATCGAGATCCTTGCGGTAAGGAAGCCGCATCTCTTTGAGCTGGCCTTCGTGCCAGTCGCTGTTGGTGACGATGACTTCGCCCGCCAGCGTTGTTGCCGCGCGGTTGCGGATTGCCGTCAACACATCGTCTATCGTCCGGGCACGAGAGAGATCGACGCCGGGACCGCCCCCGATACTGTGAAAGTGATTATCCGCAAGACCGGGGATCACGGTCCTTCCCTGCAAATCAATCTGCCGAGTGGTTGATCCAGCCAGACGTCGAATGTCGTCGGTCCTTCCAATCGCAACAAATTTACCGTCGCGCATCGCCACGGCTTCGGCGACATCACTGCGATTGTTCAACGTGATGATGCGGCCGTTATAAGCAATGAGCTCGGGAGCCGGGGTCGATTGGAAGACGCTGAGTGTGAGGAACCACGCCAGGATGCTAAAGAGCACGAATCACCTCGCTGCGAGAAGCTATCACTTGCCTGCGGCTGAGGCCAATTCCCGGACGATCAGAGGCCGCGTCAGATCGCGCAGCGCATCCTTTCCGATCCATCGAGGCGTCGGCTCTTCCGATTCCGCAAGACGCTTCGCCACTGTGATGGCGGCTGCGTGAAGTTCGGCGTTCCGTCCACCGATGGCCCTCAACGCCCAACTGACCGCCTTCTTTACGAAATTTCGATCGTCGCTCGCAGCGTGTTCGATCAGCGGAAGGCATCGGACAAAAGCTTCATTGTCGGATTGCTTGTCGTGCAGAGCCAGACTGGCCAGCAGTGCGAAAGAGCCGCGCCTCCCAAACTCGTCCTTGAGGCGGGCCCACTGGCGAACTTTGTTGAAGGCGAGAGGTGAGCGGTCGAACAGCTTGAAGCACACCGTGTCGCAGATGCCCCAGTTATCGAAGTCGCGACACCAGCGATCCATTTGTGCAGCTGTCACGCGATCCGGTTCAGCCACGAACGCGGCCAGCATGCGAGCCTCGTACCATCCGCTTTTCCATAACGCCTCGGCGAGATCGTGATTCGACCCAACGGTTTTCGCGATCCGCTGAATGTCACCTACCGTCACACCGAACGCCTTCGGTGCAACGATTCCATACCGTGCGTAACCATCGCGGGTTTTCTTGGTGCCACGCCGTTTCAGCAACTCGAGCGCTGCTTCCAGGTCCGAAGTATTTTTCTTCTGAGCCATGGTCGTTAGATTACATCGTTAGCGCCCGAGGCGCGCCAGATAGTAGCGCCGGAGGCGCGGACAGGAGTCTTCAGCGGCGATGTTCCGTAAGCGCCGGATGCGCGACGCATGGTTCAAGATCGAACGCGGTAAGCAGGATTCACCGTTCTGATACTGATTTTTCCAGCCTTTAGTTTGGGACCTGGATAAAAACCCAGGGTGTATTGTCCGCGCAGTTCCGCGGAGATCGCGGCAAAGACGTCTCCGGGCGACTGAACATCCAGGGAGAAGTGGCGGCCACCGCTTCCCTCGACGATTGTCTTCATCAATTCAGCCGACCATCGGTTCATCTCAGCGATAGCAGCTCTGAATTTCGTCAGCTCATCAGGTGTCATGTATTCCGGTTGGGTGCTCTTTCGAGCGGCTTCGACTTTAGCTTCACGCTGGCTACGTGTGGTTATTCCATTCGGTCGAGGAGACGCAGGCCTTGGCGGTTTGAGAACGTTTTCTGTGTAAGGAGTCTGAACCGTGTAGATCAGGATCTCCGATGCATTCAGACGACTTCTAAGTTTGTCGAGACCGGAATTCGCGACCTTTTCACCACCGTCGCTGACGACGATCAGCGCGCGCTTTCGATTCGAACCTTGGCGGGTTTTGTCGACAGCCGTCATTAACGCTGACACTAGTCTCGTGCCGCCATCGGTTGACCGGATGGCATCCACAGCACGAAGGAGCGATGTGGAATCGCGGGTAAAGTCCTGCAGCAGACTCGTACCGTCTGCGAAAGTCATCAAGAAAGCTTCATCACTGGGACGCATCGAATTGATGAAGGTTCTGACCGCTTCGACCGCCGAAGGAAGCGTGGACCAAACGCTGCAGCTTGTGTCGAGAAGCAACCCGAGCGTGACGGGGGAATCGGCTCCACTCACGAGATGCGAAACTGTTTGCGGAACTCCATCCACGCTGACGACGAAGTCTTCCGGCCGCAGATTCGTTACGAATCGCCCTTCAGCGTCGGTTACAGTGGCGACGACTTGGCGCAATTGAACATCGACGCGGATGTCCTGGCCCACCAGGGACGTCGCAAGGCAGACGCATACAATCCAGAAGCAGAGTTGTTTCATTGGAAACTCGTCACCTTCTATACTTTCTGATACCGTTTACCGCGACGCAAGCAAAACGAGCCATGGATCTCTCCAATGTTATCGCCATTCTGGCAGCCGCTGTCGCCGGACCGCTGTGACGCACTACCTCGAGGCCTCCTCTCTTGCACAGATCTGCCTTAGACTAGGCGGGTGTCTGCACTCGTACTTGCGGTCTATTTCGCCGGTCCCTTTCTGCTGCTGCGAACGCATCGCGTTTGGGGAGTGCCGGCAGCGATTCTCGCATTATGGATACCGATTGAAGTGGGATTCTTTCGCTGGGCCGGTATTCCATCGGGTTGGGCGATAGCTACTGGAATCGCTGCGGGCGTTTTCGCGTTTCGAAACCGTCGCGACATCATGGACGTCTCAGCCGCGTTCGATTTTCGCCGGCTGGATTTTCGCGAGGCCTTCATGAACTTTATCCTCATTGCAGCCATTGCTATCCCAACAGGTCTCGCGATTGGATTTATACAACCTTCTTTGGATTTACCGGGATTGGGGACAACGCTACTGAGCCTCGCGACCATAATCCTGTTCAACGCCCTTCCCGAAGAGATCTTGTTTCGCGGAATCATTCAACATTCCATCGAGAGCCGTCTCAAGAATCGCGTTTTCGCGCTTCTAATTGCGTCTCTCATTTTCGGCGCTGCGCATCTGAACAACGGCGCTATGCCGAACTACAAATACTTCGCACTGGCGAGCATCGCCGGAGTGTTTTATGGCAGAGCCTGGCGAGGGCAGCGTAACGTACTCACCTCGACGGTCACCCATACACTCGTGAATTTCGGCTGGCGCTTGTTCTTCAGATAAGGTCTTCAATCGACTTGCGGTCGAATCCGGCCGGGTCGGTCTTTCGGCCTGGAGGATCCGCGCAATCACGATGCAGCACGATGTGGTGAATAGGATGGCGCTCCGCGATCGACTTCAACAACTCGCGTAAGGCTTCGATCTGTAATGGAGGGAACGGATCAATGCCGTCGTTCCGGTTGACGAGCTCAATACCAATGGAGAAATCATTCACGCGCACACGGCCGTCCTCCATTCGAGATGGACCGGCGTGCCAGGCGCGTCGATCTTCCTCAACGTGTTGGACGATCCGTCCGTCGCGGTCGATCGTATAGTGCGCGGAGACCTTGTTTTGAGGATCTGCAAATTGTGAGATGACCTCTTCCAGCGTGTCCAGTACCGTAGCGTGGACAACAACAGTATCGATCTCCAAGCCTTCCGGCCGATCATCAGAATTTGGCGACAGGTGTTGATCCATAGCTCATCAGTAATAATACGGAGTAAATGGAGAAGCGCCTCTAATCATGTCAAGCTGGGTAGTGGGTCGGTTGAATGGTAGCCCCGACCTTTAGGGCAAGTTGCCGAACGTTCCAGTCGCGTAGCGGCGACATTTTGCTAGCCCCCGGCTTCAGCCAGGCTTCAGCCGGGGGAACCGGTTTGTTCACGGGTCGCAGCCCCGGAAGGGGCGGCAGATGGTGAACATCTGTCGCGCCTTCCGGCGCTGGATTCCTTCGCGCACGTGTTCCCCCCGGCTGAAGCCGAGGGCTAGCAAAGTGTCGCCGCTACGCGACTGGGCCCACTACTAAGTTGAGTAAAGGAGACCTGATCTATGAGCAAGGCGCTGAGAGGACTTCTGATCCTGAATGCCGTCGTCCTGATCGGCATCATCGTCGCGACGACCGGCAATGCGCAACTTCCGCCCATGACGAACAGAGAGGGTATTCCGTTTTTCAACGTGAATATCAATCCGACAGACGTGCCGCCGCTGGTCAACATCAATCCTAACGGGATGGTGCCTAAAGTCGAAATCGTCCGGATGCCGGAAATACCGAGGCTCGATATGACCAAAATGCCGGACTTGAATGTTCGCATGGCCGGTTGCGCGAATCGCCAGAACTTTCAAACCGACATCGGACGATCCATCGAGGGACCTCTGGTCATCACTTACCTGGATCTATCACAGCCCGTTCAAGCGACCCTTTCGAGCCCGCAGAACGGCAGTAAGCGCGTAACTCTGGGAAACGCCTCGCAGCTTTCGACCGCGATCTATCTCCGCACCGGACAACGCCTTGAGTTCGGCGCAGACGTCATGTACTCGGGTTGTGTTCCAGAGTAGTAATCGTACTGGCCCGGATATGATATGGTTCGGGCATTTATGATCGGTCGGCAAATCTCGCGTTATCGAATTGTTGAGCGTCTGGGCTCCGGCGGAATGGGCGTTGTTTACAAAGCCTATCAAAAACATTTCGACCGCTGGGTCGCATTGAAGTTTAGTTCTCCCTCCCACTTGATTAGTTCCGCCGACCTCGAACGATTTCGTTCTGAAGCGCAGAGCATGGCGAGGCTCAGACATCCCAACATCGTGACTGTG
>Ga0137427_10001359_pt1 | contig 11164 bp, 7 predicted proteins | sample EasRivERMZT700_2_FD_102309 | JGI IMG/M metagenome (GOLD analysis project Ga0137427, IMG submission 102309) | Soil microbial communities from meander-bound floodplain in the East River, Colorado, USA - East River MetaG ERMZT700_2 | ecosystem: Environmental > Terrestrial > Soil > Floodplain ...
CTACTGATGCAAGCGGCGGCACCGGCTGGGGCCCGGATGGATATCCTGCAAAGGAGAAGGGGTCGGGCGCATTTATTGCTTTTGATACCACGCAAAGTTCGCTGGTGCAGATCAGAGTGGGAATCTCCTATGTCAGCATCGACAATGCCCGTGCCAATCTGCAGGCGGAGAATCCTGCGGGTACTTCGTTCGATGCACTGAGGCAACGAGCCAGGGAGGCATGGAATCGGCATCTTTCGCGAATCCTGATCGAGGGTGGAACCGAATCCGAACGGAAGATCTTTTACACCGCGCTATACCATTCGCTGCTGCATCCCAACATCTTTAGTGACGTTAATGGTCAATATTGGGGCTTTGACCAGAGAGTCCACACGATTTCAGGCCAGCAGAAGTTTCAATACGCGACGTTCTCTGGTTGGGACGTCTACCGTTCTCAGGTGCAGCTTGTAACGTTGCTCGATCCTGAAATTGCGAGTGATATCGCTCAGTCTCTTCTCAATCAGGCCAACCAGAACAACGGAGTTTGGGATCGCTGGACACACAATTCCGGTCCGACATACGTGATGGCCGGAGATCCGTCCGCGCCAGCCGTCGCTGGAATCTATGCTTTTGGTGGCACCGGTTTTGACGTTAAAGGCGCATTGTCTTCGCTCCTGAAGGCTGCGACAGTGCCTACTCCGTTAGATCTAAGTAACAAAGGATGTCGCGTGGAGTGTATGGGCCAACGTCCTTCGCTTGATAAGTGGCTTAGCATTAATTACATCCCTACCGTGTCGAATTCATGGGGAGGGGCCGGTGAAACACTGGAAGATGTGACGGCGGATTTCAGCCTCTCTCAGTTGGCACTTCGTTTAGGCGACAGCAAGACACATGACGAGTTTCTGAAACGCGCCCAGTACTGGAAGAACGTTTTCAATCCAAAGGCCACTCCGGAAGGCGGCTATATCCAGAATCGGAACGAAGATGGGAGTTGGCCGGAATTCAATCCAGGATCGAGTACAGGCTTTGCGGAAGGAAGCAGCGCGCAATACACATGGATGATTCCGTTCAATGCAGCCGGTCTTATCGAGGCGATGGGAGGAAAGGATAAGGCGAACTCCCGTCTCGATTCTTTCTTTCATACTCCGGACGGTTCCTGGGCCCTGACCGGTCTCGGCAGTCTCTACGCCGAAATGAACAACGAACCATCGATCGGTGCGGCCTGGATGTATTTGTTTACCGGCAAACCGTATAAGTCGCATGAAACCATCCGGCAGGTGTTGAAGACTTTGTGGAGCGATCGACCGCACGGCATTCCCGGAAACGACGACCTCGGCGCGATGTCTTCCTGGTACGTGTGGTCTGCGATCGGCATGTATCCAGGAATTCCGGGTCGCGCTGAACTGTTGCTAAGCGCTCCGCTCTTTCCACGAATCTCGATTCAGCGTGGCAACGGAAAAACGATCAGTATTCGGGCCCCCGAAGCCGCAATGGGCGTCCCGTACATTCAAAGCCTGCGGGTGAATGGTCAAATGTCCAACCGGTCCTGGTTGCCGGAGATGTTCGTATCGGGCGGCGGTCGTCTGGACTTCGTATTGTCTCGAACGGCAAACCCATCGTGGGCAAGCTCTTCGCAGGATACCCCGCCTTCCTTTAAGCCGGCGCAGTAGTCCGCGGGCTTCAGCCCGCGGACTACAAGTGGCAGTTGTCGCCGTTTTCACACATTGTAGGATCGAAGTGCTTGCGTCATAGGTTACACTAAATGCTCTAGTGAACCCTCGCCCCTAAACCCCGATAGGTAAACGACATGATACGTATCGTAAAGCCAGTAATCATTTTCGTGCTTGGATTGTCCCTTGTCGCCTGCAGCTCAACGCAGCAGGCACAGCAGGGAGGCGGCGGTATGCCGGCCATGCCTCCCGTGCCGGTCAGCATTGCGACGGCCGTCGAAGAAAGTGTTCCTATCCAGGTGAAAGCATTTGGAACTGTCGAAGCTTATGCGACGGTAGACGTTAAATCGCAAGTCGCCGGACCGTTGATGAATGTTCGGTTTGCCGAAGGCAGCTACGTCGCTAAAGGCGATCTGCTTTTCGAGATCGATCCGCGGCCTTTCCAGGAAGCTTTACGGCAAGCCGAGGCGGCTCTTACCAAGAACAATGCGCAGCTCAAATTGGCTGAAGCGAACCTCGCCCGCGATATCGCAAATCAGCGAAACGTCGACGTGGATGCCCGGCGTTACGAGCAACTGATGAAGGAAGGAATCTCCACTCAGATGCAACTCGAGCAGACCCGCACTGCGGCCGAGATGGCGCGAGAGTCGGTCCGGGCCGACCAGGCTGCAATCGATAGTATTCGAGCCGCTATGGACTCGGATCGCGCGTCGATCGAAAAGGCCAAACTTGATCTCAGCTACTGCCAGGTTCGATCGCCGATTTCCGGTCGGGCGGGCAATCTTCTGATTAACGCTGGAAACCTGGTAAAGGCGAATGACGTGCCGCTGGTCGTGATCAATCAGGTCACGCCGATCTTTGTGATCTTTGGCGTTCCCGAACGACAGCTCAACCAGATCGCCGGGAAAAGTAAGCTACCGGTGGAGGCGTCGTTTGATGATGACAGCAAGGTCCGCGGTACTCTTGCGGTGATCGATAACCAGGTGGATCCCAACACCGGCACCATCCGGCTCAAGGCAGTCTTCGAGAACTCCGAACGCTTGTTGTGGCCCGGCCGTTTTGTCAACGTCGTGATGACACTGGATACTCAGACTGCCACGGTCATTCCGTCCGAATCCGTGCAAGCCGGTCAGCAGGGACCGTTTGTTTATGTCGTTAAGGCCGACAAATCGGTGGAGCCGCGGCCGGTAGTTGTCGGATCGACGGTGGCCGGCAAAGTCATCATCGAGAAAGGCGTCGTTGCCGGTGAAACGATAGTCACCGACGGTCAGTCGAGGCTCTACCCAGGCGCCACGATCGTGCCGGCTCAAGGGAAGTAGGCATATGCATTTTTCACGAATCTTCATCGAACGCCCGGTGATGACTGGACTCGTCACATTCGCGATTCTGTTGTTCGGAATTGTCGGATTCCGATCTCTGCCTGTAGCCGCCTTGCCGAGCGTGGACTACCCAACGGTTCAAGTAACGGCAGGCCTTCCCGGCGCAAGTCCGGAGACGATGGCCAATTCGGTCGCGACACCGCTCGAACGCGAGTTTTCGACGATTGCCGGAGTGCAATCCATGAGTTCGTCGAACGTCCAGGGCGGCACGACTATTACCATCCAATTTGAATTGAGTCGTGACATCGATGCTGCCACGCAGGATATCCAGGCCGCCGTTGCAAAGGCGTTACTGCCATCGAACATGCCGCGACCGCCTTCGGTCCAGAAAACCAACCCGTCGCAGCAACCGGTGCTGTACGTCTCTCTCAATTCCTCGACGCTGCCTCTTTATACGGTTAGCGAATACGCCGAGACGATGCTCGCCCAGCGCATCTCGATGATCAGCGGTATCGCCAGAGTGCAGGTGTTCGGATCACAGAAGTATGCGGTCCGGATCCAGGTCGATCCGGACGCTCTGGCCGCTCACGGTATTGGTATCGACGAAGTTCAACGCGCTGTACAGCAAAGCAACACGAACCTGCCGACCGGCCGACTGTACGGTGAGAAGCAGGCCTTTACGGTCCAATCGTCCGGCCAGTTGATGGACGCTGCTGCGTACCGTCCGATGATCATCGAATATCACAATGGCATGCCGATCCGCCTCGAACAGTTGGGTCGTGTGATCGATGCCGCGCAGGACGACAAGGCGGTTGCCTGGTTCAATGGGACACAGGGAATGGTTCTGGCGATCAGCCGGCAACCGGGCACGAACACCGTCGAAGTGGTCGACAACATCAAAAAGATTCTTCCTGAGTTACAGGCGGCGCTGCCTCCGACCATTGAATTGGTGATCGCTTTTGACGCCTCGGAATCGATTCGAGGCTCGATCGGTGACGTCGAGTTCACACTGGTCCTGACGATTGCGCTGGTCGTCATGGTGATTTTCCTGTTCCTTCGGAACCTCACAGCGACGCTGATTCCGGGTTCGGCCGTGATCCTTTCAATCGTCGGTACTTTCGCGGCGATGTACCTGCTGGGTTATAGCCTGAACAATCTTTCGCTGATGGCCTTAACCCTGTCGGTCGGCTTTGTCGTGGACGATGCCATCGTCATGCTCGAAAACATCATCCGATACATGGAGATGGGAAAAGGCCGATACGAGGCAGCGCTGCTGGCCTCCAAGGAGATCGGTTTCACCATCGTGTCGATGACGCTGTCATTAATCGCGGTCTTCATACCCGTGTTGTTCATGGGCGGAATGGTGGGCAGGCTGCTGCATGAATTCTCAGTCACCATCACCGTGGCTATCCTGATTTCCGGGTTCGTATCGCTGACCTTTACGCCGATGCTTGGCAGTCGATTGCTCCCCCCTCACAGCGAAAAGCACGGTCGCGTTTATCATTTTCTGGAGAATGGTTTCACTGGGCTCGCGCGCATGTACGATTACTCTCTGCGGGGCGTCATGCGCTACCGTTTTGCGACAATGGCCGTGGCATTGTTGCTATTGGTCGGAACTGTTTATCTGTTCTTTACAATGCCGACCGGCTTCATTCCCAGCCAGGACAGCGGATTCATTTTTGGCGTCACCATGGCGGGCCAGGACATCTCTTTCGAGTCGATGGCCAAGCGTCAACGAGCGATCGCCGACATCATTCAAGCTGATCCCAATGTCCAGAACTCCGTGGCATTTGCCTCGCAGAGCAATTCGGGATTTCTCTTTGCGAAATTGAAGCCTCGCGAAGAGCGCGCCCTTTCAGTCGATGAAACGATCGCAGAGCTACGGCCCAAGCTTGCAGCCGTTCCCGGGATCATGGTATTCCTGCAGAATCCGCCCCCGATCACGATCAACGGTCAGTTCACGACCAGTCTCTATCAGATGACCGTCCAGAGCGTCGATCTGGACAAGATCTACGAATGGGTTCCGACGCTGACAAATCGAATTCGAGCCTTGCCGGGCTTCATGGACGTCAACAGCGATCTGCAGATCGCGAGCCCGCAACTTAAAGTGGATATCGACCGGGAACGGGCACTGGCATTGGGCGTGATGCCGGATCAGATCCAGACCGCGTTGTATACCGCATATGGTAATCGGCAGGTGTCGAACATCTATGCACCGGCAAACCAGTATGCCGTCATTCTCGAGGTGAAGCCTGAGGATCAACGGACACCAGAAGCAATCTCGACGTTGTATGTTCGTTCCACGTCGGGTCGGCTGATCCCCTTGAGTGAAGTGACGAAGGTATCTCGAACCGTCGGTCCGCTGAGCGTGAACCACTTCGGCCAGTTGCCCGCCGCGACCATTTCATTCAACCTCCAGCCTGGTTTCTCGCTCGGCGAGGCTGCCGATCGCGTCAGGCAAACGATTAGTGAACTGAGAGTGCCGGCCAGTGTTACGGTGAACTTTCAAGGAACGGTTAAGGAGTTTCAAGAGTCGTTCCGGGGATTGTCGATTCTTCTGATCGTCGCAATTCTCGTGATCTACATCGTGCTGGGTATTCTTTACGAGAGTTTGATTCACCCCATAACGATTCTGTCGGGTCTGCCTTCAGCCGTATTCGGAGCATTGGCGACGTTGGTCATATTTCAGAAGCAGATCGATCTTTATGCTTTTGTCGGTTTGATCATGTTGTTCGGCGTCGTCAAAAAGAACGCCATCATGATGATCGACTTTGCTATTGACGCTCAGCGCCAGGACGGGAAGAGTCCGGAAGAGGCGATTTATCAGGGCTGCATTCTGCGGTTTCGTCCCATCATGATGACGACCATGTGCGCTCTACTCGGAACGATGCCGATCGCCCTCGGCTACGGCGAGGGCGCGGACGCACGTCAACCGCTGGGACTTGCGGTGGTTGGCGGCTTGCTGGTGTCGCAATTCCTGACTCTGTACATCACGCCGGTTCTTTATCTTTATTTGGAAGGACTGCAGGCGTGGGTTCGCGGCGATCGCCGGAAACGGGTTCCACAACCGTTTCCCGGTGAGCTTCCGCAACACGGTGACTAAACATCCGAAACCGGCTTGGCCAGAAGTCATCTGTTCTGACTGAGGATTTATTGGCGTACTTCCAGTCCGATGTGTCCGCCCACGATGGCAAGCCACTGGCCAACGGTAATGTCGGCCGGCGTCGGATTCTTCGGGAAGTAACATTGTAGCGAACCAACCTGGAGTCCATCGATACTCTCGATTTCAAAGATCGCGGATGTTAGGGACTGGCGGTCCTTCTGGAACGACAGGGAGTAAATGAAGGAGTCGGTCGCGATTCTGGATGGTTGCCGTCCAGGTTGCCAGACACAGTGTTCAAGACTGTTCGAGGGCTTCGACGCTGCCGCGAAGTCGGAGATCTTCTGATCTGCAAGCATTTGCGGCTTTTCGATACGGTCTGCCCACGCGCGGGTATTGAAACGAAGCCTGAACTCGTTGGCATTGACATCGGCTAGCCGCAAAGACGCAGCAGCAGATTGCCAGCCGCTGTCTGGGGGCGTTGCAGTCACCCGTCCCGTAGTCGGAGCGGACGTTGCGGTGGACCCATCCTCAAACGTGAGCTTGACGCTGGCGCTGGCTTCTCTGCCGTCCGACAGAATGTAATATGCCATGCTTCCCAACGTCGGCGTGCTTGGTTTTTCTCGTGGCGAGCGAGCATCAGTGTCCACTACGCTCGTACGACACAGCAGAAAACGGTAAGTGAGTTCGGCGTCACTCAAAGCTTTGCAGCGGAACTCTTCGGCCACATCCGTTTCCGGACGGCTCGCCGCTCGCGGTGGCATGAGTGAATAAAGATTTCCTGACGGCCCCTTGCTGTGCAGATAAAGATACGGGAGCTGAAAAGTATAACTTTCCGTTCGTCCATCGAAGAAAACGCTGACCGGATTGTTGTTGCGCACTTCTATTTTCGATAATGGAACTTTGCTTTCAGCCGCCTTGTCGATGCTGTCTTCGATTGGGAACGAAGTCGAGATTCTAACCGGCCCGGTTTGACCACGACATACTCCCGAAAACACAAAGGTGCTCAGGTCGCGCCGAACGTCGTCGATGGTGCTGTGGTGCCAATCGCCCAGAGTGCGATCGTCGTTGAAGAAAGCAACCTGCTTCCACTCTCCCCGTGCTGCCACCAGATCGGTGCAGCGAATCGGTTTGGCGCGTTGCAGAGCTCGATCGAGATCCGTTCGCTGTAATTCGCCGAACAGCTTCCGGAGGTCTTCAAAGAACTTTGAACCGAAATCGTTTTGAGCGTAGGCCGGCAGCGCGAACAAGAACCAGACTGTCCAGGCAAGTGTGCAAAACGCTCTCACGTTAGCTTCATCATAATGGAAACGAGAGGTGTGAGCGAGCGTGGCGAATTGCGCCACGCTCGGAATTCACTATTGTTTGGCAGGAGGAACTTTGAGTTCTTTTAATCTGGCGACGGCATCCGCACCGGACGACGCAGCTCGTACCTGCTTGTCGATGAAGAGTATTTTCCCGTCTGTGCCGATGTAGAACGTCCAGCGGCTCGAAAGCCTTCCCAACTCACCGCCGTAGTCCCGAAGCACTCCATATTGTTCGGCGGTCTTCTTTGTGGGATCGGCAAGAAGGGGGAAATCGGCTCCCTCTTTTTTTGCGAATGCTGTGTTGTCTTCCAGCGTGTCGGTGCTGATCATGAAATAAGCGACGTCGAATGCCTTAAGTTGTGGGCCGCTCTCACGGAGCGCTCTGCATTCGGCCGTTCAACCACTGGTGAACGCTTTGGGAAACCATGCGAGTACAACTGTTTTCCCACGCAGTTTCGCAAGCGTATACGTTTTGCCGTCACTTGCCTGCAGCGTGAAGTCCGGCGCCTGGTCTCCTACTTTCAGCTCTTGCGCCGAAGCGACAGTCGCAAAGAACGCTGCGAGCAGGAACAAAGTCACAGCTCTTGCGCCTCGTTTCATTAGAACCTCCTTGATGGCGCATCTTATCATTGGAGCAAGAGCGTCGCTAATCGAGTTCCCGAAAGGGTCGGGTCAAATAATCGGAGTTACAACGACCATCTTCATTTCTGCAGACTTCGCTACGCCTTTCTTAGAGCCCCCGCCAGATTGTTTAGCGCCAACTCCAGCGTCTTTCGAGAGGTCGCGATGTTCATTCGCATCCGATTGGTTCCGCCCAAGCCATATGATGATCCCGGGTTCATGTGGACCCTGGCATTGGTGACGAACCAACGCATAAGGATCGTCTCCGGAGTCACGAGGCGGCCCGAAATCTTGCTCGCCTCGGCCGCCTGAGCCGAGGCGCCGATTTTCTCAGCGACGCCGCTGACATCCAACCAGCACAAGTACGTGCCCTGAGGCTTGACGATTTTAACGAGCGGTATGTTTGCTTTTACGAAAGACTCCACGAAGTCATGATTGCCGTCGAGGTAGGCGACACATTGGTCCAGCCACTCTTCGCCTCCGGCGTATGCCGCCCGGCTGGCGACCATTCCAAGCGTGGTCAAATCCGCTCGATTGTTGGCTCGCACTCTCGAAATGTAGTCCGCATTGTCTGAGAAGAACCATGCGCATTTCATCGCGGCCAGGCCGAACGATTTGCTCGTCGATTTGAATGTGATGCTGTTCCTGACGATATCTTTGTTCGAGAGACTCGCAAACGGCGTGTAACGGTTGCCCTTGGTAACGAAGTCGCAGTGAATCTCATCGGCGAGCACTACAACACGACGTCGCGTGCAGATCTCACCCACTCTCATGAGGTCTTCGGCGGACCAGCAGTTACCCGTAGGGTTTTGCGGATTGCACAAGATCAATGTATTCGTATCGTGACTGATCCGCTTTTCCAGGTCCTCGAAATCCATGGAATAGCGTCCGTTGACCAGCTTCAACGGACTCTCTTCCGGCCGGCATCCCGCGGAACGTATATCGCCATAGAACCCGTCGTAAGTTGGCGTTTGAAGGAGCACTTTACTGCCGGGAGGGGAAAACGTTTTGAGCGCCGCGATAATTCCGGGGTGAACGCCATTCGTGATGACGAGGGATTGCGGATTGATCTCGACGCCATAGCGTCGCTTGTTCCAGGCAATGATGCCTTCCGAGAACGTACGCGGCATGTCCAAATAGCCCCAGTTCTCATGCTTGATGCGCTCGACAAGCGCTTCGGTGATTGCCGGTGCTGACCTGAAGTCCATGTCGGCGATACCCATGCCGACGTCGATCCTGTCGTTGCTGAACGTTCGGATCTGTTGATCCCATTTGACCGAATCGGTGCCGACACGACTGTATGGCGTGTCAAAATCGTACCGCGCTGCCGGAGCGGCAGACGCCATCCGGCGGGTTCCGACTGCGCTCACGAAAGCGGTCACTCCAGCGTTGGTCAGAAACGCTCGACGACTGAGATCACTCTGCGACATAAGGTTATGTTCCCCCGAGGTTTATGCAGATACTACACCTGCTCAAAAACCACGACGAACTTTTTCGTGTCGCAGACCTTGACGACTATTTCACTGGTTTATTTGCGAGGACGACGAATCCTAGGCTTTCACTTCAACCGGCTCGGACGAGGTCTGATTGCTAGATGCGAATGCGGAGCGCAGCATTGCGATCGACGTATACAAAACTACGGCGACGACAACCCATTTAACCTTATCGATGGGCAGTGATTGGAACCAGGTGTAAGCAAGAAGGACTCCGGGAACACCAGCTATGGTCAATCCTAAAGCGGGCCGGTTCGAGTAGCTTTTTTCCTTAATGAAACGGACGGCAGCGACCGGCATAAGGAACGCGCATGATCCCATCATGATCGGGAAGGCCGCTTTGGGATTCATGCCGAGGAGGAAGACCGTGATCATACAAGGAGCGTAGAGACCGATTCCCAATGTCATCAATGCGCCGAGCATGAAGTTGACTCCGATCGCGATAGCTAGCTTGGCACCGCTGACCCCGATCGCGTCACCGCCTCCAGGAAGTCCCTTGATGCCCGTGATCTGTTCGAATGGGCCGCCGGCACTGAGGAACATCAGAGTTCCCGCGACCAGCAGTGCGACTCCCATCCCAATCTGGATTTTGCGTCGCGGCCATTTGGCGACGACGCCGGCTCCCAGCCATGCTCCGAGAATTGCGGCCGCTATCATGGAGAACAAAGTCGTTACATCTACCGGAACGGCGGCCGTGAAAAGGACGGTTTGGACGGTCGTTCCCAACGTATGGCCGATTGTCATTGTTCCCGGGATGAGCCGGTCGTCCACAATCTTCTTGAGTTTATAGATAGCGGTTGTTGGTGCGTATGATCCAATGCCGAGAGTGTCGAAGAAGTTCGTTACGAATCCAATAACTAACTGGAGAGGAGTGGGAAGTCGAGTGTCCGTCGCAGGAGTCTTATGCTGTCCGCCTAACCGGGTTGCCGCCATGAACGCCCGTCCCCAAGCTCCGAGGTAGACGGCGGTTATGGCGAGGAGGGCTGCGATCAGACCGGTTATTGGATTCATACGAAAAAGGTTCCTTTCCTAAGGCGATAACGGCGCCAATACTATCACAGGACATTTGCTGGCAATGGGCCGGAAAATAAGGGGAAGAAATCCCTCGGCATCAGCGTCGAATCAAGTGAAAGGGCAAGATTCGAGGCCGCATGAGGGCTTACTGTTTGATGGCTGAAAACGATGGCGCCGATCGAATTGCAGAATCCTGCCGGGAGGGAAACCCGGAGACTCTTCGAATCCTGTTTGAAACATACAAGGACCGCGTCTATTCGATTGCCCTGACTTTTTTCAAAGGTGATTCTGCGACCGCCAAGGATGTGACCCAGCAGGTATTCCTTAAGCTTATAGACCGTCTTTCACAGTTCGAGAACCGATCCGAGTTTTCGACCTGGTTGTACCGGCTGGTCACGAACACTTGCCTGGATCGACATCGAAGCATGAAGCGATGGGTTCTGTTCGGTGCGGCTTCTGAAGCGGAGAAGTTCGGGTCGCTTCCAAGTGTTCCTTCCGTGGAATTCGAGTATTCGCAGATGGAGGTATCCCGTGAGGTGCAGGCCGCCATCGCAGAGCTGAAACCGAAATTTCGAATTGCGATTCTGCTGAAGTACTTTGACGATCTGTCTTATGAGGAAATCGCAAATGTGCTTCAAGTGTCTATGGGGACGGTAGCGTC
>Ga0137427_10001361_pt1 | contig 11155 bp, 7 predicted proteins | sample EasRivERMZT700_2_FD_102309 | JGI IMG/M metagenome (GOLD analysis project Ga0137427, IMG submission 102309) | Soil microbial communities from meander-bound floodplain in the East River, Colorado, USA - East River MetaG ERMZT700_2 | ecosystem: Environmental > Terrestrial > Soil > Floodplain ...
AAATACCGCGAGTGTACGGCGGCTGGCCGGGATCCGCGAGATCGTGTTCGTAGCCGAAATCCGTAATGCTTTCGGGGGTATAGAGCCGTTCGATCGGAAGTCCGGAAACGGTCGTGAATGAGCGCTCTTTGACATCCTTTGCCATCGCTGCTATCTCCAGTCGTTATGATAAAGGAATCATGAACGAATCGAAAGCGGGCTTAAGAATGCCGCCCGGCCAGCAATGCGAGTTGCGGCCCATTCCAGTCGCGTTAGCGGCGACATTCTGCTAGCCACCGGCTTCAGCCAGGCTTCAGCCGGTGGAATCGGTTTGTTCACCGATCGCAGCCCCGGAAGGGGCGGCAGACGATGAAGGGAAATGTCGCCGCTCCGCGGCTCGCGACGCACGTAAAGGCAAGAGGGAAACCGAATTAGCGCATGCTATGATCCGAAGATTATGGCCGAAACGAAGATCACGAAGAGAAGTGAAGACTATTCCAGGTGGTATACGGACGTAATTGCCGCCGCCGAACTCGCGGATTATGCGCCGGTTAAGGGTTGCATGATCATCCGGCCCAATGGCTATGCCATCTGGGAGAAGATGCAGCAGGCGCTTGACGGGATGTTCAAGGAAACCGGACATCAGAACGCCTATTTCCCGTTGTTCATTCCCGAACACTTCCTTCAAAAGGAAGCGCAGCACGTCGAGGGCTTTGCACCTGAAGTTGCCGTGGTCACTCACGCTGGAGGCGAAAAACTCGAGGAACCGCTGATCGTTCGGCCAACATCGGAGACGATCATCTGGCATACGTATCGGAACTGGATCCAATCCTACAGGGATCTGCCGTTGCTCATTAATCAATGGGCGAACGTCGTCCGCTGGGAAATGCGCACAAGGCTGTTTCTGCGGACGACCGAGTTTTTATGGCAGGAAGGTCACACCGCTCACGCCACCTACGAAGACGCTGAGGAAGAAACAGTCCGGATGCTCGGCGTTTACCGGCGGTTTGCCGAGGAATGGATGGCGTTGCCAGTCATCGAAGGACGAAAGACCGAACGCGAAAAATTTGCCGGCGCCGATCACACGTATTCCATCGAAGCCATGATGGGCGACGGCAAAGCCTTGCAGGCGGGCACATCGCATCATCTCGCCCAGAATTTCGCCAAGGCGTTCGACGTCACTTTCCAGACGGAGAAGGGAACTCGAGAACACGTCTACGCCACAAGCTGGGGACTCTCCACTCGCATGATTGGCGCACTCATCATGGCTCATGGCGACGACAACGGAATTGTCATCCCACCGCGGCTCGCGACCATTCAAGTCGCTGTCATCCCGATCTTCCGTAAGCCCGAAGAGCGCGAACGGGTGCTGTCAGCAGTGGAGAAGTTCGTCGCGACGTTCAAGGCGGCGGGGATCGGAACCAAGGTGGACGACCGTGAGCAGTACAGTCCGGGATGGAAATACAACGACTGGGAAAAGCGCGGCGTTCCGTTGCGCATCGAGGTCGGCCCGCGGGATCTCGAAAAGAACCAGGTCATGTTGGTTCGTCGCGACAATGGAACGAAGACTCCGGCGTCGCAGGATGGTCTCGCGCAGACCGTCCGCGCGATGCTCGACACGATTCAGTCGGAGTTGTTCGCCAAAGCAAAAGTGTTTCGCGAAGAACACAGCTACCCGGTCGATGACTATTCGAAATTCAACGAGATCCTCGACGGTAAGGCCGGTTTCCTGTGGAGTCACTGGTGCGGTTCAGATCCGTGTGAAGACCGCGTGAAAAACGAGACCAAGGCGACGATTCGTTGCATACCGACCCATCGGGAGAAGGAATCCGGCAAGTGCGTCGTCTGCGGGAATTCCTCGGAGGGGAGAGTCATCTTCGCCCGCGCTTATTAGCCGCGGATGAGCATTGAAAATTGATTGTTGAATATTGTCTATTGGCAAATGGTCTTCATCTGCCAATAGACAATATTCAATAATCAATTTTCAATTCTCAGCCGAGGGTCATGCCTATGCTGAGTTCTTCCGACGACCGACAAACCTGGATCAGGCATTCCTTCTACCTGGCGCTGCTGACGGCTTTCTATCACACCCTGCAATTTGTCTCCGGCGTTGCTCTGTCCAGAAGGACCGGTTCGCCTGCGCTGATGACATACGCGTTGGACGCGATTGTCAGCGCTCCCGCGGCTTTGATTCTCGCTGTACGAATCCAAACCCACAACCGCATCGACGTCATCGGTATTGAAGAGAAGTGGCGCTTTCGCGCTGTCGCTGCAGGCTATATAACCTGCGGGATTATTGGTCTCTACCTTGGCGCGATGGGGCTTTGGCGCAGCTATCGACCCGTGCAGAATCTTCTCGGCATCGTCCTGGCCGCGGTTTCGATGCTGGCAATACCCATCATCGGTTCTTACATGAAGGTGCTCGCCGTCGAATTGAGGAGCCAGACGTTGAAATCCGCGGCGGTTTTCACGTTTGGCAACTCTTACCTGTCGATGGTGCTGCTGATTTCGCAACTCGTGAGTATCGGAATGAATATACGGTGGGGCGATCCGCTGGGCGCTCTGGTGATGTTTCCGTTCATGATGCAGAAGGGCATTCAAATACTTCTCGACGAAGGAAAGCATGAGTATGTCGAGGACTGACGCTATAATTCCGGCATGCTCGGAGTGTTACTTCTATTGCTCGTCAATCAATCGACTTTGTTCGAGGTGAACGGGCAACTCTCGGCAAGACCGCGTGGCCGGTTGAATATCGCTCGACTTGAATCCCTGGACGGCCGGATCGTCAAGGACACTTATGTAGGTCCGGACGGACGTTTCCGGTTGAAGAAAATTCCTGAAGGCCAGTACTCCATCACGGTTCGCGTCGGTCGATCACGATTGGTCCGTCAGACGATCTCGATTTTGCCTGCCTTTGCGGACAAGAAAAACCGCATCTCTTTCAAACTCGACGTGAACAAGGCCGCTGTAGAAATGGCCGCACAAAAAGTAAATGTGGCGGCGCTACAGGTTCCTCAGAAGGCTCGCGCCGAACTTCGAAAAGCATTCGAGGCGAAGGGCGATATATCAAAAGTCCGGCAACACCTTGAGGCAGCCATCAAGATCGCGCCGAACTTCGAAGAAGCCTTGAACAACCTCGGGACGCTTCATTTTCGCGATCGCGACTACGCCATTGCCAGGGAACTGTTCGAACGCGCGCTCAAGAGCAATCCCGAATCGTTTGCAGCCCGCGTGAACCTGGGAGGTGCGCTGCTGAGCCTTGGAGAATTCGAGCGAGCGCTCCAGGAAAACATCAAGGCGGCCGGACAGAGACCCAACGACAGTCTGGCGCAATCCCAACTCGGCATGTCGTATTTTTACCTTCGTCGTTATGCCGAGGCGGTGCCGCATCTGGAACTCGCCAAAAAAGCGGATCCCCTGTCACCCGCCCTACCGGGCTTGTTTCTTGCGATGATTCGGGAAGCCTCAGGGGATCGTGTTGGGGCGATCTCGGAATACGAAGAATTCTTGAAGGCACATCCTGGTCACTCTACGACGGAGGGCATTGAGAGGCGACTGGCCAGTCTGAAGTTGTAGTCCGCGGGCTTCAGCCCGCGGTTCGTTGCGACCGACATTCCCACGGGCTGAAGCCCGCGGGCTACAAACGGGTAGGAACATGAAAAAGTTCGTTTGGTTTTGCTCGCTGCTGGCTGCGATTCCGCTTTTCGCATTTCAAACCGGTCAGATCACCGTCATCCTGGGCCCTACGTTGATCGATGGGACAGGCCGGCCTGCGGTCAAGAACGCAGCGATCGTCATCGAGAACGGTCGCATTCGCGATATCGGACCCAGAGGCAACGTGCGCATACCTTCGAACGTCAAAACGATCGACGCTCGAAACAAGTTTGTGATTCCGGGATTGATCGACGCACACGTCCACTTTTTCCAGTCCGGCGACATTTACACGCGGCCCGATGTCATCGACCTTCAGAAACTGCGACCGTACCGCACCGAACTGGAATGGATCAAAGAGAGACTGCCGGTCACGTTTGCAAGGTATCTCGCGTCCGGAATCACCGGTGTGGTCGATGTCGGCGGACCAATGTGGAACTTCGACGTCCGCGACCTCGCCAACAGCACGAAGAACGCTCCGCGCATCGCGATTGCCGGGCCGCTTGTCTCAACCTACATGCCGCCGGCATTGCAGACCTCGGATCCTCCGATTATCAAAGCCAACTCGGCCGAGCACGCCCGCGAACTGGTGCGCCGGCAGATGGATCGCAAGCCGGATCTGATCAAGATTTGGTTCATCCACAGGCCAGGAGAAAACCTCGAGGAGCAGACCGCCATCGTGCGAGCCGCCATTGAAGAAAGCAAGACTCGTGGCGTGCGCGTCGCGGTTCACGCAACCGAACTGTTGACGGCGAAGATCGCGCTGCAGGCCGGCGCCGATATCCTGGTGCACAGCGTCAGCGATCGCCTGGTGGACAACGAATTCATCGACCTCGCCAAGAAACGCGACGTCCTGTACATGAGCACGCTGGTTGTCGAGGAGGGTTATCGTGAGGTCCTGAATCAAGAGGTCCGGCTCACCGACATCGAGCGGAAGCTCGGCGATCCTCAAGTCATCGCCACCTGGGCGGAACTGGCAAAGATCTCGCCCGCCGATATTCCCGGCGGGCTTCGTCGCCGGCCCGAACGAGATGCGCGGCCGATATCCTTCCAGAACCTTTCCGTGCTGGAGTCCGCGGGTATTCGAATCGTGGGCGCCACAGATGCGGGGAATATCGGGACACTTCACGGGCCTGCACTGCATCGCGAGTTCGAGTTGATGGTCTCGGCCGGCATCCGCCCCATGGAAATATTGGTTTCAGCGACGAAGAACGCGGCAGCGGTCATGGGCCGTCAGAGTGAAATCGGCACGCTGGAGAAGGGCAAGTTTGCCGACCTCCTTATCCTGGATGCCGATCCTCAGATCGACATCAAAAACACTCGCATGATCGGCCGGGTGATGAAGGCCGGTGAATGGATTGAGATTACCCCCGAAATGCTGAAGTAGGGATCGGGGGAATCGGAAGTCGGACCAACGGAAACCTCAGAACCCGAAAACCGAAATCTCAAAATGAGCCGCGTAGCGGCGAAATAATGTAGCCCAGCGCTTCAGCGCTGGGTTTTCGTACGGCGAGAAGTCGAGCGTCGGAGGCGCGAAAGATCCGGAGTGATCTGTCGCCCCTTCGGGGCTTGATTCCAAACGAGGTTGTCACCCCGGGCTTACGCTGGTTTACGCCTGGGGCTACCTGCTGTCGCCGCATCCGCGGCTCTGTTCGGATGCGCTTCGCGCAGTTTCTGAAATTATCTTGGACGAATGACCAATTTGAAATTTAGGTTTTCGGTTCTGAGGTTTCCGTTGGTCCAACTTCCGATTCCCCCCAAGCGGTCAAGTACTTTGAAATTCTACGCTCTCCAAAACTCCCCTTGAAGAAAACTCAGGGTTCGGGCATAGTTATCTCGTGAAAGTTGAAAATGATAATCGTTTTCATTCAGTAATCGAAATGCCGGTCACTCCGGCGCTCCTCTCACTCGCCGAAATTCCCCTGAACCAGTGGCGCCGGATCAAGAAGGTTGAAGGTCCTCGCCAGGAGTGCAGCCGACTCATGGACCTGGGCTTCACGCCCGGAGAAGAGGTCATTGTCACTCAGGCGTCGCCGCTCGGTGATCCGATTGTGATTCGGGTGCGCGGAGCATTGCTGGCATTACGCAAACGCGAGGCTGCCTGGATCCTGGTGACCTAGCCTTCAGGAACACGAATGTCCCCCCTTCAAGAAGTCGCTTCCGATAAGACCGCCTCCAGGGAAATGACCGTTTGCCTCGTGGGAATGCCCAACTCCGGCAAAACCACCCTCATGAATGCGCTCACCGGCGGTAACTTCCGAACCGCGAATTATCCCGGCGTCACCGTTTCTCTACTTCGTGGCCGAACCCGGCCTGAACTCGGACCCGTCGTGAACATCGTGGATCTGCCTGGCGTTCACAGTTCCGTGGCTCCTTCGCCGGAAGAGGAACTGGCCTGCACTGTGATCGAGGGGAAGCACCCGAAAGTAGCTCCAAACGCTTTTGTCCTGGTAGTGGACGCGACTCAATTGGAGCGACATTTGAAGTTCGCGGGGTTTGTCGCACACCAGGAAAAACCAGTTGTCGTGGCATTGACGATGGTGGATCTGTTGCCGAGAGTCCACCAGGTATTGGATTTGGAGAAGCTTCAGTCGGCGCTGGGTGTCCGCGTGATTGCCGTCGATGCGCGGACCGGAGAAGGCGTTCGAGAACTGCTGAGCGCGTTACAGCACTCTGTCGAACAGCCGGTCCTGGCAAATGCGCTGTCGATGCTGCCTAATGACCCCGCCGAAGCATTCCACTCCGTTCGCGCGCTTCTGCAAAAGAACGGCGCGTTGCAGCAAACTCCGCGAGCCCACGAGATCGATCCGTTAACGGCAAAACTCGACCAATATGCGCTTCACCGGCTTTGGGGTTTCCCGATCTTTCTCATTGTCCTGATTTCGTTGTTCGCCTCGATCTTTTGGGCCGCGCAGCCTTTCGTCGATGCGATCGACAGCGGCTTCGCCTCTGCCGGACAACTTCTCATTAGCGTCGCCGGCGATTCCATTCCCGCACGTTTTCTTGCCGAAGGCGTGATCGGCGGAGTAGGTGCTGTAGCCGTTTTCTTCCCGCAAATCATGATTCTGTTTTTCCTCATGACGCTGCTCGAGGATTCGGGATACCTGGCGAGAGGCGCAGCGCTGGTGGATCGTCCATTGTCGGCGCTCGGCCTGCACGGAAGATCATTCGTTCCGATGCTCTCCGGATTCGCCTGTGCGATTCCAGCGGTCTTTGCGGCTCGCGCGATTCCAGCAAGAAGAGAACGACTTTTGACCATCTGGATTCTGCCGTTGATGAGCTGCAGCGCACGGCTTCCGGTTTACGCATTATTGCTGGCCGCGGTGATGCCGGCCGCGGCGTGGAAGCAGGGCCTCAGTCTGGCGGCGATTTATATTTCGAGTCTGCTGGTCGGCGCACTCGTGGCCGGCATTGCCAGCCGGATCGTTTTCAAGTATCGAAACCCGTCGTTACTGGCGATGGAGTTGCCGGTTTATCGTGTGCCTCGCTTGAAACCGATCCTGCGAATGACCTGGGCAAGGGGTTCGGCATATCTCAAGCGCGCCGGCGTGCCGATCACGGTCGTATCGGCGATCCTCTGGTTGTTGTCGAATTTCGGTGCGACCCAGCAATCGTTCATTGCATCCACTCCAATGGATGAATCGTTCGCGGCACAGCTTGGACAGAAGATCGAACCGGCACTGAATCCAATGGGTGTCGATTGGCGCGTTGGCGTTGGGCTGATTTCGGCTTTTGCGGCTCGAGAAGTGTTCGTGAGTTCGATGGCGATCGTCTTTCACATCGACGGCGATGAAGCGGCGCAACAGGAAGGATTGCTGGAGCAGATGCGCACCGCAACGTTTCCCGGCACGTCGCAGTTGATCTTTACGCCGGCGAGCATCGTCGGTTTGATTGTCTTTTTCTTTTTCTCCCTTCAATGCTTTTCCACGGTTGCCGTGGTCCGCAAGGAAACCGGATCCTGGAAGATCGCGGGTTTGCAGTTGGCGTTTTACACCGGACTGGGCTACGTGCTGGCTGTGGCAAGCGTCCAGACGCTGCGCGCCTTCGGAGTGGCGTAGCCACCGGAGATTGGACGAATCCTGCAACTGTTGCAGGATTCGTCCAATCTCCGATTTCCCCAGGCCGTCCGTCAAGTATGTGGGTGCCTCCAGTGACACCATCAATGAAAGTCGTGGGAGATCGTCTCCGCATCGGTGACTGGGATGGTTCGGGCTGTCGCTACCTTGACCGAGATGACATTGTCGATGTTCTGCAATCGGCCTTCGAGTAGTAAAAACCTCCCATCCACGATGGTGTAGCGGTTCTTTTCGAAAACATCCGGCGTGATGACCGCGTTCGAGATGCCAGTTTCATCCTCCAGACTCAGAAAGACAAAACCCTTCGCCGTCCCCGGCCGTTGCCGGGCAATAACACATCCGGCAATGCGAACCCGCCGACCGTTGGGAATGTTGTCGAGGTCGATTGCGCGTTTCACTCCAAGTGCATTCATCTGTTCGCGGCAATGCGTCATCGGGTGTGGACCGACCGTCATGCCGGTGCCGTAGAAGTCGGCGACGATGCGTTCTTCAGCAGTCATCATGTTGAGCGGTGAAGCCTCAGCGCGTTCTCGAATCCCTTCCAGAAGCGGTCCGGATCGACGAGCGGCTCGTTCCACCTGCCACAGCGCGTCACGGCGATGCGAGTGATGTTCCGGACTGAGAAAGTTCAGCGCACCGATTTCCGCCAGCATGACCATGTCGCTCTTCTGCAGTTCCGGCACGCGCCGAACAAGATCGTCGATAGATTCAAATGGCGTCCGGTTCCGTTCACGCACAAGTGCTTCGGCGGCTGGTTGACGAAGCCCGCGAACATAACGTAACCCCAGACGCATACAAGGATTGGGGATTGAATTCGGGGTCAGGCACGTAGAACTGGTAAAACAAGTGCCAGACCCCGAATTCAATTCGCAATCTTCCAACGTGCACAGCCAGTCCGAGCGTGTCACATCGATCGGTTTGATCCGCAGGCCGTGTCGCTGCGCATCCTTGACGAGCGTTGCGGGGCTATAAAAACCCATCGGCTGATTGTTCAGTATTGCGGCGGTGAATGCGGCGAGGTAATGACATTTAAGATATGCGCTCGAGTAAGCGATCAGCGCAAAGCTGATGGCGTGAGATTCCGGAAAGCCGTAAAGCGCAAACGATGTGATCGATTGGATGATCTGTTCCTGCACCGGGCCGGTTATTCCATTCCGGTTCATTCCTGCCCGCAAGTCCACTTCGACTTCCTTCATCCGTTTCTCGGACCGCTTGAAACCGAATGCCCGGCGTAGTTCTTCGGCCTGACCGCCGGTGAACCCGGCGGTGATCATCGCCATGCTCAGCAGTTGTTCCTGAAACAACGGAACCCCCAGTGTTCGGCTCAAAACCGGTTCCAAGGCCGGATGTGCATACTCGACCCGTGCGCGGCCCTGGCGTCGCTTTAAATAAGGATGGACCATGTTGCCGACAATCGGTCCAGGCCGGATGATCGCTACCTCCACGACGATGTCGTAGAAATGATCCGGCCGCATTCGTGGCAGACATGACATCTGTGCGCGGCTTTCCACCTGAAACATTCCGATCGTGTCCGCTTTCTGCAATGCCGAGTACACGGCCGGATCGTCCTTGGGGACTTGAGCGAGGTCCACTTCTTCTCTGTAGTGCTGACGAATGAGTTGAATCGACTCTTCGAGGACCGCCATCATGCCAAGGCCGAGCAGATCGACTTTGATGATCTTCATGTCCGCGCAATCGTCTTTATCCCATTGCACCACCATTCGATTGGGCATACTCGCGGGCTCCAGCGGGACAACCGAATCGAGTTGTCCCTGGCAGATCACCATGCCGCCGGAATGCTGACCAAGATGACGCGGCAGTTCCTGCAAGCCGATACACAAGGACAGGAACTTGCCGATGCGCGGATGACGGGTGTCGAAGCCCGCGTTGCGGAAGGTGACGTCGAGTGTGTCTTTGGAGTCCTGATATTCCCACGCGCTGACCAGTTTGGCCAGGCGGTCGAGCATGTCGAGATCGAAGCCGAGGACTTTGCCTACTTCACGAGCGGCTGATTTTCCGCGATACGTGATGACATTGGCAGTCATGGCGGAACCGAATTTACCGTAGTGTTCGTAGACGTATTGAATGACGCGCTCGCGTTGATCGCCGCTCGGCAGATCCAGATCGATGTCCGGCCATTCGCCGCGCTCTTCGGACAGGAAGCGTTCGAAGAGCAGATCCATCTTCACCGAATCCACGGCCGTGATGCCGAGCACATAACAGACAGCGCTGTTCGCCGCCGAACCGCGGCCCTGGACAAGGATATTGTTGGCCCGGCAGTATTCGACAATGTCCCAAACGATGAGGAAGTAGCCTTCAAGCCCAAGCTTTTCGATCAGCCGCAGCTCGCGCTCAATTTGATTGCGTTGTTTTTCGCCATAACACTCGAATCGTCTGAGAGCTCCGTCTTCGACGAGTTTGCGCAAAAACGACGTCATGGTTTCGCCTTCACCGACGGGATATTTCGGGAACTCGTAGCCAAGGTTGTTCATCGTGAAGTTCAGCCGCGACGAGAGTTCCACGGTATTCGCGATCGCTTCGGGCAGGTCGCGAAAGAGTTGGGCCATTTCCTCCGGTGTCTTCAGATGACGCTCGGCGTTTTTCGTCAACAGGCGTCCCGCGGTTTCCAGCGTCCGGTGATGGCGAAGACAGGTAAAGACGTCGAGGATTTCGCGAGCGTCGCGTGTGGCGTGTCTCACGCCATTGGTGGCAAGAAGCGGCAGGTGAAATTTTTGGGCAAGTTCGATCGCCCGGTGGTTGATAGCCTCTTCCTCACGATCGAAATGACGCTGCAATTCGACGTAAACATTGCCGCGACCGAAGATATGAACCAGGCGTTCCATTTGCCGCCGGCCTTCGTCGATGCCGCCGCGACGAATGGCGGTCGTCAGCGGACCATGATCGCCGCCGGTAAGGCAGATCAGGCCAGATGCAAACTCTTCAAGCTCGTGTTCTTCGATAACCCCTTCACCTTTGGCGGCGCGCATCTTCATGCGCGTGATAAGCCGGCATAGATTTTGATACCCGGACTGGGACTCTGCCAGGACGGGGTAAAGTGCGGATTGGCTGGTTAGTTCAGCGCCCACATGCGGTTGGATTTGAGTCCTGGTTGCGGCTTTATGAAAACGTGGCGCGCCATAAACGCCGTCTCGATCGAGCAGAGCCATCGCCGGCATCTGGAAATGCGCGCCGAGTGCGGCGAGTTTTTCGGGAAGGGAAGCGCCGTCCAGAAAAGAAAAGGCCGATGACGCGTGAAACTCGACGTACGCGGTCAATCGTAGACTCCTTCGGCAAACCAACGTCCGCTGGCAACGTCTCGATAGATGCGGTACAGGCCGAAACCTTTGGCACGCGATTCAATGCCGACGTCCCATTCTTCGCGAGCCCAGCGGTCTTCGCGCCACCAGTCACCCGAAGAATTCCAGGGGCCGTTCGCATTGACTATTGGT
>Ga0137427_10001362_pt1 | contig 11154 bp, 12 predicted proteins | sample EasRivERMZT700_2_FD_102309 | JGI IMG/M metagenome (GOLD analysis project Ga0137427, IMG submission 102309) | Soil microbial communities from meander-bound floodplain in the East River, Colorado, USA - East River MetaG ERMZT700_2 | ecosystem: Environmental > Terrestrial > Soil > Floodplain ...
AGCCATGGCACACAAGAAAGCAGGCGGTTCTTCGCGCAACGGCCGCGACTCTCCGGGTCAGCGGCTCGGCGTCAAACGCTTCGGCGGGCAGGTCGTTCTGCCCGGCAATATCCTGGTTCGCCAGCGTGGGACCAAGGTGTTTGCCGGCGCCAACGTCGCCATGGGCAAGGACCACACGCTGTTCGCCAAAATCGGCGGCAAAGTCGTCTTCAAGCAGGGTCTGAAGCGCCGCACATACGTGTCGGTAATGCCGACCCCGGAAGCGGCGGAATAACGGCGGCGTGGAAAACGGCCGCCAACAAAGGGCGGCCTCAGAGCAATCCAGCGAGGGAGATGGGTCCGCCATCTCCCTTTTTTATTCCCTCGCGAAGCGAGGGATCATGTCTGTCCTATTGGAAACGGAACGGCTGCTGTTGCGGCCGCCGAAGGCAGCGGACATCAGCCACTTCATGCCGCTGATCAACGATTTCGAGGTGTCGAAGGACCTGTCTCGCGTGCCTTATCCGTATACGGAGGATGACGCCTGCGCGTTCATCGTGAAGGTGGCCCCCGGCCATGCGGCGGGCACCGACCATGCGTTTGCGATACTCCTCAAGGCCCGCGGCATCTTCATCGGGATGTGCGGCGTCCATCCGTCGCTGGATTGGGAGTTCGGCTATTGGCTCGGCAAGCCGCATTGGGGCCGGGGCTATGCCACCGAAGCAGGGTCGCGCGTGGTGAGTTTCGCCTTCGAGGACCTGAAGACGGAGAAGGTGAACGCCGGCTGGTTCCACGACAATCCGGCATCCGGGCGCGTGCTCGCGAAGCTCGGATTCCGGGATGCGGGCGAGGCGGAAATGAGCTGCGTGTCGCGCGGCTGCACGGTCAACTGTCATCGGGTCGCGCTTGACCGCACGGCCTACATGACGCGAAAGATGACGCCATGAAGTTCCTCGACACCGCAAAGGTCTATGCCAAGTCCGGCAAGGGCGGGAACGGCTGCGTCTCGTTTCGCCGCGAGAAGTTCATCGAGTTCGGCGGTCCCAATGGGGGCAATGGCGGCCGTGGCGGCGACGTGTGGGCGGAAGCCGTCGAGAACCTCAACACGCTGATCGACTACCGATTCCAGCAGCATATGACCGCCAAGAGCGGCGGCCACGGTATGGGAAAGGAGATGACGGGGGCGGGTGGCGAGGACGCGGTCATGAAGGTTCCCGTCGGCACGCAGATCTTCGAGGAAGACAATGAGACCCTGATCGCCGATCTCGATCACGCGGGTGCCCGCGCGCTGATCCTCGAAGGGGGCAACGGCGGTTTCGGCAACGCCCACTTCAAGAGCTCGACCAACCGTGCGCCGCGCCAAGCCAATCCCGGCCAACCTGCGCAGGAGAAGACGCTGTGGCTGCGGCTGAAGCTGATCGCCGATGTCGGGCTGATCGGCCTGCCCAACGCGGGGAAGTCGACCTTCCTCGCCCGCGTCTCGGCGGCGCGGCCGAAGATCGCGGACTATCCGTTCACGACGCTCCACCCCCAGCTCGGCGTGGTGCGCGCCAAGGGCAGCGACTTCGTGGTCGCCGATCTTCCCGGGCTGATCGAGGGCGCGCATGAAGGCGCGGGCCTCGGCGTCAAATTCCTCGGCCATGCGGAACGCACCAGCGTGATCCTGCACCTGATCGACGGCACCGAGGCGGCGGTCGTGCGCGCCTATCGGACGATCCGGGCGGAGCTTGCGTCCTACGGACACGGGCTCGCGGACAAGCCGGAAATCTTGGCTCTCAACAAGAGCGATGCGATCACCAAGCCGATGCTCGCGCGCAAACGCGCCGCGCTCGAGAAGGCGTCGGGACAGAAGGTCTTCGTCATGTCGGGTGTCTCGGGCGACGGTGTCGACGCCGTGCTCGGCGCGCTGGCGGCCGCGGTCGAGAAATCGCGGGGAAAGACGCGTACCGCCGCGGGCGTGCGGAGCTGGGCGCCATGACCGACCATCTCGGCCGGGCCAAGCGCATCGTCGTCAAGGTAGGCTCGGCGCTTCTCGTCGACACGGCATCGGGCGCGGTGAAATCCGATTGGCTGGCAACGCTGGCCTCCGACGTGGCAGAGCTGAGAAAGAGCGGCAAGGACGTCGTCGTGGTTTCCTCCGGCGCGATCGCGCTGGGCCGGCGCGCGCTCAAGCTGAAATCGGGGGTGCTGCGTCTGGAAGAGAGCCAAGCGGCCGCAGCGGCGGGGCAAATCCGTCTGGCGCAAGCCTATGTCGATGCGTTCCGCGTGCACGATCTCGCGGTCGCGCAAATTCTCCTGACACTCGAGGACACCGAGCAACGCAGGCGGTATTTGAACGCCCGCGAAACACTGACGACGCTGCTCGCGCTCAACGCCATTCCGGTGATCAACGAGAACGACACGGTCGCAACCGCCGAGATCCGATACGGCGACAATGACCGCCTCGGCGCGCGCGTGGCCTCGATGATGGAAGCCGACTGCCTCGTGCTGCTCTCCGACATCGACGGACTCTACAGCGCCAATCCGCAGCGCGACGCGACCGCGCGCCACATTCCCGAGGTGCGCGCCATCACGCCAGAGATCGAGCGCATGGCGGAAGGGCCGGTTTCGGGATTGAGCAAAGGCGGGATGGAATCGAAGATCGCCGCGGCGAAGATCGCGACGGCCGCGGGCGCGAGCGTGATCATCGCGTCGGGCCACGTGCTGCATCCGCTGCGCTCGATCGCCGATGCGCGCTCGACTCTGTTTCTTGCCCGCATCAATCCCACCCAGGCACGCAAACGTTGGATCGCCGGCGGCCTTTCGGCGCAAGGAACGCTCATCATCGATGCAGGCGCCGAACGGGCGTTGCGCTCGGGCAAGAGCCTGCTTCCGGTCGGCGTCAAGACGGTGACCGGCGCGTTCGAGCGCGGCGATGCGGTGGTGGTGAAAAGCGAGGACGGCCGCGAGCTTGGACGCGGTCTTGTGGCCTACGATGCGGCCGAGGCGCGTTCGCTTGCCGGGCGGCGCACGGTCGAAATCGAGGCCATTCTAGGCTATCGTGGCCGCGACGAGATGATCCACAGGGACGATTTGGCGCTCGACAGCGCCGATCAAGACCCATCATGAACGTGCAACCCAAGGATGCTCTAGCGCTCGAAGCCGAGATGTTCGCGCTTGGCCGGGCCGCGCGCGAAGCCGCAGCAAAGCTGCGCGACGCCTCGACCGGCGCTAAGAACAAGGCGCTGCTTGCGGCGGCGGATGCGATCCGCGCCCATCAGAACAAGATCCTCGCCGCCAACGACGAAGACATGAGGTCGGCGGCCTCGCGCAATCTCAGCCTCGCGCTGATGGACCGTCTGAAGCTCGACGCCAAGCGGATCGAAGCAACGGCGAAGGGCGTGGCGGATGTGGCGGCGCTGCCCGATCCGGTCGGCCGCGAGCTTGCCCGCTGGACGAGGCCCAACGGGCTCGACATCGCGCGCGTGGCGACGCCCATCGGCGTTCTCGGCATCATCTATGAAAGCCGGCCGAACGTGACCGCCGATGCGGGCGCGCTCTGCATCAAGTCCGGCAACGCGGCGATCCTGCGCGGCGGCTCGGAGTCGTTCCATTCCTCGCGCGCGCTGCATGCGGCGCTGGTCGAGGGTCTTGCCGCGGCGCATCTGCCGGCGGCTTCGATCCAATTGGTGCCGACCACCGATCGCGCCGCGGTCGGCTACATGCTCGCCGGGCTCGGAGGGACCATCGAGCTGATCGTGCCGCGCGGCGGCAAGAGCCTGGTCGCGCGCGTGCAGGCCGAAGCGCGCGTGCCGGTGCTGGCCCATCTGGAAGGCGTCTGCCACACCTATGTGCACGAGAAAGCCGACCTCGCCAAAGCGCGGGCGCTGGTGCTGAACGGCAAGATGCGTCGGACTGGCGTCTGCGGAGCCACCGAAACCCTGCTGATCGACGGCAGCATCCTCGGCACGCATCTTGCGCCGATCCTGGACGATCTCGCGGACGCAGGCTGCGAGATCAGGGGCGACGCGAAGGTGCGCGCGCACTATCCGCGCGCGAAGGTGGCGACCGAGGAGGATTGGCGTGCCGAGTATCTCGACGCCATCATCGCCGTGCGCGTGATCGACGGCGTCGAAGAGGCGATCCGCCACATCGCGACCTACGGCTCGCAGCACACCGAGTCCATCGTCACAGAGGACAAGGGCGCCGCGGAGCGGTTTCTCAGCGCACTCGACTCGGCGATCGTCATGCACAATGTGTCGACGCAGTTTGCCGACGGCGGCGAGTTCGGCATGGGCGCGGAGATCGGCATCGGCACCGGCAAGCTGCACGCGCGCGGACCGGTGGGCGTCGAGCAGCTCACGATCTTCAAATATGTCGTGCGCGGCAGCGGCCAGACGAGGCCGTAAAGGAGAGCGCATGCGCATGTCCAGACGCAAAGTGGGCTTGACTAAGCAGCAGGATGCTTACGTCGAAAGAATCATCAGGTCCGGCGAATACCGGAACGTGAGCGAAGTGTTTCGAGATGCGTTGCGCGCGCTGCAGAAGCGCCGAAGGGCAGACGCGCTGAAATTGAAGGTGCTCCGGGCCCAGATCGACGCGGGCCTGTCCGAACTTGAGCGGGGAGAGTTTTTCGAATTCGATGACGCGGAACTTTCCATGGAACCGAATAAGGGCGTTCCGTAGAGCTTCATGCTTTCAGTGGCTTCGAACCTTCACTCATTGTCATGGCCCGCAAAAGCGGGCCATCCAGGCGATAAAAGACTCTTCCGGCGCGTGGACACGCGCCTGATGGATGGCCCTGTCAAGCAGGGCCATGACAATGGGGGGCGTTTACCAAATCAATTGCGCAAGCCCTTGGAATGACGCGTTCCCGCAGCTCTCGCCCAGCGTCGAAAGAACTCAGTACCAAGAGCAATTGGGTTCGCGCGCCGGGACCGGTGGGACCCGGCTTGCGTATCGGCCTCCTCGGCGGCTCGTTCAATCCCCCGCATGCCGGTCATGTTCACGTCAGCGAGGCGGCGCTGAAGAAGCTTCGCCTCGACTATGTGTGGTGGCTCGTTAGTCCGCAGAATCCGCTCAAGCCACAGAAAGGCATGGCAAGCTTCGCCAAGCGGCTCGAGGCGGCGAGGCACTTGGCGAACCGCCGCCCTCGCGTGATCGCGACCGGCATCGAGGCCGATCTCGGCACGCGCTTCACCATAGACAGTCTGCGCGCCCTGAAGCGCCGCTTTCCGCAAACCCGCTTCGTCTGGCTGATGGGCAGCGACAATCTGGTGCAAATCCCCCGCTGGCGGCGCTGGCAGGCGATTTTTTCCGAGGTCCCCGTCGCCGTCGTGGCGCGCCCCGGGAGCGCCCTCTCCGCGCGGCAGTCCAAGGCCGCAAACCGCTTCAGAACCGCCGCGCACGCCGCCGATGCGGCCTTCTCGGACACCAAGCCGCCCGCCTGGACTGTCATAGAAGTGAAACGCAATCCCGCGAGCGGCACGCGGCTGCGCGCCCAATCCGCCTCGCGAAGCTGACCCGCCTATGGTATTGTTCTTCTTGCGGACTATATCCGTAAGTGAAGGAAACGGCTCAGCTGCGGCACAGATTGGGAAACGCCACGAATTCCGGTCTTTGCTCGATGCGGAGCCGGACCTTGTGACCACCCTCTAGAAGGAGCCGACCCCTGAGCCGCATGCCACGCGTAAAGCTGAGTAGCGATAAGAAATCCGCTCCCACCGAAACGCCCCTCCTGGCGCGCATCCTCTCCTCCCTCGACGACGACAAGGCTGAAGACATCGTCAAGATCGACCTAAGCGGGCGGTCTTCGCTGTGCGACACCATTGTCATCGCCACGGGAAGGTCGTCGCGCCATGTCGCTTCGCTGGCAGAGAATCTGGCGCGCCGGCTGAAGGAATGGGGCTTGTCGGGGGTCCGCGTCGAGGGCTTGACGCAGGGCGACTGGGTCCTGATCGATACCGGCGATGTGGTGGTCCATCTTTTCCGCCCCGAAGTCCGAACCTATTACGATCTGGAGGGGATGTGGTCGGTCGGCGACCACGGCGTCCGGCCTCAAAAGCCCGAACGCGTCGGCTCTGCCGCATAGGGTTCACCCATGCGCCTCACGATCGCGGCTGTGGGCCGGTCGCGTGAGACGCCCGAGCAAGCACTTTGCGAGCTTTATTGCGAGCGGGCCCGCCTGCTTGCACCCAAGCTCGGGTTTTCCAAGCTCGATCTTGTCATTGTCGACATTTCGCGCGCCGCAACGCCGGACGCACGCATGAAGGAAGAGGCCGAGAAGCTCACCGGCAAGCTCGCCGCAGGCGCGCACCGCATTGCGCTCGATGAAGCCGGCCGCGCCATGAGCAGCGAGGGTTTCGCAACTCACCTCCGCCGGCTTGGCGATTCGGGCGGGCGCGACCTTGCCTTCCTGATCGGCGGTCCGGACGGTCTTGCGCCGCCGCTCCGCGAGAGCGCTCACGAGCGTCTGGCATTCGGCCCGCAGACCTGGCCGCATCTGCTCGTGCGCGCGATGCTGGCGGAGCAGATTTATCGCGCGCTTGCCATTCTCTCGGGCCACCCCTATCACCGGGGACGCCTTCCGCTCAAAGCGCGCTAGCCTTCCGCCGCCGGGCGGAGCAGGCCAAGCTTGCGCTGAACGACCGGTGCTGTTTAAGCCTCTGTTTCATAACAATTTTGTTTATTCCGGCGGCGTCGCTTTCCATTTGCCGCCGCGCCGCGACGCAGCTATAACCGCGCCGCCGCGGGGACCCTCTACCCAAGGAGCGCGCATGGCGACCGACTTGCCGAATGGCTATCGGCCTTCGGACGATGAGCCGTTCATGAATGAACGGCAGCGCGAATATTTCCGCCGCAAGCTGGTGGCGTGGAAGGAAGATATCGTCCGCGAAAGCCGCGAGACCATCCAGAACCTGCAGACCGAGCCGACGCCCAATGCCGACCTCGCCGACCGCGCGACCACCGAGACGGAACGCCAGCTCGAGCTCAGAACCCGCGACCGGCAGCGCAAATTGATCTCCAAGATCGACTCGGCCCTCCGGCGTTTGGAAGACGGCTCCTACGGGTTCTGCGAGGAAACGGGCGAGCCGATTGCCTTGCGGCGGCTGGACGCCCGTCCCATCGCCACCCTCTCGGTCGAGGCGCAGGAGCGCCACGAACGCCGCGAGCGCGTCTATCGCGACGATTAGCCGTCCGGCATCGAGGCGCTGGCGTTCCGGCGCGCTCTATTCCACTTTCTTGCGGTCAAGGCCTTGATCTCGGGGGGTGTCGTGGACGTCTGGAAACAGTACCTGATCTATTGCTTCGCTGCCGGCGTCCCTCGCCGATCCTTGGTCGTCAGCCTGGTCGTGGGAACGATTCTGAACCTGATCAATCAAGGCGATGTCCTGTTCGGTGATGGACGGCTCGATCTCGTGAAGATCACCCTGACCTATCTTGTGCCGTATTGCGTGGCGACGTACGGGGCGGTCTCCTACCGGATCAGCGTCGCGCGCCTGGAATCAAGCGCCGCCGGCTGATCCCCCCACCATTCTGGATTGCACCGGCGCTATCGAGTAGCCTTGCGGGGAACTCGAACCTTCCGGGGACCAAGGGAATGCCCAGGCGAGCCAAGGGTCGGGCCGTGCTGTCGGCGGCGCTCGCCGCGAGCCTCGCTCTGGGCATGGCGCAGATCGCCGACGTCAAGGCCGGCGCAGTCGCGGTTCCGGACACTCTCGAGGACCATATCCGCGCCGCGACCAAGGCGGCGGGACGGGACTTGTGGGGGATTCTGGAGCTCTGCCTGCCGGGCGGTGCCGGATTCGCACCGCGTCCGGCCGACGATCGCGTTCCGCCGATGAAGGTGTTCGACAATCTCTACTTCCTCGGGCTTCAGAGCGTGTCGGCGTGGGCGCTGACGACATCTGGCGGCATTATCTTGATCGACACGCTCAACAACCAGCGCGAAGCGGAAGCCGCCATTGAGGGCGGCTTACGGCAGCTCGGGCTCGATCCGGGACAGATAAAGTACATCATCATCACGCACGGACATTCCGACCACTATGGCGGCGCGACCTACCTTGCCGACAAATTCAAAGCCCAACTGGTGATGAGCGAAGCCGACTGGGCCTTTCTAGAAGGTAGGCAGGCCCCGCCCGCGCCGATCCCGCCGCGTGGAATGGCGGTCAAGGACGGCGACCGGCTGACGCTCGGGGACACCTCCGTCGATCTTTACGTCACGCCGCCGCACACGCCGGGCACGCTGTCGCTGATCTTTCCGCTCAAGGACGGCGCGACGAGCCATGTCGGCGGATTGTGGGGCGGCACGGCGTTCAATTTCGAGCCGACTGTGGAGAACTTCACGACCTACGCGACATCGGCCGAGCGGTTCGCCGCACTCGCGGCGGAGAAGGCCGTGGACGTGCCGCTGTCCAACCATCCGACCTATGATGACGCGCTGATCAAGATGGCTGCGATGAAGTCGCGCAGACCGGATCAGCATCCCTTTGCGACCGGGCCCATGACCGTGGCGCGGTATCTGACCGTCGCCGCGGAGTGCGCGCGGGGGCGCGCGCGGGCACTCGTCGAGCCGAGCCCGATCGATCCCAGCGGCCTGCTGAAATAACAGGAGAAAACAGATGAGCGTGAGCGACCGGACGAGGACTTGGCGTCTTGCGACGGCGGCGCTTGCCGTCGGCATCGGTGCGGGGAGCTACGCGGACATGGCGGCGGGACAGTCCGCGGCGGTGCTCGCGGTGTACGACACCGTCGATATCCACGTCGCCACGGCGAACCGAATCGCGGGCAACGATGCGAATGTCCGGGCCGCGCTGAGATTGTGCGCACTGCCCGGCGCCGCCGCAGGCGCGCAGCCTGCAGCAGCCGCCACGGCCGAGCCCACGAAGATCTTCGACAATCTTTATTTCATCGGTGTTACCGGCGTATCGGCGTGGGCAGTCACCACGTCGGCCGGAATCATCGTCATCGACTCGCTCAACAATCCGCGCGAGGCGGAGACCTTCATCGAGGGTGGCTTGCGCAAGCTCGGGCTTGATCCGATGCAGGTGAAATACGTGGTCATCACCCATGGGCACGCCGACCACTATGGCGGCGCCCAGTACCTGGCGGACAAGCTCAAGGCCCAATTGGTGATGAGCGAGACGGATTGGAATTTCCTCTCAACCGCGCAGCGGAGCACGAACCCCGAGCGCGGGCCGATTCCGAGGCGCGGGATGTCGGTCAAGGACGGCGACAAGCTCACGCTCGGCGACACCACCATCGAGATCGTCGAGACGCCGCCGCACACGCCCGGCGCGATCTCGCTGATCATCCCGCTGAAAGAGGGCAATGCGCGCCATGTCGGCGCCTTGTGGGGCGGGATCGGGTTCAATTTCCAACGCACGGAACAGAACTTCACGACCTATTCGAATTCGGTCGGCAAGTTCGCGGAGATTGCGCGCGCACGCAACGCCGACGTGCCGATGGCCAACCATCCCAATTTCGACAATGCGCTCATCAAGATCGCCGCGCTGAAGGCCCGCCGGGCCGGTCAGCCCAACCCGTTCGTTCTTGGGGGCGACGTGCAGCGGCGCATCTTCGATGTCCAACAGGAATGCGCGCTTGCCCAACGGGCGACGCTGCGCACGGCCGCGTCGGCGAAGAAGTAGCATCGACGCCTCGGGGCTATCCCTCTTCGCGGCCCGTCATGCGCCAGCGGGTCACTATGGCGTCCAGCTTGGCGCGGTCGATGTTCTGCGACTGCCAGGATTGGGAGAATTCGGCATTCATCGGCTTGGGAATGCCGTGCTCGCCGAGATCATCGAACTTGATGCGCATCGGCATGGCTACGCCCTGGCCTAGAACGACGGCCTCCCGATCGCCCAGCAGGGGGAGGAAGTCGAAGAGGTCGATCGTGCCTCTGTTGGGGCTGTCGCGAACCGCCTGCTGATCCTTTTCGCTCGTAAGCCGCAGCGCGATCGCGGTGCCGCATTGGGAAAGGATCGTGCCGTCCAGCTCCGACGGCCGCTGCGTGACCAGCGCAAGCGAGATTCCATATTTCCGGCCTTCCTTGGCAATGCGTCCGAGAGCTTGGCGGGTCGGCAAGAATTTGTCGCTGGAGGTGGCGGGCGCATAACGATGCGCCTCCTCGCAAACGATGAGCATCGGCAGACCGCCTTTGCTCCATAGCGCCAGATCGAACGCCAATCTGGAAATCACCGAAATGACCACGTCGAGAATCTCATGCGGCACGGTCGACAGATCGATGACGCTGATCGGACGCCCGTCGATCGGAACCCGAAAGAGACGGCTCAACACGTCGGTCATGGTGTCCTGGACGGTGACGTTGCCGAACATGAAATTGTAGCGCTTGTCGGCGACGAGCGATTCGACCCGTGTCTTCAGCCGGCGATAGGTCAGCGTGACGCGCGTGCGCTCGAGCTTGCCGAGTTGGTCGTCGATATAGGCGATGACGTCCGAGAGCCGGAAGGGCGCCGGCGTGTCGAGCAGGATCACGCTGTTGTCGACCGATTTGCGCAGATGAGGGGCCGCGCGGACGGCGGCGGCCTCGAAATACCGGCGCTTCGCGAACAGAACCGCTTCACTCAGAATCTCGATCTCTTCGTCGTGGTTGCCTTCCCTGCTCGTCAGCGCAACCGACAGCTCCTGAAAGTTCAACATCCACAGCGGGAGATTGAAGTTTTCCAGATTGATGTGCTCAACGAGGTCGCCGAACACGTTCAAGTACTCGTTGTGAAGATCCAGGATGATGACACGGGCGGCTTTGTGATCTTCCAGCAGGCGCTTGAGAATGCAGGTCAGCGCACACGACTTACCCGAGCCCGTGGTGCCGACGATGATGAAGTGCTTGGAGAGCAGATCGTCGGTCAAAAGCCTGGCGGCCACCGAGGCATCCTGGACGACGGTTCCGACCTTGATGCTGGAGACGCCCGGCTGCGCATAAAGCAGCGCCAAGTCGTTCCGGTCGGCGAGATGAACGGCATCGCCCAGACTCGGCAGAGTGGAAACGCCGCGCCTGAAAACCACCGCCTGGCTCTTATCGTCGATTCCGATTTCACCGGCGATATTGATTTCGATCAGGCCGATCTCTTCCTTCTTGCCGTCGAGGTCCGGCATCGGCGCGCTGACCGCGGAAACCTGACCCACCACCGACGCAGCCGGCGTGGTGATCTTTACGATGGCGCCGATCTGGAT
>Ga0137427_10001363_pt1 | contig 11151 bp, 8 predicted proteins | sample EasRivERMZT700_2_FD_102309 | JGI IMG/M metagenome (GOLD analysis project Ga0137427, IMG submission 102309) | Soil microbial communities from meander-bound floodplain in the East River, Colorado, USA - East River MetaG ERMZT700_2 | ecosystem: Environmental > Terrestrial > Soil > Floodplain ...
ATGAGGAGTCGAACCGGGAGCAGCATGCGCACCTCACGAGACGGGCACATGTGACGGCAGGCCGGGCGTAGGCGCGGTACACTTCCCGTATGGCGTCTCCAACTTCGGCGCGCCCCGGCCGCAACGAGCCTTGTCACTGCGGTTCGGGTCGGAAGTACAAGCAGTGCTGTCTTGCGAAGGACGAGGCCAAGGACGCGAAGGCGCGGGCCAAGGCGGCGGAGGCGGCCGCGGATCAACCCGTCGAATCGGCGCCGCCGGCCTCGACCCGGGCGTCGAAAGCGCAGACGCACCAGCCGTGGCGGGCAACCACATCGCGCGGCTTTGTGCCGCGTCAGCGATCGCCGCGCAAAGTCGGCGGGGCGTAGCGGCTGCAACCGCGGAACGGCCTATCTCAGCGCCTGATCGATCGCCGCCTGGGCGAGCGGCGCCATGATCGCGTAGCCGGCCACGTTCGGATGGAGATCGTCGGCAGAGAGATCGGTGCGCAGCATCCCGGCGGCATCGGTCATGGCGTTGAAGTAGTCCAGATAGATGTGCCGCTTCGCCGCGGCGTACTGCTTCATCCAGTCGTTCAGCTTTCGGATGCGGAGCAGCGGACGGATTGTGGCTGGGGCGCAGGTTGGGTCGGCGCTTGATGGTAGTTGCTCGTCGGCAAGACGCTGGCGAGCACCACCTTGATCCCATTGGCCGCCGCAATCTCGCACATCGACTCGATGTTCCCGGCGATCTCTTCATCCGTCATCGGGCCCGTGTTGCCGGCGATGTCGTTCACGCCGGCGAGAATCACGACCGCGCGAGGCCGATGTGCGACGACGTCCGGCCGCATCCGGATCAACATCTGCGGCGTCGTCTGCCCGCTGATTCCGCGGCCGATGTAGTTCCTGCCTTGAAAGAACGTGCCGGGTGTGCCGTCCGGCTTCGGCCAAAACCGCGGCTGAACCCACGCGTCGGTGATCGAATCGCCCATGAACACGACGTCGGGACGCATCGCGATGGTCCGGTTCAGCTCGCGGTAGCGGCCGAGGTTGGCCCAGTCGCGCAGCCGTCCGTCGTTCGCGACCGCGTTGCGAATGGCCGCCGCGACAGCATCTGACGTGAGCAGCGCCGGATCGAGTGCCGGCGGCGGTGTTCCTTGCGCACTGATGAGAGTGGCGCTGAGCGTCAGCAGCGTGGCGACCGAGCAGAAACGGATGAGGAGTCGGACCGGGAGCATGAGCACCTCAGGAGACGGTCGTATGTTACAGCCGCTCTCACGCGTCCTGGCGGCTCTGTCCGGAGCAAACGAGACGGACATCTGGCTGGTGACGATGACCGTGCGGTAGAGCGCGGGCCGCGGCTGCTAGCAAGACCCTGAGATTAGAGCGGATTGTCCGGGTAGATCAGCGACCGCCACATGTGAGCGACCGGGCTGTTGTCGAACCCCAGCCCCTCCTTGGGTTGCTTGAAATGGCGCCCGATGATGTCGATGAACGGATCGAGCGAGACCTTCATGTTGGGATCGAAGGCGTACAGGTCGTGGACGGTGATCATCCGCGCGTCCATGTACCACTTGTGCTTCCGCGCGAGCTCGTACGCCTGCTTGATGTACGGCAGCGGGACGTAGTCCTTGCCGAAGATGCGGTTGTACAGCTCCGGATACTCGTAGCCGACGGACGAATCGGGGTAGAACCGCAGCGCTTGGTGATAACGGATGGCCCAGCTCACGCGCTCTGAGACGTAGGGCTCCATCATCTGCGCGCCCCAGTACCCGTGATCGACCTTGATCAGGTTCAGCACGACGTCGTGAAGAAGACAGGCCAGAATCGTCTCTTCCTTCTCGCCTTTCTTCAGCGCATCCGTGGCGCTCTGGAGGACGTGAGTGGCCGGCGCGAATCGCAGCTTGAAGAAGTCAACGAGCGTGGGCCGCTCCGGCATCGGCTCCAGGAGACGCAGCGCGAGACGCCCCTCGGCATTCGTGGTCCCGCGGCCACTGAAGATCGACCCGACGCCGCGGCGCAACACGAGCTGGTTGTTCTGGGCGCCCTGCTGGTCGATCGCGTCCATCATGTAGTGCTCGAGCGCGTCAGCCAGTTCTTCCGACGGCATCTGCTGAATGGCGGCGGCGCCACCCAGAGTAGCGAGAAACGCCCTGCGGTCGACCTCCATTGGAACCTCCCGGGAATGGGCCGAGCCTACTCCCGGCTGGAGGCCGAATCAAGCATCGACGCGAACCGGCGTCGCCTGTGAATCACGCATGCGCGATCGGCGGAGCCGCCGTCATTCTGGTGCAGACGCCTTATGCGATATGCGACCCCTCACTGTTCATCCGGCCCCGTCCGGGGCATCACTGAGCCGATTTCAGGGTCCCCGGCGCATTCCTCGTTGGGAGGCCCGTTGTTGCATCGCCGTCATCTGACGTTCCTGCTGATCGCCATGGCGGTCCTGGGACTCGCCACGCCCGGCCTTGCTCGCGCGGACGAGGCAGATAACTTCACCTGCCGCAACCGGCTCTCGCGGGACTCGCTCGTGGGCCTTGACGGGTGGGTGAACGCGCGGATTGCCGAAGCGATCGACCGGGCCAACCAGCGCGGCGCGGGCCGGTGCGACGCGGCATGCCTGCGACGCGAGTTGCAGGCCACGGTCGGCAGGAGTGTGCGGCAGCCAGTGACGTTGGTTCCGCATTCCAGCTTTGTGAGATGGATCAAGAAACAGAAGGACATCGAGCGGTGTCACCTCAGGTTCAGCGAAACCATCTACGGTGCGCGCCGGTACGATCAGGCCTGGCTCTTTCCCTTCAATGGCCGAATCATCTTCGTCGCGGACTCGATCCGCTTGTCGGGCCATGTCGTGGGCATCGACAAGATCGACCATTTCATTCGAGAAGGTCTGGTGCACTGGCGGCGGACGGTCAGCCGGCCCAGCGACGACATCGCGGCGTCGATCGCGCGTGAGCTCGGCCCGCCGCGGCGTCAATTCCGCTGGACGGAATACGGCCTCAAGGGCATGTCACTGACCGGCGTGCTCTCATACGCCGACCTGGCCGCCGGCTACTTCGGCTACCGTTTCTGGAGCGACCTGCTGTCGATGGAAGGTCCGGAGTCCTTCGTGGAGTACGACGCGAGTGGTGCGAGGTTCGTCCAGCGGCGGCCGTTCACGTTTGCCGCCTACGTCAACGAGGCCTGGGACGAGTCCATCAATTGCTCCACGTTTCATCCGACACTCGCCCGGGAAGTCGCGCTTGCTCTGCAACGCCGTTCGATGACGTGTCCAGGCGACACCGCCGAGGTGCTCGCCGCGCTGCCGGATGCCAGACTGTATGTGAACCCGGCGCAACTGGCGAATCGTGGCCGGCCGCTACCGGCTGGCGCCCGCCGTCACGAGTATCACCCGCGCGGGCGTATCCAGCGCGCGATCTCACGGAACGACGATGGACTCGGTGACGCGAAGTTGTTTTTCTCCGGTGATGCCCGTGAGCAAATAGGCCATGCCGGTGAACACGGCGAGCATCACGAACACCGTGCACACGGCGGCCAGCAGTTGTTCGCCTCGTCCCGTGCGGCCACGCGCCGGGTCGACGAACTGGACCTGCAGGTCGGCTGGCGCCAGCGCGCGCTGCACATCGGCCGGACTGACGCCGAGGCGCGACAAGCGTTCGCGCCGAACCAGATCGTTCAACAGCGCTTCGAGCGCCGGACGGTACCGCGGATCCTTCTCGACGAGCAGATCGAACGACCCGTCGGCGCGGCGCGTGAGCACGCCGTGGACCTTGCCATCGCGGAGGGCGGCCGGCCGGTCCGGCGGCGCCGGCGCGATCGCGATCCGCAGTCGAGCATTCGGCGGCAGCAGCACGCTCACGGCGGCAGGGTCCAGGCCATCGACGCCGACGATCATCGCGCGCCGGCCTGATGTCGCCACACATCCGGCGCCGTACGCCGCGCCGCCGATGGCGAAGAAGATCAGCAGACCGAGAATCTGATCCCGCCACTTGAAGTAGCGCTGGAACTCCCAACCGGCGACGAGCAGCGTGTGTTGCCAGTGGGTCATTTAATGCCACGCCGGGTCTGAAGACCCGGCCTCCATCGTCACTCGTGCGTCGTCCTCGCGAACGGCGCGGACGAAGACGTCGTGCAGCCGTGCCGGCGCGCCGCCGGCCCGCGCCGCGGCCGAGTCGAGCCGCTCGTGCAACTCGGTGATGCCGCCGGACAAGATCTCGCGTCCCTGGTTCATCAGCAGCACGCGATCGGCGGCCCGCTCGACCAGATCCATTTGATGCGCCGACAACACGATCGTCGTGCCCGAACGTTTCAGCTCGGCCACGAGATCGAGGAAGAACTCCTGGCTGACGGGATCCAGACCGGTGAACGGCTCATCGAGGACGGCGATGGCCGGCTGGTGGAGGATGGCCGCGATGAACTGCACGCGCTGTTGATTCCCCTTCGACAGCGAGTCAATCCGCTCGTCGCGGCGATCGGCCAGGCCCATGCGGTCGAGCCACGCGAGCGCGCGCCCTTCGGCGTCGCGCCGGCTGAGGCCGCGCAGCCGCCCGAAGTACACGAGCGTCCTCAATACCGGAATCTCGCGATAGAGGCCACGATCCTCGGGCAGGTACGCACTCGTGGCTCGTGGCAACGACGGCGTCGAGTGTCCGTTGACGCTGACGACGATCCGGCCAACGTCGGGCCGAATGATGCCGACGAGCATGCGGACGCACGTGGTCTTGCCCGCGCCGTTCGGACCGAGCAGCGCGAACACTTCGCCGCGGGCCACGGTGAACGACAGCCGCTGGACGGCGTCACGTGGCCCGAAGCGCTTTGTCACCGCGTCGACCTGCACGACGGGAGCCGACATGGCTCCATGCTACCGCCCGCTGCGCCGGCCGTCGCGTTCGCTCCACGCCTGGAGCTGGTCGATCCCGCCACGATCGTGGCTCCTCCAGTCATGATCCTCAAGCATCGTGCGGCTCGGATAGCGCTGGAAGTCGTCCTGTGGGCCCTGGCGCTCCTCCTCGTCAGCGTGTTCGTGCGGGCGGGCATCGCCAAGTTCGACGCCGACAGCGGCTGGTCCCGCGCGTTTGCGCACTGGGGCTACCCTGTCTGGTTCCGGGTGACGATCGGGGTCCTGGAATTGACGGCCGCGGCGCTGCTCCTCTGGCAGCGCACGGCGGCCTACGGGGCGATCATCATCATCGTGGTGATGCTGGGAGGGATGGGGACGCACGTGTTCGTCGAGCACCGGCCAGCGCGCGTGACGAGCGAGCTCGGGCAGGTGGTGTTCGCGTCCCTGGTGTTGATGGGCAGATGGAGAGCACGGAAGCGCTAGTCGAGCGCGCGCGAGACGGGGCTCAGGCCGAAGACGCGCGTCACGTGGCGTTCGCGGAGCTGGTCCGCCGCTTCGAGGACCTGGCGTTCGCCTGCGCATGCGCGCGGCTGCGCGACCCCGCCCTGGCGGAAGACGCCGCCCAGGACGCGTTTCTCGTGGCGTGGGAGCGGCTCGATCAGCTGCGGGAGCCCGCCGCCTTTCCCGGATGGATTCGCCGGCTGGTCCTGACGCAGTGCCACAGGCGGCTGCGAGGTTCCCGCCTTCGTCTGGTCGCCCAGGCCGAGGCGCAGGACGTGCCGGCCGAACGGGACGAAGCGGCGGACGCCGAAGCGGCCGATGAAGCGTCGCTCGTGCGCTACGCGCTCTCGCGGCTCGCGCCCGGCGACCGCCTCGTCCTGATTCTCTTCTACGGTTCCGGCCGCAGCCAGGCCGAGATGGCCGAGTGGCTGCGGGTCCCGATCACGACCATCGCGCGGCGGCTCGCGCACGCAAAGCGCCGCCTGCGCCGGCAGGCGCTCGACGGGTTCGCCGGCGGACTTCGGCGCGAACGGCGCGCGTCAGGAGAGGCATTTCTGGTGGAGTTCTCCGCGCGGCTGCGACGGCTGGCACCGCACGACGCCGACGGAATCGCGCTCCTGGCGAGGCGTATCGGCCTGGATCGCGCGCCGCGCCTCGCGCCCCCTGCCGAACCGAGCGCCTACGTGATCGACGATCCGGAAACCGGCCTGCCGATCGCCTTCGCGTCGGCCGCGCAGACCATCTTCCGTCCGATCTACGACCTCCAGATGGCGATCGGGGACGAAGCCCTGCGCCAGCATGCGGGGGACGTCCTGCTCACGCAGGTCCTGCACGACGCAATCGCGAATGACGCCATCACGCTGCAACACCGCACGTCGGCGCGCCACGCGGCGCTCGTCGCGTTCCTCGGCGCTCGCGGGTTTCAGATCGTCGAGCGCGCGCAGGACTGGCGCGTGCAACTGCCGGCCGGCGGCCGTCTGCCTTCAGAGAGCGATCCTGACGGCATCGACTTCCTGCCGCTCCCGGAGCTTACGACCCGGAGGGGGCTATTCGAGGAGGCGCTCGAACTCTTGACCGAGGCCGTCTCGGAGGACCCGATCGAACGGGCCTTCCTTCCGATCCCGCCCGAGGCGCTCCATCGGCTGTTGCGCACGCAGCGCGATGGCGTGCTGGCCCTCGAGAAGGACACACTCCACGGGATGCTGACGGCCTCGGGGGACGACCTGCTTCCCGACACTTCACGCCTCAACATGCTCGTCGTCCGGCGATCACAGCGCGGCCGCGGTATCGCGACGGCGATGCTGCGCCGGCTACTCGAACAGCGCGACTGTGAATCAGCCCGCCTCGTGGTAGCCGCCGGTCCTGACTTGTCCGCATGGCTGAAGCGACGCGGGTTCACGCAAGTCGCCGACACACTGCTGCTGGAGCGCCTGCTGCGCAAGACGGTCGCCGTGTCCCCGGAGCTGCTGAACGAGTACGTCGGACGCTACGTCTGGGAGGTGCATCCGGAGTCGCCGATTGTGATCGAGCGCCTCGGCGATTCGCTCGTCAGCAAGGCGCGCGACATGCGCGATGTGCTGCTCGCCTCTTCGGCCAGCGAATTCTTCACGCGGCACCATTACGGCCGCGGCCGCTTCGAGCGCGACACCACGGGACGTGTGGCCCGCCTGGTTTACATCGAAGGGCCTCACGAAATCGTCGCGCAGCGGATTCTGTGACTTCCGACGGCGTTACAGGCGCGGTGAGGGGGTCACGCGTCTCGAAGCGCGGTGTTGGGATCGACGACAGCCGCTCGGCGCGCTGGCAGGTAGATGGCGACAAGCGCCGCGAGCAGCATTAGGAGCGGCACGAGCACGGTCACGAACGGATCGAACGTCGGCAACATCCGCGCGAATATCGGTCGAATCGCCATGCGGGCGACGCCGCCGATCAAAAGACCCGCGACGAGACCCGAGAGAACAGGACGAATGCCTTCGCGCATGACCAGCCGCACGATCGCGCGCCGATCGGCGCCCAGCGCAATGCGCACGCCGATCTCCCTCGTGCGCCGTGCGACGACGTGCGAGAGCACCCCGTAGAGCCCAACGAGCGCCAGGGTCAGCGCAAACACCCCGAGCAAGCCGGCCACGCTGCCGGTGATCACGACAAACCCGGCGGCAGGCCCGGCGACCGCGAGACCCGTGCCGGCCTGCGCGACCGCCGCATCGCGATCGACCGACGACAGCTCCTGCCGTAGCGCCCGGACGAACGGCTCCGGATCGCCATCGGCCCGCACGAGCAACACCAGCTTGCCTTCGTACTGTTGATCGAGAGGCACGTAGACCACCGACTCACCAGGACCGCCACCCGTCGCCGATCGGACGTCGGCCGCGACGCCGACGATGCGAAGCGTTTTTCTTTCGTGCTCTGGCTCACCGACCCACTGACGCCGGCGAAGTGCGAGCGATTCGCCGATCACATCCACACGATCGAAGAGTGCTTTCGCGGTCGCTTCACTGACCACCGCGACCGGCTCACTGCCTTTGCCGTCGCGCTCGTCGAACGCCCGGCCGCGGGTGATCGCGACGCCCAGAGTCCTGAAGATGCCCGGCGTGCCCGCCATCAGCTCACCGAATGCATTGAGCTTCGCACCGGTGCCAAGCGAGGCGCCGGGTGTGGTAATGCCGATCGGCAAACCCGACGACGCCGCGGTCGCCACAACTCCTGGACGGCTCGCGAGCTGTGTCAGCACGGCGCCGACGAGCTGTTTCGCGCGCTCGGGCTCATAGCGCTGCACAGCGAAGTCGACTTCGGCGATGGCCAGGTGTTCGAGGTCGATGCCGGTGTCGAGCCGCGCTGCCGCGCGCAGTTGTGCCACGCACAGGGCAGCCACCGACACGAGCAGCACGGACACCATCACCTGCCCCGAAATCAGGATCCGCCGCCCCCGCCAGCGCGGCACCGATTGCAGACTGCCGGATTGCAACGCGGAGCGCAGATCGCCGCGGGTGTTCTGCAGCGCGGGCATCACACCGGCCACGACGAGGGCCAGGAGCGTGGCGGACGCCGAGACCATCAGCACAGCAGGATCGAGCTGGATCCCGAGGTGGAACACGGCCCCATTGCCGACCTGGATGTCGTCCGCCACGAGCAGGAACAGGCAACGGGCGAAGATGACGCCCAGCACACCTCCGGCAAGCGCAATCACCCCACATTCGGCGACCAGCCCGCGAACGAGCCGCGAACGCGACGCACCGAGCGCGAGACGCACGGCCATCTCGCTGCGCCGGAGGGAACCTCGCGCGAGCGCCAGGTTCGCGAGATTCGTGCAGGCCACCATCAGCACCAGGCCGACGGCCAGCATGAACGTCGCGGCGACAGGAGTGAACAGGTCTGAGGCGCCTTCGTTGACTGCCACGTCAACAGTCCGGCGGACCACCCATGGCCGGCTCACTGAGGACGGGCTGCGGAAGCGCGGGTCCAGATCGCCGCCGATCGGTGTGGACTTGTCGAGCTGGCTCGCGATGCCGGCCACTTCCGCGCGGGCCTGCGCGATTTCGACGCCCGGCTTCAGCCGTGCCTTCACCATCACCCAACGGTGGTCTCTGTCGTCGCGACGGCTGACCGTGTCCCCGGACCCGGCGGCCGCCTCTGCCGCCGTCATCGGAATCCACATCGCGCTCGACATCTTGCCGCTGTTGAACACGCCCCTGAACTCGCGCGGCGCGACACCGACCACCTCGAACGCCGTGCCGTTGACCTTCAACACGCGTCCCACGACATCGGGTGCGCCGCCAAACACCCGCTGCCACACGCCGTGGCTGATGACGACGACCGGCGGCGCCCCGGCCACATCGTCGGCCGCCTGAATGGTCCGGCCGCGCTCGGCGACAACGCCGAGGACCTGGAAGTAGTCGCCGCTCACGACCTCGCCGAACGCAGACTCCGCAACGCCGCTGGCGGAATACGACGGGCGAAGAATGCTCCAGCCCGCCACGCCCTGAAATACGGTCTGTCGGGCACGGAGATCCTGAAAATCGCCGTACGACAGCGCGATCATCGGGATGCTCCCGGCCTGGGTGTGCGTGATGTTCACCAGCGATTTCACGTCGGCGATGCCCGTCGGTGGCGCCATGAGGGCATGGATGGCCGAGTAGATCGCGGTCGTGGCGCCAATACCGATGGCGAGCGTGAGGATCGAGAACAGCGAGAACACCGGCGCTCCGATGAGACGCCGCACGGCCAGTCGAAGGTCGTCGGACATGGAACGCATGAGGCCTCCCCGGCATTCAACGTGGCCGCCTGGCTCTACGCCAATGAGGGCGACGTGAATCGTCGCGGCGCCTGTCAGTGTAAATCGAGCCCGGCGGTTGCCGCGATGCGGTACAACCGGTTCGCGGTGGCCAGATACAGCGCATCGCCGACGAGCGCCGGCGGCGAATAGAGCGGCGCATCCATCTCGATCTGCGCCAGCAATTGCTTTCGCCGTCCGGCACGAAGAACGGTCATGGTGCCTTGCACGTTCCCAACGTACAGCCGGTCGCCGGCCAGCAGGAGGCTTCCCCAAATGGCCTCGAGCGTGTCGTGCTTCCAGACGAGGGCGCCGGTCGCCGCGTCCAGGCAATGAATCGTTCCGCCCAGGTCGCCAACGTACAGGAGACCGTCTTTCGCAATGGGCGTTCCCACCACGCGACCAACCTCGCGAGACGTCCAGAGGAGCCTGCTCTCGGTGACGTCTCCCTGGCCGTTGGGACTGATCGCGTGAATCAAGGAGGGTCCGTTGCCGTGCCCAGGACTCTGTCCCATCGCCACGAACACGCGGCCGTCGGCGAAGACCGGTGAGGCAATGATCGAGCCGCGCGAAAGGACTCCGGGTCGCGGAAGCCAGCGGGCGTCTTTCGGATTGCCGTCAAATCGCCAGACTTCGTGACCCGACGCCGCGTCGTACGAGCGCAGCCAACCATCGCCTCCGCCGAAGAGCACTTGTATGCGCCCATGGACATTGGCCGACACAGGGCTGGACCACTGGCCGTGCAGCACCTGCGCGCCCGCGCCGATGGCGCGCCAGATCACGTCGCCCGAACGCTTGTCCACCGCGATCAGACTTGGAGCGCGCGGCGATGGGACGAGCGTGTGGCCTTCATTCTGCCCGTTGGACGTAGAGACTATGAGCAGATCGCCCACGGGCAACACGTCGCTATTGGTGGCTTCATGCGGAAAGACGCCCAAGCGGCCACAGATATCCAACTCCCAGACACGGAAACCCTGTGTGTCGAGGCAACGGAGCTGGCACTCGGCGGTGACGTAGTACAACCGGTTGCCGTCCACATACGGCGCACTCGTCGTCGAAGGCAACAGAAACTGTCGCAGACCTCGCTCGACTCGCGGAGCCACGTCCTGCCAGAGGAATGTGCCATCCTTCGCGTGAAATGCCATGAGCACGCCGGCTTCTTTCTCGTAGGCGGGGTTCCTGGGCCGTCCGTTGTCGGTGCCCACATAGACCGCATCGCCAACAACCACGGGACGACCAAACGTTTCGTTTCCCAACTCGACACTCCAGACGATGTTCCGACCGGTGGTCGGATCCCAGTCAACCGGAGGATTGGCTTTCTTAACCGAGGGGCTTCGCCCCTCGGACTCCCCTACTGGCTCGCTCGCGGGGGCCCCACGCCCCGCTCCGCTCACCAGGCTCTCTCGCTGCCGCTCGTTCGCGCCGTTGATGAGATGACTTCCAGTGATCCGACTCAACGCCCACTCGGCTTCGTCACGCAATGCGGGATCGTTGGCGGCCGCCCTCAACGCGTCTAACACTAGGGCCGACTGTGCCTTCGGTCCGATGTTTCCCAGAGCTCCGGC
>Ga0137427_10001364_pt1 | contig 11148 bp, 6 predicted proteins | sample EasRivERMZT700_2_FD_102309 | JGI IMG/M metagenome (GOLD analysis project Ga0137427, IMG submission 102309) | Soil microbial communities from meander-bound floodplain in the East River, Colorado, USA - East River MetaG ERMZT700_2 | ecosystem: Environmental > Terrestrial > Soil > Floodplain ...
CCGCCTCTTGGGGCGGCGGAGCCTATTATGGAACGCTGAACAACTGCACGCTCAGCAGCAATATGGCCTCCGGGTCCAGCGGAGGAGCTGACTTTTGCACACTCAACAACTGTGTACTTACGGGCAATATCACATATCTCGCCGGCGGTGGGGCCACCGTTAGCACGCTGAACAATTGTCTGTTGAGGGGCAATTCTGCCAACCAGGGCGGCGGGGCGGCTTCCTCGGTGCTAAACAACTGCGTACTCACCGCCAATTTCGCCTTCGACGGTGGCGGGTCATCCGCTGGCACGTTAAACAACTGCATTGTCGCGGGCAATTCTGGCGGCGGCTCCTATTATAGCACCCTGAACAACTGCATTGTCTTTTACAACAACAACTTCAATTACTATGAGGGCACATTCAGCAACTGCTGCACCACACCGCTGCCTCCAAGTGGGGCTGGCAACATCACCAACGCACCGCTCTTTGTGGGTCAAGTTAGTGGCAACTTTCGCCTGCAATCCAACTCTCCCTGCATCAATGCTGGCAACAATGCCTATGTCGCCGGCAGCACCGATTTGGACGGCCGCCCGCGCATTGTCGGTGGCACGGTGGACATTGGCGCTTACGAATTTCAACCCGGCGTCAGCGGCGAGTTCATCGGCTGGCTTTCGCAATACAGCCTTCCCACCGACGGCTCAGCAGATTACGCGGACTCCGACAGCGACTTCATGAACAACTGGCGGGAATGGATCGCCGGGACTGTTCCCGTCGATGCCTCGTCCGTGCTGCGATTGCTTAATCCTGTCAACGACATGTCGGGTGTCATCGTGAGTTGGCAAAGCGTGAGCAACCGAACTTACTTCCTGGAGCGCGGCACAGCTCTCGGAAGTCAGCCAGCTTTCTCAATTATTCAGACCAACATCCCAGGGCTGACAGGCGAGACCAGTTTCACCGACACGAATGTGCTCGGTTCCGACTCGTTCTTCTACCGTGTCGGAGTGCAACCATGAGAAGACCACCGCACTTGCCTGTTCTTGCCAGGAGACTTCTCACGTCTTTCTGGCTGCTGAGTGGCGCGATTGCCTGGGCAGACCCGTGCGTGATTACCAACGAAGCACAGGGGTTCATCTTCGAGAGCAGTACGCGGGACACGAATGGCCTCGTGACACTGTCGTGGGAAAGTTGCCCGGATCACCTCTACGAAGTCCACGCCTCTGACTCCTTTCCAAGCCAGGCCACTTGGATGCGGCAAACCTTGGTGATTGGCGGGGATGGCGCCTCCAGTTGGACGGATACAAATGCCCCCGCCCAGTCTCAGCGTTTCTACCGGGTGCAGCGATTACGCTTCGGCGGCGATGAAGATGGTGATGGACTTTCCAACTTGGACGAGTTCAATCGCGCTACCGACTTGCGAAATCCGGACAGCGACGGCGATGGGATGCCGGATGGTCTGGAGATACTGTATGGGCACAATCCCCTCGATCCCCTCGCGCCGGAGGACGCTTACACGGACGCAGACGGCGACGGGTACAGCAAGCTTCAGGAGCAGCAATTGCGGACCAAGCCGAACGCGGCCTACAGCAACCCGGGTTATCTGCCCCGGAATCTCGTGGCCTGGTGGAAGCTGGACGAGGGAATGGGAACCAATGTGTCCGATTCTTCCCTGAACCGGCACCATGGCTTCGTGATGGGCGGCGACCCAACTGGCCCCTGGACGTCGGGGTACTTTTCCAATGCCGTGGCGCTTGGCGGGCCTTCGAACATCTGGATTCAGGTACCCTATCACCCGAGTTTGGTTCCCACCCAGGAACTCACCTTAACCGGTTGGGTCAAGCCAACCGGCCAAGGCGTCCTGATCGGCAACTGGGATTCCAACGGGCCAGGCAACGGGAACTACCGCCTGCAATTCGGACCGGATCACATTGAGCTCTGGTTCTCGCCCGCGGGCGACGGGTCACGCACTACGGTGCGCTTCGATCCAACCTGGTCCACGAATGATTGGCATCACGTTGCCATCCGTTACGTCACCAACAACCTCGCCGTGTTCGTTGATGGAGAATTGAGGGACACCCGGACTGTCCTCGGCCCACTTGTGCCAGTGCCGAATCCCATTCTGATCGGTTATCCCGCGTTGACCGAAGTCTGCTCGGTGGATGATGTCCGTGTCTACAATCGGGCGCTGGGCACGAATGAAATCGCCTCCATGAGCAGGGGCAACGGGCTGCCCATCACCATGATCGTGGGACAGACGGCAACGCTGCGAGCGTTTGGCGCCTTGGAAACTGATATCTGTGAGTGGACGGTCGTGTCCGGTCGGGGATTCTTCACTAATACCGCGAACTACACGGTCGATTTCAGACCCTCATGGTCCGGCGCGGTCACCGTCCAGGTAGTTGTCGCCCGTTCGGGAGTTCTCAGCACGAATCGTAGCCGTGCTGTGGTTGCCTTCCCCAGTTTGTCTCCCTTGTCTGATTGGAATGATAATTGGTTGGCGCAAACTTTTAATAACTGTTACAACTTCGCCACCGACATTCGAACCGATACATTCGCGCAGCCGGGCGGCGGCTCACCATACGAGTGCCCACTCCTATCCGCTGCTGCCGTGTCAGATGGATTACAAGCCGAAGTTGATCTCGCAGATCTATGTCATACCTCCAGCCTCCCAGCGGGTCACATAGCCGCTCTCATTATTTATAACCCTTTCATCCTCGACTACCACTGGTTGAGATTGGAGGCGGATGGCACCTGGTCGAGCAAGCCCGGAAATTTGGGGGCCACCACCTTGGACAAGTCGGGAATCGCCATAACTGATCCTCGAACAGCCAACTTCGTCGGAGTCAATACCGCAGACTACCATTTTTGCGGTTTCTTCTGGGTTGGCCCTGACGTTCATATCAAATAGCGAGGGCTGACAGACAAATGAAAAAGCGAGCAAAAATAATTCTCCGAAAAATGGAAAGGTGAACCCGATGAGAGCTATGAAACCTGTTTTCAGTGTTGCCGTCGCGCTGTCCCTCATCGGCCTGAGCTTCGTTGTCGAGGCTTTAGCTGCGGGCGGCAGCAACACCAACGTTATGGTGGAAGTGTTGATCTTCTCGGGACGGCCAAATCCGACCTGGCAACTGCAGGACACAAATCGCTTGCAGGCCCTGAAAGGGAAACTGAACGGTTTGCCCGAAGCCTTCAAGGAGGAGCCTGCCGAATGGTCCAGACTGGGCTTTGCCGGATTCCGGATCCACGGGGGAAAAGCGCTGGGGCTTCCGGATAGAATCCGGGTTTATCGGGGAGTGATCCAAACTGGACATGGCAAGGCCGCTAGGCATGTCATGGACATCGCTGGATTGGAACAATGGCTGATCCAAGAAGCCAAGCAGCAGCCGCTCGAACAGCCCATGAGGGATGTCATTGCAAACTACGAAACCACCCGCAAGGTGGAGACGGAGCGGAGATGATAGGACGCAAAACAATCCTGTGCGTTATGGCGGCTCTCCTTGCGCAGGCCTGGTCCTCCCTCGCTGCCCAGCGCTACGTGGACGTAAATAGCGCAAACCCGACGGCGCCTTATGCGAACTGGGCCAGCGCCGCCCGCGTTATTCAGGATGCGGTTGACGTGGCAAACCCAGGCGACGAAATCTTGGTAACCAACGGCATTTACAGCAGTGGTGGTCGAGCCATTGGCATGTTGACCAACCGCGTGGCGATTACCAAGCCCCTGACTCTGCGGAGCGTAAACGGCGCGGAGTTCACGATCATCCGAGGTTACCAACTGCCTGCGGAACTGGGCGGCCCCGTTGGCGACAGCGCGATTCGGTGCGTTTATCTGACGCATGGAGCAACTCTATCCGGGTTCACGTTGACCAACGGGGCTACGCGGATCTCGTCAGAAACGGATCAAAGCGAATGGTCTGGCGGCGGGCTGTATTGTGAATCGCAAGGTGCAGTAGTCTCCAATTGTGTGGTCACAGCGAACTCCGCCTTTGCCGGGGGCGGGGTGTTTGGCGGCACGTTGTATTATTGCACGGTGGAGAGCAACTCGGCGGACTACGGCGGCGGGACGTATGAGACCAAGTTGAATGGTTCCACCCTCAGGAGCAACTCGGCGGCATTCGGGTTGGGCGGTGGTGCGCTTGGCGGGACTCTCAGGAACTGCGCCGTGAATGGTAACACGGCCTACCAAGGTGGCGGGGTCTATGGATGGAACGGGGCAACGCTGGTTAATTGCACGATTACTGGCAACTCAGCGTGGTTTGCAGGTGGCGGAGTGATATACTCCACGTTGACCAATTGCATCGTGTTCTACAACACCGCATCTTTCGATGGCAATTACCAGGACAGCACGCTGGACTATTGTTATACGACACCTCTCCCGCCCACTGGGACCGGCAGCAACAACATGGATGCCGAACCTGCCTTGGTCAGTGCCTCGCATCTGAGCGCCGATTCGCCGTGCCTCGGCCAGGGAATTTACGGCTCGGTCAGCGGCGTGGACATCGACGGCGAGCCATGGCGCAGTCCGCCAGCGGTCGGCTGCGATGAGTACGTCATAGGGTCTAACACTGGCATGCTGGCTGTTGCCATTGTGCCTTTCTCACCGACTGTGGCGGGGGGAGTCAGTGTGAACTTGCAGGCGTTGATTTCGGGCCGAGCAAACGCCTCACGGTGGGAACTTGATGACGGCACCGCGGCCACCAACCGGCCGTTCCTGTCACGCGTGTGGAACTCCCCAGGTGATTATCCGGTGATACTGCGCGCTTTCAATCAGAGCTACCCCGCAGGGGTGATGGCGACGGCTATGGTGCACGTCGTTAACCAACCAGTTCATTATGTGGCATTGGATAGCCCCACACCGGCGGCCCCATACACTTCCTGGTCAACCGCAGCAACCAATATCCAGGACGCGATAGATGCGGTTTCCACACCCGGAGCGTTGGTATTGGTGAGCAACGGGGTTTACCAAACCGGTGCCCGGCCCGTGTATGGGAACCTGACCAACCGCGTGGTGATCGATAAGGTTCTGACGCTGCGCAGCGTCAACGGTCCCCAGTTTACGACAATCCGAGGGCACCAAGTCCCGCTGAATGAGGGTGGACCGAATGGCGTGGGAGCGATCCGTTGTGTGTATCTGGGGGATGGGGCGGTGCTCTCAGGTTTCACCTTGACCAATGGAGCTACGTGGAATGACGGCGACTTCCTTGGCAGGGGAAACGGAGGAGGCGGACTCTGGTGTGAGTCGGCCAATGCCAGCGTATCAAACTGTATTATTTCCGGCAACTCGGCCTACTACGGCGGTGGAGTGAACGGTGCGACGTTAAACAACTGCACCCTGTCGGCCAACTCGGCGCTCTATGGCGGCGGAGCGGCTCTCAGCAGGATGAACTACTGTACCTTGACCAACAATTATGGCTACCACGGAGGCGGAGCTTGGAACGCAACACTCACCGGCTGCACGCTGACCGGCAATTCGGTGGGTGGCTATGGCGAAACGGCAGCTGGCGGCGGCGTGAATGGTGGTACACTGACGAACTGCACCCTAATCGCCAACTTCACGACTAACTATAGCGGCGGTGCCGCTGACGCGACATTATACAGCTGCACGTTGAGTAATAATTCGGCGTGGCGAGGCGGCGGGGCCGGTGGATGTAAACTTTACAATTGTACTGTGGCCGCTAACTGGGCGTCTGATCGCGGGGGAGGGACGTATGGTGGCACGCTGACCCAATGCGTGTTGAACGACAACTCAGCACAGTTAGGCGGCGGGGCTTCTGAGAGCTTGCTGAATAGTTGTGCGTTGACCAAAAACTCCGCCGAGTTCGGCGGCGGAACTTTTGGCGGGACTTTGAACGGATGCACGCTATCCGACAACCAGGCAAACTGGGCTGGTGGGGCGTACGGTGGCACGCTGAACAACTGCACCCTCCGCGGCAACTGGGCAGGTTGGGGCGGCGGAGCGTATTACAGCACCCTGGTCAACTGCACTCTGGCTGACAATTGGGCGGACTATTATGGCGGCGGGGCCTATTACGGTTCGCTCACCAATTGCATCAGCGTTTTCAACGCTGCCACGGTGGGCGACAATCATTGGAACAGCATTCTGAATTATTGTTGCACCACGCCGCTGCCTCGCAGCGGTCTTGGTAATATTGCCAGCGCACCCCTCTTTGCAGATTATTCCGGTGGTGACCTGCGTCTGCAGCACAACTCCCCCTGCATCAACTCGGGGGCGAACACTTATGCGCCACCCGGACCGGATTTGGATGGCCAACCTCGCATTGCTGGCGGCACCGTGGACATCGGGGCCTATGAGTTTCCATCCCCACCCTCAGTGCTGTCGTACGCGTGGGCCCAGCAGTACGGCTTTCCCACCGACGGCTCGGTGGATTACTCGGATTCCGACAGCGATCTGTTGAACAACTGGCAGGAATGCGTCGCCGGGACCATTCCCACCGATGTTCTGTCCGCGTTGCGATTGTTCAGTCTCACCACCGACGCGTCCGGTATCACGGTGAGTTGGCAAAGTGTGAGCAATCGAACTTACTTCCTTGAGCACGCCACCAACCTTGGAGCACAGGCGCCCTTTTCATTGTTGACCAGCAACATCATTGGGCAGACAGGTGTGACGAGTTTCACGGATACGAACGCCATCGGTAAGGGGCCGTTCTTTTACCGTGTAGGAGTTCACTAGCGATGAACACCCTCAGCCGGAGAAGTCAGAAACCGGACCGATACATTCCCGGAGCGCTCAAGTTACTTGCACTGCTACGGAGAACTGAAGCGATCTCCCGCCTGCGACTCACGGAGTACACCTTGTAACATTTTAAGCAAAACCCTGTAGAAAAGGAACAGTGCATCGAACGACTTTGACATTGAAGCTTCCTGAAAAAGCTGCAAGGCTTCTCGGAACAGGGATTATGAACCCACACCAGCCACCACGACCGCGACGGCACCTTCCGTGTTTTCTAGCCACGCTGCTGCACCTCCTGATTCTGCCCGTCGTGGTGCAAGCCCAATTCGATTACACGACCAATAACGGCACGATCACAATCACCGGATACGCCGGTCCCGGCGGTGCGGTGGCCATTCCAGACACTATCAGTGGGCTGCCAGTAACCAGCATCGGAAACTCTGCATTCTACTACAAATCCAGCCTGACCAGTGTCACGATCCCCAACAGCGTCACCAGCATTGGGTATGATGCCTTCGCTGCTTGTCACAGCCTGACCGACGTTACAATACCGAACAGCGTCACCAGTATCGGGGTCGCTGCGTTCGCTTCCTGCACGAGCCTGACAAGCGTCACGATCCCCGACAGCGTCACGAGCATCGGGGTCGGGGCGTTCTCCGTCTGCACCAGCCTGACGGCGATTACTGTGGATGCGCTCAATGCCGACTATCGCAGTGTGGATGGAGTCTTGTTCAACAAGAGCCAGACCGTGCTCATCATTTTTCCGGGCGGCAAGGCTGGTAGGTACACCATCCCGAGCAGCGTCACGAACATCTCAAGCTTTGCGTTCTCGTACTGCACCAGCCTGACCAACGTCACGATCCCCAACAGCGTCACCAGCATCGGGAACTCTGCGTTCGTTTCCTGCGCCAGCCTGATCAGCGTCACGATTCCCAACAATGTCACGAACATTGGGGTCGGGACGTTCTCTGGCTGCAGCGCCCTGGCCAGCGCCACAATCCCCGACAGCGTCACGAGCATCGAGGGCGGTGCTTTCCAATCCTGCATCAGCCTGACCAGCGTCACGATTCCTAACAGCGTCACCAGCATCGGGGAGGTGGCGTTCTCTGGCTGCACCAGCCTGACCAGCGTCACGATTCCCAACAGCGTCACCAGCATCGGGAACTCTGCGTTCGTTTCCTGCACGAGCCTGACAAGCGTCACGATCCCAAACAGCGTCACCAGCATCGGAAGCAGTGCGTTCTTTTACTGCACCAGCCTGACCAGCGTCACGATCCCCGACAGCGTCACCAGCATACCGTTCCGTGCGTTCGCTTCCTGCACCAGCCTGACGGGAGTCTATTTCCAGGGTAACGCTCCTGGCGTTAGTTTCTTTGTTTTCGACAATGCCAACAATGCGACCGTTTATTACCTGCCGGGAACCACGGGCTGGAGGACGACGTTTGCCGGTCGTCCGGCCGTGCTGTGGAACCCGCTGGTGGATACCAGCCATGCCAGCTTCGGCGGGCGGACGAATCGATTTGGGTTCACTATCACCGGCGCCAGCAACCTGGTCATCGTGGTGGAAGCCGCCACGAACCTGGCCTATCCCGCCTGGATTCCGGTGGGAACCAACACCCTGACTGGTGGTTCGTACTATGGTTTTTCCTATTTCAGCGACCCCCAGTGGACGAATTATCCTGCCCGTTTCTACCGCCTCCGCTCGCCGTAGCCACGTCACCCACCCGTGCTTGGCCTGCTGCGCCGATCAGCTTTTCCTCTTCCTTATTCGTCCGCCCCTCCCGTAGAACTTCACCTCGCCGGAAGAGTTCAGTCATGGTGTCGCGGCTGATGGCAAAGTGTGAGCAACCGGACCTACTTCCTGGAGCGCGCCGCCAACCCCGGAGCGCAGCCGCCCTTTTCATTACTGATCAGCAACATCGTTGGGCAGACAGGCGCGACGACTTACACGGACACAAACGCCAGCGGTGCCGGCCCGTTCCTCTACCGAGTCGGAGTTCAACAATGATCACACAACTTTTTTCAAAAAAGTGGCGCATCGTCCCATGTAGAACGTGTGAGCCCGATCGATGACCGAGATTTCTCCCGGGCAGTTCCAATTTACCGACTCCCAAGCAACGAACAATGCCCAGCGGCTCTACCGTGTGCGTTCGCCGTAAGCACAGGAGCCAAGTGCTGCTGCGCCTCACAGAGGCGCGCTCCGGGAGCGCGGGTCTGCGACCCGCAGCATGTCCAATAGGTTGCCAATCAAATGGCACTCGGACAGAATCCGGGCGAAAGTCGTTTTTTGATCGGCACGGATTGCTTCTATCGCCCGGTGATTCCCTATACGCGTGAGTGCAAGGCATGTCACTTGAGAGTCCTGAGATATGCGAACAGATCCGTCACCTCGTGTGGGCTCAATGCTTCCAGCAAACCTTCCGGCATCAGCGAGCGGCGGATGAACGTGGCACGCCGGATTTCATCCTTCGAAATACGGCGATCTTCGCTGTTTGGAATGCGGAGGATGATCGCTTGCTTGTCTTGCGACACCAGAAAGCCATCCAGCAGTTCATCGTTGTTGAGTTCGACGCGGAAGACGCGATAGCCTGCCTCCATCGCGGCGTTTGGCGTCAGGAGGCTGCGCAACAGCGCTTCCGGATTCATCGCGCCGGCACCGCTGAGGTTGGGGCCAATCGCTCCACCCTGCCCGCCAATCGAATGGCAAACCACGCAGGCTGCGGCCAGCGTCTTCCCGCGCGCAGAATCTCCCGGCTTCTCCGCCAGTGCGCGGTATTTTGAAAACTTCTCGTTTTGAGCGCGGGCCTCCGCCGCGGTCAACACTGGCGGTGGATCGAGCGTTCGCACCACCCGGGCTAAGCCGCTCAATTTTCCCCAGGGTCCGGCAGCCGGAAAATATTTCACCAAACCCGGTGGCAGCGGTTCGCCTTCGAAGCTGCGATCGAAGTCTGTGCGGATTTCGTCGGCGCTACGGCAGCGGTCCCACACTCGATACTCAGCCAGGCTCGCGCTCGTGCCCGCTTTGGTCGGAATGACGCGGCCGATGTCCAGACCGGGAAAGGTATCCTTGAGCGGGCGGCACTCGGCATTGTCCAGTTCGCCATCAAGGTAGATGCGAAACGCGCCCTGGTCGTCCCGCGTCACGGCCACGTGGGTCCAAAGCTCCGGCGTCATGGCGCGCCTGGCAATGATGCGATCACCGTGAGCAGCGCCGCCGTAAACGCGAAAGCGCCCGTCGTAAAAATTGAAATCAGCGCTGCCGGCGTGTCCCAGAACGCCGTCGTCGTTGCTGATGCCGGGGTCGAGGCGTATCCACGTCTCGACCGTGAACGGCCCTTCCAACGTGATGTTGCTATCCACGTAACTTTCTTTGCGTCCATCGAGCCGCAACACGGAGTGTACGGTGCCGCCCATTTGATCGAGAAGCGATTTCAATTGCTCGTTGTCACCGAGCACCGCCAATACTTTGTCCAATAGCGGCGGGTCGAGGTCGGCTTTGGGCAAGCTCCCGTTCCCGGCGGCGCCCACGATCGACTCCGCGCCGCTGGGGGAGGAAGCCAATTGATCGAGAGCGGAACGGCGTTGCGAAGAGTTTAGCTGCGGCCAGAGAGCGAACAAACGAAAGGCGGCGTTCGTCGTGGAAGCTGACGCCAAAGCAAGCAGGGCTTCATTGCGAACGGCGGCGTCCGAAGAGCCGGTGGCGAGTCGGGCGAATAATTCGCTATTGTTGGAATCGATCTCCCGCAGCGCGCGCAAGATCGATACTTGACGCGCGGGTGCGACGCCAGGCTGCTCCAAAGCCGTGGTAAGCGGAGTCTCCAGCGATGTGAGCTTGAAACCCGAAGCCAGCCGCAACCCGAGGGCAGACTCGGCCTCGTCGCCCTGCAGCAGAGCTGTCGCAGCGTCGGTCATGACAGGCACAAGCCGAGTTGGGTCGAGTCGCGTCCGTCCGCGAAGCAGCGCCTCGGCAGCCTCGTGTCGCGTCGCGGGATTTTTCAGCACCGATTTCAAGGCATCGCCTGCGCCCCCTTCATCGGGAAATTCCGCGAGGCGCAGCAACTCCTCGTCGGCAGGAACGCGCTTCAGAGATGGGAGCAGGCGCGCCACTTGAGACGCTGATACACGGGGTTCCAGCGCCAGGGCCGCCAGCAACCGATCTTCCAGCGGCAATGTCTGCGCCTTCTCACTCGAAAGAAAACCCGCAAGCGCCCGAGGATGTTTCTCCAGTGCGGCGCGGACCAGGTAGCGCTCGAACTCACGATCGTAGGCCTCGCGCACCTTCATCGGTTTGCCATTGTGCGTATTGCGGGCAAGCGGCGCGTCGAGCGATTCACGTCCCATTTGAATCAACAACGCCAGCGCACGCGGGTCCTTTGCAGCCAGAGGGGCAATCGAACGGATGACTTCGGCGCGCACTTCCGGATCGGCATCATCCGCCAGGGGCTCAAGGGTGGCGAGCAGTTCGCTGCTTGGAAAACCTC
>Ga0137427_10001365_pt1 | contig 11132 bp, 7 predicted proteins | sample EasRivERMZT700_2_FD_102309 | JGI IMG/M metagenome (GOLD analysis project Ga0137427, IMG submission 102309) | Soil microbial communities from meander-bound floodplain in the East River, Colorado, USA - East River MetaG ERMZT700_2 | ecosystem: Environmental > Terrestrial > Soil > Floodplain ...
CGTCCTTGGATGTGCCCGTCGATGCGCCGGCCTGGTCCCGCACCAGCCGCTCTATCTCGCGGTCGACGATGACCGGCGGGTAGTCGAGCTCAGCGCGCTCGGCCAACAGATCGACGACCTGGTCGTGGTACTGGTGTTCGGCTTCGCGTTCCAGCACCTCGCGCAAGTCCGTTTCGACTCGCTCTCGAAGCGCCTGGATGCTCTCGAAGCCCTCGCCAACCTGCTTGGCGAACTCGTCGTCTAGCTCAGGTAGGACGACCCCTTTCGTCTCTCTTATGTTGACCTGGTATCTGGCTGTGCCGCCCTTCATGTTCTCGTCCTGGACGTCCTCAGGGACGGGCACTTCCAGCTCGAACTCGTCTCCTTTGGCGTGACCCAGGAGGCCCTCCGCGAAGCCCGGGAAGGAGACCGGACGCTCCTCGATGAGCTGGAACTCCACATCCTCCTCGTTCAGGAAACCATGGTCGCCTACGCGGGCCTGGACATCGGCGCGGAGCACGTCATTCCACTGGAGGGGCCGTTCGATCGGCTCCAGCGTGCTGTAGCGCTGCCTGAGCGATTCCAGGCCCTCATCGACGCGTTCCGGCTCCACCAACACGGGCTCCCTATCGACCCGCAGCTCTCGATAGTCCTTCAGGTCGACCGTCGGGCGCACAGGGACTGTGAACTTCGCGACGAGCGGCTGGTCTGTCACCAGCTCGTAGAGCGCCTTGTCTACCGGCTCGATATCGGTCTCCTCCAGCGCCTCCTTATAGACCTCCGGCATCAGCCGGTCGATTGCCTCCTCGCGGATTGTCTCAGCACCGAAGTGGCGCTCAACGACCTCCCGCGGCGCCTTGCCGGGGCGGAAGCCCGGTATCTTCGCTTTGGAGGCAAACCGCCGGTAGGTGGAATCGATCGCCTTCTGTAAGCGTTCGTCATCGACCTCGATCTGGAGGGCGACCTGACTCTCGGGGAGCTTCTCAGTGGATACTTTCATGCCAGCCTAAGGAATTATAGCAGTGGATGGATCGTGAACCGCCGGTGGCGAGCTAGCCGCCAACCGGCCACGGCACGGACATTCGCACCAAACCGGCGAGGCCCGCAGGCAAGGCAGGAAGCAGCCCCGCGTCGAACTGCAAGATCAGCGCCGCGTCCAGCGCATCGACGCTGCCGTCTCTGTTCGCGTCAGACGCCGGGCCGCAGGGCGCGCCTTCCAATAGGGCCGCCGACACCTGGAGCACGAGCGCTGCGTCCAGGCTGTTCACGAGCCCGTCACAACTCGCGTCGCCGGCTGCTGCTAACGTTGGTGTTATCGTCGGCGTCCGTGTAGGCGTTGCTGTCACAGATGGCGGCCCGGTAGGTGTCGGCGTTGCGCTGGCCGATGGCGTGACGGTTGCGTCCGGTGGGTCGGTCGGTGTCGGCGTTACACTGGCCGCTGGCGTGACGCTTGCGCTTGGCGTGTCGGCCGGCGTCGGCGTCATTGTCGGCGTGCCGGTTGCAGTCGAAGTCATCTGTGCCGAGGGTGTTGGCGATGCGGTTGATGTAGCTGCCGCCGTGCCGCTCGTTGTAGCTGTCGCCGTTGGTGTGCGCGTTGCGGTCGGTGTACGGGTTGCTGTTGGCGTCCTTGTGTTGGTCGGCGTGCGCGTGTTCGTTGGTGTGTAAGTGTCAGTCGGCGTTGGAGTGACTGATGGCGTAATCGGTGTTGGGGTAGGGGGATCGGTATCAGTCACGGTGAACGACCACTCGTACGTGACGCCGTTCGCCGTGATCGAAGCCGTGTACTCCGTCTCCAACGATAGCGGCTGCTGTGGGATCAATATCACTGCGTCGCGCGAGTTCAATACCAGGCGCCCCAGCGACTGGCTATTTGGGTCTGGATTGTTGTAGTCCGTCTCGTCGAACACGCAGTGATCCAGCTCCAGCGCGCCCGTCCGGAACGAATGCGCCGTGACATCTGGCGTAACGCTCCCCGAGCCGAGCTGCACGATGATCGGCAACCCCGTCGGCGCGTCGAATCCGGGGCAACTTGTCAGCGGGTTCGGGCTCTCGCCGCCGCCGTAGGACCTCAGCGACGTCGTATGGCCGTCGCCCGGCCACATGACAGGAAACGAGACACCCGGCTGCACCGCGCCCGACCCCCGCCAAACGTCGATCGCTGCTGTCATCGGCAGCGGCGCGCCCATTTCGTGGATGCTGCCAAAGCCTGTCTCGAACAAGCGCGGGCTGATCATGTTCAGCGCATGGAACGGCGCCGCCATCCAGAGGTCGATCGCACGCCTGTCCGTCACGGAGTACGCACCCCAGAGCACGTTGCTGTTCTTCGCGCACGCGTGCCCCTCCTCCGTATAGAGCGAGTTCTTCGGGTCCTCGATGTGGCCGATGACGCTGTTCTGCGACATGTAATACGCGTGCGCCACGCAGCCCGCGCTCCACTCGTCATTCACGTTCGTGATCAGGGGCAGCTTCGCTGCGGCCCGGTGCTCGTTCAGCCGCTCGAGCCAACTTGGTTCGGCGCCTGCGAGGGCAACCCCAGCGTCAGAAAGGGGAGCCTGCCCTGAGCTTGTCGAAGGGGAGGAGACATATGCCGCGACCAGCACCACCGTCGCGGCCAGCGCCAGAGTGAGGCCAAGCCATCGAGCTCGGTCTATCGCGCGGACCTCCTAGCCGAGCGTAACAGCGGGCGCGGCGGGCGGCAAGCGAATGTAGTTATGTACGCTGGCGCTCGGCCGAGGCCGTACGGGCGCGCCCATCAAGATACAACAGCGTAAACGAGATCGCGACGAATGGCGAAAGCACGATGTAGATGAGTGACGAGATCGCGTTGACGGCCTGAAGCGGCACCTGCGTCGCAAACAGCATGATTGGCGTCACCATGATGAGCGACGTTAGCAGCCCGATGCCGAGCAGTAGCGCCGCGATCGCGCTGACCCGCAGCCAATCGCCGCGCACTGCGCTGGTGCTTGCAGCGCCCGCTTCTCGCGACTCGACATCATCGAGCAGCACCGCCTGTTCGATAAACAGCCAGCTGACCGAGCGCTTGATCGCCCAAGGTACCCCGACAACAGTAATTGACAACCCGATGACGATCACCAGCGCGCGGAGGCGCGCGCCGATCAGGTCCTTGAGTTGCCGCACGACTACTTTGTATGCGCGTAGCGGCGATACGCTGCGCTCACCCTCGATCTCGCGGAGCGCCGCAACGACGCCAGCAATAACTACGATGTACGCGAGGCCGAATACAACGGCTCCAACGGCAATTCCGATGACGACTTCCACAAAGCGTGGCGATCCTGCAACATCGAGCAGCGCTTGCAGAGGTGCGAACCTTGAGAGCGCAACCTGGAGTCCGGCGGCGATAAAAGCCGCCGGCACGAACGCAAGCGCGATGCCAAGCATCAACCAGGCGTTGGTGCGATAGATCCTGAGTGCCGACCGCAAGATTTGCCCGAAGCGACGCCTACGCCGTAGCGGTTCGGCCGCCAGACCGAAATCAGTGTTCCGCACCGTCAGGAAGATGCTCCCTGCTAGAGCCACCCCGACGACCGGAATGATCCACGGCGCCGCTGCGACAACGCCCAGCAGCTTCTGTGATGCAAACGCCACAATTCCGCAGAACGCGTTCGAAGGACTGATTCCTGCAGTCTTGCCAGTCGGTACCTGCACGTTCGAGTCTCGAAGCTTCGTCTCGTCCCAGGTAATGGGCTTGGTCCACTGGCTCTTCATGTTTGGACCCGTCGGGCCGTTGAACTCGCTGCTCTTGCGCTCCCCCCAGCGGCCCTCGTAGCTGAGCCAAGCGAAGTCGTCGTCCGCTCCGCCTAGCGTTTCTGGAACAAGCCGGGTCTCCATCTCTAAGCGTGTGCTCGGCCCCGTAGCGTCGTCACAACCGAAGCCCGCGCCCTCTTCTGCTCTCCCGAGGTAGTTCTGCTGCTCGAACTGATTCGAATGTGATCCCGCCGCCACGTACACAACCGGGTGCGTCCCCTCGCGTTCGAGTTTGTCCGACTCCCAGCCGGCGTGTTCACCGCCTGAGTGCTGTGAGTACCCGACGTGATCGGGTTCGAGCTGTAGCGCTTCCTCGACGGTTGCTGCGTCGAAGAAGACCTGGATCATCTCCCAGTCGCTCTCGTGGTTGTTGTTCCAGTCGTTGAAGTAGTAGTAGAACCAGTACTGCAGCGCGACGCCTTGCTTGCCAGGCTCAGTGACTATGTGAGCGTACGCCACGTTAGACGCGTTTGTGGCAAGCGCCTTGAAGTCTGTCTCGTACGTGCATCCGGGCTTCGCAGGATTGCCCGGCAGGTCCAAGTAATAGGCGTCGCCCTTTTCGAAGATGTCACTGGCAGCGGGTCCGCTCAAGCCGGCATCCTCCGGCTCTTGCCGCAGGATGACGCCTGGATTGTCAAAGATAAGCTCCACCTCGACTGGTGGGAAGGCCTCGCCGTTGCCGTCGCAAGGCTCCTCCTGATTCTTCAGGTAAACGATCGGAGCGTAGCGTTCCGCCAACTCGGCTGCGCCTGCATCCGCGGTCTGTTTGCGCACCTCCGGCGTTTGTACGCAGGCTGGCGTACTTGGCGCGCAAGCCTGCTCCCCGGCAAGCGCGCCACTCGCGAGGAAGAGGGTTGCAAGAAGAACGGGCGCCGCGAAGACCAGCGGCGTCCAGGCCCTCATCGCGCGGTGCCCCGTTACGCCTCGCGTGTTGCTAGCCAGTCCACTGCTGCGAGATAAACGAAGGTCATCGCCACGATTCCGGCGATTGCGCCGAGACCCAGGTTGGGGATCACGATCATCGCCACGACAGCCAGCGCGATGCCGGCCACCCGGAGCTGGCTGACGTGTCTACCTGCGAACGTGATGTTCCGCTCGTCGCCGGCGACGCCGTCGACCCGGCCCCAGGCCTGGGCGGCCTGTTCCCGTATCGAACTCGCGCGCTCGCCGGTGCTCGTAAACACCCAGAGCACCACAAAGTAGAACGCCAGCAGCGCGAAGGTAGTGATGTAGACTCGATTGCTCGGCTCCGGCCACGCCGCCAGGATCAGCGCCCCTGAGATGAGGCCCAGCACGCGCAGCATCGCTGCGTTGTTCCGCAAGGCGCCCGCCAGGTCCGGTGCTGGTTCACCAGGTTGGCGCCGTACGGTCCCACGCACCGCCTTCGCCAGATCGCTCTGGCCGAGCAGCGTAGCAACGACAACGGCGCCCGCTCCCAGCACAATGAGGAAGAACGACTGGATCCGGTAACCCAGGATGAAGGCATCAAATGCCGCGCGCGCAGCGGACTGATTGTCGGCGAAACTTGCCGCGATGGGACGTAGTGGAAACAGCACGACAATCGCGAGCAGACCGCATGCCACGAGGACGATTCCCACGTTCCGCAGCGTTCCGCGCCGGTCCCGCGCTATCAACACCGCCAGCGCGAGCGCCAGCACCGCGATTCCAATGACCAGCCAGGTTATGACCCTGTGCAGCGCCAGCAGCTCCTGGACGGCGCTCGCTGTCTGCGCGTCCTCAACCAGAATGACCTGGCCGGCGCCCTCCGGAAGCTCGATCTGGAAATTCGGTTCCAGGTTTAGCCTTTCTGCCGCCTGTTGCAGTATGACCGTCAAGTCAAGGACAACCTGGTCGTTCTGAACAACCACCGCCCCCTCGCCTTCGATGATACGCAAGACCTGCTGATGAACGAGCCGGAGCGACGCATCCAGCCCGTCGCGCACCTTGTCGTTGTCCAACAATCGCAGGATCGCCTCATACGCTAGGTCCCTAGCCGTGATGGTGAGGATCGGCGCTAGGAACCGCATTCCCTCAGGCAGCTCCTCCCGGAGGCGGACCTCCACCTCCCCACGCTCTACGAGAATCGTGGAGAGTTGCGTGGCTAGCTGCTGCTGGACTTCTTCTTCATCCAGCACCCGGTTTGTTGTCGAGACGAAGGTGTCCGTGTCGAAGACGGTGCGGGTCGCCCACACCGCGGCGTTCGCCGTCAGCGCGCAAAGCGCCCCAACCACAACCAGCAGGACGACGAGACTCGATCGGGCGTAGTTCACGCGGCCTCCATGCCGGGCCAAGCCCGCCGGCAGACGTGACAATTCTACATCCTGCCCCAGATAGGTGCGACCCGAAGCCTCGCGGAATCCAGCAGAGCTACTTGTGCTCTTGGGCCGGTGTGTCTGAACTCGAATTCGTACTTGGGTCACCATTGCCGCGGATTGCCCGCCGTTGCACTAGCAATGTTTATGGGTGTAATATTTTGATCAATTATTGGGCCGTAAGGCGAGGGTGCCCCTCGCACACTTGGACACTGGGGCACCGGACAAGAAATAGAGTAGGAACTGCACAAAGGAGGCAATGAGAAATGCGAAAGGGATGGCTGATAGTCCTAATCGGAGTCCTGGTCACTGTCCTCGCGGTCGCAGCCGTGGGATGCGAGGACGACGACACCGACAGCGACCCGACGACAGCACCGGTGGAAACGACTGCACCGGAGGAAACGACAGCACCAGAGGTTAGTCCAACTCCGGAAGCGACGCAGACCGGCGCGGAGGCGAGTGTATGCTCGGGCGTTGCTGGCCTCGACACGGCGCTGACCGCATTTGCTACGGCGTTGTCGGACCCGAACTCCACGGTGGATTCGATCAGGGCATCGGGCGCCGACGTTCAGGCAGCTGCGACGAGTCTCCAGGCGTCCGCAACTGCCGTCGAAGGCGAGCGAGTTGCAGCGATCGACTCGGCGCAAGCCGACCTCGACGCAGCGCTGGCCGCGATACCCGGCACAGCTACGCGCGACGAAGCAGTGGCAGCGGTTCAGCCCCAAACCGACGCGCTGGTAGAAGCGACGGCGAACGCACTTTCGGACCTGGGCTGCTAAAGCCAGCCGCAGAACCGCCAGAGAGAGCGGGATCCGTCCCACCCTCTCTGGCGGTGTAAGCGGAGAGTAACTGACAACAGAGCACCGCAAGCCGTCTTAAGAGGGGGCTCCGTTTGGGAAGCTCGGCAAGCGCGGTAGACCAGGAACGGCTGCTCCAGACGTTCCTTGAGTTAGTGGCCATCGATAGCCCGACGGGGCACGAAGAGGCAATCGGCAAAGAGCTGGAGAAGCGGTTCTCGTCGCTAGGATGCGCCGTGCGCCGGGACGCAACGGGCAACCTGATTGCGACGTACCCTGGTACGCGCGACGATACGCTGCTCCTGAGCTTTCACATGGACACGGCGGGCACGGATACCGGCATCAAGCCGCAGATCCGAGATGGTGTTATTTACTCGGATGGCACGACGATCCTCGGTGCCGACGACAAATCAGGAATCGCACAAGCACTAGAGCTGCTGCATCTGCTTAAGGACCACAAGGACCCGCATCCGGACCTTGAAATCGTCGTTTCTGTTGGCGAGGAGCAAGGCCTCATCGGTTCGCGCGCGCTAGACACCAGTCAGTTGAAGGCAACGTGGGGTCTCGTATACGACGCGGCAGGTGGCGTCGGGGCGATTACGTACTGGGCTCCGACGACCGTCTACCTGACCATTACCGTGCATGGCAAGAAGGTCCATGCGGGCGTAGAGCCCGAGAAGGGCATCAACGCCATCAAGGTTGCCGCCGAGGCGATAGCGAACATGCCGCTCGGTCGCATCGATCCAGAGACCGTCGCGAACATCGGCATCATCGAAGGTGGCGAAGCGCGGAACATCGTGCCGGGCGAAGTGAAGATGATGGGGATGGCGCGGAGCCACGACCAGACGAAGCTGGACGGCCAAATCGCGGAGATGCGGAAAGCGCTAGAGGAAGCGGCGAAGAAGTACGGCGCTACCGTAGACATCAAAGTTGAGGAGATGTACCGGACCTACAAGATTGAGGAACACGAACGCCCGTACCGTGAGGCGGAGCGGGCGATCAAGAGCCTCGGCATCGAAGTGATCAAGCGTAAGAGCGGAGGCGGGACCGACGGAAACTTGTACAATGCCGCCGGTATCCCATGTGTAGCGATGTGCACGGGGATGGTTGATGAGCACGCCGCCACCGAACACATCTCGATCGCCGACTTAGTCACGGCTGCAAAGATCTTGGTAACCGCTGTTACTCAGGAGCCAGAGGCGTAGCTCGGCAGGAAGCCGAACAGTAAGGAGGCCGCGTGAGCGACGATGCAGTAAGGCTAATCATCGAGTTCTTGTTCCTCATTGTGTTCATCTTCATGGGCGTCCGGTCCGGAGGAATCGGACTGGGTCTCTGGGGTGGCGTTGGAGTACTCTTCTTCGCCTTCGTCCTGCAGGAACCTCCGGGGGAACCGCCGATCAACGCGATGCTGATTATCATCGCTGTGATCTCGGCCGCATCAGCGATGCAGGCGGCGGGCGGGACGGACTTCCTGGTGAAGATTGCTTCCAGGATCATCCGTAGTAATCCCAAACAGATAACCATCATCGCGCCTCTTGTGAGCTTCTTCTTTACCGTCGGGGCCGGGACCAGCAACATCTTCTTCTCGCTGATCCCGGTGATCGAAGACGTTGCTTATCAGAATGAAATACGCCCGGAACGCCCGCTGGCAGCATCGACCGTGGCCAGTGGCCTCGGCATCACAGCCAGTCCTGTGTCCGCCGCAATGGCGGCGATGGTGGGTCTGATGGACCCGCTGGGCTTCAGCCTCACTGAGATCCTGATCATCACGATCCCAGCCTCAGTGGTAGCTATCGTCGCCGGCTCGCTCTTCCAGAACAGGCTTGGTAAGGAGCTGAAGGACGACCCCGAGTACCAGCGACGGCTGGCGGCGGGTGAAATTGAGCAGAAGGTCCTCGACACAGAGAAAGAGCTGCCACCGCGCGCGGCGCTTTCGGCGGGCATCTTCCTGACCGGTGTAGTCGTAATCGTCCTCGTTGGTCTCTTCGAGCAGTTGCGGCCGGTCTACGAGATCGCCCCGGACGAGTTTGTACAGCTCGATGTCACGACGACGATCCAGATGGTGATGCTCACTGTAGCGACCATCATCTTGATGACGTGCAATATCAACGCAGGCGCCATTCTCAAGGCGCCGATCTTCCTGAGCGGTATGACCGGTATGATCGCGCTCTTCGGAATCGCGTGGCTGGCGGATACGTTCGTGCAGGCGAACATCGACTACATCACGACTCTGCTGACAGACCTGGTAACTGCTATTCCGTTCCTCTTCGCCGTCGCGCTCTTCGTCATGTGCGCGTTGACGACGAGCCAGTCGGCGACGACCAAGTCCATCGTTCCCATCGGTATCGCCATCGGCTTGCCGGTGCAGATGATTGTGGGCATGTGGCCATCGTTGATCGGTTGTTTCTTCCTGCCGGCGAACGGCACGCAGCTCGCTGCGATTGCGACAGACCGCACGGGATCGACGAAGATCGGAAACGCCGTGATTAACCACTCGTTCCAGCCGAATACGATCTTTATGTGGCTAGTAAGCATCGCGGTAGGTGTTGTGATCGGAGTGGCGATCCACGGGACCGGAGCGGAGGCGACGGAGATTGACACCGGTACGGGCGGTGAGCCGACGATAGAGGCCACAGTGGCAGCGACGCCAGGCGTCTCCGAGACACCCGAGGCGGCCGAGACACCTGAAGCCGAAGCGACAGAGCCATCGGATGAGACTCCGGCAGATAGCGAGACGCCACCGGCCGATGGTGAACCAACTCAGACAGAGGGCGGAGAGACACCGCCATGAGTCCGGACGTGACGTTTCGACGGGGACGGGCTGACGGAAGCCAGCCGAGCCGAGCAAAGGAGGAAGTCCGATGAAGCGCAGTCCACTCATCTTGGCCGGGATCGCCGTGCTGGCGATGGCGATGTTCGCGCTAGCAGCGTGTGACGACGAGGACACCCAGGCAGAAGCGAACGAGGCGTTCTGCGACGCGGCGGCGAATTACATTGCGGCGCTGCGCGATGTGCAGGACCTCGACACGGACTCGACCACGGAAGAGGTGGAGGAAGCAGCGGACGTGGCGCGGGACGCTTACGACGAGATGATCGAGGCCTCCGCGCAGGTTGTGGAAGTGCGGCTCGACGCTGTGCAGGACGCACGTGACGACCTGCAGACAGCGATCGACAACGTTGGCGAGGAGACGAGCATCGGCGATGCACTGGACGAAGTGGACGACGAGATTACGAACGTGGTCTCCGAAGTCGCGCAGGTGCTGAACGGTGTGGCGTGCTCGGTGGAGCCCAGCAGCGGCGACACGTCGAGCGACGAGTAGCAGGGGTGGTGGAGCAAACACAGAGAGGTTAGGAGATGGACACAGCAGAACTGAAGAAGACCGTATCGGGGATGATGCCCGAGGTCATCAGCGACCTTGAGAAGCTGGTCGCTATACCCTCGTGCGCCTTCCCGGGCTTTCCGGAGGAACCCGTACATCAGATGGCCGACGCGACAGTAGACATGCTGAAGCGCTACGGCTTGGCCAGCGCTCGCAAGGTCGACGTCAAGGGAGGATATCCCGCCGTCTATGGCGAGGCCGCAGGGCCACCCGGCGCCCCAACCGTCATGATGTACGCCCACTATGACGTGCAGCCCGCCCCGAAGGAGCAGAACTGGGACACAGAGCCCTTCGTGCCCACACGCCAGGATGGCCGCATCTTCGGGCGCGGCGCCGCGGACGACAAGTCCGGTATTGCTATCCACGCCGGCACGGTGCGAGCCGTGGAAGGTAAGCCTCCCGTCAACCTAAAGATCATTGTTGAAGGTGAGGAGGAGACGATCAGTCACCTTGGCGACTTCGTGCTCGCGAACAAGGAGATGTTCCAGGCGGACGCCTTTATCGTTGCTGACATGGGCAACCTCGCACCGGGGGAGCCAGCCGTAACGTCTACACTTCGTGGTCACGTGCATTGCATCGTCGAAGTGCGTACGCTCGACCACCCGCTGCATTCCGGCGAGTTTGGGGGCGTGGCCCCGGACGCGCTGGTGGCGCTCATCCGCATGCTGGCCACCCTGCACCACGACGACGGGGAAGTGGCGGTTAAGGGCCTCACCTCGTTTGACTGGGCAGGCGGTGACTACCCTGAGGCAACGTACCGGTCGACATCGGCCATTCTCGACGATGTGCAGTTGATTGGACGGGGCACGGTGGGTTCGCGGCTGTGGTCGAAGCCCTCGGTCAGCGTGCTCGGTATCGATTGCCCATCAGTGGACAAGGCGTCAAACGTCTTGTTGCCA
>Ga0137427_10001366_pt1 | contig 11132 bp, 10 predicted proteins | sample EasRivERMZT700_2_FD_102309 | JGI IMG/M metagenome (GOLD analysis project Ga0137427, IMG submission 102309) | Soil microbial communities from meander-bound floodplain in the East River, Colorado, USA - East River MetaG ERMZT700_2 | ecosystem: Environmental > Terrestrial > Soil > Floodplain ...
AATTTGTGGTTGAGCCGCAGTTTGTACAGGATGGAGTCTTTTCATCCGCGGCTAGCACGATTTCCTTACCGCAGCATTCGGATCGATAAAGACCGCTTTGAGATACCTTCTGTCCACTCTTCACAGCATCCTCCTGTGGGCTATAGAGTGCACGAAAAATGCCACGACATGGGAATAGGGAAGCAGATCTGACAAATCCACGGATTGATGGGTTTGCGGATTTGTCAGATCCGTGTCCGTTCCGATTTCATACCGCGACGTGGTTTCGAGCCGGTGTCTGCAGCAATGGATAACCTTCGGACCGGGCGATGTACGTGGCAATAGTTAAATCGCCGGTGACGTTCAGTGTTGTCCGACACATGTCGAGTAGGCGATCAACTCCGATAATCAGCGCGATCAAAGCCGGATTGACGCCGATTGTCGTCAGTACAACCACGATAAAGGGAATGGAACCAGATGGAACGCCCGCCGTACCCACGCCGCCGAGTATTGCCAGGTACGCCACCAACACCTGCTGGCCCAGGCTGAGGTCGATCCCGGCCAGTTGAGCCAGGAAAAGAACGGTGACGCCTTCGTAAAGCGCTGTACCGTTCTGATTGGCGGTGGCTCCCACTGTCAGTACGAACGTATTGATCTCGCGCGGTACGCCCAGGTTTTCTTCGGATACCTTGAGTGCGGTGGGCAGCGTTGCATTTGAAGAAGAAGTTGAAAAAGCCGTGATCATTACCGTCTTCACGCGACGGAAGAATTCGAGCGGCGAAATTTTCGACAACAGAGCCAGCGACAGGGAATACACACCGAACATGTGGAGCGAAAGCCCGAGCAAAACCGTCACCACGAACCAGATGAGCGCGCGAATGAGGTCGAACCCGAAGCGGGCCGTCGTGGTGAAAAGTAAACACGCGACCGCAATGGGAGCGAACTTCATGACGATGTCGATGATTTTGGCAGCAATCTGAAAGATGGCTTCGAAAAACTGGATCACCGGCCGGGCGGTTTCGGACGGCAACAGCGTGATCGCAATGGCCAGAAGGACGGCGAAGAACATCACGTGAAGCATGTTCGGTGTTTCACTTGCCATCGCGAAGAAGGGATTCGACGGAACAATCGTTCGCACAACCTGCATCAGCGGGGCAGGCGACGTGGCAGTCGCGGAAGGCGCCGCCTGGACGCGCCGGTTGGCGTCAGCCCCATAGCGTTGAACGAGCGCATCAGCGGTCGATTTCTCGATCCGTTGTCCCGGACGAATCAGATTCGCCAAACCGATTCCGATGGCAACGGAGATCGCGGAAACGACGACCGTGTAGAGGAAACATTTGAGACCGATTCTTCCCAGCCTTCGAACGTCGCCGAGTCCGGAAACCCCGACGATCAGCGATGAGAAGACCAACGGAATGACCGTCAACAAAAGAAGCCGAAGAAACAGGTCCCCGATTGGTTCCGTAATATGAAACACAATCCTTTCAACGCTGGGATTCGAACCACCCATCGTTGCGTTCGCGGTGACCCCCGCGGCCGCTCCGACAACCAACCCAAGAAGAATCTTGTTATGCAGTTGCATGGAACACTACCGTCGTTTGGGATCGAGCTGCCGGGCGTCCATTTTTCCGAGAACACTGTGTTTCCGGCCATATCCGAAGTAGATCACCATTCCGAGCGCCAGCCATCCGAAGAGCCGGTACCAGTTCTCTGTGGGCAATGAAAACATGAGCAAAAGACAAATCGCGATTCCGGCTATAGGAACGAACGATCCGAGCGGCGCCCGGTACGGTCTTTCGGCATCCGGGTTCGTCTTTCGCATGATCAACACGGCGCTGCAAACGATCACGAAGGCGAGCAGCGTGCCGATGTTCACCAGGTCGGCGAGAATGGACAGCGGTAGAAACGACGCCAGTACGCTGACGAACACGCCGGTGAGAATCGTCGATTTCCAGGGTGTGCGGAACTTGTCGTGGACCGCGCCGAAGAACGATTCGGGAATCAGGCCGTCACGGGCCATTGCCAACAACACACGAGGTTGACTGAGCATCATGACCAGGAGAACGGAGGTGATGCCTGTGAGCGCTCCAAGAGAAATCAGAAGTTGTGCCCAGGGAAGTCCGGCGTGAGCGAAAGCGTTGGAAACAGGTGCATCGATCGCGATTTTGTCGTAAGGAACCATTCCGGTAAGAACGGCAGCGACCGCGATGTAGAGGAACGTGCAAAGCACCAATGAAGTGATGATTCCGATAGGTACGTCACGTTTCGGGTTCTTTGCTTCCTCAGCATGAGTCGAGACGGAATCGAATCCGATGTAGGCAAAGAAAATGGTTGCGGCTCCGGCCATCATGCCGAGCGGCTCGCCTCCCACTCCCGATTGTCCCCAGACCGTTTTTCCAAAGAAGGTCAGACCGCCGAATCCGTAAGGAGCGAACGGTGTCCAGTTTTTCGGATCGACATAAAACGCACCGACGATGATGACGAAGAAAACGATCGCCACTTTGACTACGACCATGGCCGAGTTGAACGTTGCGCTTTCGCGAATTCCCTTGACCAGGATGATGGTGATCAGTATCGCAATGCCAAGCGCCGGCAGGTCGAACGTCGTTCCTGTCGGCACAATCATGCCTTTCGATGCATCGTAATCGATAGGCGCATTGGTAAATGCAAACGGCAATTTATACCCGAATATTCCTATGAAGTCCTGGAAGTAGTGCGACCATCCGTGCGCAACGCTTGCCGATGCAACCGCATATTCGAGCACCAGGTCCCATCCCACAATCCACGCCATGAATTCCCCAAGCGTGGCATACGCATAGGTGTATGCCGATCCCGCGACCGGAACCATGGATGCAAACTCCGCGTAGCACAGCGCCGCGAAGATGCAGGCCAGACCGGAAACGACAAACGACAACATCAAGGCGGGGCCGGTCTTGTTGTGGGCCGCAACGCCTGTTAATACAAAGATGCCGGTACCGATAATGGCGCCGACACCGAGGCTCGTCAGTTGGACAGGACCGAGAATCCGTCGCAGACGGCTCTCGCCTTGCATTTCGGCCAACAACATATGAAGCGGTTTTTTCTGAAATAAACTTCGACTCACGAAGTAGTCTCCTTTCGGCGGCCCCGATTCTACGATATTTGGCGTATCCGGTGTCTCACATATAATTAACGGACTCATGCCTGGAGGGATCTATGTCTCGAGCCAAAGTTTGGATGTTCGCGTTTTTCCTGCTAGCCGATTCCGCGAATGCGTTCGCGCAAGCCCGCCCGCAGGGTCCACCGCAGTCCATTGAGGACCGTACTGCCCGAATGCGGAAGATCGACGGATTCTTTCCGCTCTATTGGGATGAAGCCTCTGGACAGCTTTTCATGGAAATTTCACGGTTCAACACCGAAGTGTTGTACTCCACCGGGTTTGCCGCCGGCCTGGGTTCCAACGATATCGGCATCGATCGCGGAGCCCTCGGCGGGTCGCGCATCGTCAAGTTCGAACGGGTCGGCCCCAAGGTGCTGATGGTTCAACCGAACTATCAATTCCGCGCCGATACTCAGAACCAAGCCGAGGTCAAAGCCGTGCGCGACGCGTTTGCGCGTTCGGTGCTGTGGGGCTTCACTGTCGGCGCTGAAACGAGCAGCAGGGTTCTGGTGGATATCACGGAACTGTTGGTGCGGGATTCCAACAACGTCGCCGGCCGACTTCGACCGGGTTCTTACCGGTTCGACGCCACTCGCAGTTCCATCTACATGCCGATGACGATGAACTTCCCGAAGAACACCGAAATGGAAGTCGAGTTGACATTTATTTCCCAGCCGGGCGCCGGGGGTGGAGGTGCGGGAGGTGCTTTCTTCGAAGGCGTCAGCTCCGTTGCTGCAACGGGCGAAGCTGCAAGCATTCGCATCCACCACTCGATCGTCGAACTGCCGGATGCCAACTACAAGACTCGCGTGTTCGATCCACGTTCAGGATTCGGTTCAATCGCGTATGACGACTTTGCAGCTCCCATGAACCAGAATCTGACAAAGCGGTTCATTCGCCGGCATCGCCTGCAGAAGGTCACGCCCGGTCCGGCAGTGAGCGACCCCGTCAAGCCGATCATTTATTATCTCGACCCGGGAGCGCCGGAGCCGATTCGCACGGCGTTGCTCACCGGCGCACGCTGGTGGAACCAGGCTTTCGAAGCCGCCGGTTATCGAAATGGATTTCGAGTTGAAATTCTGCCGGACGGCGTCAGCCCGCTGGATATCCGATACAACGTCATCAACTGGGTGCATCGATCGACCCGCGGCTGGAGTACCGGCGGATCCGTTTCGGATCCCCGCACCGGAGAAATCATCAAAGGAGTTGTTGAACTGGGATCGCTTCGCGATCGGCAGGATTACCTGATTGCGGAAGGAATCCTCTCACCTTACAAGACCGGAGACGAACCCGCTCCGGAGCTGCGTCAATGGGCGCTTTCCCGTTTGAGCCAGTTATCGGCTCATGAAATCGGCCATACGCTGGGTCTCGGTCACAACTATTGGGACAGCACCGCAGGCCGGATTTCCGTCATGGATTACCCGCATCCTTTGGTGACGCTGAAGGCTGACGGCACGTTCGATATTTCGAGCGTATATGAGAATAAGATCGGTGAGTGGGACAAGGTCGCAATCACCTACTGGTATGCCGAGTTCGCGGCGAACACCGACGAGCCCAGGGCACTGACAAAAATTCTGGACGACGCATGGGCACGTGACATCCGCTACATGACGAATCAGGACATGTCGGCCAACCCGCGCGTCGATCAATGGTCGAATGGGGCGGACCCGGCGGCCGAACTCAATCGGATGATGGCTATCCGCCGGATTGCGTTATCCAAGTTTGGTGAGACCGCTATCAAGTTTGGTCAACCCATGGCGTTGATCGAGGAAGTGCTGGTCCCGCTGTATCTGCATCACCGTTATCAGATTGAGGCGGCTGCCTCGGGACTTGGCGGTCAACACTACATCTACTCGATACGCGGCGACGGCAGAGATCCTTTCAAGCGCGTAACGGCCGCGGAGCAGCGGGCCATCATGGATGCGCTGATGAACGCACTGAAGCCATCCGAGTTGGTATTGCCGCCGGCGGTTACCGATAAGATTCCACCGCGGCCCGCAGGCTACGGCATGCATCGAGAGTTGTTCCCGCGCTATACGGGATCGACGTTCGATACGATCACACCGGCGGTGGTATTGGCACAACTTGTCGTTGCGCAGATCCTGGAGGGCGAAAGGGCCGCGCGAGTGGTTCAGCAGCATGCGATGGATGCAAATCTTCCAGGTTTGGATGAAATCATCGACAGACTCGTTGCCGGAACGTTCGGTGTCCGTGCGGCGAACCCATATGAAGGGGAAATCAAGCGCGCAGTCGAAAGAGTCGTCGTCGAAGAATTGATGACGTTGGCGGCGACGGCGGAAATGCCGCAAGTGCGCGCGGTCGCTACAGCGAAGCTGCAGCGGTCGTTCGGTCAGGGCGCCGGCACGTCCACCGACGACGCTGCTCATACACTACTGATCACCGCTGACATCAAGCGCTTCCTCGATCGTCCGATCGCGCCGACTGCGCGAATCGGTCGTCAGGAGATTCCGCCGGGCGCACCGATCGGCGACCCTGGAATGGATTGGCTCAGCCGATTTACGCCAACGTGTAAGTGGGAGGATTGGAAGTAAAGAATTCGGGGTCAGGCACTTGCTTTATCAGTCTTAGGTGCCTGACCCCGAATTCCCGATGCGCCCGAGAAGACTCGAACTTCTGGCCTACGGATTCGTAGTTCTTTGAAGATTCAATGTTCTCAAGGATTCAACAGCTTACAGCGCGGCAACTGCCGTCAAAGTGCGCCAAAAACCGGCAACTGTGGCAACTGAGTGGCAACTGGCCTTCTTCTTGTTAGACAGCTAATGCGGATCTGGCACAAATGGTAAGATAGGCGAAGAATGGTTCAGCTTGAAGCCTTGCTCATGTGCGATACCGTTGTTGTGGCTCCTGACCGTAAGGTTCAACTGCAGGGAATATTTGACCAAATCTTTACGTCTACTCTACCGGCTTCCCATCGAATGGCTTGGTTATATTTTCGATTCCGTTTTGATAAGCCGAAGGCGCCGTACACCATGGTTCATATTTCTATCAACCGACCGAACGGCATAACAGAAAAAATGGCAGATCTCAAAGTATCTGTTGCACCGGACGGTAAAGCCGATGGCAGTGTAGCATTGCAAAACCTCCCTCTTCACAGCCAGGGCTATCATTCAATCGACCTATTTGTTGGACAGGATAAGGTTGGAAGTTACAGATTTCTAGTTGAACTAATCAAGACTGAGGCCGGAGGCAAGCATGCGAGCATTAATTAATCCGCAATTCTTGATACGACGTCCAGCCGAAAAGGGCCGCAGTATCGCGACGGGTCTACTCGATGCCATTCAAGACACGGATCTCGCCTATTTCTGGGAGGAAATTTCGTTGCAGCAGGCAACAATCACCGTCGTTCAACCAAATACCGACACATCGGCGGTGCGCGAGTTTTGCGAGCAGCTCTCAAAGCTTCACGGTATAGAGGCCGTCTTGGTTGAAGAAGTCGACGGCGGGGCGCAGCATGTGACAACCTTTTTGTCCGACAGGGCGGCCGAGCTAGAAGCAAAAATTTACGGAATCGAAGCCGACACCATGCTCAAGCATCCAAGTATCGTTCTGGATTTTCATGTTCGTGTTGCGCCAAAAGACGAAAATGGTAGGCCCGAACTGCCCGACGGATCCTACTATTTGCTAACTTGGCGGGCAGCATAAGTCTGCATGCCAGCCACCTCCGAACACGTCAGCCAGGCGAAAAAGAACGAAGCATTTCTCGAGGCAATCAAATCAATAGACGGGTCCGCTGACTGGGGAGTGACGGCGTTGTTCTATGCGGCCGTTCATTATGGCCGCGCCTTCTTGGCAGGGAAGTCCACCACTGTGACGACCCACCAACATTTTCAAAGCGTTTTTCTTCGAGTAACCAGTGACGCAGTAGCGTACGGCTTCTATCGCGCTTTGCAAACAGAATCAGAATCATCTCGCTATGATTGCAAGAAATACGATTGGAGTGACGTAGATGCACTAAAGACGGCCAATCTGGTACCGTTTAAGAATGCCCTCGTAAAACACGGCCTTTCTATTTGAACCTTCCGAGCAGCTTCCCCGCAATCCGCCCCCATATGTTCATTCCGGCATTGTGTTCAATCCAGGACGTCAGCAGCAACATCCCATTCATCATTTAAGCCATCGCGGAACAGCTTCATTTTCTCGCCAATCATCAACCTATAAGCCTTAGAGTACGCGAGCCGCAGTTCATTGCGCACGGTGATGTAATCAGGAAGTCCGCGCATGTCCGTAAGTCGTACCATGGTCGGATGAAATAGCTTTGTGTTCGCCCGTTCTATGTTTGAGTCCACGGATGGGCAGATGTCAGCAGCGTCCCGTGCCTTCCAGTCTATTGCGGCATTCCCCTCAAGAAACTCTCCAATATACAGGTCGCCTTTCCTTCGACTACGCCTGAAAACGAAATCGTAGAGACCCCTTGCATGCAGCCAAACCAGTTCCGTTCGAGCGTGCAAATGCACAACGCGAAGAGGCTCCCGCAAGGCATCTGGAGCGTGACGGTGCCAATCCGTCTCGCATGCTCCAAGAAACATTGCCCATTCATACCCAATACGTCCGGCAATCGCCTTTAGTTCGTCCGCGGTCATTGTCGCTCCCTTGTCTTTTTCTCGTTCCTAGCTTCTTGTCTTCTCGTTCTTGGAGTTTTGCGTCTTTCGCGACCTGCTTCTTGAGTTGCTCGGCAGCGTCTGTGCCGGACTGCGATAGGAGTGGCGCACTTGCGCCATTCGGCTTCTTGGCGATCTGCAACAGCTTGCGGTTCCTGTTCCAGCGGTTGACAGGAAGGGAGCTATTTACGGTTCGATCTTTTGCGAAATCAGAACTCTCGTATGTGGGGCAGCATGACGGCGTGCCCAAGCCCTAACTCAATATGACGTCCAAAATAATGAAAGACTTCGGCAATTGCCTGACTTTGCGACAGTACGACCTTCTGGCCGTTCTGGCCTTCTATTGTGATCGAGATGTCGCCGGCCGTTTGTTTTTCAAGGGCGCGCATGAGCTGGGCGACTCGTGGTGTCGTTGGCTTCATGCCCGATGACACGACACCTACAACTTCGTTATTAAAGAGCAGCGGTCCTCCAGAAGTTCCTGGGCTGAACGCAATATTGATCACGAGCCGTTGAACGTACTCACCTGCCCGTGGAAATTCCAGATGGTCGAGACCGGAAAAGTGTCCCCCGACGAAGAGGGATTGGCGTCCCGAGTAGCCCCCTGGAAATACCAAAGCAAAGACCGGTGAACCGGTCGGCATCGAGATTTTTCCGGCGATCCGATAGGCCGGCACATTGACCGGCGTCGCTAGACTCAATAACGCCAAGTCCCGCGCAACGTCTCGCGCGATCGCGCTGACACCGAAACTTCCCGTTGGACCTCGAAGTTGCAGGCCTGCGGCATCACAGCCGGCGACCACATGCGCTGCAGTGATAACTTTCCCGCTCTTATGGAGAAACGCTGTTCCTTGTGAATTCGTTGTCGTGCATAGAATTCTAAAGATCGAACTCAACGGAACACTGGTTGGTGGTGTTTGCGGTCGGGTCGTTTGCGTGGGAGTCTGCTGTAGAATCGCCGCGATCATCACGGCTAGTAGCGGGATTGAAATTCCCATTTGTTTCCCCTCTTTCGGGGTTGAGGAAGGGCGGTTGCTGGAAAAGAGAGCAGCGCTCGGATGGCCATCCTACCCGTACGTGGTTGTGAAATTTGGCACCAGATCATAATGTCGACTCGAAAGGTCGCATCAGGTCCACTTCGAATTCTGCTATTCTGCCATGCGGGCTAGGCAGCCGAACGTGCTGGCATCGATCTGAGTGCGTGGTTCCGAATAGTCGGTATTAAGGCAGCCCGCAAGAAGGTGAGTGAACTATTGTGGCTGATTACCACCCGCTAAATGTTGCCCTCAGTCTCTCCGTCGTGAGAGGTGAGAAGTGGTATCCGTCTGGTACGGGTGTCGTTCTCGCACACAACTTGGCCGTTACTGCAAAGCACGTTATTCAGGATTACCTCAATCGGTTTGGCCACCGGACTTCAGGTGCCGGGGTTCAATATTTAGATGCCGATGTTTTAGCTTTTCACTGCAGCGGTCCTAATAGTGGAACTTTCTTACAAGTCCCAAAGATCTGGCCGTCGCCATTCACGGATATCGCATTCTTGCAGCTCAACACGAGGTTCAATCGCAGATTGGTACTTGACCTCAACTTACCAAGCGAAGGGGACGAAGTTAGCGCATTTGGTTTTCATCAAAGCACGTCGACAATACTCAGTAGCACACGCGAACCCCTTCCCGAGGACATCAGGAAACAAATGAACATTTCAGCCGAGTCCGCCAATCTTGTGACGTGCCAAGTCGATGAGAAATGGGATTTACTTAAAGGCTCCGTACTTGATGTCTATAAAGACCGGAGAAATACGACCGAAATGGGGAATTTTCCGAGCTTTTACGTCAGTACGAAATTCGAACATGGTATGAGCGGCGGTCCCGTTTTTAATCCTAAAGGCGAACTATGTGGTGTCATGAGTTCTGGGATGGACCTCGAAAATCCGGCAGAGGGGATAAGTCTTGTGGCGGCCCTGTCGGCCGGAATGCAGACCGTCATTGACCTTGACTATGATGGCAGCGTCGGCAAGGTCTACCCGGCTATTCAACTCGTCGAAAACGGATTCTTAAGTGTTGGTTGACTTCATCGGTCCAGATATCCCCGAAAGACCTTCTCCGAAATGTGGCTACTCGTCGTAGCACGGCAAACTCAGTTTAGCCCTGAATACGGATTCGAAGCGCGTACGTACTGACTGAAGGGAAGATTCTCGCCGCTGTGCCGAAGGGCCGCGAATTGCCTTTGCCTAGCGGACTAGAAGCCTGAAGGTTCCAATAATCCTAACGGGCTCAAACGCGCTATTCGTTGACAAACATTCATTGCCGAGATTTGCTCTCTCTCGAGCCCTATACGCCAACGTTTATTGTGGTTGCCACAGGAGCGTTTGAATGAATGCCCGAACTCGCGGTCTGAAACTGATTCTGACCGCCTTCTTAGTTATTCCCCTTTGGTTCGTTCTTGTACCGACCGTTGAGGCTAACAGCGTCCCTCTGAATGGGCAGGCAATCTTCACAGTCGGGCACGGGGCGATCTGGAATGGGAACAACCTGACTCTATCGATTGGTCCGGGCGTGAATAATCCTTTTTCTCACACTGGAACGAATGTTTCAGGGCTGTTTCCGTCGGAGTTCTTCGGGATCGACTTCATGCTGGACTTCGACCCCATGAGTGTTCTCTGGCAGGTACACATCGCGTCATATCTTGGTGGCGTCAACACCGGAGTCGTGTTTATTGGCAATAGTATCGGACCACTCGTCGATGTGGTACGTACTGGCTACGTGGACAAGATCCTCGACCCGTTAGAACTAGACCGGCATCAGGAAGTTTATGACTTTGGTGGCGGGCAGGTAAAACTTAACCTCAACCACAGTTTCTTTCAAATGGCGGACTCCTACTTTATGTCGTTCGAGGTCAATGGAGCCCTTCAGCCCGCTTCGTTCGGTTTCAACAACGTCGTTCATTTCACAGCCGTCCCCGAACCTTCCACGTTCTGGATGCTCGGTATCGGCCTCGGGGGCTTGTGGACCATAGTGCGTCGCAAGACCAAACTGACAAAAGGCCAACTAGCGACTCTTTAGCGTAACTTCGAACAGCTCGACCCGCCCTTCGGCCTGAGAATACGAGGGGTTCTTGATCTTCACCCAGTGTGCTGACGGTTTCTCGGTGACGATGTACTTCGATGTCTTCCGCTTCGCGACGATACCTTCCAGATCCATGTCGCAAATCCTCTCGAACAGCGCCGAACCTTGACCTTCGATGTGATCGAGATAGAGGAGCCGCGATTTCCGCCGGCCAATGAGCTTACCGAGTTTTGACTTCCGCCCGATCAAGGGCAGCTCCCGAAGGTCTTCACCGTCGAGTGAGAGTAGGTCGAAGGCGTAGAAGTAACAGACCGATTCACGGCGCTTGAATAG